>QMCE01001347.1_pt1 | contig 14078 bp, 14 predicted proteins | sample 1821851 | NCBI WGS metagenome assembly QMCE01 (sample SAMN09453174, study PRJNA476694) | Termite gut metagenome, whole genome shotgun sequencing project. | isolation source: worker | host: Odontotermes sp. | place: South Africa:Pretoria | collected 2016-01-28 | reverse complement strand
ACTGCTTAAGCAGTTATGCTATGATAAATACTCATTTTTAAGAAAGCACTTTTCCTTTTCGCTTCACTCAAAGACTGAAAGCTAAAGCTTCCCCCCCCCGGCTAAGCCGGGGGTTGTCTTTCTTAAAAACAAAAAACCTCCTGACGGAGGTTTTTTAATGCCTAATTCTTTTGAGGAGCTTCAAGCTCGAAATCCTGTGGGATAAGCTCTTCGAGGTTTACGTCACCCGATGCATTTACGTTCCTCTTAGAGCAATTGAGAATTGCCTCCTCCACCTTGTTTCTTGCCATTCTTCCGTTACCGTTCGTACGGGGGTCTCCTGTTTTCTGCTGAATGTCGTAATACACTTCAAGGGGGGCGTCGCAATCCTTACTTATTGTGTAGCCCTTAGATTTCGCAATGCTTTTCGAGATTTCAAGAAGCTCTTTTCCCGTGTAATCAGGGAATTCGATGATGTTCGGGAAGCGTGATTTAAGCCCTGAATTCGCTGTCAGGAATTCCTCCATCTCTATTGTATATCCCGCTAAAATGAGCACAAGATTCTCTCTGTTATCCTCCATGCCCTTGACCAGTGTGTCAATTGCTTCAAGCCCGAAGCTGTCGTCATTGCCACGATAGAGCGAGTAGGCTTCGTCAATGAACAGCTGCCTTTTGCGTGAGCGGAGCTGTGTGCCCCACGTATCTTCCCACCAAATCGGCTCTTGTCACCTCGACAAGCTGTCCACCGGAAAGCAAGCCCGCAGCCTTCAAATATCTTGATATGATTCTGGCGATTGTGGTTTTTCCCGTGCCCGGGTTCCCCGTAAAAATCATGTGCATTGACGGGAAATCAGCTTTTAAGCCCTTTTGCTTTCTCATTTGCTGAACCTTGAGGTTATCCTCAAGTGACAGAATATACTTCTTAATGAAATCCAGCCCTACGATTTCATTAAGCTCTGTTTTCACCTCGGCAATTGCATTTTCTGCTGTCTCGCCGGTTTTTGACGCTTCAACCGTAACCCCGCCGAGCTTAATTTTCAGCACGCCGTCAGCCGTGATTATCTCGCCTGTTTCAGCTTTTTCGGCAGAATTGAGCTTCTGTTCTCCCAGTGCCTTCATCAAAAGCGAAAGAGAGCCCGACATAGATTCTGCCCCCTCGTCAGGGATATATGCTTTCACAAGGGTTTTTGCCTCATCTTCACCGTATGTCAGCTCATAACCAAGGCGGGCTTTAGCTTCTGCCACAAAGCTTTCAAGCTGTTTTCCGGCAATTTCCTCAACCACCTTTTCCGAAAGCATGTCTGTTTTGCAAATGCTGTCAACACTGTTGACAAACTGCATTCCAAACGTGTCAATGAGCTTTTTCTCATTTTGCCCGGTTATGATAAACAGGAACTTCCCGGCGGCTGTCATCTCGGAAATCGCATTGGGCACAAGCGCTGTGCCGATGTCAACAAGCATTCCCTTTTGCTCCGTATATCTGCTTGAAAGAGGAATGCCCCCCTTGATAAACAGTTGTGACAGCATGGAGTTGACAGTGTTGTGGGCACGCTCAAAATTCTCAAACACAATTGTCTGGCTTTCGCTTTTCAGTGCGACAAAAAAATCCTGAATGAAAAGCTTATCTGCGGCTGAATCGCTGTATCTCGCCATATCAATGTAGGTTATTTTTGAGCTTAAAAGCAAGCCCTCACTTTTGAGCTCTTCCGTCATGCTTTCGAGTGTAAGATGCTTTCCTGTTCCTTTCGGACCCAAAAGAACCGCTCTTGCTGCAGGCATATTTTCGTTTCGCCCGACAAAGAAGCGTTTGAAGGTCAGCGCAACAGCCGACACGAATTCATCTTCACCGACGACTGATTTTAAGACATTTCCTTTAGCGGTTTCTATTGCAGAGTCTACGTCAATTCCCTGTAATTTCTCTTCGAATTTTGCATTGTCATCGCTTGATTTATCAGTATTTTCCTCACTTTTCTCACTGTAAAGGCCATCTGCTTTAAGCCTTTCGTTCAACCCTGTCATCTCCTCTTGAACCTGTCTTGTCAGCTCTTCAAGGCTGCTTTGAACAGACGCATTTGTATTTTCTGCCAGATTGAGTGTTCCGCTTATCGCCTGCCTCGAGCTCTCTGCATTTTTAATGGAGGCTTTCATAGCATCTGTCATATTCACAGCCGCCGAGGCCTCGGCATTGTCCTGCTCTGCAGGCACACTTTTCCTTGCTTTTTTTCCTATATGCAGCTTGCCGTCGCCCCACATTGAATCCAAAATATCACCGATGTCCCTGTTTTTCCCGTCAGCCATAGTTTTCTCCTTTATATGGTCTTCTCATTCAGAATCTGTTTTGCTTCGATAATGTTCATTTGCCCCGGCGCTGATGAATTCATGCCCGACACGAAGGTTAAGCATGAATGATTTATCTTTCTGTTAAGCCTTGTATGCTTTGCTTCCTCTCCCATTGCGATGAGTATATAAGGCATAAAATCGTCAAATCTGCTTGCACGAATGAAGAGTTGTTTTGCCTCTTCCTCACTTTTCGCCATACATGCGATTTTGGGAATATCTGCGCCATATTCAAGCATTATTTCCATTTTTCTATTTATCTCATCCTCGCTCAGCATTGAGTGGAAATCATGAAATGATACTATCGTGGACGTTTTCTTCTCTTTTGCAATGGCGGCAAGCCGCCTTACAAGCCTTTCACCTCTTGAAAGCTCGATGTCAATTGCGTCACAGCCTGCGTTTATCAAGGCTGTAAGCAGGCTAAGATACTCGTCGTCCGAAAGCTTTGAAAACCCGCCCTCTGCCTCACTTCGCATGGTGCAAATAAGGATTTTCCCGCCGACAGCTTTCTTTATTTCATCAAAGCCTTCAAGCACATCTTCCCCAAAATAATCCATTCGCCATTCATAGGCGTCGGGCTCATATGCTGCGCTTTCATGTATTTCCGCTTTGATTCCAGCCAAGCCTGTACCCACAAGCGGCACGCAAAGCATAAACGTGTCTGCATTTATCGGCTTTCCCCTTAAAAGAACTTCTCTCATACTCCCCCCAATAGTCATACTAAGTTAAAGTATACTTTTGGCGGGGAGAAAAGTCAATTAAGATAAGCTTACGCTTTATCATTGCGAAAGCTTCAGCTGATGTGTATAATGATTATAAAATGTTGACTGCTTACGAAAGGGAAAATATGATACAGGGCAAAAAAATCAATTTAATTCCCGCCACGATGAAGGACAGGCGGAATGCATATGACTGGTGCTTTCAATCTGAGACTACTAAATCTCATTCAGGACCGCCGGATTATCCGGATAAGCCTGTTCCCACTTATGAGGAATTCTGTGAGACGTATTATGAGGAGTATTATTTTACAGGTGAAAAGCCGCTTGACGGCAGAGGCTTTCTTATTGTTGCCGGCGGCGAGACTGTCGGCTTTGTGAGCTACTGCGCCTTTCATCTGAAGCCGTCAATTGCCGAACTGGATATTTGGATAAACAGTGAGGCTCACTGCGGGAAAGGTTATGGAACTGATGCATTGATTTCCCTCGGCGACTATATCCACAAAGAGCTTGGCTTCCGTGAACTCATCATCGCACCGTCGGCTAAAAATCTGAGGGCAGTGAAGTCATATGAAAAATCCGGCTTTGAGAAAACCGATAAAAAAATGAGTGAATTCCTGTTAGAGGAGTATGTATCTGATTACGGTGAGGGTGATTACGGCACAGACGAAACCTGTATACTGATAAAAACTTACTAAGGCTATAAAGGTGAATAAAATGAGAGAGTTGAGAAGCCAGAAAGTTAGGAAAATTGCGCCGGAGATGGACCCTTTGCGCCTGGGCATGGGTTGGGAGGTTTCAGATTTATCAAAGCCGCAAATCATCGTTGAGAGCACATTCGGGCAAAGCCACCCGGGCAGCGCACATCTACTGAAGCTTTCCGAGCTTGCAAGTGAGGAGATAAACAAAAACGGCGGCAAGGCGGCAATGTATTTTGCCACGGATATTTGCGACGGCATGGCACAGGGGCATGACGGGATTAATTATTCGCTCGTCTCACGTGACATAATAGCTGATTTGATTGAAATCCATGCCAATGCCACGACCTTTGACGCAGGCGTTTTTATATCCAGCTGCGATAAATCTGTGCCCGCACAGCTCATGGCTATCGGGCGGCTAAATCTCCCCTCGGTGATGGTAACAGGCGGCGTGATGGACGCCGGCCCTGATTTGCTCACCTTAGAGCAAATCGGGAAATACAGCGCAATGTATGAGCGGGGTGAAATCACAGAGGAAAAGCTGACATATTACAAGCACAATGCCTGCCCGTCCTGCGGGGCATGTTCATTCCTGGGCACGGCTTCCACGATGCAGATTATGTCAGAGGCCTTGGGGCTCATGCTGCCCGGCACAGCACTGCTTCCCGCCACCTCGGCTGCTTTACCGCAGGCGGCAAGAGATGCCGGAAAAGCGGCGGCAAAGCTTGCCACAACCGATTTGACAGCAAGGAAGATTGTGACAAAAGAGAGCTTTGAAAATGCAATTATGGTGCATGCGGCGATTTCAGGCTCGACGAATGCGATAATTCACATACCTGCCATCGCAAGGGAATTCGGCATTGATATCGATGCGGATTTCTTTGATAAAATGCACAGAGGCGCACATTATCTCCTTGATATTCGCCCGTCAGGCAGATGGCCTGCAGAGTATTTCCATTATGCCGGCGGCGTGCCGAGAATCATGGAGGAAATCAAATCCATGCTCCATCTCGACGTGCTCACGGTGACGGGCAAAACTCTCGGCGAAAATCTTGATGAGCTTAAAAATGACGGCTATTATGAGAACTGCGACAGCCTATTGAAAAAAACAGGGTTAAAGCGCACGGATATAATCAGAAGCTTTGATAATCCTATCGGCACTGACGGCACAGTTGCTGTCTTGAAGGGAAATATCGCTCCCGAGGGCAGCGTTGTGAAGCACAGTGCCGTGCCAAAGGAGATGCACAAGGCAAAACTCCGTGCCCGCCCGTTTGACAGTGAAGAGGCTGCGATTTCGGCGATTCTCACAGGGAAAATCAACAAGGGCGACGCCGTGATTATTCGCTATGAGGGACCTAAAGGCTCAGGAATGCCTGAAATGTTCTACACAACCGAGGCTATCTCCTCTGACCCCGAGCTTTCCGCTTCGATTGCACTTTTGACAGACGGCAGGTTCTCCGGCGCAAGCAAGGGGCCTGCAATCGGGCATATTTCGCCGGAAGCCGCCACAGGCGGACCGATTGCCCTAATCGAAGAGGGTGATTTGATTGAAATCGACATCGAAAAGAGAATTCTGCGCCTGTGCGGCATAAACGGTGAAAGCAGAACAGAAGATGAAATTGAAGCGGTTCTTGCACAGCGAAAAGCTGCTTGGAAGCCAAAGGAGAGCAAATATACGCACGGTGTCCTGAAGCTCTACACAGAAAACGCAGCCTCCCCGATGAAGGGCGGCTACATGAATTGAGGTAATCATGATAGATTTAATCGGAGCGGCAAAGATAATCCCCGTTGTAAAAATCGAAAATGCGGAAGATGCCGTGCCAATGGCTGAGGCCTTGCTTTCCGGAGGGCTCAATGCCGTGGAGGTTACATTCAGGACGCATGCCGCAGCCTCGGCAATTATGAGCATAGCAAAAGCCTGCCCCAGTATGACCGTTCTGGCGGGTACTGTGCTGACCGTTGAGCAAGCCAAGCTTGCTGTCGCAAGCGGCGCAAAGGGAATTGTTTCACCCGGGCTGAATGAAAATATTGTTGAATGGTGCCGGGCAAATAAAGTACCTGTCTGCCCCGGCTGTGCCACCCCGACGGAAATTGAACATGCTGTCGGTATGGGGCTCGGCTTTGTCAAGCTTTTCCCCGCCGAGGTGCTTGGTGGCATAAAAATGCTGAAGGCACTTCACGGGCCTTATTCTGCGATGAAATTTATGCCCACGGGAGGGATAACAGCAGCTTTGGCACCCGACTATCTCAAGCAGCCAAATGTCGTCTGTATAGGCGGCAGCTGGATTTGCACGGAGGAAATGCTTGCAAAGAAGGATTTTAAGCAGATTGAAAATGCGGCTAAGGCGGCGGCAAAACTGACGGAGTAATTTAACTAATATAAAATGAACAATCCCCTGATGAAAGCTTCATCGGGGGATTGCTTTTTGAGAATTTACACATTGTCGTGCGGAATGAGCCCCACAAGCTTATGCGGTACATACGGCTCTTCAAGATACGCAATGTCTTCTTTCGAAAGATTAATATTCAGCGAACCGACGGCATCGTCGAAGTATTCTGCCTTTGTTGCACCGATTATCGGTGCGGTAACGCCTCTTGCATATTGCCACGCAAGGGCTATCTGCGTCATGGTTGCGCCGTGCTTTTCGGCTGTTTCAGCAACACGCTGCACGATGGCGTAATCCGTTTCCTCTGTGCTGTCATACTTTGAAACCGCCACTTTGTCCGTCCGGCTGCGCAGGGAGTCTGTCTTCCATTCCTTGCGTGCAAGCCTGCCCGCCGCAAGTGGGCTGTACGGGGCAAGCGCAACATTCATCTGCCTGCAGATGGGAATAAGCTCGTGCTCATCCTCACGGTAGAGAAGATTATAATGATTCTGCATTGAGACAAACTTCGTGAAGCCGTTCTTCTCTGCCGCAAGCTGCATGTTACAAAACTGATAGCCGTACATCGCCGAGGCGCCCAGCGCACGCACCTTGCCTGCCTTGACAAGCTTATCGAGTGCCTCCATTGTCTCTTCAATCGGCGTGCCGTAGTCAAAACGATGAATTATGTATAAATCGACATAATCCGTGCAAAGACGCTTGAGCGAGCCCTCAATCTCCCGTGCAATCGCTTCCTTCGAAAGATACCCCTCGTTGTTATAAACCTTCGTGGCAAGGATAACCTTATCCCGAGCGGCGTTGTTCTTTATTGCACGCCCGAGGAATTCCTCGCTTGTACCGCCGGCATAGACATTTGCCGTATCGAAAAAGTTTATGCCAAGCTCCAGCGCACGCTTTACAAGAGCCTCACTCTCTCCAAAATCAAGCGTCCATGCATGCTGGTTCGGCTTATGCTCGCCGAAGCTCATACAGCCTACGCATAGGCGTGAGACTTCTAAACTTGAATTTCCCAGTTTTGTGTATTCCATATTTTTCCTTTCAGCGAATAAAGTTCGTGAATGTATGGTTTTCCTTTTCGGGTAAGCCATATTCTTTTTTTCCAAGAGCTATGCTTTTGATAAGAAACGCCATGTTGCGCCCCAGCGTGCGCATTGTCTGCATACCTTCTTCGTCCTGCATCACCTGCTCGGGCGTGTTTCCGTGCACCATGTTCCAATATTGGCTTGACACCACGGGCATTTGCGAAATCGTGAAATACTTGTTCAATGCGTCAAAGGTTGCCGTTGTGCCTCCTCTACGTGCCGAAACCACCGCCGCACCGACCTTCATCGTTTTGTCTGCCGGACAGCTGTAAAAAAGCCTGTCCATAAAAGACAGCATCCCGCCGTTGGGCGACGCATAATAAACCGGCGAGCCTATTACGATACCGTCGCATTCGGCAAGCTTAGGCGCAGTTTCGTTGACGATGTCGTCAAACACACACTTGCCTGTCTCCTTGCATTTGCGGCAGCCTATGCAGCTCCTGACGTCTTTATTTCCCACATGCACAATTTCTGTTTCAATGCCGTTTTCAAGAAGCGTTTTGCTCACCTCATTGAGTGCAGTGAATGTACAGCCCTGCGCATTCGGGCTTCCGTTAATCAGTAATACCTTCATTTTGTGTTCCTCCTGTGTTTTATAGATACACTATACACGTTAGAGTTAACTTTATGTCAAGACATTTTTATTCAAGCGGCAGCCGAACGGTTATTTCAGTTCCTCTGCCGATTTCGCTTGTGAGAAAAATTGTGCCGCCAAGGCTGTTTACAACATGCTTTACAATTGAAAGCCCCAGCCCCGTGCCCTTGATTATCTTCCCGGAATTCGTGTCAACACGGTAGAATCTTTCAAAAATTCTGTTCTGCTCTTCTCGCTCAATCCCTATCCCGCTGTCTTTAACCTTTATAATTGCAGAGTGATTTATAGAGGATACATTTACATCAACAGTACCGTTCGGCTTATTATATTTAATTGCGTTGTCAACAAGGTTATTCAGCAAATCCCAAAGCTTCGTGCGATTTGCCATAACAATCACGTCTTCAGCTTTTACCGAGAGCTTCACTTCCGCCTCCGCCGCCTGCGCTTCGTAGCTCCCCGCAACCTCTCTTGCAATCTCTGCAAGGTTCACCTCCGCTTTCTGCTCTTGTGTCATATTCGCTTCAAGGCGGGAGATTGTGAGGATATCGTTAATCAGCGTGCTTATGCGCACGGTTTCACGGTGAATTCTGCCATAAACCTGCTGTTTTTTTTCATTGTCAAGCATTCCGCTTTCAAGCATTTCAGACAAACCCATCAAGGTGGTAATCGGTGTTTTCAGCTCATGTGAGGCATTTGTAAAGAACTCGCTTCGCTGTGCCTGCGAGATTCTTTCCGCACCGACATCAACAAACAGGATAACCACGCCGTTTTTGTCAGAGGAAACATATTCACCCCTGACGGTTGAAACATGCACGGAATATATCGTGTAATCTGTTTTGTAATCAAATGACGATGCTGTCCCGGCAACCGCAGCATCTACCGCCTCTTCTATCCGCCTGTTTCTTACGAGGCGATATATATTGCTTCCGAGAACATCTTCGCTTACACCGAAAATCTCACATGCGCTGTTATTGATTGTGACTATGTTCTTCTCATCATCAAGCAGAATGAACCCTTCGTTTATGTTTGAAAGGATATGCGCTGTTTTCTCCTGCTGCAGCTCTACCTCGCTTTTGGTTTTGCCGATTTCATTGAGCAAATCTTTAATCTTCATGGTAATCCTGTCAATTTCATAATAACCTGTATTCACCGGCATTTCCTTGTAATCTCCGCCGGAGATTCTGTCAGTGAATTCCTCCAGCGGCCTGACAATTCTCTTTGTCAGCGCATTCGCCACAAAAAGCATAATGACTGCGCACACGAAAAATGTTATCAGGAACACCGGAAGCTGATTATAGAGGTTGCTCCATATCCCGCCGTATCGATGCGCCACACGCAGGATATTGCCGTCCTGCGTTTTAATTGCCGCATACATAAACGGGCTTCCGAGGGTCCCGGATATTCGTGAATCTGTAGTCACATTGCCCGTGTTGGCTTTTTGCACCTCGGGTCTGCCCAGATGATTTTCCATTGACGCTGCGTCAGTTTCCGAATCTTCCGCTATGCTGCCGTCGGGAGATATGACCGTCACTCTCTCACCACCTAAAACGGCGGAAATCTCGCCCGCTGATTTATGCGTTTCATATTCGTATAAAGCTATTTCGCAAAGCTGGGCAGTTCTGTCTCTGACCTTGTTTTCTTCATCCACAGCAGAGAAAACAGCGGAAACAATTCCGCTGAATAATGCTGTTGCGAATATTACGATGACAAACCTGATATATACGGCTTTTCTCATTTTATGCCTCTCTGAATCTGTACCCCACATTTCTGACAGTGAGAATATATTTCGGGCTATCCGTGGAATCTCCGAGCTTCTGGCGCAATGATTTAATGTGCGTATCAAGCGTTCTGGGCTCGCCGATGAAATCGCTGCCCCATATGCTTTCAAGAAGCTCTTCTCTCGGAAGCACACGCTCGGAATTCTTCATCAGGAGAGTCAGCAGCTCAAACTCCTTAAAAGTGAGCTCAACCTGTTTTCCGCTTATTGTTACTTCACGTGTCGAGAGGTTAACGCTCAAATCGTCTGCTATGAGGAATTTGACGTTTTCCTTTGATGAACGTCTCAGAAGCGCACGCACCCTTGCCGCCAGTTCCATTACCCCGAACGGCTTGGCGAGATAGTCATCTCCTCCTGCATCCAGCCCGATTACCTTATCCATCTCGGTATCTTTCGCCGTCAGAAAGAGTGTGGGTGTGTGTGCGGTTTTTGAGCGGCGTCTGAGCTCTTTAACTGCTTTTATGCCGTCCATGCCCGGCAGCATAATGTCAAAAATGAATAAGTCGGGGGCTTTCTTCTCGCTCGCTTCAAGTGCATCCTCGGCATTTTCAAATGCAGTGACTTCATAAGAGAAATTCTCGAGCGCAATTTGAATCATCTCTCTTATGCCCTCATCGTCTTCGGTAACATAGATACTGTACGCCATGGCACGCTCCCGTCAGATTATTTTTATATCCTTATGCACGCCTGTCTCTAAGAAAAGCACCCACTCGCAGATGTTCACGGCATGGTCTGCTATGCGCTCAAGATACTTCGCTATCATAAGGAAATCAATCGAATTATTGAATATGTCTTTGTCGTTTTTGAGTGTATCGGCAAGCTCGTCTCTCACGTTCAGGAAAAGCTCGTCTACCTCGTCGTCACGCTCAATTATGTTTTTTGCAAAGTCAATATCATTTCTCACAAATGAGTCTATCGCACCGTGCACCATTGAAGATGAAATCTTTGCCATCTGCGGAATATGCTTTACCATGTTTTCAATATGGTCACCCTTGATTGAAAGCGAAATCTCCGCAATATCTGCGGCATTATCCGCTATTCTCTCAATATCCGTTATCATTTTCAGCGCAGATGAAATCTTTCTTAAATCGCTTGCGACGGGCTGCTGGCGGAGAATGAGGCTAAGGCATCTTGCCTCAATCTTCTTCTCCATCTCATCTATTTCATCATCGTTTGCGACCACTTCCTGCGCCTTTTCACTGTCACGTGAAAGGATTGCTTCGACAGAATTGTCAATAGCTTCTTCCGCCATTCCGCCCATTTTTATCAAATCGACATGCAGAAGCTCAAGCTCCTTGTCAAATGAATTTCTTGCATTCATATGCTTTCTCCTTAATTAGTATTATACTACTTTTTTGCTTCAAAAGGAATTGCTTACCCGAAACGCCCGGTTATATAATCCTCTGTGCGCTTGTCTTTGGGCATTGAGAAAATGTCAGTTGTGTTGCCGTATTCTATAAGCTCACCAAGCAGAAAAAACGCCGTGGTGTCTGATATACGTGCGGCCTGCTGCATATTGTGCGTGACTATAACCACCGTGTACCTCTTTTTCAGCTCGCTCATCAAATCTTCAATCTTCATTGTTGAGATTGGGTCAAGTGCGCTTGTAGGCTCGTCCATAAGAATAACGTCAGGTTGAACGGCGAGCGTTCTCGCAATGCAGAGCCTCTGCTGCTGCCCGCCCGAAAGAGAGAGTGCCGGCTTTTTAAGCCTGTCTTTGATTTCATCCCAGATTGCCGCACCTTTCAGGCTTTTCTCGACAACCTCATCAATTACAGTGCGTTTTTTGATGCCGTGTATCCTCAGCCCGTATGCCACATTGTCATATATGCTCATCGGGAATGGGTTCGGGTTTTGAAACACCATGCCTACTTTTTTGCGCAGCTGTGTTACATCTACGCCGCTGCCGTAAATCTCTTCGCCGTCAAGCTGCATGCTGCCGCTTATTTTTATGCCCTCAATCGCGTCATTCATGCGGTTAAGTGTCTTCAGAAATGTGCTTTTTCCGCAGCCGGAGGGGCCGATAAGTGCTGTGATTAAATTTTCTTTTACATCTATCCCAACACCTTTCAGCGCATGGTTCTCTCCGTAATGCAGATTCAAATCCTTCACTTCAATTTTATTATTTCCCATCTTTGCCCTCGCTAAGTTTACTATTAATTATCTTCACTGCCACGTTCAGCATAACGGCAATTATCAAAAGCACCATCGCAATTGAGAAGCCTATCTCATTCTCGCCTCTTGAATATGCGTATCTGTAAAGCTCAACCGAGAGCGTTGAGCCGGAGCTCATTATCTGCTCAACAATATTGCCTCTCGGCATGTACATTGCGCTGCCGCCCGCAACGAGCAAAAGTGCCGCAGATTCGCCGATAATGCGTCCTATTGCGAGAATGACGGCGGTTATAATTCCCCTTGATGCGCTCGGGAGCAGAATCGTTCTAATCATATACCACTTCGTCGCCCCGATTCCCATCGCCGCTTCACGGTAAGATTTCGGTACGGCTTTGAGCGCCTCACCCGTTGTTCGCACTATGGTCGGCAGAACGATGAGCGTGAGCGTCAGTGCACCCGAAACCAGCGAAACCTTGAAATTCAGCATTGTGCAGAAGAAAACATAGCCGAACACGCCGAAGATGATAGAAGGAATGCCCGAAAGCGTTTCTGTTGTGAATTCAATTATGCTTATCAGCCGCTTGTTCTTGGCGTATTCGCCGATATATATCGCCCCGCCTACGCCTATAGGAACGGCAAGCAGCAGCGCCATAAGAATTATGTACAGCGTGTTGATTATGCTCGGAAGAATGCCGACCGTCTTTTCTATCGGGTTGGGCGCAGTGCTGAGAAATTCAAATGTAAAATTCGGAATTCCCTTGTAGAAAATATAGATTACAAAGAACACGACCATTGCGAACACGCCGCCTGTGAACAGGAAAATCAAAGTGTACATGAGCTTGTCAAGCGGACGCCTGCGGTGTGTGTTTATGCTTTTAACGGTGAGAGCATCTGTTTTCATTCTTTTGCTCCTCCCTTTTTAAGGATGGCACTTAACACGACATTTATAATCATGATGAAGACAAAAAGCACAAGCCCGATTCCATAAAGAGCCTCACGGTGCAGGCCCGAAGAATATGCCCACTCCAGCGAAATTCCGACTGTGAGAAGACGCACAGGGCCGAATATCTCCGGCAGAACTGCAGCGTTTCCCGCCACCATCATCACCGCCATTGTCTCGCCTATCGCACGCCCCACGCCAAGCACGATGCCTGCGGTTATTCCGTTTTTGGCGGCGGGTATCACCACCTTGAAAATGCTTTGTATCTTTGACGAGCCAAGTGCCAGCGAAGCATCATGATACGCATGCGGCACAGCCTTTATCGCCGCTACCGAGACGCTTATAATCGTCGGCAAAATCATGATGACAAGCACAATTGATGCCGCCGCAAGCGAGCCGCTTTGAGGCAGATTAAGCGAGCTTTGAATCTGAAAGATGGCGGGGGCTATGAGAATTGCGCCCAATAATCCGTATACAACCGAAGGGATAGACGCCAAAAGCTCTATTACAAAGAGAAATACCTCGCCTGATTTTTTGCCCGCCATATGTGTGAGAAACACTGCCGCGCCGAGCCCGACGGGCACTGCAATGAGAACCGCTATCCCCGTTGCGATTATCGAGGCAAGAATCATTGAAAGTATACCGAATTTGCTTTTTTCCGGGTCCCATATATCGCTGAAAAGGAATTCACCCACACCGATTTTGGCTATTGCGGGGCCGCCGGAAATGACCATATACAGCGAAATGAATACTACGGTGACAACCGCCGTCAAGCCGCAGACTATGAACACTATGTGCATGGCATTTTCAAGTGCCGATTTCGTTCTTGCACTGCGCATTATAGAAGTGTTGTCCAAATATGTCACGCCTTTCTTTTATTTTCTCCGTAATATAACAGAACGGTGAGAGATTAATCCCTCACCTCTCTGCTACAGTGAATTTTAGTTTATAGGAAGAAGTACGTTATCCGCTACAATTTGCTGACCCTCTGCGCTGAGTACGAAGTCTACGAACGCCTGTGCCGCCGGTGTGAGCTCAACTCCGTCTGCCGTGAGAAGATAAAACTCTCTCTTCAGCGTATATGTGCTGTCTTTAAGCGACGCCTCGCTGATGTCAACCCCCTCATACTGCACTGCCTTGACAGCCGCAGGGTCAACGTCTGAGAAAGACATGTATCCGATTGAATTCGTGTTCTGCGAAACAGTTGTCTGCACTGCGCCTGTGCTGTCGCAGGTGGTCGCCTCTGCCACGATGGCTGTGCCGGGGTCGTCTTCCAGCTCAAGACCGATGAGCTCTGCGATTGCGCCTCTTGTACCCGAGCTCGCCTCTCTTGTCACAACTGTGATGAGTGCGTCGTCTCCGCCGACCTCACTCCAGTTTGTGATTGCGCCTGTGTAGATGCCCTTAATCTGCTCTGCCGTGAGGTTTGCGACGGGATTATCGGGGTGAACCACA
>QMCE01001215.1_pt1 | contig 14078 bp, 14 predicted proteins | sample 1821851 | NCBI WGS metagenome assembly QMCE01 (sample SAMN09453174, study PRJNA476694) | Termite gut metagenome, whole genome shotgun sequencing project. | isolation source: worker | host: Odontotermes sp. | place: South Africa:Pretoria | collected 2016-01-28 | reverse complement strand
GGTGGGGACGGCGACGGCGTCTCCGGATGAAATACGGCGCGCGGCGCTGGAGGAGGAGAACGGAGCGCTCTAAACAGCTTGCGGTTTGCCGCCCAGCCACGAACGCAGCGCGCCGCCGAGGCCGCAGTCCGTGATGCCGGTCAGGCCGAAGGTTGTCGCCATGACAGACTCCTCCCCCCGGTACCGGGGCGGGAGGCGGAGCCACGGCACTTCCGCTTTCTCCCCCGCGACAAGGAACGGATTCAGCAGGCCGCGCCCGGCGGCGAACCCGGCCGCTTCGCCCAGATCGACTTCGCGCCGGCCAAGCACAAGCCACGGACGGTAGGAAAAGACCAGCCTCCCGCCGTCGTTCCGCTCCAGCGCGCCCAGGGTGCGCAGGGGGACGCCCCGCGCCGCCTTCAGGCCCGCGCAGGAAAAGGCGCGCCAGCCGCCCTCCTCCGCGCCGCGCTTCCGGAAAAACAGGATGTCTGTCGAAAACACCAGCCCGAACACGGACAGACGGAACGACCACCCCGCGAGCAGCAGCGACGCGCCCGCGATGATCAGCGCCAGAACAAACGCCAGCGCGGGCGACACATGATGCGCCCCCGCGAGCGCCCCGACAACGGCAAGGCGGAACGACTTCAGCGCCGCGTCCAGCCCGGGGAAGGGACAGACGAGAACCAGCACGTCAATGACGTTGAACGTCAGCCACACCGCCCCGTACAGAACACTCCCCGCAACCGCCCCGGCAATCCACCCGAGATACGCCGGCACGGCGCTCCCGATCCCCGCCCCCGCCTCCCCCGCGAAGGCGGAGGGAAACAGCGCATCCGCCGCGAACGCGAACTCCGGCGCGGCGACGGCGGCGAACTGATCGGCGAACAGCTTGACGACCAGCGGCAGGACGGCCACCGCCCCCGCCTTGTTCACCATGTCCCCCAGCGCGTTCAGCGGCACTTTCAGGAACGGCATCGCTTCGCAGATCGTCGCGTTGAACAGCATCAGGAGCAGAATGCACAGAAGGGGAACCCACACGACGGGCCGGTCGTACAGGGGGAGCCCGTCCCGGAGGTGTTCGGGCGTCGTGAAGAAACGGTACATGCCGAGGGCTGTCACGCCGAAGAGCGGGTTCACGGCCTCTCCCGTCAGGGCGACAAAGGCCTGGTTCAGCGTCTCCCCCCGGCCCGCCCGCTGCGCCGGCGTCCTGTCCTCCCCGGGGAGCCGCAGCGCGTCGACCGCGCCGTCCAGCAGCCGCAGGCGCTCCGCCGTCTCCGCGTCCATCCCCGCCTCCGCGCTCCGCGCGGGGAGCGCGCACACGGCCACCGCCGCCGCCAGCGCCAGCAAAACAATGCCCCGAGCAACGCACCCCCGCATTCCCGTTCTCCCGCGTAAAAAAGATGGTTTCAAAGAATCGATGTCTTCTTCACTATACCCGCCCTCCGGCAAAAATCAAACCCCGCTCTTGTATTCGCCCCCCCGGATCCATACAACAGAGAGAAAAGATCAATCTTCATCGGAAACGATTCATGAATGACAATGCGCTGGGCGTGTTTGATTCCGGGGTGGGCGGGCTGTCGGTCGCGAAGGAAATCCGCAGCCTCCTGCCAGGAGAGAATATCCTCTATGTCGCGGACACCCTGCACATGCCCTACGGCCCGCGGCCGCTGGAGGAGGTGCGGCGGCTGTCCCTGGCGATCGCGGCGTGGATGCTGCGCCGCTCCGTGAAGGTGGTTGTCGTCGCCTGCAACACCGCGTCCGCGGCCGCGCTCGCGGCCATGCGGGAAGTCCATCCGGGAGCGATCTTCATCGGCATGGTGCCGGCGCTGAAGCCGGCGGCGCAGCGGACGGGGACGAAGATTGTGGGCGTCCTGGCGACCGAGGCGACGTTCCAGGGGGCGCTGTTCGAGAGCGTGGAGCGCGAGTTCGCGGGGGGGGCGGAGGTTGTCCGCCAGCCCTGTCCGGGGCTGGCGGAGTGCATAGAGAACCACGCTCCGGACGACCCGGCGGTGGAGGCGATGCTGGAGGGGTTTGTCCGGCCGCTTGTGGAGCGGAATGTGGATCAGCTTGTCCTCGGCTGCACGCACTATGCGCTCGTGAAGGATACGATCCGGCGCATCGCCGGCGGGGGGGTGGAGGTGGTGGATCCGGCGCCCGCGATAGCCAGGCGCTGCCGCGCCGTCCTGGAGGAGCGGGGGGCGCTGTCCCCGCGGGAGCGGGGGGAGACGGAATACGGCGTGACGGGCGATCCGGAGCGGTTTTCGCGGGCGGCGTCGCGCATTATGGGACGTTCGATCCGGGTTTTTTCGGTGCGCGACGCAATTTCTCGGAATGCTCCGGCGCCCGCTTTCTGATCGCCCCGGGCAGGAAAAGCGCCCTTCGGGTGCCTGCGGGGGAGGAAAAAAATTATCGGATTTTCCGAAAGGAAAGTTCATCCGGGGGAAAGTACGGGAAGCATGCTTCATGTATCCGCGAGCGCCCGCGAAACGGGCTCGGTGACAGGTTCCGGGGGGAAGAGCTTTGGCGATTGATTATCAGCGCATCCTGATGGACATGAACAGGCCGACGCGCAGGCAGGGAAAAAGCATGAAAAAAATACTGTTGAGCATGCTGGCGATGGCCGCGGTGTTTGCGGGAACCTTTGCCGCATGGCAGTACGGCATTGTGCACACCGCGTGGCGGGAAGCGAACTCCCTGATGGCGGGCGTGCTCGGCCGCGAGCCGGCCGCTTCCGGAGAAACCGCCGTCGCCGTCGCCGCCGCCGCCGAGCCGCCGCAGGAAGCGCGGGGCGCGATGCTCTCCGCCGCGCTCGTCCCCGCCCCGGGCTCCGCTCCGGCGGATGGCGGGCGGGAGCCCGCCGCGCCCGTCGCCGCCCTCCGCCCCCCGGCGGCGGAGCAGGCTGCGCCGGCCATCCCGGCCATTCCGGCCGCGCCGGCGAATGATGCCGCTCCCATCGACGTTGCCGCCCTGTCCAGCCGCTCGCCCCTGAGCGTTCCCGCCGCCGCAATCGCAACCGCCGTCGCGGAGCGGCCGGTTGCGCCCGCGCCGGAGACGGCGTCTGTCCGGCCCTCCGCTCCCGCGTCCGCCCTTCCCGTCCTTTCGGACGCGAAGGCGCAGCTCCGCGTCATTGATCAAATGCTCTCCTCCGATCCGTCGGAGGCGCTGAGCCGCCTGAACGATCTCCTCGCGACCGGCCTCGACGCGGACGACGCGGCGGAGGCGGGCTACCGGAAGGGCTTCGCCGCCCGGGTCCTGCGGGACGAGGGAGCGGCGGAGACCTTCTGGAGCGAAACCGCCGCGCAGTTCCCCGCCCAGCGGGGGGGGCGCCTCTCGGCGATGGCGCTGGCCGACACCTGGTTCCAGCTCCACGCCGCCGGCAACCGCGCGGACACGCGGCGCTGGGACGACATTTCGATCCTGTATTCCCAGGCGCTCGGCCGGGACGACGCGCCCTTCCTGCCGGAGGCGGTGAAGCGGGAGCTGAAGCGGAAAATCGGCATTGTGAACAACCAGGTGCTCTTCGGCCCCGCGCCCGGCAAGCTCGCCCGCTACCACAGGGTGGAAAGCGGGGAGCTCCTCGGCGGCATCGCCAACAAATACCGCGTCGACTACGAATCCATCGCCCGCGTCAACGGCGTCAACCCCAACCGCATCGGCGTCGGCACGGATCTGAAGCTGATCGTCGGCGACGTCGAGGTCATTGTCCGGAAATACGCGGGCGATCCGAACCGGACGCCCACCGTCACCTGGTTCATCGACGGGCGCTGGGCGCGGGAGTACGACGCCTGCGTCGGGGACGGGGTGAAGACGCCGGCGGGGACGTACACCTTCACCTCGAAGGAGCGGGATCCGTCGTGGACGAATCCGTCGAACGGGCAGCTCCTCCCCAACGATCACCCCGAGAACATTCTCGGCAGCCGGTGGATGGCGATGAAGGGCATGGGGACGCAGGGGCTGGGCATTCACGGAACGACGGTGGACGACAGCATTCCGGGGTACACCTCGGCCGGCTGCGTGCGGCTGCACAACGGGGATGTGGAGGAATTGTTCAGCTTCGCCCGCATCGGGGGGAAGGTGACGATCCTCGAATAGGGGCAAAAAAAAAGAATTGTGTTTCCTTATGCGGGATGGAATGGTTAAATCGTTCCATTCCGTTTTTTCTTTTTCGCACCGATTCCGGAGGAGGAGGGGACATGGCGCTGATTCGTTTCGAGACAAACATGAACATTATTGAAGACCGCGCCAACCTGTTCGTGAGAAAGGTGAAGAAGGCCGTGGCGCCGCTTCTGGGCGAACCGGAGACGGAAATCCGCGTCGAGCTCGCCGGCAACAGGAAGATGCGCATGGCGAAGTCGGACGAGCCCATCGCCCATCTCGAAGTCCGCAACGTGGAATTCCCGAAAGAGCGGGCGGACGAGATAACGCGGGCGATATGCCCGGCGGTGGAGGAGGCGTTCGCGATTCACGATCACAACATTTACATCGCCGTGATTTCGCGCCGCAATTCCATGTGGCGCGTCCACGGCGGCGATACGCAGATGCAGAAAGAGTAGGGAACCCCTTTCTCATGAAGGCTGCCCCCGCATTTCCAGATCGATCCCGGTGATTTTTTCGAGCAGTCCCAGCCGCCGCGTCCGGGTTTCGGGCGCGGCTGCGGCCGCGGTTTCCTCGGGCCGCTGGGCGAGGCGCCGCCGCGCCGCCTCCAGCTCCGCTTTCGTGGGCGCGGGGATGCCTCCAGGCCAGAACGCCTGCTCCCCCCTGTCGTAGCCCAGGAGGGCGAGGGCGGAGACGGCGGCGAATACCCGGTCTTCCCGGAGCCGGGTCGTCTCCTCCTCCGAAACGCCTCCGCCCGAGGCGAGGGCGTCGGCCGCGGCGAAGGCTTCCCGGATGAGGTTCCCCGCCAGCGGTTTCGGCGCCTGGGGGGAGAGGGATACCTGATCGACTCGTTTGTCTTCCACTTGCGGCTCCTCCGGGGGAGCCGCTTTTTGTTTGGCGTAGAGCGCGGGGACGTTGTGCCGGGCGAACATCCGCCCGATGGTGCCGCTGTACTGGGTGTGTACGCCGGTTGCCATGACCTGTGCCTCCCCTGGGGTGCTGATAAGGGATCATTCCCGTTTTTTTTATCGGCGGGGTTCCGGGGGGAACTCCAGTGATTATCGGCGGCGGCGCGGAACAACGCGCCGCCGCCGCTCTTCAACGTAAACCGTATATCTGAAAGGAATTGAGGAGATGGCGATTGCATTGCTCCTGCGAATTGTTAATATTAACAAATAAGGTTAAGAAAGGAGTATACGCCATGCAGCATCTCCTCTGGGAACACATCAGCGCCGGGCGTGTTTTTCGGCGCGCCGCCGAGGCGCTCTCCCCGCCGACCGCCACAGAGGCCGCCTCTTCGGAGAACCACCTCCTCGCCATCTCCATCGCGAGCGCCGGCGGATTCCACCCGAGGCTCTTCTCGTCGGATCAGACCCTCACATCCTTCCCTCTCATGATGGAGGAACTCTATGTATCCCTTGTTTGAGGACTACGCCAGGAGCCTTTCGAGCCATACCTTCCTGTTCCTCCCCACCTGCCTTGTCACGCGGCAGATGCTGCTCCTCTACAGACGCCTCGCGGCGCTGCCGCTTTCGCGGGGGGGCATGCGCACGGCGCTCCCGGAACTGCTGGAGCTTCTCGGAACAATGAGCCGCGGCATTTCCCTGACTTCCGAAGCGCAGAAGCGGCCGCATACCGGCTTCTTCCCCGGCGACTGGCGCGCGGACAGGGAGCGGGCGCGCGAACTGTTCTACAAAATCGCCGCGCGCCTCGGACAGATTCACGACATCCTGGAGCCCGCCGATCGGAGCCTCCTTTCCGAATCCATCGACACGCTCACGGGGGCGTGGATGGAGCTGGAGCGCATTCTGGAGGAGAAGGCCGCCACCCCCTCCGGCGCCGGCTGCGGCGTCTGCCGGTACTTCCACAACGCCCATCCCCCGGCCTGGCGCCGCTCGATGGCGAACGTCCTCGTCTCCCTCGATCAGGACGCGGACTACGGGAAGGCGGACTATCTGATCCTGCTGTGCGGCGAGCGGCTGCGGCAGACCCTCGTCTCCTGCGTCGCCGAAATCGCCCGCCACGACGGCGCGGCGAAGCGCTTCTCGCCGAAGCGCCTCCTGGCCGCCTCCCCGGAGGACATGGAGACGAACTGCGTGCAATGCCTCGAAGAAACAAGCCGCCTCGACGAAATCGCCCTCAACGCCCACGGCGCGAGCTGCCCGCTGCGCCGGAGCCGGCCCGAACGCATCAGCCTGAAGCGGGTGGTGGAATCGGCCGCGTCGACGGCGGACTTCCAGCGCCATCTTGCCGATCCGGCGCTGGGGGAGTTCAGGCGGTAGCGTACAGCCGCCGCGTTGCAAGGGAGGTTCCCCATGCCCCATCCGTCCCCGATGATCACCGAGTACGCGGACGCGCTGAGGAAGAACACGATCCATTACCTTCCCTCCTGCGTCATTGCCGAAATGATGACGAACCTGTACAGCCGGATTTTCGCGATCTACGCCTCGGGCGATCTGTCCGGCGCCGTCGGGCGGATTCTTCCGCTGCTTGCGAAGACGCGGGACAACATCCGCGCCACCTGCGAGGCGTACGGCGGGCGGGTCGCCTTCTTCGTCGGCGACTGGGGGAGCGACAAGCTGCGCGCGCGGCGGCAGTTTTTCAACATCATGTCCCACCTGGGCCATGTCGCGGCGATGGCGGGGCATGACGACAGGGACAGGCTGTACGGCGCGATCGAGGGATTGGCGGAGGAGTGGATCGCCCTCGACAGGACGATGGACGGGCGGGCGAAGCGGACGGGCGCGGGCACGGTGTGCCGGTATTTCCGGAGCAGGAACCGGACGACCTGGAAGCAGACGATGGCGAACGTCATCCTGACGCTGGACGAGGAGGTGGAGCACCGGGAAGGGGAGCATCTGGTGCTGATTTGCTATGAGAAGATGCGGCGGCTGCTTCTTGCCGCGATAGACGGGATCCAGCGGCGGCAGGGGAGGCCGGGGCGGTTTCCGGCGGAGAGGATCCTCGCCGTTTCGGGGGAGAACGTGCCGTTCAGTTGCCCGACCTGCCTGGAGATGGCGGACGCGCCGGGGGGGCGCGGGGGGGACGGGAACTACCCGGAGGAACTGTATGCGGAGGCGATCCTGCGGGTGGAGGGGGGGAGGCGCCCCCGGCCGAGGCGGGAGGCGGCGGCGGCGAAGGAGCCGGCGGCGGAGGGCGTGCGCGCGCGGACGGGAAACGCGCGGGATGGCGTGCTTGCGCGCCTGCGGGCGCGCGTGCAGGGCGCGCGCTGAAAAAACGGGGCGGAAGCGTTCCCGCTTCCGCCCCGAAAAACAGGCGCTACTGCAAATTCAAAACCACCCACCGGTGCGCCTCGCCGTACCGCAGATACACGGGAATCCGTTTCTTCCCCGCGCTGTCCTTCAGAATGCGGCGGAAATCGGACACGTCCTTCACGTCCTGCCTGTCCATCTGCAGGATCACGTTCCCGGGACGGATCCCCTGGTTCCGCGCCTCTCCCGTCGAATCCACCTCCGTCACCTCCACCCCCGACTCCGTCTCGGCGGGAACCGAATACATCGACCGGGACGCGTCGTCCAGGTTCCGCACGGTCAGCCCCAGGCTCGACGCCACCTCGTCCGAATCGGAGAACGCGTCCGGGCCTTCGCTCCCGCCCGTCCGGGCGCGCGTGTACAGATCCTCCGGCTGCGGCTCAATCGTGATGGTCAGTTCCACCCGCCCGCCGTCGCGGAGCAGCACCACCGGCACGTCCTCGCCCGGGGGCAAATCCGCCACCATGTACCGCAGGTGCTCGTTGTCCTGTATGGCCGTGCCGTTGAACGTCGTGATGAGGTCCCCGGGGCGGATCCCCGCCTTTTTCGCCGGGCCTTCCGGATCCACCTCGGCGATGAGGACGCCCGTGCCGTCGTGGCCGAATTCGATGCTGAGATCCTTGTTCTCCGGATTCATCGAAATGCCGAGCCAGCCGCGCGTCACCGCGCCCTTCTCGATAAGCTGGCGGATGATGCCCTTCGCCTGGTTGATCGGAATCGCGAACCCGATGCCGATCGACCCGCTCGAACCCGGGCGAACGGAAATCATGCTGTTCAGCCCCACCACCTCGCCGTCGAGGTTGACGAGGGGGCCGCCGGAATTGCCCGGGTTGATCGACGCGTCCGTCTGGATGAAGCGCTCGTACGCGAGTTCGCCGAGATTCCTACCCTTCGCCGAGACGACGCCCGTCGTGACGGACTGCTTGAACCCCAGGGGCGATCCGATGGCGATGACGATGTTCCCCGGCCGGATCGCGTCGGAGTCGCCCAGCTCCGCCACGGGAAGCGTCTCCGGCAGCTCCGTCAGCTTGATGACGGCGAGGTCGCTGTTCGGGTCGCTCCCGACGACCTCGGCCTTGAACGTCCTGCCTTTTTCGTGGGCGAGCTCGACCTTGATGTTGTCCGCGCCCTCGACCACGTGGTTGTTCGTGAGGATGTGGCCTTCCGCGTCGATGATGACGCCCGAGCCTATGCCGGAGGAGCGCATTTCCTCCTTCGGTCCCGGCTGTTCCTTCTGCTCGCGCCGGGGGGCGCGGCGGCGCTCCCTGCGGCGCTCCCCCGGGCCGCCCATGTCGGGGCCGAAGAAGCGTTCGAAGAATTCGAAGGGATCTTCCATCCCGAACATGGGGCCGCTTCCGCCTTCGCCCGCCTTCACCATCTTCTCCGTCTCGATGCCGACGACGGCGGGGCCGACATGGTCGACCACCTCGGCGTAGGCGCCGGAGAGGGCTTTGGCGACGCGGATGTTCTCCGAGTCGAGGGCGAGGGCGGGCAGGGCGATCAGCCCGGCGAGGAAGGCAAGCACGAGGAAGAGGAGGGAAGAGCGGACATGCGTCGACAGGGTTTCCGGAACAGCGGCGACGGCGGCGGACATCCCCCTGTGTCCGGCCCGGGCGGTTTGGCGCATCAGACTTTCTCCTTAGAAAGAGTGTAGAGAGCGGTACAGCACGAGCGCGTTTAGAAAATAGAGGCGCTGTGAAGATATTGGCGCTGAACGATAATAATTGAATCCGTATACGTCCATCCATGTCGGGCGGAGGCAGGCATCCTTCGCCCCTGCCAAAAGTGTAGCGGGAGCGGGGGCGCTTGCCCACTGTTTTTTTTGCTTCCGGCGGATTTCCGGGCGGATTTTCTGAAAGGAGGTTTTTTTTTCAGGTAATTCCCCTCTGTATGAAGGATAATACTGTATGGAGGGGGTTTGTTCCTCACAACCGTATTCGGCACGGACGGGGCGGTTTTTTCAGCGGTGTGTTGCGGCGCAGGAACGGGAGACGACCAGTGCGCACTTTTATCCTGATAGTGGCCATGGCCGGATTGGGTGGTTTGCTTGGCTGCGGCGAGCAGCCTGTGGACAACGGGGATGTGGCGGCCGCGCCCGCGCCCCGGGCCAACCTGTATCCCCTGACGTCGCCTCCTCCCGGTTCCGTCCAGCCGCTCCGGGGCTACGCCCCGACGCGGCTCCCCGCCCTGTCGGAACCCCAGTACGGGCCGGAAATCTACCGCGACGGGCTGGGCAATGTCGAACTGGCCGCGCGCAACACGGGCGCGCTCTCCGACGCGGCGTACTCGACCGGGTCGGCGGCGCTTCCCCCCGCGCCCGACTTCACCGATGCGTACGCGGGGGATGCCTACGCGGGGGATCCGTACGCGGGGCAGACCGCGTTCGCGGCCGCGCCCGCCGCCCCGCTTCCGGGAGCCGATACCTATCCGGCGGTTCAGTATCCCGACGGCTTTGTCGTGACGCAGCCCGCCGTGTACACCGCCGCCGCGACGCCTCCGGCGGGGTACATGACGGCGGCGGCGGCCGCCGCCGCCTCGGTCGCGGCGGGGTATGATCCGTCGGATCCGTCGTCCCCGTATTATTGCCCGCCCGGCGCGGCGTACTGCCCGATTCCGGGAAGCGCGCTGAACGGCGCGCCCGTCGTGGCGACGCCCGCGGACACCTTCGGCCTGGAGAGCCCGGCGGCGCCGTCCTCCCTCGTCGCGACCTACGCCGCGCCCGAGTACGCGACGACGGCCTACACCGCGGCGCCCGCGTACACAACCGTGCCGGCGACGGCCGCGACAACGTATGCGGTCGCGCCCGCGGCGTACACGCCGCCTGCCGCGCAGACGGTTGCCGCGCCCCTTCCCGCGCCGGCGCCCGCCGCGCGGTACACGCCGCCGCTCCGCCTGAGCGCGTCCGCGCGCCTCCCCGCGTCCCCGTCTCCGTCGGCGTATGAGCGGAACGCGCCGCGTGGCCTCCACTTCGGCGAAGCCGAGGGAACCGCCGACATCGTCGGCCCCGTTCCCTCCCCCAGCCCCATTGTCCGCCCCGCGTACGCCGCGCCGTATCCCGCGCCCGCCTACGGCGCGCCCTATCCGGCGCGGCCGCTTTCCCTGAACGCGGAGCCTGAAGCCGCGCCCGCGCCCGCCCCGGCAATGGCGGCGCTCCCGGCACCCGCTCCGGCTCCGGCGCGCCGGCCGATGCTGTCCTCCGCCCCGGGCGCGCAGCCTGCGGCGGGCGAACCGCAGTCCGCCGTCGCCGGCGTCGCCGCCGCGCGCGGCGGGTACCGGCTGGTTCCCGCCCCGGACGTTCCCCCCGGGAACCACCCGGGCGATTTCGGCCCCTCCCAGTGGTTCGAGGTTGTCCGCCCCGGGAACGGCCCCGTCCGCGTCGGCCGCCTCTCCGTCACCTGCACCTGCGTGGGCGCGCGCATCCCGAAGCGCCACTACGGGGCGGGCGAGCGCATCCTGGTCGAGGCGCGCATGATCTCCAAACCCGCGCGGAACAACCTGACCTACGGCCTGTACGTCAACATTCTTGAACCGGTCGAGACGGTGGTGGACGCCGACGTCACGCTCACGTACTAATTCCGGAGACGCCATGCGGCGCAGCGCTTTCCTTGTTCTGTTCCTCTTTGCGGTCAGTTGCTTCCCCGCCCGCGCCCTGGATGCCATTCAGGGCGTGACGGCTGTCTGGAACGATTTCGTCTCCGCCGTCCGGCGGGGCGACTACCTGAACGCGCACGGCCTTTTCTCCCCCCAGTCCCGGCAGGCGATGCCCTACGGCGAGTTTGTCGAGGAATACGGCCCCCTTTCCGCCTCCCGCGAGATCATCCTCGCCAAAGCCGACTCCCTCTCCACCGCCATCGACGGCGACTGGGGGGAGATCAACTACGGCGGCGTGAATCCGGGGACGGGGCGGAAGTTCTCCGTCGGCGTGGCGTTTGTCCGCAACCGCGACGGCTGGGGGCTGGTCGCGGCGCGGAACGAGACGCCGGAGCGCATCGAGGCGGGCGCGAGGGCGCTGCTGCGGCTGCTGTGGGAGCACCGCGAGCAGGGCGCGCCGCGCGAACTGACGGCCGCCCTCACGGCCGCGCAGGCGGGGAACCCGGTTCTCCGGGCGTACCGGCTGGAGACGGACGGGCGGCGGTTCACCGCGTTTCCGTCGGAGCCGGGGCTCCGGACATTCTTCGTGGACGGCATGGGCGGGGTGCGATCCGTGGAGGAGACGCCGGAGGCGCTTTCCCCCGTGCGATCCGGCCGTCCCATCGGGCGCGTCCCGCAGGCATCCGCCATCGCGCCCGCCGTCCCGCCGCCGGCGCCTCCGGAGCGGGATCCCTCCGGCATGCCGGAGCTTTCCGACCCCGGCCTCGCCGCGCCGTCTTCCCGCCTGGACGACTGGGCGGAGCCGCCGATGCCTTCCGCTCCGCCCCGCGTCGCGCTTCCGGACACGATCCGGTGAGCGGCATGGCGTACCGGATTCTGTGCCACGCGCTTCCCGCCCGGGAAACCCTCGCCGCCGTCGCGGCCGTCTGGAACGGCAACGCCCGCGGCCGCCACGCGTTCCTCCCCTGGACGGCGGAACTGCTTTCCTCTCTCCTCACCGCGAACGGCGCACCCGTCGGGACGCTCCTCACGGCGCATGTTCCGGACAGCGGCGACTGCGCCGGTTTCGCCCATGTCAACCTCGTCCGCGAAGACGGCTACCCGAACGCCGGCGTTGTCGAAGCCGTTCTTGTCGACGCCGCCCACCGCCGCCGCGGTCTCGGGACGGAGCTGCTCCGCAGCGCCCTGGAACTCCTTGGCGGCGCGCAGCCCGCGCCCGCCTTCATCGACGCGCTGGGCGCGTGGCCGTTCGGGTACGCGTACAACACGCTGGCGGACGGGTCGGAGCGCTCGGGCGTGTTCCTCCGCGAGGCGGAGACGTACCGGCTGTTCCGGCGGGCGGGGTTCAGCCCGGTGCGGAAGAGCATTGTCATGCGCGCTCCGCTCCATGGCGCGCAGCCGCGCGCGGTGCCGTTCGGCGCCGCGTTCCGCATCGGGAAACGGTCGGAAAACACCTGGCTCGACCGGGTGTTCCGCGGGCGGGAGCTGTGGGATCACGATCTGACGCGGCGCGACGGAAGGGTGCTGTCGCGGGGGATTTTCGGTTTCATGGAGGAGGAGTCGCGCGCGGAGGGGAGGGCGGTGTTCAGCCTGTTCGGCGTGAACACGCCCTTCGACCTCCAGCGGAACGGCTACGCGGGGATGAACCTGTCGAACCTGATGGAATACGTGCGGGGGCTCGGCGGCGACGATCTGGAGATCCACGTCTACGCGGACAATGTTCCGGCGCTCCGCCTCTACGGCAGCCTCGGCTTCAAGCCGCTGGCGGAGACGATGATGATGCGCCGAGGGTGAGGCGCGGCGGCATGGCCTTGACAAAAGTTCCCAAAAAGGGAACATCGGTGAAGGCGACGGGAATGGAGAAGGATGCGAATATTTTGCCGGAGCACACTGGTTCGATTCGGCCGCAAATATCCTGACGCGGATCCGCCGCTTCGCGCCTGGTGCAGGGAAGTCGCCGCAGCCTCATGGAGCAGCCCCGCCGAAATGAAGGCGCTGTATCCGGGCGCCAGTCTGATCGGGCAAAAACGGACTGTTTTCAATATCGGCGGGAACAAGTATCGGCTGATTGCCGAAATCGATTACGCGCACCGGATGGTCTTTGTGCATTTTCTCGGTACGCACGGGCAATATGACAGAGTCGACGCGGAGACGGTGGAATGGAACCCAAAATCCTGAAAACCGAAGAGGAATACGAGGCCGCCCTCGTTCAATTGCACAAGCACATGCACGCGAAACCCGGCACGGCGAAAGCGGATCGCCTTGAACTCTGGGCGAAACTCGTCGAGGATTATGAAAACGTCCATTACCCGATTGAAGCGCCCGACCCGGTGGACGCGATACTGTTCCGGATGGAGCAGGCGAATCTCAAACCAAAGGATCTGGAGCCCTACCTCGGCAGCAAATCCAAAATCTCCGAAGTGCTTTCCCGCAAGCGCACCCTCACCCTGTCGATGATCCGGAAACTGCACAGGGGCCTCGGCATTCCTGCCGAGGCCCTGCTGGCGGAGCCGCTGAAAACAATGTGAATCGAAGCCGGCATTACCGCTTCAGCCCGTTCACCGTCTGCAGCATTTCGTCCGACGTGGTGATGGATTTCGAATTGAACTCGTACGCCCGCTGCGCCGCGATCATGTTCACCATTTCGGAAATCGCGTCCACGTTCGACTGTTCGATGAAGCCCGCGCGGATGGTGCCGAACTGATCCTGCCCCGGCTGCCCCTGCTGCGCCGCGCCCGACGACTCCGACTCCACCCAGCGGTTGTTCCCCACGGGCTCCAGGCCGGCCGGATTGACGAAGGTGAACAAGTTCACCTGCCCCACCTCCTGCCATTCCGTGTCGCCGGGGATAAGCTGGAAAATGCGGCCTTCCGGGCTGATCTGCACGCCCTGCGCGTTGTCCGCCACCTGCCCCGGCTGGGGATCGAGGAGGAAGCCGTCCACCGTCATCAGCCGCCCCTCGTTGTCCACGCGGAAATTGCCGTCCCGGGTGTAGGCGTAGGTGCCGTTGCCGGTGTCGATGCGGAAGAAGTTCCGGATCATATTCGACTGCGGCTCCTCGATCATCATGTCGAACCAGTTGCCCGTCTCGATGACGGAGCCGACGGTCATGACGGGCGTCGTCCCCGCCACCTTCACGCC
>QMCE01001214.1_pt1 | contig 14091 bp, 13 predicted proteins | sample 1821851 | NCBI WGS metagenome assembly QMCE01 (sample SAMN09453174, study PRJNA476694) | Termite gut metagenome, whole genome shotgun sequencing project. | isolation source: worker | host: Odontotermes sp. | place: South Africa:Pretoria | collected 2016-01-28 | reverse complement strand
AGCTTGAACCTGCGGTGGCCGAAGCTCTCGTTTCCGGCGTGGCCGAAGGCTGCCGGCAGGCGGGTTGTGCACTTGTTGGCGGTGAGATGGCTGAGCATCCGGGCGTGATGGAGCCGGACGCTTTCGACTTGGCCGGCTTCGGCGTCGGCGTGGTCGAGCGAGCGCAAATGCTGACAGGTGCTACCGTTCATGTAGGCGACAGCATTTTGGGGCTGGGATCTTCCGGCTTGCACTCCAATGGGTATTCGCTTGTGCGGCGTGTGATTGAGGGTCTTGATCTGCACGCAGTCGGCGAAGAGTGGGGCGGAGAGGAGCTGGGCACAGTGCTTCTAAGACCAACACGCATATATGTCCAAAGCATTCTTGCTGCTCTGCGAGCGCATATTCCTTTGAAAGCGCTGGCACATATCACCGGCGGTGGCATCACCGAGAATCTCAACCGGAGTTTGCCTCAGGGCACGGCTGCGGTTATCGATCCCACCAGCTGGCCGGTACCACCGATTATTCGCTTTATCGCCCAGCGCGCCGGTCTTGATACTCAAGATGCTCTGCGCACCTTTAACTGTGGTATCGGTCTTGCGCTTATAGTAGCGCCTGAAGAGACGGCACGGGTGCGCGCATTTTTTGAGGATCAGGGCGAACGGGTCTTTATGATTGGCCGGATTGAAGAGGGCGCTCAGAATGTCCGCTATGTCTGACGCCGAACGTACCGGCTCGGCAAGGCAACCACAAACCGTGCGGCAAAGCATGCGGACGGCCAAAGGCTCCGCATGCGAATCACCTGCCTATAAGCCCAGACTCGGTGTGCTGATTTCCGGTAACGGGAGCAATCTTCAGGCGCTTATCGATGCGTGTGCATCCGGCGAGCTTCCTGCGACCATCGCGCTGGTCATCTCAAACAAACCTCAAGCTTACGGTCTTGAGCGAGCGAAGGCGGCTGGTATCAAGGCCCTGTGCCTTGCTCCGCATGCTTTTTCCGCCGAAAGTGACCCGATGCGTAGCTATAACGTCGCACTGCGCGATGCACTTTGGGCCGCTGAAGTCGATCTGGTGATTATGGCGGGCTATATGAAGCTGCTGGGAACCGAAGTGCTCGATGCTTTTCCGCAGCGGGTACTCAACTTGCATCCTGCTTTGCTGCCGGCATTTCCCGGTGCGCACGCGATAGAGGAAGCGTTTAAGGCGCAAGTCTCGGTGACGGGCGTCACCGTGCATATTGCCAATGAGCATTTTGATGAGGGGCCGATACTGGCACAAGTTGAAGTACCGGTACGGGCAGGCGATACGCTTGATACGCTTGAGGCGCGCATTCATGAGGAGGAGCACCAGCTTTTGCCCCAGACGGTTGCTGAGTTCATACGCAACGGTGGATTGTCTGAGAGCACTTTTTCTGTAAAGCACAGGTTGTAAAGCAGAGATTGCGCGCAGCGCTTAAAACGAATTTGTATGTAAAAATAAATAAATTAACAAAAAAAATGACAGGAATAGGTACAATTTGGTAGCATATATAAGGACTGTTTTATGAATCATATCCGCTATGGGAGATATGGAAAGAAAGGAAGGGAAATGAACAGTACGATTAAACGTAAGTTCTTGCCTATTGTGATGGCGGTTGCATTTGCGCTCTCGCTGATTCCTCTGGGATCCATGGCAGCTCCGGGACCAATTCCCTCAACAGGCGACCTTACCATTCACAAGTATTTGATGGAAGATGTCTCTTCGGCTGACGCTACCGGTACCGGTACGACGGCAGATGCCGCTAACATTCCGAATGACGCCGAAGTGCTTGAAGGCATTACCTTTAAGCTCTACAAGGTCACCATTGGTACTGATGGTGTTTATCCGCTGGGCAAAGTGACACCCGATAGCTTTACGACGCCTACTTCTATTACTGATGAGAATGGCACCACGTTTGCGGTCGTCGCGGCGGCGACGCCTTCAGTTACGACCGATGCTGCCGGTGAGGCGAAGGCATCCGCGCTCCCTCAGGGCATCTATTTTGTTGTCGAGCAAACCGACCCTCGCGTCACGAGCCCGGCAGATCCGTTTGTTGTCGCTGTTCCTATGACTAACGTTGCCGGTGACGGTTGGAATGCAGACGTACATGTTTACCCGAAGAACGAAGCTCTTACCATTACAAAGACTACGCCTGATCCTTCTGTTCAAGTAGGCGACAAGGTGGAGTTTACGCTCACGGCTTCAGTTCCATCCAATCTTGCCGATGCCAGCAAGTACAATATCGTTGATACGCTGCCGACAGAGCTCGACTATAGCTCTCTTGTGGTAACCGGTTATGCAAGCGAAGCTAATGCGACCGCTGGCTCAAACCCCATCACGCTCACCGAGAATACCGATTACACTATCGCCAATGATGGCAACGGCAAGGTCACGGTTGTCTTTACGCCTCCCTTTACTAAGCTTCTTGCGGATCCAACGGTGAAGTTTGTCAAGGTCGTTCTTACGGCTACGGTCAATGATGGCATTCTCGCGTCTCTTGAAACCACCAACAATGCGTCTATTGATTTTACCAACCAGTACGATGAAACCGTTGAGACCACGACTGCGGCCTCGATTCATACGGGAAATGTGATTATCGAGAAGACCGATGGTCAGACGGGTACCGAGCTCGCCGATGCTGAGTTCCAGATTGCTTCTTCGCAGGCGAATGCCGATGCAGGTCGCTACATCAAAAAGGCTGCCGATGGCTCTCTCGTAGATTATGGCGAGACCGGCTATGATGCGGCAGGCAATTGGGTTGAAACGACCAATGATAAGGGTCTTGCGAACTTTGCCGGTCTAAAGGACCATACGGGTGCAACCAACAACACCTACTACGTGGTTGAGACCAAGGCTCCGGCAGGTTACAACCTTCTTACCAAAGCTCAGCCGGCCGTTTTCGGCACGGACGCGGACAGTATCGAGATTACTCTTGATATCATCAACAACAAGGGCTTTACCCTGCCGAAGACCGGCGATGTAGGTATCGTTCTCTTCATCGTTGGCGGTATTGCGCTTATCGGCGTTGCTGTTATTATCGCAACCTCCAACAAGAAGAAAGCTGCTGCTAAAAAGTAGCTTCGTTTCTCTCTCATAGATAATGGATTACGCAGCGGCCTCCTTTTTGGAGGCCGTTTGCTGTCTTGCGTTTCTTTACTCAGTCGTGCTAAAGTGATACATACAGACCTGTGATGAAGAAGAGTAGGTCGAGGCAAGGCGCTTCAGAGAGCCGGCGATGCTGAGAATCCGGCGCGGCCACCGCGATTGAATGGACTTCGGAGGTTCCGACGTAATGGTCGGCGGTACATCCCCTCGATAGTGGGATACCGATTTGGAAGGCTTGTGACGCAGACGAGCCGGAGCATCGGGCCAAGTGGGTGCCAAAGTATGCAAGGCACCAACAAGGGTGGCACCGCGGGAGCAATCTCGTCCCTTGACTGTGAGAGCAGCAAGTGACGAGATTTTTTTATGTCAACTTGCTGCACAACGTCGGATGCGCGAAACGATACTGCGATCGGGAAACGCATCAAGGGAAGCGCCGTAGAAAACGGCGCGGAAAGTAGGGCAGCATGATGAAGGTACAGAAGAACATCCGAATCGGCATACGCACAGTGGTTATCGTGGCACTTATCGCAGCGCTTGCAGTTGCGGTTATAGGCTGCGGTAAGAAAACCGATGAGGCGAAGGTGGCGGCAAGTAATAAGGTCTATCAAATCGGCGTTATTCAGCCGGTTGAGCATCCTTCTCTCAATCTAATTTACCAGGGTTTTCAAGATGAAATGAAAGCCAAAGGCTACGGTGATAAGATTAAGCTCGATTATCAAAACGCCCAAGGCGATCCCAATACAATCAACACCATTGCGGCAAATTTTGTGGCAGACAAAAAGGATCTTATTCTTGCTATTGCCACCAATCCGGCTCAAGCGTGTGCCGGTCAGACCACAACCATTCCTATTATTGGTGCCGGTATTACGAGCTTTACCGATGCGGGCCTTGCGCAAAGTAACGAAGCGCCAGGTGCTAACGTGACCGGCACAAGCGATGCGGCTCCGGTTGATACCCAAGTGGCGCTTATCACCGATTTAGTACCGCATGCGCAAACCGTTGGTTTTCTTTACAGCTCCGGCGAGTCCAACGCCGTTGAGCAAGTTAAGCAGATGGAGGCGGCAGTCAAGAAAAAAGGTCTTGCCGTTGTCGAGCAGACGGTGGCGAACTCCAATGATGTGCAACAAGCCACTCAGGCACTGGTGAAGAAATGCGATATTGTCTACATTCCGACCGATAATACGATTGCATCGGCGATGCCGCTGGTTATCGATTCGACAAATGCGGCAAAAATACCGGTCATCCCGGGTGCGACGGCAATGGTCGAGCAGGGTGGTTTGGCAACAGCCGGTGTCGATCAAGAAGCTTTGGGTCGGGTAGCCGCTGATATGGCGATTGAAGTGCTTGAGGGCAAAGGCAAACCGGCGACCATGCCGATTCAGACGCTTACGCATGATAGTACTATTGTGATTAATACTAGGACGGCCAAGCTTCTAGGCCTCACGATTCCGAAGAAATATGCTTCTGCAACCTTGTATGATAAATAAGCAGGGCAAATAAGAATCGTTATAAAGGAGCAGGCATGATTAAACGGGCGCTAGTATCGGTAACAGACAAAACAGGCGTAGTTAACTTCTGTCGTGCGCTTGTTCAGGAGTTTGGAGTCGAGCTTGTTTCGACCGGGGGTACGGCGCGCACGCTCGCCGAAGCCGGTTTGCCCGTTCGTGAAATCGCGGACTTTACCGGAGCGCCCGAAATGCTTGATGGACGGGTGAAAACATTGCATCCGAAAGTACATGGGGCGCTCCTTGCTCTGCGGGATAATCCGGCGCATCAGGCGATTGTGGCCGAGCAAGGCATCGAACTTATCGACCTTGTGTGCGTCAATCTGTACGCCTTTAAGGAAACTATTGCCCGCGAAGGCGTGACGGAGGCCGAGGCTATCGAGAACATCGATATCGGTGGTCCCAGCATGTTGCGCAGCGCAGCTAAAAACTTTCACTCGGTAACGGTTGTTCCGGATCAACGTTTTTATGATTTGGTGCTGGGTGAGCTACGCGCGCATGAAGGCGAAACAACACTTGAGACGCGTCGTATGCTGGCAACCGAAGTCTTTGCACGTACGAGCAGCTATGACGGTGCAATCGCCGCCTATCTGAGCGAGGACGAGCGGCTTAATCTTTCTTTGAAGCGTATCCAAAGCTTGCGCTATGGCGAAAATCCTCATCAGCAGGCAGCCTTCTATCGCCGCGAGGATGCAGCACCCGGCACGCTGGCCCTGACGGCACAACTTCATGGCAAAGCGCTCTCGTATAACAATCTTCTTGATACAGATGCTGCTTGGGCTGCCGTACGTGAATTTGCTACTGCGGAAGGAGCTGCTTGTGCCATCATCAAGCACGCTAATCCTTGTGGTTTTGCGCTGCGCAGCTCGGCCGTCGAAGCCTACGAGGCTGCCTACGCCGGTGATCCTGTGTCGGCCTACGGTGGTATTGTTGCGCTCAACACGACGGTGACCGCCGAGGTGGTTGAGGCCATCTTTACCCATAAGCAATTTGTTGAGGTAATTATCGCTCCCGACTATGAGCCACAAGCACTTGAGTTGCTCAATACGAAGAAAAATCTTCGGGTGCTGCGTACGGGTGCAATTCCTCCTGCGGGAGGGGAGCGGGAGCTGCGCTCGGTTTCCGGCGGTGTACTCATGCAGCAAAACGATACCGTGAGCGAGGACCCCGCCACTTTCACGGTACCGACAAAACGTCTACCGACCGATGAAGAGCGCGCGAGCCTTCTTTTTGCGTGGAAAGTATGCAAGAGCGTAAAGAGCAATGCGATTATTATTTGTCGCGATAGCGCACTGGCGGGTCTCGGTGCGGGACAGCCGAATCGTGTTGATTCCGCGCGTATCGCTGTAGGCCATGCCGGCGAATTGGCGCAGGGGGCGGTGGCTGCAAGTGACGCCTTCATGCCGTTTGCCGATTCTCTTGAAGTGTTGGCTGAGGCCGGCGTTACGGCGGTTATTCAACCGGGTGGCTCTATTCGTGACGAAGAGGTTATTGCTGCGGCTGATGCGGCTGGCGTGGCGCTTCTCTTTACCGGGCAGCGTCACTTCCGTCATTAGGCTCGATTGCGTCTCGAAACACGAGAAGGCGATTATATGGGCTGCTTTCCAAATACATGTTTTTCTTAACGCTTGCCAACACAGAGTAATCGTGTTACGATTTACGTAATCGTGTTACGTTAAGATCAAAGGAGTACCATGCATATTCCCGATGGCATGCTATCAACTCAAGTAGCGGTAATTGCCGACGTTGGTGCGGTGGGTTTTATCGCCTATGCGGTTGCTTGGGTCAAGCAGCACCTTAATGAACGCAAAATTGTGTTGATGGCGGTGCTTGGTGCGCTTATTTTCGCTTTGCAAATGCTTAATTTTCCCGTTGCCGGCGGTACATCGGGGCACTTCCTCGGGGCAGCACTCGCCGCTCTTATTCTTGGGTTTTGGCCGGCTGTTATTGTGATGGCTGCGGTGCTGGGCATTCAGGCTTTGGTGTTTTCCGACGGGGGCATTTTAGCTTACGGTGCCAATTTGTTCAATATGGGGATTGTCGCTGCGGCGGTAGGCTGGGGCGTCTCACGCCTCATAACGTTTTTCGGCACGCGTGCCCGATCACGCGAATCGCGTTTTTCGCATATAGCGGGTGCGGCAGTCGGCGGCTGGTTCGGCACTATGGCGGCCGCTACCGCTTGTTCGCTTGAGATTATTATTTCCGGTCACGCGAAAGCTGCTCTTATTCTGCCTGCCATGCTTTCGGTTCATGCACTCATCGGCATTGGCGAGGGAGTCATCACCGGGGCTCTTGTTGGCTATCTGGTAGCCGTACGACCCGACTTACTTGATAAAGGTTTGACCGAGGGCAGGCAGCGCTCGTGGCGTAGCGTCTATGTTGTTCTCGGTATTGTCGCTCTTATCGGAGCGGGACTTTCTTGGCTTGCGTCATCGTCTCCCGATGGGCTTGAACGCGTTTACTTTGCCGATAAGCTCGGCGCCCATTTTCCTGAAATGAGTTTGTTGGGTAAGGGAACGCTTTTTGCTGACTACGGCATACGTGGTTTGGGTACCGGCCCGCTTGGTACTATACTTGCCGGTGTTGTGGGGTTGGGAATTGTGGCGGTTCTTTTATGGCTCTTATTTGTTCCCAAGAAACGTAAAACGACGTTGTCTGAAGACGTCCTTTCGGGAGCAGCACCCGAAAGGGTACCCGAGACAGCGGCTCAGGCTGCGCCGAACATGCCCGCGCCGGAAGCACCTTCTCTCAAACGCCGCCTCTGAGTGATACGTCTTCTTGATGCCTTTTGCGCACAATACGATTCAGGTAAGTGCACGTGCAAAGCTTTGTGCGGGTGTTATTCTTATCGTCACGATGGTGCTACTTCCGCATCCCACTGTAGTTGTGTATGCTTTAGGGCTTGTGGTGCTTATGCTGGTCGCCCCTCTTTTAGGAGCACGTTTATCTGAGGTTATAAAAGGAAGCCTTATTGTTCTTCTTTTTGCAGGCGTCCTAGCTCTTTTAGCCCCGCTCTCGTACGCACCCCACCTTACGATGACCGGCGTTAAGACGGCGTATGCAACCGCGTGGCCGCTGACCGTTTCCATAGCCTACAAAGCCTTTTTTTCGGCTCTTGTGGTGACGACTATTAATCACAGCAGTTCTCCCGCTCATATTATCGAGGCCTTGGGGCAGCTGCACCTTCCACGGATTTTTCTGTTGTTGGTGGGGTTCATCTATCGTTTTAGCGACCTCTTTCGAGTGCAGCTGCACAGTATGCAACAGGCGTTGGATTCTCGCGCGCCCACGTTATCGCGTTGGGGACGCGTGCGGTTGTATGGCCGCTTAGGAGGCAACTTATTTGTGCGTGCCTATGAACGGGGAGAACATGTCCACGCCGCCATGATTTCACGTGGGTATTCGGGAACGCTTCCCGAAGGTGCTCCCGTAAATTGGAGTACCTCCGATACGGCGTGTGTTGTTGGTGCCGTTATTCTCGCCGCGCTTTTTGTGGTGTATACGATAGGGCTATAAAAGGGAGATTTATAAGTTATGCACTGTCACGCGAACGCGCTTGAAGTTCAAAACCTGAGTTACCACTATCCCGATGGGACGGAGGCTCTTCATGAAGTCAACGTGCTGCTCTCACATGAGCAGAACGTGGCATTGCTTGGACCTAATGGTGCCGGGAAAAGTACGCTTATCTCTCATCTTAATGGGATTCTTCCTGCGCAAACAGGTACAGTGCTTATCGAAGATGTTCCCCTCAGCCCTGAGACTCTGACATTGGTTCGGCAACGCGTCGGGGTTGTTTTTCAGGATCCGGATGACATGCTTTTTATGACCTCGATTTATGATGACATTGCTTTCGGACCACGCAATCTTGGTTTGCCCGAGGAAGAAGTCGTACGGCGGGTAAAGAAGGCTCTTGTTGATATGGGGATAGAGGGTCTGGCGCAGAAGCCGGGCATGCATCTTTCATTCGGACAGAAAAAGCGCGCTGCGCTTGCCAGCGTGTTGGCGATGGAGCCGGTGGTTTTGATACTGGATGAGCCTACCAGCAACCTTGATCCGCGAGGTCGACGCCAGATGATGGATTTGCTTCGTTCGCTCGACGTAACGCTGCTTATTGCCACGCATGATCTTGATTTGGCGTGGGAGCTCTGTGGCCGCGCGCTGGTTCTTGATGAGGGAAAGCTTGTCGCCGATGGCCCGACGCATGAGATTATGGGTAACCGTGAGCTCATGCTCACACATGGTCTCGATATCCCCCTCCTTGCCCATAAAGCCTAAAACGTAAGCTTATTTTTGTTTTTAGACAGTCGCGAGAACAAGTTTGCCGTGGCGAACCCCTTTGGTTCCCAAGAGCGCTGCGGCAATCTCGTGGATCTGAGCAGAAGTACCGCGCAGTAGCAGTACTTCGAGGCAGTTATGTGCGTCGAGGTGTGCGTGCACCTTCGAGATTATCTCGTGGTAATGCTCATGCTGGAGCGCATCAAGCTTATCGCCGAGGTCGCTGGTGTGATGGTTAAACATCATTGTAATGGTGCCAACAACCTCTGCTTGCGGATTTTCGACTTCCTCGGTCGTGAGCGCATCGCGCACCAAATCGCGTACAGCCTCACTGCGATTGGCTGCGATTCCGCGTCGTGCAACATACTCGTCAAATCGCTCGAGTAGTTCTTCTTCCATTGAGACGCCAAAGCGTACCAGCTCAGCCATGATGTTCCTTTCTTTTGCCTGCCTTTATTGTAGCTCAAGCAAGGAGATTTCAGCTTATCCCCCCGTTGGGCAAGTGTTCGGATTGTTTCTTACGCGCTTACATGCAAGAGGTCGAGCTCACCTGCTCTGAGCTGGACATTTGTGATACACTAGAATAAGTATTTTGTGTAAGAGAGGTTTTTATGGATAACGTACAGCCTGCGCTGACCGTCGAGCGCATTCGTTTGGTTCTTGAAGACATGCAAGATAAAACGGTCAAAATTCGTGCCAATATGGGACGTTCGAAAGTTATTGAGCGTACCGGCGTGATTGTCCAAACTCATCCTTCGCTGTTTGTGGTGGAAGTATTTGAAAAACGCTCGCGTCGTGCGCGCGCATCGTATCAGTATGTTGATGTGCTGACGGGGGCTGTCGAGCTTCTTGACCCGGAGGCGGATGAACCGATTTTCCCTTGGATAACACCAGCGGTGTAAGTGCGCTTCCTCGCACCGGCAAAGATCAATCTTACTCTTAACGTTGTGCCGAACGCAGGAGCTTCTTCTGCGCGTCACCGACTCAGCTCCCTCTTTCATCTTCTTGATTTTGGGGATGAGTTTGAGATTGTACCCTCCGCCGAATTTCAGTTTGTCTGTACGTCGGATTTGGGTATCTCGTTTGAGGAGAACCTTGCCTGGCGCGCGGCTCAGGCTTTTGCTCGAGCGGCACATATGCCCCTGCCCTCTTATACGTTCACCTTGTACAAAGGGGTGCCTTCCGGTGCCGGTTTGGGCGGAGGTTCTTCCGATGCGGCAACCATGCTGATGCTACTCAATAAAATTGCGGGTATGCCCCTTGCCGAACAGGAGCTACAAATCCTTGCCGCCGAATTGGGCTCCGACGTACCGGTGTTTTTGGCTCCGACCGCGGCGAGTTATATGGATGGCACCGGCGACCATCTCAAACAGAGCCTGGTTCCGCTTGCCGGGTTGCCGGTTGTTCTCGCAGCCAACACGTCTGAGCCGGTTTCTACGGCCCAGGCTTATCGGTCATTTGATACAAACGTAGTGCCGGCTTGCAGAGCGGAGGAGCAAAAACTTGTTGAGCTTCTCAAGGATACCGAAGAACCTTCTGCGATATGTGAAGCCGCGCCCATAACCATTGAGCAACTGCGCCCCTACGTTTACAATAATATGAGCGCTGCGGTCTTTAAGATATCGCCGGCAACGCAGGTAGTACATGAATTTTTGCGCGACGCGCCCGAGGCGCGCGTGATGGCGCTTTCAGGTTCGGGCGGCGCATCGTTTGCTTTGTGCGAGACGGCTGATGAAGCAGTCTCTCTTGCTCGGAGGGTGCGCGGTCAAGGTTGGTGGTCTCAGGCCACGCGACTTAGTGCGCAGGCGAGTTCTGCTCAAGTCGCTCTTTAGTTAGGAGTACATATGCCCTCGCCAATTGAGAAGTCGCAGGACTTGAGGCAAGTCGATGCCGTGGTACTCGCCGGCGGAAGTGGAGCCGCGCTTAACCCGGCTTATCGTGTTAAGGGTTTCGTCCCTATTCTTGATCGACCCCTGGTATCGTGGGTTGTCGATGCGCTCAAAGCGGCTCAAAGTGTCCGGAGTGTTGTCGTTGTTGTGCCAACCGATCCTCAGGCTGCCGGAGCGAATACGGATGGTTGGGTCGAGAAGGCCGATCAAGTTGTTGTGTGCGACAAAAGTTTTGCCGATAACCTCGAAGCAGGTCTTGCGGTGCTCTCGCAGGACCTTATGGTGCTGGGCATTACGGGCGATTTGCCTGCACTCACCCCGGCGGCTGTTGACGACCTCGTGTTCCAAACGCTTGACGCCGGAGCCGGTGTTTCGTATCCGCTTATCCCCGAAGAAGATGTGCTTGAGCAGTTCCCCGGAAGTGTACGTACGTTTCTCAAGCTAAAAGGTGGTCGTGCGACCGGTGGCAACGGCATGGTGTGCGATCCGCGTCTGTTCGGTCCACTCAAGGAACTCTGCCAGGCCTTTTTTGATACACGCAAAAGCCCGGTAGCCATGCTTAAAATTGTTGGTCCGGCCTTTGCAGTCAAGTTCGTGACCGGTACGCTCGACCCGAAAGATGTTGAGCGCAAGATGGAAAAATTAATGAATACAACCTGCGCGGCGCTGTACATTCACGAAGCAAGTATCGGCAATGATGTCGATAAGCCGGCGGATTTTGCACCTATTGAGGCTGTGCTAAAGGAGCGTCTTTCATGTGCGGCATCGTAGGATATGTCGGTCCGCGCCAAGCGACCGATGTTTTGATGGATGGATTAGCACTTCTTGAGTATCGTGGGTATGATTCGGCAGGCGTAGCCATCAACGATGGCGAGCGGCTTGAAGTTATTAAAGCCGCAGGTAAACTCTGCGAGCTTGACGATCTTCTCAAAATACAACGTCCGCAGGGTCAGTGCGGTATCGGGCACACACGTTGGGCAACGCATGGGCTGCCCAATGAGATCAACGCGCATCCGCATGTGGACTGTACGGGGGATATCGCCGTCGTGCATAACGGCATTATCGAAAACTACCGTGAGTTGCGTGAAGCTCTTATCAGACAAGGTCATACGTTTGTCTCGGAAACCGATACCGAGGTCGTTGCGCATCTTATCGAGCACTACCTGAAAGCGGCGGGCTCCGGAAAAGCCGACGAGCTCGAAGAGTCGCGCTTTCTCCAGGCGATCGCTCAGGCTCTCGGGCGTTTACGTGGCGCGTATGCGTTGGCGGTGGTGCACCGTGCTTTTCCCCATACGTTGGTTGCGGCGCGCAAAGAATCACCGCTTATTATTGGTTGTGGTAGAGGCGAGCATATTATTGCTTCCGACATTCCGGCGGTGCTTGAATATACCCGTGATATTGCCATTCTCCACGATGGCGAATTAGTGCTGGTGCATCCGGACGATATGCAGGTATACAACTTTTCCCTCGAGATGTGTCAGCCCGAGATGATTCATGTTGATTGGGATCTTGAGGTGGCGCAGAAGAGTGGTTATGAGCATTTTATGCTTAAAGAAATTTTTGAGCAGCCACAGATGATTCATGCAACGATTGCCGAGTGTATGAAGGGTGGATGCGTTCAACTCTCCGAGCTTTCCTTAAGCGACGAGGAGCTCCGTAACCTGCACCGTATTTTCATCGTTGCTTGTGGTACAAGTTATCATGCCGGATTAGTGGCGAAGACGCTCATTGAGCGGTGGGCGCATATTCCTGTTGAGGTGGTTGCCTCAAGTGAGTTTCGCTATGGTCAGCCACTTATCGATGAGCATACGTTGGTGGTTGCGATTACGCAAAGTGGCGAGACAGCCGACACGCTGACGGGCGTTATCGAAGCACGCCATAAAGGGGCGAAGGCACTTGCTATCACCAATGTTGTGGGCTCGCGCGTCACCCGTGAGGCCGATGGCGTTATCTATACACATGCCGGTCTGGAAATGGGCGTTGCGGCTACCAAAACGTTTACCACACAGATTGCCGCGCTCACTATTCTGGCGCTTAAGTTCGCTCAGGTAACAGATGTACTGACTACCGGGAAGATCGAAGCGATCTATGCTGAACTTCTTGCTGTTCCGCAGCTCGTCGAGCGTGTTCTTGAACAGGCCGCTGACATTAAGGTGCTGGCGGAGCTTTTCGATGAGGCGAACAGCGCACTCTTTTTAGGACGTGGTATTGCGGTGCCCATTGCTCTGGAGGGCGCTCTTAAGCTTAAAGAGATCAGCTATATTCACGCGGAGGCCTATCCGGCAGGCGAAATGAAGCACGGCCCCATCGCTCTTATCACCGATCAAGTACCGGTAGTGGCGGTCGCAACTAAAAGTGTGACGGTCGAAAAAACGCTGAGCAATGTCGCGGAGGCACGCACGCGTCGAGCTCCCGTACTGATTGTCGGCACCGAAGGAGACGCGCGACTTGTAGAATACGGTGACCACATCATCACCGTTCCGGAGACTTCGGAGTTGTTGAGCCCAATCGTCTCGGTTATTCCTCTTCAGCTTCTCTCCTATTACGTAACGTTGCGCCATGGTTATGACCCTGATAAGCCGCGCAATCTTGCGAAATCTGTAACGGTTGAGTAGGCGAGTGCTGGCATGATTGTCGGACTGGGTGTTGATATCGTTGAGATCGCGCGTATGCGCAAAGCACTTGAGCGTCATCCACGCATGAAACAGCGGGTATTTTCCGAGGACGAACGCTGGTACTGTGAGCATAAGGCGCATCCGGAAGTTCATTATGCCTTGCGTTTTGCTGCCAAAGAAGCCGTGCTTAAGGCATTGGGAACCGGTTTTTCCGGCATGTGCTTTACCGATGTTGAAGTTGCGCGTGACGAAAAAGGGCGTCCGTATCCGCTCTTGCACGGTGCGGCCGAACAATGCGCGCGCGCGCTTAATATCGTCGAAACACATCTTTCGCTCTCCTTTACGCATACGACGGCGGTTGCCAGCGCGGTTGTGCTGACGCCTCAAGCGCGTCCGGCAAAAGACGAGACCGAAAATCCGCGCGAAGAGCTGGCGCGTCGTTTTAAGGAGCTGCGTTCGCTCCTCGATGATCTTGAAGGCGAAGCCGCAGAGGTTTCGGTTAAGGCTCCGGTTGCAGAACAGAGCGCCCTGCCTCTTGATGAGCATGTCGTTTTGGATGATGACGATGTATAAACTTTTGACACTTGAGCAGATTCGCGAGCTTGAGACGTTTGCGCAACCGGTTCAACATATCGGCGCTCACGAGTTGATGACACGCGCCGGAACGGCTCTTGCTGAATACGTCTTGCAGCGCGAATTTTCAAC
>QMCE01009691.1_pt1 | contig 14093 bp, 12 predicted proteins | sample 1821851 | NCBI WGS metagenome assembly QMCE01 (sample SAMN09453174, study PRJNA476694) | Termite gut metagenome, whole genome shotgun sequencing project. | isolation source: worker | host: Odontotermes sp. | place: South Africa:Pretoria | collected 2016-01-28 | reverse complement strand
GCGGATTCATGCGCGAGGCTCCAGCAGGCCCAAACCGCCCGGTTCCCGCCGCCAAGCTCCGTGAATAATCTCTCAAAGGCGGCGTCCAGCGCCGCGCTTAATGAACAGCACAGGGCGAAAAAATCATAGTCGTCCAGCGTGAGCCGCGTCCTTACCCGCTCTAAACGCAGAACTGACCCCGCCCGCTTTGTGGCCTCAAGGCGGGCGTTTATGTGCTCCCGCGCGGCACGGGCCATTTCTGCAAGCTCCGGTATCTGCTCCGCCACAGATGCGGGGTAATCCCCCACGTAGTCCTCGTCGCCGCCGCCTGACTCCTTGCCGGCTACAGCGGTCACAAGCAGCAACCCGTGTCCTTTAACGCCGCGTCAAAGCGGCTTTCCAGCGCCAGGGCGCACTCTTCGCTCATCGCTAACGCCTCAAAAGCTTCTGCCACCACTTTTTCTTTTGCGGCGTAGACTTTGCATCCGCGATCTGCTCCCAGTTACCGGGATACTCCTCTTCAGAATCAGATAAAATCGATGGCCGTTTGAGCTCTACCTCATCCTTATCAGCCATTTCCGCTGCTATCTCGTCAAAATTAAGTTCGTCAAAATTAAAACTGTCGTTTAATTTATTTCTCTTTTTTTGCCACCACTTTTTCTTCTTCTTCGGCCCCGGGGTCGTTTTGCCCTGACTTGCGTTTAGCCCTTCCACAAAGCTCTCAATAAAGTTGTTTGCATCCCCGTATCCGCGGCCGCTCGCGCTCGCCAACATGTACTTTCGGATCAAGTCTGTCCTGTGACCGCCGTGCACAACGTTGCTAAGCTCCGCCCGCTCCGGGGGAGCCTCCGTTGCGGGATCTTCAATGGTTCCCTTGTGCGCCCAGCTAAAATCGCTCCATTTATCCAGCAGCGCCTGTTGTTTTGGGGTCAGAGGGCCGTGCGCCATGCCACGCTCCCGCTCCGGGGCAGCCGCCTCAGGAGCTGCCGCGTCCGCGCCGCCTCCACCGGAAAGCTGCCCGATTATCTGGTCGAACATGTCGTGCAGCGCGTTCGGCGCCTCTGCCGTTCCCTGGTTGCCAAACTGCGTGTAAGTGTTAACAGACTTCTGCAGCAAATGGCTGATGCTCAAATCAAGGCGCTGAGATTGCTGCTGAGCGGGAGTCATCGAGTTTGTAAGGCCTCTCTTGTCTTTGCCTACTGCATCACCCATTCGGGTTATAATGCCGGGGTTGATTCCGCGAAGTATTATGTTGTTCAAATTGCTCCGGTTGCGGGCGGCTTGGTTCTCCGCGAACATCGGCACCTGCGAAAGCGCGCTGTCCATACCGCCAAACGCTTTGAGGGCTTCGGCATTCCCGCCCGCAGAGTCAGAAAAATCTTGCAGTATCGGCAACAGCAGCGATTCTAAATAGGCGCTGTCTTTGACGTCGCCATTCTGTTTCCCCTCAGCCTGGTATGTGTCGAGCGTATCTCTGACGCCCTTGATCTCGCCGCCGTAAACCTTTTTGAGCAGCATAGTGTTCATCACGCTGAACTCCGAGTTTTCCCGAAAGACTGACATCAACGCGTCCAGGATATTTTTAGATTCGTCCTTGGACTCCCAGTCCTTGGTGGCGTTTATCATGGTCGGTACGAGGAAATGCTCGTTTCCCAGCTCAATAAGCTCATGCGCGTCCGAAAGATCTTCCTTTTTGAGCTGATCTGCCATCAACTTTCCGCTTTTGGCCCTGTTTTCTATGCTACGGTTCTTAAACCTGCCGATTTGCGCGTCTCTGTCTTTTTTCTTGAGGCGGCCCTGTATTGGCGCGTTCTGTGGTGCGGGTGTTTGGGGCAAGGCGAGGCTGCCGGATTCTATTCGGCTGCCCAGGGAATCGGCCTCGTGTTCCAGCGCGGGGCTTTCGTTTACGTCCTTGCCGCCGATTTTGCCTGTTGGGCGCACTCTGTTTTGCCGCTGCTGGGCTACGTGGCCCAGCTCGTGGCTTAAGTGTTTTTCGTTTCCCGGGGCAAGGTAAATGTCGTCGCCCTTGGTGTAGGCCTCCGCGCCTATGCGGGCGGGGGCTGGGCTTTGGCGGTGCACGCGCACGTTCTCTCTTGCAAGTTCCTCATACATAAGAATTCTCCTATCCTATCAGTATTTCTCCGCCGAAGGCGCTGCCGCCTACGCTGGCGAGCTCCGGTGTGGAAAGCGCCGAGTTTATATCCAAATAGCAGTGGACGTCGCAGCGGCTGCACAGCGTCAGGTACACCACCTTAAAGTGCGAGTCCAGCGGGCAAAAGCTTTCTATAAGCTGTTCCAAGTCCTTTTCGCTAACGGTTAAACCGGCTTTGGTCAAATCCATTATCACGCAGAAGTGGTTGGGGGTTTCGCCGTAAAGCTCCCTGTTGGCCATAAGCTGGGCGTTTGAAAGGCTTGGGTCAGCCCACTCAAAGTACTCTATTATTCTGGGGGTAATGCCTGTCAGCAGCTTTGTTATCCTTTTAAGCGCGTGCCTGGTTCCCTTGGCGCCCTGGTAGATATCTATATGCTCTATCAAATGCCTTAACTGCGAAGGTGAAAACAGGCCCTTAAGGTTTTCCAGGCCCACCCAGCCCGCCAGGAGCTCCACGTTTTCGTCGGGCGCGGTGCGGTAATCCAAGAGCCGGGGGATTTTATCGACCTTACGTTCCAAATCCATCAGCATGGACTGGAATATGGCGATATATCTCTCGAAGAAGCTGTTGCCCCAGTAAATCTCCGGCAAATACTCAACAAAAGAATACCTGGGCAGCTCCAGTCTAAGCCCGGTCAGCTCGCAGCCGCCTTCACCGTTTGGGGTGAGCGATACCTGCACACGGACATACCTGCCGCTAAGCGAATGCAATAGGATATCGCCTGTGTTTACTGCCCGCACAAAGTAAGCTGTGTCAAGGCTTTTCTTATTGTCGCTTGCGGCGACTGTTATCTCCAGCCTTGCGCCTTCAAAGCTGCCCTTTGCGACTAAACGGTTGTAGGTGCAGCCTTCGTCGCGGGTGTCGAACACAGGCGATGTGTATTCGCCGTCCTTTAGGGACAGCCCGCAGAAATTAACGGATTTAAGCTCCTGTTTCATGGCAAACCCTCTATACAAATTCTATATTTATCTTATCTAAACACGCTATGGCGTCGGGGTAGATCACAATATCCCCCTGCTCGTTCTTGTGCGCGCCTTCCCCCGCGCAGGTCAAGCTTAAATCGCTTACCTTGGCGACGCAGCTTAGCATTTCCAGCCGGGAGAATATCCTGCCGTAGACCAGGCTCCGCCCGAACGCACCGCCCGTGTGCTCCTTGATCGCGTTTTCCACAAGCAGCCTGTATGCGGGGGTGTTTTCGGTAAGGACGATCCTGCCGTCCGCCTCCACGCGCACATATTTGGGCGGCAGCACGCGTATATCCGTGGTCAGAAGACGGTAGCGCTCCAGATTTTGACGAATTCTTTCGCGGTATGTCTCGCTGAGTGACGGGCGCGGGTCTTTGGGGGAATAGGGCTTAACCGCCAGCAGCACGGTGTTGGGGTTTTCTCCGCTTATCACGTTTACCTCGTCGATCATAAGGCCGGGGGTTGCGGCCGCAAGCTCCTTGTAATCTTCGGCCGTGACGGCTCTTGTCGTTTTGGTGACAACGCTCTCTATTTCCCGTTCCAGCTCCGCGGAGCTTTTGGGCCTTGCACCGCCTTTTGCGTCCTGCGGGTTTGTAACCGCGGCGTCCCAGTCCAAAAACCGGTCGATACTGCCTGCGCGCACGTTGCCCGCGTCCAGCAGGGAGGTCTTAACCGTAACAGCCGTCACTGTTTGCCCCGCGCCCGGCAGGGCGCCGCAATAGCCGTCGCCGAAGGTTATCCAACCGGTGCTTCTGTCAAGCTCAAACACGCGGTCATCCGGCCCCGCGCCTGTCAGGCTTTCGCATTCCGTCCAGCTTTTCCCCGCGACTGATAATTCCAGCTCATACAGGTTTTCCATGTCTACGTACAGCTTTTCGTTCGCGAAGCCGGTTGTCACGCCCAACGTTATTTCTTCCGCCAGCGTATCGGTCTGGATTACCTCCACGCAGTTGGTGTATACGCTGTCAATGCGTAAGGGTGCGTCGTATTCGCCGCTAACCGGCCGCGCCCGCAAATAATGCGCCTTTTGCAGCTTTTTATTGGGCTTTGCGTTCGCCGTCCTGCCGTTTAGCCTCAGCGAGACAAACCCGGCTTTTAAGAAGCCGCAGGCGCCGTCCTCAACAAGGCTGGCGGGCTGCCAGCCTTTGCCGTCGTTATATTCCCACTCATGCGCCACAAGCCTGAAGTCATCGTCGAAAGCGCCTCGCCGCGGGTGCTGCGCGGCATTTACATAAAACCGGACATCGCCTTCCAAAGGCCGTTCAAAGCCGAAATACACAGCCCCACCGTTTGCCGCGTGCAGGCAGCTAAGCCTGTTGGCCGCGCCGGAACAGTCCTCCACGGTCTCAAAGATCGTGGTGCCGGCCGCCAGTTTTGCCCCCTTGGGGATGTTGATTACTTCCTTGGGGCTCTGTATGGCGACAAGCGCGCGGGCGGCGCGGCGTTCGGGCTTAAGGCCCAGCAAAGACAAATACTTTAGGCGGTGCTCCTCTCCGGTGGCGTCTATATAGTAGTTGAGCGTGTCGGTAAGCCACGCCAGCATTTGCAGCGTGGTTATGCCGGGGTCGTGGGCGTTAAAATCCGTCCAGTCCTCCGTGTAGTTGGGGATACGGCTCCGCGCCCGCTCGAATAGTTTTTCGTAGCTCAAATCGTCCAGTACGGGTACTTTAAGCATAACTTGCTCCTTAACCTAAGTTGACATATACAACGTGTTCGCCGTTAACAGCCATTGCCAGGGGGTTTGCGATTTTGCTTTTGATGCTGTTGTCCACCGCGTACTCGCGGTTTTCGTACAGGGCGGTGACTACCAGGCGGGCCACCACCACCCCGGGGTGGCGTATCTTCAGGAAAGCCACAAGCTGGGTGGGCGTCGGCAGCTCGCCTATCTCCCAGCCTCTGCCGCCAAAGCCGCCGGAAAGCGGGTCTATAAAGCCTTTAATGCTGTTTACGCAGTCCTTTTGCAGGTCGTAGGCGCTTTCCATAGTCTCGCACTCCAGCCACAGCCGGGCGGACATCCTCACGAAGCGGGGCTGGGTGAGTACAAGTTTCTTGCCCGCGGGCAGCTTTTCCCGTATGGCTTCTTTTACGCCGGAGAATATATGCCCGCCTTTTTCGTATTCGTCTATAAGCACGGCCACAACGAGGGTATCGGCTTGCGGCTCGCCCTTCAGGTTTTGTCCGCTCAAGCACTTTACCGCCCGAACCCCATAGGAAACCTGCGAGATAATGTCAAAATAATCCTGCCTAGTCACGGCACGGCCCCTTGTGCGAAGCATATTGGATATAACCGCCGCCGAGGCCGCCTCGTCCCCGCCATCGTAGCCGCCATACGCGGGCAGGGGGTTGCTTACCCCGGAGATAAAGCGAATCGACGAGGCCAGCGAGGTAATCCTGCCGGCCTCCACGTTGGCGGCGCTGCCGTGGTAGCTCTGGTGAACGACCTTTACAGCGGGGCCGTCCTCCATAACCGGATACGCCGCGAACGCGCTTTTGGAAAACCGCACCTGGCCCGCCTGCAAATCGGCATCAAAGACCCGGTCCGCGTCCTCCCGGTGGCGGGCGGGCTGCCAGAGAACCCAGTTCTCCCCGTCTTTAGAACTGTCTTCCTCGTTTACATATACTTTTACTGATACCAGGCCCTGGGCGTCCAGTGTCAGCACGACGTCGGAATCGTTGTTGTCGATATAAAAAAGCTGTGTCCTGGTGCTTAAGTTCTCCACCTTGGCCATGTTCATGTATATTCCGTTTATCACGGGCAGATTGTAAGTCTTATTATCCCGGTTGTGGTTTATAAGCCGCAGCCACCACAGCCGTCTGCCGAACAGCTCCCCTGCCGCGGCGTCCTGCGGTACAACGGCGCAGAGCGCCCCGGAGTGCAGCAAGCCCAAGGTGCCGTCATAGGCCTTTATTGGCAAAAACCCTCTTGGAGAAAGGTATTCGGCGGTGAAATCCACCGGGTATTCAGCGTTGTTCTCCAAGCGCAGATATATGCTCACCGGCGTGCCCCAGGGGTTTTTGTCAAAGCCTAGATACATAGCGGGCTTTTCGTGCTCCCGGGTGTAAAACGGCGTGAAGCTCTTGCCCGTAACGTCCAAATATTCAAAGTTGTTTCGGGTAAGTATAACATCCGGGCGCATTGGGGCTGCATCGTAGCTGTAAGAGAAGCTCAGGCCCGTTATAACGGGGCAGAACTGCACGCCGGGAACGCTGTAGAGGTTGTCGCTCCTTATAAGGCGCAGGCGCAGGCGCGGCTGGTTTTGGGCCAGGGTATCGGGCAGCATATCCTCCGGCATGGTGAAGCTCAGTCTCAGCCCCCCCACAGCGGAGCCGTTAAACAGCAAAGCCGCGTGTTCTTCTTTTAGCAGGCGTTTCCAGCCCGTTACGCTAAGATACTCCACAAGGACATAATCCGCGTGGGCTTGCGTCTCCACCGGCCTGGGAGCAGGGGCCTGCTGCTTCATTATAACCTTGTACTCCTCCTGCATCTCGTATTCGGGTAAAAGGCGCTCCACCTGTTCAAAGCCCAAAGTGAAGATCATCTCCGTTCGCGCTCCTTTTCGCGCGAACAGGGCCCTGGATTCTATCTCGCACGCTGAATACAGCTCCATAGGCACGCCGAAAGGCCGGAAATGCGCGATGTTCTGCGCGACCCCGGCACACCGGACTTCATCCGGCAGGATGTCGTCAGCCGCAAAGCGGATGCTGAAGCCGCTAAGCTGCAGCTCCGCAGGGCGTTCGGCTGTGATGGCCAGCTGGCAGCACTCCCGGCCGGAAAGCTCGGCTTTGCCCGGAACAAAATACTCCTTTTTAAGGCGAATGGCGTTGCCTTCCCGCTCTGCCTTATCGAAAGGTTCAAGGCCGCTTTCGCACAGCACTGAGAAGCTGATGTTGTCTTTATCGCACAAAACGTCAAGCGCTTCGTCGTCGTCGACGAAAAGCAGCAAATCCAGCGCGGAGAGATGGTCGAAGGTTTCTCTAAAGCCCAGCAGCAGCACATGCTCCTTAAGGTTTTCATCCCCCGCGTCAAAGGCGGTTATGCGGATATTCTCCACTTTTTCCTTGCCGTCGTATACGCGGCTGATAACGCCCGATGCGCCGTCAGTGGTGTAGATAGCCGAGATATTAGCGGTCGTTGCCGTTATGCCGTGGGTGGTCTCAAAGGCCATCTGCCCCTCCGCCAGCAGGCGCGTACCCTTGGGGATGTGTACGGGCTGGGGCGCTCCCGCAACGGGCGTAAACTGTACAAAGCTCTTGGCGGCTTCCGCCTGTTCGGCCTTAAAGCGGTCGAAGAGATTAAGGTATTGGATTTTATGCTTGTGCAAAACCTTGTTAAGGCGCTCTTCGCTGCCCTCCAGCATATCCTTGTACAGCAGCGCGATAACAGTCCCCGCGTCCGGCTCTTCGGGGTTAAAGCTCCACTCCGGCGCGTAGGACGCGGCAAGCGTTTTCATTTTGTTTAACAGCGCATCGCTCATAGTTACACCTTGCCCTCGTACAGGTAATAGGGGAATACCAGATTGTTCGGGTTGTTGGTGGCCCGCACCGTGTAGCTTATATTAAGCAGCAGCTTTCCGTCTGCTATCCGCGATGTGTCTATATCCGCCGCCACGGCCACTATGCGCGGCTCCCAGCGTGTGAGCGCGGAGACTACCTCCGCCTGCAGCAACGCCATGGACGCGGCGTCCGGCAACTCAAAGACGTAATTTTGCAGATCACTTCCGAAATCAGGCAGCATGGCCCGCTCGTTAAGGCGCGTCATAAGGATGATGATTATGGCCTGCCGGATATCCTCCTCACCGCCGCACATCACAAACCTGCCCGTCACCGGGTCAACCCGTGGTGGAAAGCTAAGCCCCCTGCCAAGAAAAGCCGCCGTCTCGTCCACTGAAAACACCCCCGTCATGTTAATTGCTGTCTGTTAATTGATCTTGACCATTCCGCCGGAAATCTCGCACATGGCGCTGCCGGAAAGCTTGGCGGTCTGCTTGCCCTCAAAGGTGGCGGTTCCGCCGCTGGCAGTTAACATACTGTTGCTTTTAAGGTCCAGGCTCTGGCTGCCCTCCACAGTTACGGCGCCGCCCTTAATGGTTACCGCACCGCCGCTTCCGTCGAAGGAAAGCTCGCATTGGCCGGCCTTTATCGTGATGCTTTTGTCGGCCAAGAGCTCCACCGCGCCGCCTTTGCAATCCAGCATGAGTTTGTTTTTCGCGTCCTTATCGCTAACTGTTATGGCCTCGCTTTCATCGTCGAGCAGCACGGCAAGGCCTTTAGGGGTTTCTATTCCGACCGATTTTTCATGGATACTCACGATTATCCCGCTCTTGGTCTTAAGCGTTTTGTTTGTGTTGTTGTCGTCGTTCTGTTCGCCGGGGATCGAGGAATCGGCGGGGAAGAAGCTGCCCAGCACGAAGGGCTGCTCCAGCATGGGGCCAATAAAGCCTACCAGGACAATGTCGTCCACCTCCGGGACTATATACCGGCCGTGTTCCTTTCCGGCATAGCAGGATAACACCGGCATCCACTCGGAGACGTCGCTGCCCCGGGTCCACGCGGTGAAGCTCACCTTAACCATACCGGGGAAATCGGAGCTGCCGTTTTCCGCCACCCGGCCCATAACAAACCCGCCTGTCGCCGCAGGCAGAGCGGAATCCCCCCTAGCCAGCAAATCCACAATGTTCATAAGGCTGTCAACCTCGCTCCTATAGTGGTGAAGAACCCGCGCTCGTCCACGGTGTGGCGTACGCTCAGGATATAGTAGTCCCGGTCCGCTTGCGGGCTTACGCCATCTATTGATACGCTGCGGCCCCCAAAGCCCCCCTGGGCCTCCCGCATAAGCTCTTTAGCCCTTTGCTGCGCCTGCTCCGCGCTGGCAACGCGGTGGTCAAACAAAACTTTTTCGCTCTGCCCCAGCATACGTTTGGGACCGGCCCCATCGCCAAACTTGGCATTGAGCGACGCTTCGCCGCTTACAGCCTTGTCGTCAGCAGGGTTTACGCCCACCACCAGCGTCTTTTTGTACAGCGACACCCCGCGAAGGGATTGCTTAAGGGTAATCAGCCCCGTTTGCGGCCCCAGCGCCATGATTGGCGAGGCCGAGTCAGGAGCCTTTCTAAAATACACGGTGCCCTGCGCTATAAAGAACTCGCAGCCAAGCCGCCTTGCGCAGCGCTGGGTAAACTGGAAATCGTCCTCCATAGCCGTGGGCAGCATATCCAGCTTTTCCCCCGCGGCGTCAACCTTCTTGCCCTTTATATAATCGCTGAAAGGGGCGTCGCTTAAAATATCGCCGACAAGCTCGGCAGGCGTCTTGTTGCTGAACAGGGCAAGGCGGCGGCGCTTCATCAAAAGGCACTTGGCGTCCATGCACTCCACATGGATAAACGGCGCGTTCCCGTCCTCGAATACAGCCTCTACCTCTACGATAAGCCCGTAAAAGACCGTCTCCGTCTCTATATAGCCCAGCTCCAGCTCCACCTTTGCGCCCAGCTGCAGAAAGGCTGCCGCGCCCTTGGCGGAAAAGGCCGTGTTCTTGGGCTCGTACTCGCAGACAACATCAAAGCTTGCGCCGGAGGCGGAAAACTCCGCGCTTAAATCCACGCTTACGCCGGCGAGCTTTGCGTCCTTTTTCTCGGTGATATCCACGCCGTCTATGTGAATGCGCACCGTTGGCGCGCCGAAGCCGCGGTATTTAGTTTTTAGCGCCTTGTAATTGGCGCTGCCTGTCATCAGGTTCAAGCCTTCACCGTCCTTAACGTATCGAAGGTACTTTTAAGCGCATTACTCCGTTTAGCGCCCTTGGGTTCAATATGCCGTTGGCCTGGGCTATGGTTTTCCAGCGGGCGGCGTCGCCGTACTCCTCCTGCGCCATCATCCACAGCGTGTCGCCATACTTTAGCGTGCGCTGCTTGGTGCGGTCCGGGGATTCAAACGGGTTTTCGTCCCCCACAAACCTTATTTCTTCGCCGGTTATGGTGAGGTCCAGCTGTGCGCGGACAGGCGTGCCGTCGCGGTCAAACACCGTATAACTTGCGCTGTAGTTGTTCAGCTTGCCCTTGAAGTTGAGGTTTTCTCCCCAGATAAAGGCCACGGTAGGCGGCTCGTGCTCCTCGTAGTAGTATTTTATCAGCCGCATTATATCCTCAAACCGCTTGTTCACCAGCATGTGCGGGGCGGGGGAGACGTCCTCGTTCATGTCAAAGGAGGGCAGTATTGTATGGGCCGCGACCTTATTGCCAAGCTGTTTAAGCTTGTTTGTTACGGGGTTCAAAAGGTTAAGCGCCGAGTTTACGGCTCCCTGGCCCGCCTTGAGCTCCGTGTAGCTGTCGAAGTACAGCCGAAGCGAAAGCACGGATGGCTCCGCCTGGGCCGCCTGAAGGTGCCCGGGCTTTATGTCCCCGCTTAAGGGCCGCTTTTCCGAAAGCCTGTAGCCCCGGCGTATGCTGTATTCAGAAGGGTTAAATTGTACCTCCAGCTTGTTTTTCACCTTATCCGAGGCCCCGGTCTTCTCGAAGTGGACAAGGGTCGCCTTTTCCAGCTTGCCGTAGTCGTACATCCTCTTAAAATTATCTGCCAAGCCCGGCAACTAAAACAGCCCCCTTCTCATTTGTTCGCTTCTTAACCGGCGCTCCAACGCGCCGTAGACTTTATCCGCGATCGCCTGGATGTTTATATCCTGCGCGTTAATTCCCGCTACCGCGGTCATTTTATCCGTTTGCGTTCCGGGAACGTTTACCGCCACGTTCGCCGTGTGCGTCCGCGTTATCTCCGGCGCGTGGCTGATCGTTTTCTTGATGAATTCTATATCTTGGGTCAACTGCGGCTGCGGTTCCCGGGCCGCTTTTTCCACGGCGCTTTTACGGTGGATTATGCTTGCGCGGTCTGGTTCCCTTACGGCTTCCCGCCGCGTTTCCGGCACAGTGATTGTGCTTAAACGCGAAACCTGTGTCTGCTTTTGGGACTGTGAATGCGAATGCGTGTAGAGCAGCGAGTTCGTATGGACATCGCGGCGGATATCGCGGGTGTTTTCCTCGCGCTGTATTATCGTATCTCTGTGGTGTTTGTTTTTTGTAAGATATCGCGGGAACTCCGTTTGCGTGTGCGTGCTTGAGACGGTATTTAATTCGCGTGTGCTCATAACACGCTGTATCGTGGTATCACTTTGCGGCATGTGCTCTGCAAGATAACGCAAGGCTTCTGTCTGCGCGTGTGTGACTGCATGCGATTGCGTATGCGTGTGCTCGTGCACGGTGCGGGCGCTTTCGTCATACCGGATTGCGGTGTTCCTGCGGTGCGGCGTTTGTGATAAATAACGCAGGGCTTCCGTCTGCGAGTGTGAACGCGAATGTGCGTGAATTGTGCGGATTATACCGTCATGCTGTATGGCGGCAGCTTTTTCGCGCGCATGGCGCGTCAGGTATCTAAGGACCTCCGTCTGCAACCGTGAATGTGTGCCGATATACGTTTGCTCACGAACCGCTAGGGTGCTTTTATCATGCCGTGTAACACTGTGGTATTGCGGGATTTGCGCCAGCTTAAGCGATTGAGTGTGGCTGTGCGTATTGACTTCGCGTTCACTTTCGCTGTGTCGCAAATCAGTCTGGAAACGCGGAATCTGCGTCTGAGCTTGTGATTGGGAATGCGTATGCGTGTGTGTATTGAAGACGCGATCGCTTTCTTTTAGCTGCAAATCGGTTGTGTAATGCGGAACCTGCGTCTGGGTACGCACTTGCGATTGCGTGTGCGTGTGCGTGTTGACGCTTTCATTATGCCGGATTTCAGCCCCTGAACGCGGCAGCTCTCTTTGATTTCGCGGCATCTCTCTTGACGTTAGCGGTATGACCGCTTGCACTTTTTGCGCTTCCGGCATAGTTTTGGGCGCGTTTAATATAAGCCCGGGAGTAATATCCCGCGCGATCCGCGTTATTGATTCCGTTACAGTCTCCGTATTGTTTTGCAGCAACGTGCTTATGATCTTTGTCTGCGTGGCTTGCGTTTCCGCCAGCCTTTGCAGTGTTCTAAGCCATTGCGGTTCATATTCTGTTGTTTTGTGTGTTGTTTCTTTGTAGTGGCGTACTGTGGCCGTGCGCGGGCTCTGCGTATGCGTTTGCGCTTCAATATGCGTTAGCCGCCTAAGCGCTTCAATTTGTGTCTGTGTCTGTGTATTCAAATGCATTAGCCGTATTGTATCTGCGCGGACAGGGGATGCGGCGGTTGTTGGGGTTACAGGGGTTGCAGCGGTTGCAGCGGTTGCAGCGGTTGCAGCGGTTGTTGCTGAAGGAATTGAGGCTCCGATTTCACGCATTGTTTTGGTAAGCAGGGACTGCAAAAAGTTAAACCGGATATTTACGTTTAATATCGTGTTTTCCGTCAAGATACGCTGGAAAAGGTTAATGTTGTTTACGGCAGCCTTTAGCGGGCTTTCGGGGATTTGTTCCTCCCCGCTTTTTAAAAGCGCCATCTGCGCCCCTGTAAAGAATTCCGCGCCGCCTTGCAGGTATCGGGACGCTATCCCCCGCGCAAAGCTTTGGTCTGATACGGTCATTGCTTTTCACGCGGAGGGGTAAAGCGCTGGGGTGGCGGCAGCTTGGCTGCAAGCGCCTTGGCGGACTCCATGCCGGCGAATATTACGCCGACGCCGGGTATTTCCGTAAGCTCCCGGTAGACGAACTCCAGGCTTTCCACAAACACTTCCCCGCCCATAGCGGAAAGATCGGAAAAGCTGCGCTTTTTAAGGATGGCGTGGCTTACTACGTAAACTTTTTTTGGCAGCCCCCACCCGTCCAGCACGCATATGATAATAAACTCGAACACGCTTCCCACCCGCAGCGCCGTGTCGGCAACTGTCATAAGGACGCTACCCACAAGGCCGGAATCCGCGCCGCGCTCCAGCAGCAGGGTCTTTTCCGCCGAGACCGGCTTGGAGAGCGAGTGCACGTAGCGGTTTTGCCCGCCCTCCGCCAGCGCTTCGGTTTCTATTGCTGTTTCTATGCTGCTGACCTTGGAGAAGGGTATGGGCATAACACCCACAAACACCACAAAGTTATGGGATAAAAGCGGCTTGGAGCTTTGCCACGAAAACATGGGCAGCGGCATAATTTACACCTCGAATACGTTTTTTGGCTCATTGCTTAATTCGCGGTTGATGGCGGAGACCTCCGCGCAGAATTTGCGTCTCTGTTTGTGGTCAAGCGTCATAACCGTGCCGTAGTCCCAGTGGCAGTAGTAGGAGAGAAACGTCATCTCTTTGTAGAGCTCCGCCTCCGGGTACACGGTTATTCCGCCAGGGTAAAATTTACGGGCTCGTCGAACACATGCCCGCATTCGGGGCAGGTGCAGGTGTTAACTATGGGCTCCACCGCGTTTATAGTCTGGTACATATTCTGTAAAAAGGCCAGGTCGCCGGAGTAGAGCTTCTCCACAATCTTGGGGTCCATGCGCGGCACCTCACCCAGCCGCGTGATTACGCGGCTGAGCAATATAACGGTGAGGTAACCGGCGTTCTGAACTACCCGGGGGTCGCGAAGGGGCAAAATTTCGTCGGCGGCGGTGGCCAGGCGCATAACGCCCTCGCGGTGTACCGTGCCCTGTGCGTCCACGTAGCCCTTGGGCAGCGTGAAGGGGAATTCCTGCGCAAATTCATGTTCCATGAGTCATCCTCCATAAATTACTGGTTCCTGCGCATTTCCTCAAAGGCAATCTCCACGCTCTCAAAGGCGATCTCGCTGGAGCTGGCGTTGAAATCCGGCGCGGTGTACTTGCAGGGCCACGCGTTTACAAGCGTCCAGTTGGCGGTGTCCTCGTGGCGGTCGTCCTGCAGGTAGATCACGATATCCTGCACCCGTTCCTCCGCGGCGGCCTTTTCCCCGTTACTGATACCGGCTACCCATTCGTAGAAGCTTAGGGATTCGCTCATGCCCCACTTCAGCGTGACATTGCCGTACTTGGTAAGCCCCGGCATTTTGCGCGGGGAGTTGATGGCCTCCGACCCCTCGCGGTA
>QMCE01001791.1_pt1 | contig 14094 bp, 16 predicted proteins | sample 1821851 | NCBI WGS metagenome assembly QMCE01 (sample SAMN09453174, study PRJNA476694) | Termite gut metagenome, whole genome shotgun sequencing project. | isolation source: worker | host: Odontotermes sp. | place: South Africa:Pretoria | collected 2016-01-28 | reverse complement strand
GCCGACTGATGCAACCACACCGTCTTTCGGCGACATAATCTCATTTTCCATTTTCATGGCTTCAAGAATCATCAAAACATCACCGGATTTAACAGTCTGTCCGGCTGTTACGTTCACTTTAAGGATTGTTCCGGGCATAGGGGCAGTAATGTTTTCGCCCTCTCCCGCCGGTGCGGGAATGGCCACAACAGGTGATACCGCAGGTGCGGCCGGGGCTACAGGTGCCGCCACTGGGGCTGCTGCCACAGGTGCTGCTACCGGTGCGGGCGCAACCGCTGCTCCGGCGATTTCTTCTACCATAACTTCATAGGCTGTTCCGTTTACGTTAACATTAAACTTTCTCATACTCATAGCTATAATACCCTTCCAAAATTAATTTTTGTTATCTCAAATTTTCTTGATTGAATGAATTTTGATGTGAGAAACATCCTCTCCCATCGTTTCGGCTATCGCAGTTGAAATCGCCGCCACAATCTGACCCGCCGCAGGCTGAGCTGCTGTCGGTGCGGGAGCTGCTGCAATCGGCACTGCTGCCGATGCGCTGTTCACCGCTTTCTGCCCGTTATCATCTCCGGCACGTGAATTGATTACCATGCTCATCAGCTTGATGATTAAAATGATGGCCAAAAGTACGACGAAAACCGTTATAAGCCCCATCAGAACCACCTGAACCCCGCTCACATCATTAACTGCTGCGCTTGTCACTTCCATTCCTTACCCTCCCTTCAAAAAAGATTATATAGTACATTGAAATATAAAATAAAATGAATGCTTTTGAAAAAATGCCATTCTCCCGCATTTTATCAAAACTAAGTTGATTTTACCACGAAGGCGGCTTTTTTACAATGCTTTTTTCGCTGATTATCCAAAATTCTTTTAACGCTTTATCTCTCTGCGCCATTGCATAAAAGCATGAAATGAGGTAGAATATCCCTTTGAAAGAGAGGCGCATTCGATGTTCACTGACAGAGACTTAAAAAAGCTGATACTTCCGTTGATAGTAGAGCAGTTCCTTGCCATGGCGATAGGCATGGTGGATACCGTGATGGTATCCTCTGTCGGGGAAGCCGCTGTTTCGGGCATTTCGCTCGTGGATTCCATCAATTTTCTATTGATTATGCTTTTTTCCTCATTTGCTACAGGCGGTGCGGTAATCGCCGCCCAGTATCTCGGCAAGGGCGAGAAATGGAATGCAAATATCGTCGCAAAGCAGCTTGAGATTTTCTCGCTTCTCGCTTCTCTCGTAATCGGTGCTGTCGCCATTATCTTCAGAGATTTCGCCCTCTCCTCCATCTTCGGGCAAATTGAGCCCGATGTAATGGAGAATGCACGCACATATTTCTTCATCTCAGCCCTGTCATATCCTTTCCTCGGCGTTTACAACGCAGGGGCGGCTCTCTTCAGGGCAATGGGCGACTCAAGGACATCTATGTACATCTCCATAATGATGAATGCGGTGAATGTAGGCGGCAATGCAATCGGCATCTATGCCCTCAATCAGGGCGTTGCGGGTGCTGCGGTTGCCACGCTTATTTCAAGGATACTCGGGGCTGTGATAATCACTATTCTTCTTGTCAACCCGGACCGTGATATTCATATTGACAGAATATGGAAATTTGAAATAAAGCCCAAGGTTCTCCGCCAGATTCTTCGCATAGGTGTTCCGAACGGCCTTGAAAACAGTATCTTTCAAATCGGCAAAATTTTGACCATGAGCGTCGTCTCGGGGCTCGGCACAGCTTCGATAACCGCTAACGCCGTCACCGGAAACTTAGCCGGCATTCAGATAATTCCCGGCTCGGCCATCGGCATGGCGCTTATTACCGTTGTCGGTCAGGCGGTTGGTGCGAAGGATTTTGCAGAAGCCAAGCGGCTGACAAAAAAGCTTTTGAAAATCACTTACTTTTCAACATGGATTATGACAGGTCTCCTGTTGCTTCTTTATCCTCTCATAACTCAGGCTTATTCGCTTTCTGCGGAAACCTCTGAAATCCTCTTCACTTTGTTTCTGATTCATGCCGTCAGCGCAGTTGTCATCTGGCCGCTTGCGTTTTCATTGCCGAACGCTCTGCGTGCCGCAAGCGATGCAACCTTTACAATGACTGTCTCACTTATTTCAATGTGGGTTTTCAGAATTGCATGCAGCTATCTTTTCATCTATGTTTTCGATATGGGTGTGAGCGGCATATGGTATGCCATGATAATTGACTGGCTCTGCCGTTCGATTCTATTCTTGTGGCGTTTCAAAAGCGAAAAATGGCAGAGCAAATCCTTTCTGTAGAGAGGTGGATATATGTTTGACGCATTCAATGCCGGAGTTGAGCCCGGCGGTCTTCGCAGTAAAAATGATATAAGAATCCTCATTTGCTATATGCTTGCAAGTGTTGATTCCCCCCTCTCCTCCAAGGATATTACGGATATTCTCGGGAGATACGACATTGTCAACTATTTCGAAGCAAAGGACGCCCTCTCCTCTCTTTTAGAGCAGAACAGCATAAGCTTCGGTGATGAGAAGTACTGCATTGAGGAAAAGGGAAGGGAAATTGCCCGAACACTTGACACAGCCCTCCCGCTTTCGGTGCGTGACAGAGTTCTTGAGGCCACAGTCGCCTTGCTTGCGCATGCCAAGGCTGAGCGAGATAACCGTGTGGAAATATCCGAGGTTCCAAACGGCTTCGTTGTCATTTGTCACATCTCCGACAGGGAAGACGATTTAATGAAAATAGAGCTGCTCGTCCCTGACAAAAAGCAGGCGGAAATAATCAAAGCTAATTTTCATGAAAATCCCCGGCGCATATATGAGCTGCTTCTGGCAGGTCTTACACGGGACAAGGATTTACAGAAAAGCTTCTTTGAATGATAAAAGCACGGTGAGAGCCCTCACCGTGCTTTTTGTTTTCATTTCCAATGCCTTTGGTAGCAACCTATCAAAGCGCCTTTTTGAAGAATATGTCCTTCCATCGCCTCTAAAAGATTCTTCCTTCTGATATTTGCCGGTAAATTTACCTTTTCATCCAGAACATAAACAATGAATTCATACCTGTGCCGCCAGTTAAAGGGCGGCTTCGGGCCGGCATAACCGTGCCTGCCATAGCCTATTCCCTGCATTGCGCCGAGCGACGGCAGCTCTTCGCCATGAGGAATATTCTCGGGAATCACATCTGTTGGCTTGATATTCCATATCAGCCAATGATTATATCCCTTTATCGGATGGTCCAAGTCATTCATAACCACAGCGATTGATTTCGCTTTTTCATCAAGCCCTGAAAGCCTGAGTTCAGGCGAAATATCGGCGTCAAAGCCCGCATATTTATCCGGAATTCTTCCATTATCCTCAAATGCCGGAGACGTCACCTTCAGCTCTTTCATTTCAAAATCTCTCTTTCAATATATGCTTCTATTACATCAGCGGCTTTGTTTGAATCAATCGTACCGTTCACGACAACATCGGCATGCCAGCGTGTCGGCTCAATCAGTTCATTGTGGCGGAAGCGCACCGTGTCAATATATCTTTCTGTCACCTGCTCATATGTCTGCCCCCACTGCATATGCTTCTTTATGCGGCGGACAAGCCGTGCATCGCTCGCTAAATCGACGAACACCTTCAAATCTGCTTTTGTTCTGATTCTATCAAGATAAAGCGCGAACAAGCCCTCAATTATCACAAGATTATACTCACCGCCCGAAACAGCCTTGTCGAAATCTTCATACATTCTTTCAAGCTCCAGCGTGTCGGGGCTGTTATGCTCAACATACTCAATGCCCGTTATCGGTGCGATGACCTTCGGCGGGTCTTTCTTGAAATAGCTGTCCATATTGATTTTCAGGGTTTTGCATTTTCCCGAAAATCTCTCCTCAAGCATGTCTGTCAGCGTGCTTTTTCCGCTGCAGGTTCCGCCTGCAACCGCTACTACATATGTTTTCATCTTCTCTCTCCTGTAATATGATATTTGTGTGAACCCATTCTATACTCTCTTCAAAAATAAAGCAAGAGAAAAAGACATCTGCTATGTAGATGTCTTTTAATGCTTTCAGAATAAATCAGAATGCGTTCCCGTCCGAGTCAGGTACAAGAAAAGTGTCTTATCGGAAATTCTGTAAATAAGCAGCCAGTCTGGTGTAATATGACATTCTCTGCATTCCGCATAATTCCCTTTCAGCGGATGGTCAGAATACGATTCATCGAGTACTTCTCCGTTTGCAAGCTTCTCAATGACCTCAGTTAAAAGCTTCATGCTATATCCGCGTTTTTTCTATTGTTCTAACATCTTTCTTGAATTGCGTGGTCGGCTTCGGCGTATAAATCATTTAAGCAAATCCTCCATCATTTCAGAAACACTTGTATAAGCTTTCCCTAATGACGGATTTTTCTCCATTTCCTCAACTTCTTGAAATGCGGCAAGAGTTTCCGCATTTGGTGTATCATAACGAACATCAAACGGGATTCCGCCAACCAGAATTGATTTATGCAAAAATATGTTTACAGCCTCGGAGACAGACATTCCCAAACGCTTATAAACCCTTTCGGCCTGTGCTTTTGATTGCTCATCTACTCTGATATGTAAGCTCGCTGTTTTAGCCATAATGAAAGCTCCTCTCTTATACTCGTAAGCATATTGTAGCACTTTTTGTATACAATTGCAACCAATTGTGTCTACTTCTCAGCCATCAATTTAACCATCACGGCTTTTTGGGCATGCAGGCGGTTTTCGGCCTCCTCAAAGATATATTCGGCATTTGCTTCAAAGACCTCGGCAGTGATTTCCTCGCCCCTGTGTGCAGGCAGGCAGTGCAGAACTATTGCGTCATTTTTTGCCTGTGCCATTATACTGTCATCTATGCAGTACCCGTCAAAGGCCTTGAAGCGTGCTTCACGCTCTGTTTCCTGCCCCATTGAGGTCCATACATCCGTTATCACCACATCTGCGTCTTTGGCGGCTTCAAGCGGCTTGTCCGTCATTTGGAAGCAATCGTATCCGTTCGCAAAATCAAGGATTTCTTTCGGGGGGCGGTATCCTTCGGGGCATGCAACGGATACCTCCATGCCGGTTTTCAGCCCGCCGGCAATGAGCGAATTCATCATGTTATTGCCGTCGCCGATGAAGCAGAGCTTCAAGCCCTCCAGCTTGCCCTTGAATTCTCTGATTGTCATGAGGTCGGTGAGAATCTGGCAGGGGTGTTCAAAATCCGTCAGCCCGTTTATAACAGGGACGCTGCCATATTCAGCCAATTTCTCAACCTCATTTTGCTCAAAGGTACGAATCATTATGCCGTCAACATAGCGTGAGAGCACCCTTGCCGTATCCTCCACAGGCTCTCCCCTGCCGATTTGCAAATCATTTTTTGAGAGGAACAGCGCATGTCCGCCGAGCTGATACATTCCCACCTCAAACGAAACCCTCGTCCTTGTCGAGCTTTTCATGAATATCATGCCGAGCGTTTTGCCCTTGAGATGCTGATGCTCAATGCCGTGCTTCGTCTCATATTTCAGCTGGTCGGCAAGGTTCAGTATGTCCATTATCTCTTCGTTTGTCATGTCCATTATTTTAAGTAAATGCTTCATATTTTTCTCCTTTTATTTCGCCAAAACTTCCTTAAAGATTTTCAGCCCCTTGTCAATTTCCTCTTTCGTTATTGTAAGCGGCGGAAGGAATCTTACCAAATCCTTTGCTGTCAGCACCAGAAGCCCCGCCTCTGCACAGTCGAGAAGAACATCTCTTGCAGTTTTGCCTTTTATAGCAATACCCAGCATAAGACCCTTCCCTCTGATGAAATCAACCTGCGGCAGCTTTTCAAGCTCATAGCGGAAATACGCCGCCTTGCCCTCCACGTCACGGAGGAACATCTCATCATTTACTCGCTTCAGAACTTCCAGTGCACCCGCACATACCACCGGGTTGCCGCCGAAGGTAGAGCCCTGCATACCTGGCCGCAAAATATCCTTCAAGCTCTCATCACAAAGGCAGACACCTATAGGCAATCCGTTTCCGAGGCCTTTTGCCAGGGTGACAACATTCGGCTTTATTCCGTAGCCCTGATATGCCATAAAGCTGCCCGTTCTGCCGACTCCTGTCTGCACCTCGTCGACAATGAGGAGTATACCTTTGTCAGCACAGAGCTTTTCAAGTTTCCGAACGAAATCTTCTTCCATGGGAATAACCCCGCCCTCGCCCTGCACCATCTCTATCATGACGGCACAGACTTCATTGTCAATCAAACTTTCCACGCTTTCGATGTCATTGGCCTTTGCATACAGGAAGCCCTCGGGAAGCGGCAGGAAATCTTTGTGGAAGCTCTCCTGTCCTGTGGCTGCAAGTGTTGCAAAGCTTCTGCCATGGAAAGAATTTTCAAGCGTTATTATTTTGAACGCCGCTTTGGGTTCACCGAATTTTCTCGCGATTTTTATCGCCGTCTCGTTGGCTTCAAGCCCGGAGTTACAAAAGAAGCCCTTCGCCATGCCCGTTGCCTTGGAAAGCTCTTCCGCCAGAGCCGTGTTCTGCTCATTGTAATAATAATTCGATATGTGCTGCAGCTTTGCTGCCTGCTCTGACACTGCCTTAGCCCAGCCTTCATCGCTGTACCCGAGGCAGTTCACGCCTATGCCGGAAGTAAAATCGATATACTCTTTCCCGTCGGCGTCTTTCGCCGTTGCATTTTTGCCCTCTGAAAGCGCAACGGGAACCCTGCCGTAAGAATGAATTATATATTCCTCTTCCTGCCTGATTATTTCTTTAGAATTCATATTCTCCTCCATTTAGTTTAATACAGCATTGTTCCGATGCCCTCATCGGTGAAGAGCTCAATAAGCACAGAATGCGGAATTCTTCCGTCTATTATATGCGCCCTGCCCACGCCTCGCCGGACGGCGTCCACGCAGCAGTCTATCTTCGGAATCATGCCGCCGCTGATTATCCCCTCGGTCTTCAAGCGGGGAACCTCGCTGACGTTTACCACGGGAATAATGCTGTCTTCATCGTTGACGTCCTTCATCAGGCCACGTATATCCGTCATGAGAATCAGCTTTTTCGCCCCAAGCTCCGCCGCAATTCTCGCAGCGGCAATATCTGCGTTGATATTGTATATCTCCCCGTTATATCCGCCCGCAACTGTGGAGATAATCGGGATGTACCCCGCCTTGGCATTGGACGTGATAATTTCGGGGTTCACCTCTCTTATCTCGCCCACAAAGCCCAAATCATCTTTCTCGGCAAGCTTATCCGCCATAAGAAGTGCGCCGTCCAGGCCGCATAGCCCGATAGCCTTGCCGCCCGCTCTTTCTACCAGTTGAACAAGTGCCTTATTCACCTTTCCCGAAAGCACCTGCAAAACGATGTCAATCGTTTCCTCATCGGTGTATCTCATTCCGCCGATGAACTTGCTTTCCTTGCCTATTTTATCAAGCATTTCATTTATCTCAGGGCCTCCGCCGTGCACCAAAACAACATTGATTCCCACAAGCTGCATGAGCACAATGTCGCTCATCACGGCGTCCTTGAGGTCGTCGTTAATCATGGCATTCCCGCCGTATTTTATGACGATTGTCTCGCCCGCATATTTTCTTATGTACGGCAACGCCTGAACAAGGATTCCCGCCCTCTCCGAATTGGAAAATTTCATTTTACCCTCCGCTTAAAATGCAAGTATCGCTCTTGCAAATACTGTAATAACAGCTATAATCTCTGCCGCACTCAGAATAAATCCGACTGCCAGAAGATTCGCCTTCCACCGCTGAATTCTCTTTCTTATCAGCAGATAAAGGATTGCCGAAAGCAATGTAAAAACAGATATTGAAAGCAGAAAAACAGGCGACAAAACTATCTCGACATTCAGGAAAAAGATAATCCAAAATGCCGCAAACACCGCTGCGGATATTCCCGCAAGAATCAGCGCCAAAATGCCCGGCTTATCGCTTTTCGTGCTTCCATGCTTATTCATCAGCTTCTGTAATCTCCGTTAATCTTCACATAATTGTATGTTAAATCACAGCCGTATGCCTCTGCGCCTTCATTACCTGAATTGAGGCTGACAAGAATGTTTATCTCATCCGCCGAGAGAACTTCACTTGCTTTTTCTTCTGAAAAAGCCACACCGAAGCCACCCTTGCAGACATCAATTCTGCCTTTTTCAGTCTCGAAGCTTACGTCAATCTTTTCCGGGTTCACCTGCGCACCCGAGTATCCAATCGCACACAGCACACGTCCCCAGTTTGCGTCTTCTCCGAACATTGCCGCCTTGAAAAGATTGGAACAAATCACACCTTTTGCCGTCAACCGTGCGTTTTCCAGGGTGTCAGCCTTTTCTACTTTACACACTAAAACCTTCGTTGCGCCCTCGCCGTCTTTTGCCATCATTTTCGAAAGCTGCCTTGACACATAGATAAGCCCCTCAAGAAAAACAGCATAATCCTCATTCATCGCCGTTATCTCCTCATTGCCCGCCTCGCCGTTCGCAAGAACGGCAAACGTGTCGTTTGTCGAGGTGTCACCGTCAACGCTTATCATGTTGAAGGTCTCATCGGTGGCGGATTTAATCGCTTTTTGCAGCATCTCAGCTGATATTTTACAATCCGTCGTGACAAAGCCGAGCATTGTCGCCATATTGGGCTTAATCATGCCGCTTCCCTTCGTGATACCGCCGATTCTCACCGGCTTTCCGCCTATTTCAAGCTCTGCCGCAGCTTCCTTTGCAAATGTGTCCGTCGTCATAATCGCAGCGCATGCCGCAGCAGAGCCGTCTTCGCTCAACCCGCCTGCAAGCTCGTCGATTCCGCTTACCATCGGCGAAACATCAAGCGTCTGCCCGATTACACCTGTCGAAGCCACAAGCACATCGTCGGCATTTATATCCAGCTTTTTTGCCGCCAAATCTGCCATAATCTGTGCCTTCTCCATGCCGTCTGCATTACATGCGTTTGCATTGCCGGAATTTGCTATAATCGCCTGTATTTTTCCGTTTGCCATATTCTTCTGTGAAAGCTTGACAGGTGCCGCCTTCACCAGGTTTGTCGTGAAAACAGCCGCCGCCGTGCATGGCGTTTTACTGTAAATCAGCGCAAAATCAGGCTTTTGCTTTTTAAGCCCGCAGTGTATCCCGTTTGCGGCGAAACCCTTTGCCGCAGTTATTCCTCCCGTAATCTCCTTCATTTCCTCTATTCTCCCTATATTAATTAATCGGCGGCACAGTCAGGAGACCGTCTGTCTCGTCAAACCCAAGGCACAGATTCATGTTCTGTATTGCCTGCCCTGCCGCACCCTTCACCATATTATCTATCGCGCTTACGGCGATTAGTGTTCCTGTTCGCTCGTCAACCGTCAAGCCTATGTCGCAGAAATTCGTATATCTTACGGCCTTCACCGTCGGGGTCTTCCCTTCCCTGCAGAGCCTTACAAATCTCTCGTTTTTATATGCTTCCTCATATGCCGCTTTCACATCCGCTTCCGTCACGCCCTCTTTCAGCCTTGCGTAGCACGTTGCCAAAATCCCACGGTTTATCGGCAACAAGTGAGGCACGAATGTGATTTTCACACTCTCTCCCGACAATGAGGAAAGCGTCTGCTCAATCTCAGGCGTATGCCTGTGCGATGCGATTTTATACGCATAGAAATTCTCATTGAGCTCAGGAAAATGATTTGTCTGTGTGGGTGCTCTGCCTGCGCCTGTAACGCCCGATTTACAATCTGCCACAATGCCGTTCAGCTCAATTAATCCGTTCTTAATTGCCGGAAACAAAGCCAGCGGAACAGCCGTTGTATAACAGCCGGGGTTCGCAATCAGTTTTTTACCTCTTATCTCGCTTCTGAAGAATTCGGGAAGACCATACACCGCCTTTTCATGCAGACCTTTATTCCTGTATTCTCCGCCGTACCATTCGATATAATCATTTTCATCTTTAAGGCGGAAGTCTGCCCCTATATCAATGAAAACCTTGTTTTCTCTGTCGCAAAGCTCTGCGATTTCCTGTGAAAGCCCGTGCGGCAAAGCGGCGAAGATTACATCGCTTTTCGCAATTACATCTTCCTGATTTATCAGAACCATATCACAATACGTCTTGTACATCGGGTACACCTCGGAAATCTCCATACCCTTGAAGCTCACAGAGCTTATCCCAGCAATTTCAGCTTTCGGGTGCCCCAAAATCAGGCGCAGAAGCTCCGCCCCCGCATATCCCGTCGCTCCGATTATCCCGACCCTTGCTTTATCCATTCAGCTCCTCCAAAATCCTCTTTGCCTCTCTTCTGACATTCTCCGGCGCAGGTCCGCCCAGAGATTTACGCTCGCTGACACATCTGTCAAGCGAGATGAATTCATATACTCTTTCGTCAAAGTCCGCACATATTTTTCTGTACTCATCAATTGCCAGCTCTTCAAGCGTCGTGTTTTTCTCTATGCAAACAGCCACAAGCTCACCGGTTATCCTGTATGCCTCTCTGAACGGCGAGCCCTTTTCGGCGACGAGGTAATCCGCACAGTCTGTTGCGTTTATGAAGCCCTTTGCCGCCGCATTTCGCATGTTCTCCTTCATCACCTTCATCGTCTCAACCATTGGGATAAGCGGAGTCAGACAAAGCTTCAAAGTATCAACAGCGTCGAAAACAGCCTCCTTGTCCTCCTGCATATCTTTATTGTACGCAAGCGGCAGACTCTTCATCATGGAGAGCAGCGCAATCAAATCACCGTACACTCTGCCTGTTTTGCCTCGGATAAGCTCGGCTATATCAGGGTTCTTCTTCTGCGGCATTATGCTTGAGCCCGTCGAAAACGCATCGTCCAGCTCTATGAATTTGAATTCCCATGAGCACCACAGGATTATCTCCTCACAAAGACGTGAAAGATGCATCATCACAAGTGAGATGTTGAAGGCTGCTTCTATGCAGAAATCCCTGTCAGAAACGCCATCGAGGCTGTTCATGCTCACCTGTGAAAAGCCCGTCAGCTTTGCCGAAAGCTCTCTGTCAATCGGATATGTTGTGCCTGCAAGTGCCCCGCTTCCGAGCGGCATAATGTCAATGCGCTTCAACGAATCACTAATTCTCTCGACATCTCTCAAAAGCATTTCGGCATATGCCAAAAGATGGTGCCCGAAGGTAATCGGCTGCGCCCGCTGCATATGCGTGTATCCCGGCATAACCGTGTCCGAATGTTCCAACGCTTTTTTTGCAAGAGTTGCGACAAGCTCCTTTATCTGCCCGATAATATCGGCGCATTCCTTTTTCATCAGAAGCCTTAAATCAAGCGCAACCTGGTCATTCCTGCTGCGTGCCGTATGCAGCCTCTTCCCCGCATCGCCGATTCTCTCTGTCAGCTCCGCCTCGATAAAGGTATGAATGTCCTCGGCGTCAGCGTCAATTTGCAGCTTTCCGGAATCTATATCGGCGCATATGTTTTTCAGCCCTTTGATGATTTCCCCGCTGTCGCTTTTTGAGATTATCCCGCATTCGCCAAGCATCGTCGCATGTGCGATGCTGCCCTCTATATCCTCTTTATACATGCGGCTGTCAAACGATATTGAGGAATTGAAATCATTTGTTTTCGGGTCTGCTTCTTTTTGAAATCTACCCTTCCAAAGCTTCATATCTTACCTTCTTTTACTGTAATAAAGATTGATTATCCCGTCTTCAATCGCATAGTTCGTCAGTACCAGCGGGATTTCAGGATTATCCCCCAACTTGCTGTCATGTATGAATAAAGGACGACCCTTTCCCAATATGACCGGTACAATTCCGATGATATATTCGTCTATCACATCGGTTTTGAGGAATGCGTCCGCTAAAACTCCCCCGCCGAATATATATACATTTTTGCCTGCGTCCCGCCGAATATATATACATTTTTGCCTGCGTTTTTCTCTTTCTCAGCCTCGCCGACTATATTTTCACTTATGAAACGGATGTTTCCTTCGTCCGCCTTGGCTTCTCGTGTTGCAACCCAAACGTCAATTTCGTAATCCTTCGCATGGCCTTCTTTGTAACAATTATTTCCCATGATGACCAAGTCAATGCCTTCAAGGAATTTGCCGAAATCAAATTTGAATTCGGTATCAAGCTTATTGTCTCCCTGTCCTGCAATCCAATCAAACCCGCCGCTTTCATCGGCAATGAAGCCGTCAAGGCTCATCGCAAGCGTCATAATGATTTTGCCTGCCATATTCATCCCCCCTACTAAGCCTTTTTTTGAATTGATAAAACACCCGTCTGCTCACAAGCCTCACGGCTTTTGAGCATCCACCCTCTTTAAGAAAGAGGGTTTAGGGCTATGGTCAGTGTCCTTCTCACTTAACGTCCTTTAACTGTCAATTATCCATTGTACTTCTCGGAGTGCCGGGGTCGTCACTCCCTACTGTCCATTTATCAATTGTGCTTACCGCATTCTCTTTGAAATCTCTATCGCGGCCGTCATGCACTTCGCTGAAACAGATTCACCCTTGGTGGATAAACCTCTTCTATCCCATTCGGGTGCGTCAAGATTATCCGCCGACCACAAAAACTGAATGAAATCGACTTTTCTGAAATCTGCAACAGCCTGCAAGGCAGAGCACTCCATCTCAACGCAGATTGCCCCCATGCTCTTTGCCTTTTCAACCTTTGCCGGTGTTTCACGGAAGAAGGCGTCGGTCGTCCATGTTTTGCCGCCTACAAACGGCAACCCCAAATCGTTCATCGTGTCCTCGGCAAGCTTCACAAGCCTTGGGTTGAGCGCAATTTCATCATCAGCCTCAGCATAATGGAAGGATGTTCCCTCATCACGAATGGCCGCCGTCGGGACAATCAGATGCCCGTCTGCTATGTCATGCCTGAGCACCCCACAGCAGCCCAGAAAGACAAAGCTCTCGCAGCCAAAGGCAATCGCCTCTTCAAGCTCCCCCACAGCGGCAGGTGCGCCGACGCTCGGCATATAGAAAGCAAATTCATGCCCGTCTACATTCATTTTGTAAATCGGCTTCATGCCTGTAACCGAGTTGAAGTGCCCAATTACCTCGGCATTATATTTTTCAACCCATTCATCTCTTATTTTATACGAGAAAACCGCAATGCACGCCTTTGGCATGCCCTCTATTTTCTCTATGACAGACGGCTCTATCACAGCCTTTCCGCCGTCAAATTCGTTCAGTAACACATCAATCCTCCTTTGTCAGCCCTTTCATCCCTTGCACCTTAATCGGCAATCCGAACAGATTAATGAAGCCTGCGGAATCGTTTTGATTATATACTTCGTCTTCATCAAATGTCGCAATTTCCTCATTGTACAGTGAGTACGGTGATGTCACGCCCGCATCGATGATGTTCCCTTTATACAGCTTCAGCTTCACTTCACCCGTTACATATTCCTGTGTGGAGTCCACAAACCTTGAAAGTGCTGTCCTGAGCGGCGTGAACCACTTGCCGTCATAGACCAGCTCGGCGAATTTCAGTGCAACCTGCTCTTTATAGTGTAGCGTGTCTCGGTCGAGACAGAGCTCTTCAAGCTTTGCGTGTGCATGGTAGAGAATCTCTCCGCCGGGTGTTTCGTACACGCCTCTCGACTTCATTCCCACAAGGCGGTTCTCGATTATATCCGCAATGCCGATGCCGTTTTCGCCGCCGAGCTTATTTAGTGCCGTGACCATCTCAACGCCCGAAAGCGTTTTGCCGTCAAGCTTTGTCGGAATGCCCTTTTCGAATCCGATTGTTATGTATGTTGCCTTGTCCGGCGCATTCTCCGGGGATATTCCGAGCTCCAAAAAGCCCTCCTTATCATATGTCGGTTCATTATCCGGATTCTCCAAATCCAACCCCTCATGGCTTAGATGCCAAAGGTTTTTATCCTTTGAATAATTCGTCTCACGGTTGATTTTCAGCGGAATATTATGCGCCTCTGCATAATCTATTTCCTCGTCTCTTGACTTTATATCCCATGTTCTCCATGGTGCGATTATTGTCATCTCAGGTGCGAAGGCTTTTATCGTAAGCTCAAAACGCACCTGGTCGTTGCCCTTGCCCGTACAGCCATGGCAGATTGCGCCGTTCAGACTTCCGGTAATGCCGCCGATTCCTTCAAAGCGCTCCCAGGGGGTTCCTGCCCATATATAGCGCTCCGAAAAGGCGTTCTTTTCAGTTT
>QMCE01004701.1_pt1 | contig 14097 bp, 9 predicted proteins | sample 1821851 | NCBI WGS metagenome assembly QMCE01 (sample SAMN09453174, study PRJNA476694) | Termite gut metagenome, whole genome shotgun sequencing project. | isolation source: worker | host: Odontotermes sp. | place: South Africa:Pretoria | collected 2016-01-28 | reverse complement strand
ATTTCATTTGCTATGGTTCAGTCGTAGACAAATTCTTTTGAGTGGTGAATCAGCCCTATCCCTGCTGTTTTGACTCACCAGATAGAAAAATATCGACTTCCTCCCCGTCCCACGTTATTTTTTGGATGATGGACTTAATGAACGCCCTCTTTTCTTCCACCGAGGCGATGTCAAAGGTTTTTGTAAAAAGCTCCAAGGCTCCTTCAATAATTTCATACTGAGACCCGAAATCGTCAGTCTGCTTTGTCTCCTGCTCAAGCATGAATAATTCTTGCTTCATGGCTGTTATCTGCGAACCCAACTCTTCTACTTCTTGTTTTATATATTCATGCAGATACGAGTTGTCTGCCTCCTTGGCAAGCGCGTAAATCATTTTCTTGATTTCCGCGCTTTTTTCTGTTATTCGCTGCTCAAGCATTCTCGCTTTCTTTCTTGCAGCGCCACCAGTGTCGTCTATACCTGATCTCAGATTTGCGAGCTGGCGTCCGACACTCGAATCTGGGCTTTTGTAATTCATAAGTTCTTCACAAATAATTTTGTCAAGAACATTGCCATTGATATCAGGGCAATCGCAAGTGACCCTTTTGCTCATCCTTTTTAGTTCACATTTATATGTATATGTTCGCGTGTCGTAAGGTTGCCCTTTTTTATATTCTCTATATGAGCTGACTCGTGGGCGCATCGGCGATCCACATTTTGCACACACCAGTACGCCGCTAAGAAGTGCCACTGGGTTTTGGGGCTTATAGAAATTGTAAGTTAGCTTATTCAGGGACAAGTGTTTCTGAACCTTGATCCAAATACTTGATTCGATAATCCCCTCATGCTTTCCAACAGCAATAACCCATTCCGTGATAGGTTGTTTTTTTTGATAGGTGCTTTTACTGTTGGTCCTATTGTAAGCAGCGACTCCAACCCGGCCACTGAAGTCCTTTTTTTCTCCGCTTATGCTCGCTCCTTGCTCATAGAAATAATCGAAAGCGGCTTCATCAGCGACACAGTAGACGGGATTTGAGAGTATCTCGCGAATACCAATTGTTTTGAATGTTTTTCCGCCCCTTGTCTTAATACCACTTTGAGCGAAATAGGTCTCAATTTTTGTCAAGGAATGATTCTCGCTGTAAAGATCAAATATTTGCCTAACAATGGTGATTTCAGCGGGAACAGTTGAGAGCATAAACGAAGTCCTTGTTTTCCCGTCCACCGTCATGTTTTTTAGTTGTGCGGATTCAAAGCCAAAAGGCGTATGTCCGCCCAGCCAGCGCCCTGTTCTGGCCAGCATTAGCATGTTGTCACGAATGCGCTCAGCGATAGTTTCCCGCTCTAGCTGAGCGAAGACCGATGCAATATGCATCATTGCCCTACCCATTGGGTTGGTCGTGTCGAACTGCTCTCTGATACAAATAAATTCGACGCCCAGCTTCGACAATGATTCTATCAGCAAAGAAAAATCGCTGACGCTACGGCTGATTCTGTCGAGTCGGTAACAAACGATATAGTCAAACTCTCTTTTTTCTACAGCCGCAATCATCCTTTGAAACTCTGGGCGGTTTGTATTTTTACCGGAAAACCCCTCGTCTTCAAAGATTTCAATTGCTTTGTCGTTATCATCAATCGTTCTGTCCAGGTATTCACGGCACAACTGAACCTGATTTTCGACAGATTCTCCCTTCCCGGTAAATTTTGACTTCCGCGAATAGATTGCAAATCTCAACAGAATCCCCCTCTCGACGTGCTGATGAGAGCTTGTACAGTTAGAGCTCAGGTCTGCACCGCGAGTAATATGGCACATCCCTCTGCTTATACTTCTGACACTATTATAACAGGAGTAAGCCGATACGGCAACAAACATTGCAAAAACAATCCGCTAAAAAGCCACTCTATGCGCATGTTTTCCTGTGATAGCCTAATAAAGGAGTCTGCCCTTATGAAATGCCTGCTCAGATACCAGTGGGTCAAACTACCGCGAGCCCACTTACCGGCAGGCAAGGGGGTAATGGGCCACTGGGCCAAGCTGGCGGCCAAGTCCGCTTACCGCAAAGGGCAGGCAAAATACTGTGGCCATATTAACGAGGTGAACGTCGGAACATGGTCCGGCGGTGTGGTCGGGCTGAAGAGTATCCTTGGCATCAAGAGCCGGGTGAAGGCGTTGGAGGTTATGGACACTCTCGCTGATCTTGGCTATCTCAAATACACCCTCGATCCTAAGACCAAGAAACTCACCTATCAAATCAATGACTTTGTTGTTACATGCTCCGGCGAACCCTGTTCGGGCCCCGGAACAGTATACGCGACCGATGGTTATGGATTCCTGTGCCTTCCCCGTAATATCACACAGCGGCTTGTGGACAGAGAATCCATATTTATGGAAGCGGACGCCTTGCTTGATCTGTGGTGTCATACAGTCTGGCAAGACCCGCGAAATATCTTTTCGTTTTCTGCGCCAGCGATCCAGTACGGACAGCACGGCGCCGCATTAACTTTGGAAACCCTGGGGCAACGCTGGAACTGGGAAAAAACTAAGGTGTGGCGATTCCTGCAAAAACATCAGGATGCCTTCACGCTGCACAAACTGCCCGGCTCTTACGGCTGTCTCATTTTCAACATACAATACCCAACCGGCGAGGAAATCTCATCACCATCCCCCACGGAAATCAAACGCATTTTGGACAAAATACGTATTCTGGATGTAAATACGCATTTAGACGGCTCGGACAACGCGAGGATCAATCGCTCTATTGCCCTGTTCAGCCAAACGCTGGCCACCACACGGCCATCCGAGGAGACGCAGGCATCGCCAGAAAATCGTGTTGCGGTTTCGGCCCCTATAACGCGCGCGTATTTTTCTTTGTCGAATTGTAGAATCTGTATTTATGACTGCAAGGGAAGGGATGATGATTTCTTATGTGCTTCAGGATTTCAAATACGGGGGCCGTAATACGGCCTTTTTAAGTTTACGGAGGCCAAAATGAGGAATAATGATATGAATTCCGATAAGAATCTGTATGAACAGCAAGAAAAGATGCTTTCAGGCCAGTCAGAGGCTTTTTTAGCCATGTTGACAAAGCGCGGGCTCCTTGAAGACCCGGAGATAAGCGATGACAAGATCCGCCAGGCAGCGAAAGACAAGAAAAGACGGACTTACCACAACACAAAGCTTATGCTCCGGCATTACCGTGATATCAACTGGGCTTTGGAGTGTTTTCCCGCCGATGTCGCCGAAGAGCTTGACAGTCCCTTGGGCGATCTCGATTTTCTTTTGAACATGATCAACACAGAGCTTTCCATGGACAATAAAAAGCTCGAAAACCGGTTGGCGAGCGTGCAAAAGTCACGCCTTCTCCTCGACCGTTTCAACGAGGCGCTGAGTGTGCTGCGCCACAAGCCGGGGAATGGCGAGGTGATGTATCAGTGCATATATTTGACTTACATCGCTCCAGAAACCCTCAGTCATACTGAAATTCTGTATCGCCTCAACATTTCATCTCGGCATTACTATCGCGTCCGACAGCAGGCTATCAATATACTTTCCATCCGCCTTTGGGCCGCTCCGGCTGGGGAATTGGATGCCTGGCTTGAGGTTCTAACGCTGCTGGAAGCTCTGTGAGTGGCGGCGTCAGTCCAAAAACCAGTCACGAGGCTTCAATGTCCAAAATTTTCAACGAAGGAGGCTACCGCGTAATGAGGCAGGATAAAAGAACGCCCGGAATTAAGAAGTATAACCCCATGAGTGGCGATCCGCGCCCGCCCGGCCAGCTTAAATTGACCACCGGCCGCAACGGTGAAAATTTCGTTACCACCGAGCTGATGCTCTCTGGTCGCGGCATCAAGCTGGAGGTTGACAACAAAATATCGAAGCAAAAGACATACCGTGTGACCGAAAGCGCCATTGGCAGGCTTAAAACACGGTATAGCATCGTTCAGCCATGCTCTTCCGCTGAAAATGAACGCTGATACCCAGCGGCATTTTCATGTCGGAAAAATGGCGCAAAATTGGCGCACTCGCGCCGATGACATGTAAAAAGAAAAGTGCTATTCTTGTATTGTCCAAAGCTGCGGGCTGGACGAAAAACCGCTTTTGCGAGCTGATAAAAAGCTTTTGTGAAGCGGTTATTTTCATGCCCGGATTCAAAAAAAGGAGGGTTCATATGTTAAAACGCATCGCAATCAAGTGGCGGGTTTCACAATGGTACTGGTCCGTGGTCGTAATGGCGTCTCTGGCAATTCTCTCATTGCAGCCGGTTTATGCGTCGGTTGGCGGTAACAACATCTGGTCAAGATTTTCAGCAATCATGAAGGATGTTTACGGCCAACTTGTAGGCATTTCTACCATCGTGGCTGTCACGGCTGCATCCGTCGCGCTGCTTGTCCGCATGATTTCCCGCAACCAGCGGGCCGTCGATGAGGCGTCGAGCTGGCTAAAACGAATCATCGTGACCTGGATTGTTCTGAATACTTTGGGATTTGCGGTCGCCTATCTGCAGCCTTTGATTCAGGGCGGCCAGTATACAGGGTAACGATGAAAATTGAAATGTTGGGAGGAAGCATTATGAAAAAAAAGCTCGCGGCAACCGTCGTATTTATGCTGGTTGCCGCTATGTCGGTGAGTACCGTTTTCGCTGCCGATACGGCTGGCAATTCAGCAATCACTGTCCTCAGCGATGCTGAAGCGACTGCGGACACCGCTGGCAGCTCAGTGATTACAGACCTCAGCGATGCGGAGGAGTCGACTGTCTACGCATCAAACGGCGTTGGCGGCGCGGCAACCGATCCGGCCGTTATCATTGTAACGGATCCGGAGACGTCCGAGCTGCTGCCGGTGAATGTAATTCAAAGCTCGGATGGTTTAGAAATACGCAAGGTGTACGAACTGGGGCCGGATGTTGCCCCTGAACGCTTACCGCGCACAGACTTCGAGCGCGGCGGGTTCATGTACACCTGTGCCGAAATCCTGCGCGAAGTTGTGATCGGCGATGAAATCAAAGCTGTCACCATATCGGAAACCGCTGAAAGCGAGAAAGATGATGTGGACACGGTTCTCAGCATTCTCGCACCGTACAAGGAGGTCAGGGAGGAAAACGGCTTTTTAGGCAAGCTCTATTTGGTCGAGGACAGCATTACTTCGGAAGTCGCAGGATATGGCACCGCCTCCGTGCCCTACACGGTGTCGAAGAGCTATACTAACCTCCCGAGCAACGACCCCTTCAATATTCCCAAGACCATTGATGACGGAGGCCGCAGCCTGCAGCTTCAAGACATCCAATGGAAAGGCGACATCTACAGCGACCGTTCCTCAGAATCCGGCAGCTTTACTGCCACCGCCATTTACGGCGGTACGAAAACATCTCAATACATCGAGAGCTATGTCATCACCGCCAATTATTCCGGCGAGGTTTCGCGAAAAGGCGTAGACGTAATCCGGTACACCATTATCTTCACAGGCACTGCGATTCCCGCTCCTGAGCCGGTGGCGCCTCCGGCACCGGTGGAAGAGCCTGACGAGGGTGGCGGAGGATGGCTCATTTTTATCTTCATTCTGATCCTGCTGGGTGCCGGAGCCGGAGCGTATTATTTCTTCGTCATGCGAAAATCGCAGTCTCGGCACGATGACGACCCTCATGCGGAATATTACACCGGAGGCGATGGTGAACCGCCCGCCGATGAAGCCGGCTATCCTCAAGACTGAAATCGCTTGAGCCGACTGTTTTGGAAGATTTGTTGTAAAACAGCAGGCTTGGGAGTATAATTCCACGAATGCACATTACTAAAGCGTATGCGCATTCATCAGAAAGGTGATATTCATGAGTTTAATCAAGCGTATCCCCGCGAAATATCTGATTATCGCGGGAATCAGCGTGACAATTCTTGCTGTGCTCTATTTTGCGTCTAAGCCCGCTCCCGTCCGGTATGACCTGCAGACCGGCAGCGGGGAACCCGATTTTAAGACCGCAGTTTATCATTCAGCCGACGACGGCATCGCGGTAATCGGTCAGTTGGAAACAACGGATGCATCCGACTTGTATATCGCGCCGATGGCCAACGCAGTGTCCCTCACGTCCGACCCGGATCGCATATGGGAACCGCTCCTTGGGGAAAAGTCGGCGGCTGGTGGCAACGAATCCACCACGAGCGCACCTGCGTCGCCTGTCGGCGGGTACACCCCCGCCGAAGAAATAATAGGTCCACAAAACAGATTAGGAGCGTTTAGTATACCTTCCCTTGCAGTGGACGCCGAGGTGTACGAGAGTGGCGACAATATCCAGGACATGAGCCATGGTATCGCCCACTTCCCCCACTCCTCCGTGTGGGATGGAAACGTATGTCTTTCCGCCCACAACGTCAACTTTGATGGGAGCCGCGGTTACTTCTATTCTCTCCACACGCTGAAAGCTGGAGACGAGATCGTCTATAAGACATCCGCCGGTGAGCGGACATATACGGTTTCAGCCGTAACCGAAATCTCCGAAATGGATTGGAGTTCTCTGACCCGTACACAGGACAACCGCCTGACCATGATTACCTGTATCACCGGAAAACCGGATAAGAGGCTTTGTGTTCAGGCGTTGGAAGCGATCAAATAACGCGGATATGGTGTTAAAAATGTCTACTTCAAAAAGGATGCAAGAAAAAAAGACATGGGATCGCAAAAGGCTCTTTTCGGCGATGCTGGCCGTTGTCCTGTGCTTGGGCATGGTCGTTCCCGCGCAGGCGGTCATTGATCCTTACGCGGCATTAAAGGCGAAATCCCAGCAGGCAGTCGATGCGGCTATCAAAGCTGGCACCGTGCCCGGCGGCAAAACCATTTACGATTGTAGGTATGTCACCGGAAACGACGGGACATGGATTGACGTTACCACCGGAAAGGAACTTGTTCTTCAGGCTCCAGCCAACGATCGCCCCACTGTAGAAAAGCTCTCGGAGGAAATCCTTGCTGAGTACACAGCAAAAGTATTCCGGCTGGTGAACGAGGAGCGCGAAAAAGCCGGGCTCGACCTACTGGAGCGCGACAGCCTGTTGGATGAAGCAGCTATGATCCGCGCATCGGAGGTTCATATCGTTGATGAGGCTGGGGGTGAACCCCATACACGCCCGGACGGCACAAGATGGAGAACGGTGCTGGAGGACATGGGGCTTGACGGAAGCCGCTGCGCTGAAAATCTCAACCGTTCAAAAGAATCCCCGGAAAGGGCAATGGAATCATGGATGGACTCCGACGGCCATCGGGAAGCGATCCTGCGTGAGCGATACGGAACCATCGGCATCGGCGTGTACCAGCGTTCAGACGGAAAACTGGATTGGATTCAGATTTTCGAGCGTAAGTAAAGAGACAAATTGATAATCCCATGAGCCGTTATCTTTTGAGATAGCGGCTTTTTTATGCAAAAATTCAAAATGAAAGAAGCTGATTTTTTGAAGCCGAGCAATAGAATCTTGTCGTTCCTGCTGTCAGTGATAATGGTGATCACCTTTGCACTGCCTACTTTTGCGCAGGATATCGAACCTGTGCAGGACGTAATCGACCTGACAGGCGGTTATACATACGCAGAGTCAGGTCTGGACGCCATCACACCGGGCAGCGATAGTTCTGAAGGCTCTCCTGGGAATTTGGATTCTTCTGCCCCTTCTGCTTTCCTTCCAGAAGGTGTTACAGGCGACCCCAATGAAGATGCTGCCGGTGACAATGCCGGCGCTTCTGAGGAAGACGAGTCGTCAGGGGGTGAATCGGACGATCTGGACGAACTTGGCGGAGATGAAGAGGAAGAGCCTGCGGCCAGTGCGCCGGGATTGCCCGCGGAATCCCCGCAAAGAAACGCAGCGACACTGACAGATGTGCTGACGCCCGCACTCGGCTACTCCACGCCGGGAATAATAGAAGATAGCATTTTCCATCTCGACTGTACGCCGGAGCAAGCCGCGGAGATTATTGCGTTCTATGAATATGTTAAAGGAAGAATCGCTCGGAAATCCAATCCGCGCTTGCGTGCCGCGCCCGGTGACAATGGCATCATCGATTGGACATGGGGGGAGGCCGTCGGGATGACTTTCCCGAGCGGTGACCCAAGCAACCCTTACTATGTAGACTATATTCCGCGTCTAACATTGACGACAGCCGATCCCCCTTTGGGACGGCCGTTTTGTGTCGAATTTGGCACAGACCCTTCCGGCAATTATACTGCGGAAGAAGGCAGTGATGACCAAATTCTTTCATTACTGGTTGCTTTTAAGGAAGGTGCGGCATCGGCGGTAGGCACTCAGCTTGCGCTTTGGCATGTAGTGGAAGACCTTCCTTTTGACAGCCACTCTCAAGCAGCGGCTGCTCTTAGTGCTGCTTCAAGCGTGGATACCGACGGCTATACATACCTTTACTGGGATTCCGGCTCTGGGCAACCCTTCGTGACTCTTGAAAAAGCGGATGGCGACCCGGATCCGGATCCCGACCCTGACCCGGATGATGGAGAAGAAGGAATCCCCCCTACGCGGACGGAAGTCAACACCGAAACCAGCACCCGCACAGAAATCCGTTCCAGCACAACATTTGAATACTCGGACGCAATTGGCCAAGTTCTTATCGCAAAGCGGGATAATGAGGGAAGATCGCTTGACGGCGCAATTTTCAATGTCCAAGTGCGCTTTTCCAACGGTCAGACCGCCGGAGACAGCGCCTTTGAGGTATACAATGGCAGTCGGCTTTTTACGTACACACATCCGGCCAACAATCATCAACCTGCGGTCGTTACCGTCACGGAAATACGCAGCCCGGACGGGTATACTGGCACAACACAGCCGCAGACAGCTACGATCCATCCTACCTACACCAGAATTACCAAGGTAATGACACACACGATCACAATCACAACGACAACGACAACCACAACGGTAATAAACATAGACACGGATGAGATTGTCTCGGAATCATCGGCCAGCGCGGACGCGGAAACTGAGTTGAATCCGCCTACCGTGCAAGAGTATACCGACTTTATTGAAGGTGACCGCGAGGTGTCGCTCACCTTTGTGAACACGCCCAAGCCATGCAGCCTGACAATTTATAAATACGAGAAGGGCAGCTATTCTACCGCGCTCGCTGGTGCGAGATTTAGAATTCGCTATGCCGATACCCGCGTGTCCGGGCAGGTATGGGAGCTTACGACCGGATCGGACGGAAAAATCGTGATCGATCCGCTGCCAGCCGCCGGGACGCTTGTCTGCGAAGAACTGCAGGCACCCGGAGGATATGAAATTGGCGAACAGAACACCTTTACGATTACCGTCGCTCGCGGCGAGAACAAGCGCCTTGACGTCAGCAATGACAAACGCGCCCAGCTTATCGTTTATAAACGAGACGCGGTATCGGGACAGTTGCTTCAAGGCGCAGTCTTCCGCGCAACCCTCATCGCGCAGGGCATCATCAAAACAGCCACCAGCGGCCCTGACGGCAAGGCTGTTTTTTCTGACCTGACGCCTGGGCAGTGGCGGGTAGAAGAACAGACCCCGCCGCCTTATTTTCTTCCAACCACCAAGGTAGAAACAGTGACAATCCCCGACGGTTCTTACCGCACTTTGGAGCTTACTTTTGAAAACGAGCCTTATTCCGGCTTGACGATCAGAAAAGTCAGCTATCAGGACGGCCGCGGACTTTCGGGTGCTGTTTTTGGGTTGTACCGTGGAACGGAAGCACATCCACTCGACTTTTTGGGTGAGTTTACCACTGATACAAATGGGCGCATCATCATCACGAATTTAGAAAGTGACCAATACTATACGATCAAAGAATTGCAGCCGCCTATCAATCACTTGCTCGACGAGGAGGACGTCCGCACCATTTTGGTAAAACCGGATGCGCTGAATCAAAACATCACCCTTGTTTTCAGGAACAAAGAGAAGCCAAAAATTGAGATCTCAAAGGTTGACGACAAAGGCAATCCAATCGCAAACTGTACTTTCAGAATATCGCGCAGGGATTCCGCCGAGTATACCACAGCCACCACCGATATAAACGGGAAGGCGCTTGTGGAGGGGTTATATGAGGATTGGTACCAAGTCGAGGAAACCCGGAGTGCCGATGGATTCATACTGGATTGGGATGCACAGAACGTCGAACTGGAGGCGGGGAAAACGACCAAGCTCCAGTTCGTAAACTATACCAAACCTGGACTTACTATCCGCAAGGTAGATGCCGCAACCGGGCAGGGCCTTGATGGTGCCGTTATCCGCGTATGGCGCGACTATGATTATGATTCATATGCAGAACCATCAATTGCAGGGTCACAGGCATTACGGCCTGCAAGTCGTTATATCGGAGCATCGTATCAGGATTACACCACTACGGGCGGCGGATATGTTCGCCTTGAAGGGTTGGATGCAGGAGTCGTACTGGTGCAGGAACAGAGCGCGCCTCAGGGATTCTACCGTGACGACTCGGTTCATCGTGTTGAATTGATCCCTGGCGAGAGCCATGAGATTGTCATCCGAAACTACCGGCTGGCGAAACTCAACATCCGTAAAATCGACGCGACCACCGGGCAAGGCCTCGACGGCGCAGTGATCAGAGTATGGCGTGAAGGCGTTGACGAGTACCAGGACTATATTTCCTCAGGCGGAGGATATATCCGCTTGATCGACCAACCGGCCGGATTCGTTCTAATGCAAGAGCAAAAAGTCCCGTCAGGATATCAGATTGACGACACGATTCACCGAGTCGAGCTGAAACTCGGCCAGACCCATGATGTGGTTATCCAAAACACCCGGCTTGCCACCCTCACCGTCCGAAAAATTGACTCAGCCACCGGGCGCGGCCTAGATGGAGCCGTATTCCGCGTTTGGCGCGAAGGGGTGGACGAACACCAGGATTACACAACGACCGGGGGCGGCTATATCCGTCTTACCGACCAAGCAGCGGGTTTCGTTCTGTTGCAAGAGCTTCGCGCGCCGGATAGTTATCAGCTCGATGAACAAATACACCGCATTGAGCTGACCCTCGCTCAGAACCATGACCTCATTATTGAAAACCACCGTTTGCCAAAGCTCACCATCAAAAAGATCGACGAGCAGACACTGAACGGAATCGAAGGCGTTACTTTCCGATTGACAAAAGACGGCGAGTTCCGTGACGTCACTACCGGCAAGGATGGCCTTATCTCTGTGCAGCTATCTCCGGGCTGGTGGACATACGAAGAAACATCTGTACCCAACGGCTGGATTTTGGATCCCACGCCTGGCCATGTCGAGCTTGTTACGGGACAGGACAAGGAAATCGTCGTTAAAAACAGGCACAAGCCGTCGTTGAAAATCGTCAAGCTGGACGCCGTGACCCGTCAGCCGATGGCTGATGTAGGGTTTGAAATCTCCGTGAAAAACGGCGCACCGGTTGGGACCTACAGAACCGATAACAATGGCGAAATCGTGCTCGTTGACATCAATCCGAACACCTATGTAATAAAGGAACTGCCCTTCCCCGGTTATATCGCACTTGAGACACAGAAAGAAGTTTTTGTGGACTGGGGCAAGGTAATGACAGTGGAATTCCGCAACCAGCCGAAATCTCCCATTTTCATCAAAAAAATCAACAGCGTGACTGGTGAGCCGCTTGAAGGCGCCCTGTTCAGTGTAAGCAAGGTTGACGGCACTTTCATCGGAGAGTATCGCACAGGGCGCAATGGGTATGCGACAGTCGCAGGGGTGCAGCCGGGATTTTACTTAATTGCTGAAAAGCAACCCGCCCCCGGATTCATCTTGGATGAGGCAGCGAAGATTGTGGAACTGAAGCTTGACTCAGTGGTCGAGGTGGAATTTTTGAACCGGCCTCTTAACGGCATTGAGATTTACAAAATCGACAGCAAAACAAGAGAGCCTCTGGAGGGAGCCGAGTTCACGGTCAAAACCAAGGCCGGGGAACTAATCGGCGTCTATAAGACGTCGGTGTCTGGCCGTATTGAGATTCCCGAGCTTCAGCCAGGGTGGTATTCTGTTTATGAATCCGCCACCAGCTCGCCGGAATACCTGCTTGACGGAACGGTGCGGGATGTAGAGCTGAAATTTAACGATCATGTACTGCTTGAATTCTCCAACACCAAATACTCCGGCGTTCAGGTGCAGAAGGTGGATAGCGTGACGAAAGCACCCATCCAAGGCGCAAAATTCCGTGTGACAAAGCTCTCCGGTGATATTATCGGCGAATACGTTACCGGGCCAAGCGGCTTCTTTGTTGTTGAGGGTCTGGAACCGGGTACATATTACACCTGCTTTGAGACCGCCACAGTACCCGGGTATATTCACGATCCCACTCCCCAAACCTTCAAGGTCAGCAAAGGCGAGAGTGCGCTCATTCAATTTGAAAACGCGCCATTGTCCGGTCTGCAAATCCGCAAGACCGATTCCGTGACCGGGTTACCTCTGGCCGGCGTGGAATTCAAGCTGACCGAACTTAACGGCAGGCTTATCGGAAATTATACCACGCCGGACTCAGGCATCATCTTCGTCGAGGATCTGAAGCCGGGGTATTACGTGGTACAGGAGGTCAAGAGTCTGCCCACCCACAAGCCGGACACCGCCCCCCGGAATGTCGAAATCAAAACAGGCGAGCTTAATGTCGTGGAATACCGTAATCGGCCTTACCCTGTGCTGGAGCTGCAAAAGGTTGACGCCGACACGCTCCAACCTTTATCCGGCGTTCGCTTTAAGCTGCTCGACCGTTATCAGCGTGAAATCGGTATTTACACAACCTCAGAACTGGGCAAAATCACGCTGTCAGGCATGGATGAAGGAAAATTCTTCTTGCAGGAGGTTGAAGCCAAAGCAGGTTACCAGCTCGACTCCACAGTACGCGAGGTTTCCCTGCAGTGGGGAAAGACCACGACTGTTGAAGTGAAGAACACGCCTCTGGCAACCCTGCGCATCAAGAAGATAGACGCTATCAGCAAGAAGCCTCTCCCAGGTGTCGTGTTCCTCTTGCGTGACATGAAGAACAACATCATTGGTGAGTACACGACCAACAGCAGCGGCTTGATTGAGCTTCCAAAGACGATTGCCAGCGGGAAATACAAGCTACAGGAGATTAAGACCGACGACCAGCATGTACTGGACGAGCAAATACGCGAAATTGAACTGAAAGCCGGCGAGACGACCGAACTTGTGATCGAGAACGCGCCCAAGCGCGGCAGATTCCAAATCGTGAAAAAGGCCGCCGACGCAAACCCGGTCACGGGCGCAAAAGCCGGGGCGCTGCTCAAAGGTGCAGAATTTGAAATCCTTAACGAGAAGCTGGAGGTAGTTGACACTATAGAGACCGACAAAAACGGCGTTGCGACCTCTATTGACCTGCCATTAGGAAAATACGCGATTCGGGAAACCGAGTCGGCGGAGTATTACCTTTTGGATGACAGCGTGTTTTACGGCGAACTCAAGCTGCACGGTGACTTGGTCCGCTTCGAGGTATTGAATAAAAGCGCGATTCTGGATGTCACCATCGAAAAACGCGGGAATGTGGAAGTTATACCGGGCGATCTCCTGCGTTATGATTTCATGAACATCACGAATGCATCCAACGTGGAACTTCACGACTTCTACTGGAGAGACGTACTGCCAACTGACGCTGTGCGGCTGGAAACCCTGCACACCGGCACATGGAGCCAACGGGTAAGATTCGATGTGGAATACCGCACGAACCAGAGGAAAAACTGGAGAACCTGGGAGAGCGGCCTGAATTCCAATACCGCCAATGAGTTGAACGTCAAGGATCTGAAATTGGCGGCAAACGAATATGTCACGGAGTTCCAGTTAGTCTTCGACACGGTTGCCCCCGAGTTCCACTGCACAGAGGATCCGTACATCATCACCAAGACACTCGAAGACCTCGAAGGCGGCTATGTATTTACAAACCGCACTGACGTTGGCGGCACAGTAGACGGGGAAGAATGGATTTACGCGAAAGATCAGTGGCGTACATCAGTATTTGCTCTTCCCAAAGAGCCGTTGCCTAGAACAGGGTATTAATCTTAGAAGCATCAATTCGATGCTTCCACCGCGGTTTCCAAATAGCACCATCGGGGGCTTCATTGCGAGATGACGCCCCCGATATGTGCTGTTTACGCATAGCTTTTG
>QMCE01001212.1_pt1 | contig 14097 bp, 14 predicted proteins | sample 1821851 | NCBI WGS metagenome assembly QMCE01 (sample SAMN09453174, study PRJNA476694) | Termite gut metagenome, whole genome shotgun sequencing project. | isolation source: worker | host: Odontotermes sp. | place: South Africa:Pretoria | collected 2016-01-28 | reverse complement strand
GCAAGGCAAATTTTCGCAGGAATACCGGTGGTATTTCAAGAAAATTTAACGAAGCATAGCGGAACCAGGCGGCGGCGCACAATTGGAACGTTTTATATACCTGATCAAGCTACATGGATGCGCCGAAGCCATCAAAAGATGGGTATTGAACGGTTATGTGAACACGCCCTGGCATCGCAAAAATATAGCCCGGCCGCCGTCAGGCGGGCACGCCGCTTCTATTTTTTTTATCATTTTCCGTATGAAAACCCGAATCTTCATTTTCCTGATCCTGGCCTTTTCCGCTTATGCGAGCGCTTCCGGATTTTTGATTGCCGAAGCGGTGGTGAGTGAAAAAATAGAGGGCGTTCAACTCTATTATTACAATATGTCCGATTCCCCGGGTTTTAAATTATCCCTCGGGCTCGGTTTTATGTACCTCACGGTGAAGGATTCCGACTTTGAAAGCGGATCTATCTTTGCCCTTTCTCCGGGGGTTACCGTGCGCTATCTCACGCCTTACTGGCTTATGCCGGAAGCGAGCGTTTCCCTCAATGCCGGTTATGAAACCCACAACCCTTATGACAGCGATCGCCGCAGTGATTTTATTTTAGGAACCACTCTTACGCAAAAATTGTTTTTGGTGCCTTCATGGAAATTCGCGCCGGTTCTCGGGGCCGGCATTTTTGAAACGTTCAATGCAAGGTCGAAAATTTATCCGAAAGACATCGGATTATCTCTAAGCCTCGGCGTGAAATTTTAAATAATTTTCAAACCGCGTAAAATCTTCGGCGGTGGTGATTTTTTCGTTCAAATAATTCCCGGAAACGATAAAGACATTTTCTTTAAAATGCTCCAAAATGGAGGCTTCATCCGTCGGCAAAAAGTCCAGCGGAGCGGCATCCATTTTCGCATAAAGTTCTTTTAACAGGGATACTTTCGCCGCCTGCGGCGTTTGCGCGAGCCACACTTCTTCGCGGGGAATCGTTTGCGCGATTTTTTCTTCCCGAACGATTTTCACGGTATCCATTACCGGCCGCGCGGCAATGCAAGCTCCTCTTGAGGCCGCCATGCGCATCACTTCACGGGTGATCGCCTCACTTAAAAGCGGGCGCGCCACATCGTGAACGAGTACATATTCCGCCCCGGAAGAAAGAGCTTCCACTCCTTTTCTCACGGAGAGCCAGCGTTCTTCGGCTCCCTGCACGATCTTTAATTTTTTCGCCCATTCCGCTTTCAGCGCGTCCGGAGCGAGAAGCTGTTCGTTGAAAACACTTTCCCAATCCGCAGGCACCACGAGGATCACTTCTTGAATTTCTTCAATCCGCAAGAACATTTCAAGGCTGTAGCGATACATGGGTTTCCCCACGAGAGGCCGGAGCTGTTTCGGAAACTCGCCGCCCATGCGTTTGCCGAGCCCGCCGGCCGGGAGTACTACCGCGTAACTCATAATGCGGAAAGCGCCCGGTTCATTTTTTCAAAAGCTTCATCCGCTTCGGCCGAAGACACATTGAGCGGCGGAAGAAAACGCACCGTATTGGTTCCCGCGCGATGCACGAGTAATTTTTCTTCCCGCGCTTTCGCGACAATTTCCGTCACCGGACGTTCCGAAGTGAACCCGAGGAGAAGCCCTTCGCCGCGCGCTTCGCCCAGAAAATCGAACTTCCGGATCAGTTCAGTAATGCCCGCTTTGATTTCCGCCGAACGCGCTTTCACGCTTTCCAAAAATGCCGGCTCCGAAACGATGTTTACGAGTGCAAGCCCGCCGGCACACGCCACCGGATTTCCGCCGAAAGTCGTGCCGTGATCACCGGCGCGCAACTCGTCTGCGATCATCTGTTTCATGAGCACCGCACCGAGCGGGAGCCCGGCGCCAAGCGCCTTGGCAAATGCGGCTATATCAGCGGGGATTCCGTAAAATGCCGCTCCGCAAAAGGTGCCGAGCCTGCCGACACCGGTTTGAATTTCATCGGTAATCACCAAACACCCGAACTTTTCCCGAAGTTCCGCAACGGTTTTGACCATTTCTGCAGACTGTGTCAGGATTCCGCCTTCCGCCGCGAGAGGCTCCAGCATGATCGCGCAGGTTTTTTCATTCACCGCCGCTTTTAAACCTTCGGCATCGTTCCATTCCACATGGGTAAAGCCGGCGGGCATATCGCCGAAACCTTCGCGGAGCGCCGGCTGCCCGGTGGCCGAAAGCGCGCCGAATGTCCGTCCGTGAAAGCTGTTGTAGAAAGTGACAATTTGGGTGCGGTCTTTTTCGCCTTTCCGGTGAAAGTATTTTCTGGCAAACTTAATCGCGCCTTCGTTTGCTTCCGTTCCGGAATTGCAAAAAAACGCTTTATCGAAACCCGTGACCGAAAGAAGTTTTTCCGCGAATTCAATTTGCGGATAATTCGGGAACAGGTTACTCAGGTGAATCAGTTTTTCGAGCTGATTTTTGAATGCCTCCACCAAAACCGGGTGACAATGCCCGAGGGCATTGGTGGCGATTCCCGAAACAAAATCGAGATACCGGTTTCCTTCGCGGTCAAACAGGTAAGAACCCTTTCCCGAAACAAAATCGAGATTTGCCTTGGCATAAAGCGGCGCAATCAGCTTTTGATCCCAAGCGCCGAAAGGTTCGTTAATTGAGAATGGTGCCATAATTCACCTCACCGAGAATTTGTTTGTAAAAATGTTCTTCGTCTTTCCAACCCACAATGTGAATGGATTTGAGTCCGTGCTGAATGGAACTGAAACTCGAACGCACCTTCGGGATCATGCCGCCGGTAATCACGCCCGCTTGAATCAGTTCTTCCGTTTTCGTTTCGGAAAGTTCGGGGATCACCTGCTTTCCTTGATCCATCACGCCCGGCACATCGCTCACGAGTACAAATAAATCCGCTTCGAGCGCTACCGCGAGCTCGGAAGCCGCCACATCCGCATTCACGTTCCAGGCAAAAGAATCGCCGAGCGAAACCGGACTTATTACAGGCATCCAATCCGCATTCCACAAGTCTTTCACAATCTTCGGGTTTACCCGGTCAATATCGCCGACAAACCCGAGATCTGCAGCGCCTTCATGCTTTTTCGCGTGAAAGAGCCCGCCGTCCACACCGGAAATTCCAATGGCCGGGCATTCTTTTTGCATGAGCATTCGCACCAGTTTTTTATTCACATGCCCGGAGAGCGTCATTTCTACCATATTCATAATGCCCGCGGTGGTCACGCGGAGTCCGTCGATAAATTGTGGTTTTTCAGACAAAAGCGCCAGATTTTCATTGATATCTTTTCCGCCGCCGTGAACGAGAGCGATCCGGAAATTTTTCTTCGGCAAGCGGGAGAGTGCGGAAACAAACTCGAACAGTTTATCTTCGTCGATCGCGAGGCTGCCGCCGATTTTAACCACCACTTTTTTCATTCGTGTGCCCTGTTTTAAGGATTGAAACGCCCGCCAATTTAGAAAATACGGATACGCTTCCTTCATCTTTTTTCTATATTCAAAGCCGTATCCACCTCAATCAAGGAATTGTTATGGCAATTACTAAAGTTTGGCTCGATGAATCGAGTGATGAATGCATCTCCTGCGGCGCTTGCGAAGCGGTCTGCGAAGCGGTTTTCAGTGTTCCTGAAAAAATGGTCGTGAAAACAGGTGTAAACTATGACGACCACGCTTCCGAAATCGAAGAAGCGGCGAATTCCTGCCCTCCGGGCGTGATCAAATTCGAGTAATTACGGTATTTTTGTAACGCAGGCTCCCGGTTTCCCGGGAGTTTTTTGTTTGAACTCCGGGGAGTGACGGGATATGAGTTTTGGGATTAGATAGTGCTCACACAACCGTTCAATACTCATCTTTTGATGGATTTTTGCGCATCAGTTAAGTTCGAGCGGGTATGTAAAACGTTCTAAGTGTGCGCCGCTACCTAGTTGCGCATCAGTTGAGTTCGGTTCGGCATGTAAGACTTTCTCAATGTGCACCGCTACCTAGTGGCGCATCCATGTAGTCCGATCAGGTTATATAAAAACATTCCAAGTGTGCGCCGCAACATTGTCTCCGATCCAGTCGGAGGGTGACACAAGTATCGAGAAATAGGAGGACTCATTCCCGTCATCCCGCACAATCCCTACCCTCGTCATCCCGCACTTGATGCGGGATCCAAAAAAGAACAGAATCCAAGCTTGTTAAACCTCTTTGGATCCCGGCTCGGAGGCCGGGATGACTGTGTTACGTTCCTCCGCACAAGCCTGTCCTCGCGATTATTTCTATATTTCAAATGCGGTTTCGAACCGCGTATGATGCGTTAAAAATCCTGATAAATCCAACTTAAAGAACTTTCCCGAATACGGTTTTCGGCAGTTTCAGTCTTTGAGTTTTCATACCCATTCATTTCTTATCAGGAGTTTTTATGTCCGTTCTTTATTTAAAAGACATTTCTTTTCGTTACCATAGCGCCTCTCTCGTTTTAAACCGGGTTCATTTACAATTTCCCCGGGGCTGGAGCGGTGTGGTCGGAGAAAACGGGTGCGGTAAATCTACTTTGCTTCGCCTGATTTCGGGAGCGCTGATGCCGGATTCCGGTTTGATTATCCGGGACCCTCCGGGAATGCGCGTGCATTACTGCGCGCAGGAATTGATCGAATATGACGCAGAAATTACAAACTTTGCATGGAATTTTGAGAAAGAGGCGTGCCGCCTGAAGCAGGAGCTTCAATTGGATGAAGAGCAGATTTCCCGGTGGAATTCACTTTCTCCCGGAGAGCGAAAACGCTGGCAGATCGGAGCGGCGCTTTGTTCCGGGGCGGATATTTTGCTTTTGGACGAGCCGGGAAACCATATCGACAGCGCCACGGAAGTGCTGTTGCTGAATGCGTTAAAACATTTTCCGGGAATTGGAATACTCGTTTCGCATCACCGGAAATGGCTCGATACTCTCACCAAACAAACGGTTTGGCTTGCCTCCGGAAATGCGGAAAGTTATGCCAAGCCTTATACTCAGGCGAAAGAACTCCGCGATGCAAATAAATTAAACCTCGAAAAACAGAGGAATGCGGAAAAACAGCAAATCAAGAATTTATCGCAGCAATTAAGTCAGGCAAAAGAGCGCAGCGTTTCGGCGGAACGCTCCAAAAAGAACCTTCGCAAGCCGGGAGATTCGGATTCCCGGACCATCGGCGCCAAAAACCGGGTCGATTGGGCGCTGGCCAGGCACTCGCGCGATGTTTCCGCCCTGGAACACAAGCGCGAACGCGCCTTTGAAAATTTGCCGCCGGCGAGCGAAAGAGAACTCGGGAGCCGGATTTTTCTGGAATATGCGCCTTGCCCGCGGGAAACGTTATTGACTCTTCAAAATCTAACGATTCAAGCCGGAGAAAAAATCTGTTTTCATGCGGAAAACTTCAAGATTTCACGCACGGATAAAATTCATTTGAAAGGCGTAAACGGTTCGGGAAAATCGACATTTCTGAGGTATCTCACGGATTTCGTTTCCATTCCTCGAGAGAAAATCCTGTATTTGCCGCAGGAATATTCCCGGGAAGAGACGGCGGCGATTCTTCAGGAGGTTCGGCTTCTCCCGCCGAAAGTGAAAGGGAAATTCTTTATTTTACTCGCGGCTCTCGGTTGTTCGCCGCAAGCCGTGGAACTCAGCGAAGAACTTTCTCCCGGTGAAATTCGAAAACTTCATATTGCGCTGGGCCTGGAACGGCAAGTGCAATTCCTGATTCTCGATGAACCTACCAACCATCTGGATTTGCCTTCGGTGGAGCGTCTCGAAAAGGCACTTTCTCTTTTTCCGGGAGCGATACTTCTGGTGAGCCATGACGGGATTTTTGCCGAAAACTGCACGCAAAAAACATTTGTGATTGAGGATATGAGGTTGAAAGAAGTTTGGAGGGATTCTTCCTCACGCAATGAAACCACCGGCTTCCTCCGGAAAAATCCAGGGCGTGTTCACATGATCTGAGATATTCAGATTTTGAATGGATTTTTCGTTAGGCAAGGCAAATTTTCGCAGGAATACCGGTGGTATTTCAAGAAAATTTAACGAAGCATAGCGAAACCAGGCGGCAGCGCACACTTGAAACGTTTTATATATACCTGATTGAGCTATATTAATGCGTTGAATCCATCAAAAGATGGGTATTGAACGATTGTGTGAACACGCCCTAAATTAAAAGTATGTCACGGCATTCTCATATTCAAAAGATTCGGAAATTCGCCTCCGGGGAATCCTCGCGAGAACGGCTTCGCCGTATTGAAACTTTGGGCGGGTTCGGTACCAAACGCACTCAAGTGGTGTATGACCGAACTACTTATTCCCGCAAAGAAAAACACAGAAAAAACGACCCGCAAGGGTCGTTTGAGTTTTATAGTCGATTAATTTGTATCGCGTTTAGGGTAGGATAAATTTGGGGGTTAGGATGGGGTTTGTAAAATTACGGAAAGACGGAGTTTTTTAATTACAAATTACGGAGCAACCTCCGGTATCACACGCGATTACGAATTACGATCAAACTTTCATTCCGTAATTGATTCGTCAGTGCTATTCGCACTTCCTCACCCCTACGGAGTTCCTCGCTAACGCTACGGAATCCTAAATGCTCTCGATGATCGCATTTAGTCGTAATTTGACATTCGTAATTGACGAAGAACCGGTTTGAGGGGGGAGCGGAAGACCGGGAGCGGTTTCCGGCGACCGAAGGAAGCCGAAGAAGAAACCGCGGTTCACCCGGGCTGAAGCGAGGGGGAGGCCACCCCCTCCTATCTTTTTCTTTGCCCTAGGCAACACCCGGCGAGCCCCAAAATATAGAGCCCGAAGAAAATGAGTAAACCGATTTCCACGAAGTCGCCGATGTGGCTGTAAAGCGTGTCGCGCGTGCGGAGCGGCATTCTTTCCGTAATGACGCGGTCGGTCAGGAGTTCCGTATTTTGGCGTTCGTGTCCGTATTGGTCGATAAAGGCGGAAATTCCGCTGTTGGTGCAGCGCGCAATGGGGTAACCGTTTTCGATGGCGCGGTAGCGGACGAGGTTCAAGTGTTGCCCGGGCGCGGTGGAGAGTCCGAACCAGCCGTCATTGGTGATGTTGATCATCAGGCGTGAGCCGTTCCGAATGGCTTTTCGCACGTTAGATCCGTAAATCGCGTCGTAACAGATAAACGGGCTCCATTGATAGCGGCTAAAGACCGGAATTTCTGTGCCTGCCGTAAAATCGCCTTCGCCGAAATTCACATAGTTCAGGAGCGGAAAAATATCGTCAAAGGGAATCCGCTCGCTGAAAGGAACGAGACGCACTTTTATGTAGCGTTCGGGGTCTGCCGAATCCGGGGAGAATAAAAAGCCGGCGTTGTAAATGTAATGCTTCGCCGGAGATTGCGGAGTGGCTTCTTTCCGTTCGTAATCCAGCGCGCCGGTAAAGAGGGAAATTTGATGTTCCTGCACCAGATTTCTGATATGCCGCACTTCTCTCGGTTGCTTTTTGATAAAGTCGGAAATGGCGGTTTCCGCAAGGACAATAATATCTACGGAATCGTAAGGTATGCTGTCGCGCACGAGTTGCCACGTTTTATCCATGGATTTCCGGAACAACTCGCGGCTCCATTTTTCACTTTGGCGGATGCTCGGCTGCACCATACTGATTACGGGAGATTCTTCGGGATGCGCATCATAAAAAGGAGCGGCTTCCGGCCCGGAAAGCGTGAGGTTCCCGTGAACGGTCAGCAGCAGCAACAATAAAACGGGAACGGCGAGAAACACATAACGTTTGCGGTAAACGAAAACGGCGGCTACGGCCATATTGCTTGTTAGAATCAAAATCGTGTAGCCCGGAATCCCGATCCACGAAAGCGTTTGAAGCAGTTCGAGATGATTGCCGAGAACATAACCGAGGTGACTCCAGGGGAAACTGAAATCGCCGAAGGTGCGCGTCATTTCAAGGCCGGCGTAAAAGAGCGGAAACAGGATTACAAATAAAGGAATTTTCCTGATTCGAATGCTCCGTCCTTTGACGAAAACGTAAGCGGCCACTGCTGTGTAAAGGCTGAAAAAAGAAATGAGAAGGATGAGCCCGAGAATGATAAAGTGCGGCGGCCCTACGTTGGCGACGTTATAAATCCAGTAGTAATTGACGGTATTGTAAATCATCCCCGACCAAAACGAGGCAAAGAGCACCGCCGGCTTCGGGTATTTAAAGAGAACGATAAACCACGGCACCAAAAAGACAAAAGCGGCGGGGCCAAGCGGAAACGGCGGGGCGGCAAATGCGTAAAAACCCCAGGCGAGCGCACTCAGGACAAAAGCTTCGAGCGATTTTTTTTCGGTGAGGCGCTTGAAATTCCAAATCATAAAACGGACAAACAGAAAAATCGCGAGCGGGGCAAACGTTACGAGCAGCGCGAGCGTGCCGGCGTGGGAACAGGTGATATAATCGCAAGTGAGAAATAAAAAACCGATTCCCGAAAACAGATAAAGAAACTTTTTTAAACGTTTCCGGACTTGTTTAAAAAAGAAAAAAGGAAGGGCGAGAGCGAGCGGAATGAAATGCGGGAAAAACGTGTAGAGACCGGGAGTCTTCGGCACGCAAAAAAGAAGAATCAGGTAGGCGAGAGAAATTAAAATAATAAACCGCGCCGCCATACTTTTCAAAATCATAAACCACCTTTCCCTTGCGGATGAAACAGGAGAACATACTCGCCTTTCGGCGTTTTCGTTTGATAATATTCCAAAAGTTCCCGCGGCGTGCCCACCCGGTGTTCCTCGAATTTCTTGGTGAGTTCGCGCATGAGCGCTACCGGAATATCTCCGAACACCGTTTCGATTTCTCCCAGAAACTTAAGGAGATTGTGCGGACTCGCGTAAAAAATAAGCGTGGAATCGGCGCTCTCTTTAAGCCGCTCCAGCAAATGAAGCCGCTGTGCGCTTTTTTTCGGAGAGAAATTTTCAAACCGGAAACGATCGGTGGGGAGCCCCGAAGAAACGAGGGCGGTGATCATCGCGCTCGCTCCCGGAACGGCGCGCACCTCAATTTGCTCCCGGACGCATTCCCGCACCAGGTTGAACGCCGGGTCGGCAATGCCGGGAGTGCCCGCGTCGCTGATCAGTGCGATATCGCCGAGTTCCTTTAAATGCCGAATATATTTGGGAGTGACTTTTTCTTTGTTGAAGTCGTGATAACTTTCCACCGGAGTGGAAATACCGTAATGGTCCAGCAAGAACCGCGAATGGCGCGTGTCTTCGGCGAGAATCAACGAGGATTCTTTTAAAATGCGAACGGCACGGTAAGTGATGTCTTCCAAATTTCCGATGGGCGTCGCAACAACGTAAAGCGTGAACATAGCCCTAATTTAATAATCCGAAATGAACCCCGCCTCCACAGGCTTTTGAATTGAAAGCGTTTGGCGGAGTTGTTCCATAAATCGCTTGTGAATCTCATCGGCAAATTGCTGAGCCCGGGCTTTCCGGAAAAGGCCGAACCAGAATAAATAAAGCGTTTCGGAATCGGTAAATTGTATTTTTTGAATTACTTTGTCTTCACAAAACAGAGTGGCTTCGAGGGCCGCTTGAATTTCCGTGGTGCGCGGCAATGCCGGAAATATTCCGAATTTTTCATGAAGTGTTCCCTGAAAAGACAAATCCATGCGGCAGAAATCCGGAGCGACAAAGGGTTTCACGGTTTCTTGGTAAGCCGCGAGCAAGGATGGTGCCGGAGTGACACTCTCATGATTGAGAATCATGGAAAAAGTGACGGCTGTTTCCGGCGGAGATACCGGATTTACTTTCCAATGTTCCCCATTCAGGCTCGGCGCGCAGGCGCAAAAGAGAAACAATAAAAGCAAAGAGAAAAAGTATTTCACAAAAAAGAAAGTTAGAATTATTACATTGTAAGTGATGATGGATACCCCGGCTTATTTTGTTTCCGATGCGCATCTCGGGATTGAGCCCAACGGCGCGGTGCCGCACCGTGAAGAGCGCCTGATTGAGTGGCTCCGCGGTCTCCGGGGCGCTTGCAGTCATTTGGCGATTCTCGGCGATTTGTTTGAATTCTGGTATGAATACGAGCATTATATCGCGAGGCACCACTTTGCCCTGTACCGCGCCTTCGCCGACCTCATCGACTCCGGCGTGCAAGTGGATTATCTCTGCGGGAATCATGATTTTGCGCTGGAAACTTTTTTTCCGGAACTCGGGGTGCGCACGGGGAAAGAACTCGTTTTGGAAATTCAGGGGCGGCGCGTGCTCATCACCCACGGAGACGGCTTGCCCGCTTCGGACAAAGGTTATCGCTTTTTCCGGAAAGTTCTGGATTTTCCCTTTCACCGGAAACTTTTCCGGTGGATTCACCCGGATCTCGGCATGAACATCGCGCGCTTTGTCGGGCGAAACAGCCGCCGCCTCGGAAGTGAGCGGGAAATTCAAATTGAGGAATATCTGGAAGCCGCCAACCGGAAAATGAAAGAACACCGGTGCGACTTAATGATTCACGGGCACCATCACCTGCAGGGGGTTTGGGAGGTGGAGCAGGGGCAGGTGGCGGCTTGCGGGAACTGGCTGTTTTCTTTAGATTATATCGAAATGCGAAACGGAGTACTCTCGCTCCATACTTGGAAGCCATAAAAAAAGTCCGCCGGAGCGGACTTTATAAAATTTAAGCTCTGTTATACCAAAGTGTTGTTAGTAGAATAATATTTGGATTTAACGGAGATAAATATAATGGTTTTCCTGCAATTGACAGCTATGTGTGCCGACGAACTTGGAAGTAGTTTCATTGTTCTTTTTTGGATTTGCGCACAATATAGTTCGATCAGGCATATAAGACTTTCTCAGTGTGCGCCGCAACATTGTCTCGGGTCAAGCCCGAGAATGACATTCCTTCGTCACCCCCGAACGAGCCTGTCCTCGCGATTGTCCTGACTGCGTAAAAACGCGAGGAATCCGGGGTCCAAGCCTGTCTATCAACAACACTTTGGTATAACACAGCCAAAATTTAACGTTCCAATTGCCCTTCGGAGGCTTTTTTCATGGTTTTGGCTTTATCGGCAGCCCAAAGTTTATCGACCACATTCGTGTTTGCGAAATCTTCTTCATAACATTCAACCCAGCAACTATGATTTTTGTGTTTCGGGTCAATTTTTTCCGGTTGCACGAAAGTCCATTCGGATTTCTTTCTGTCCCAGCAAGAATAAACAAAAATTTCCTTGCCGTCTTCTTCAAGGACCAAAACATTGTTGAAGCCGCTGGTCGGACTTTGCGCATTCCAATACACCTTGGATTGCATGTAAATGAATACATTTAAACCGATCAACAGAACCAGAGCAATCAAAGCACCCTTGAAGTTTTTCTTTGTGAGAAATACGATGATTCCCAAAACGACAAGCAAGGAAATCGCCGCAAAGTTATAATGAACAAGGTAAAATTCTTTAAGAATTTCGAACATAGTGGACCTCCGGTGAATAATTACATCTTGGCAATACCGAACGAAAGCGTCTTCCCTTTAATGGCGGCACTCGTGCGGAAACTTTCTTTGGGAAGAGCCACACCGTTCGAAGAAAGCGTACCCATAAAAGAAATACTTGCATGGCTTACAATGGTACGCACGTTGATGTCGCCTTTTTTGCCGAACGTCAAAGTGAAAACTTTTTTCTTGGGATTATATTCCACCGAAACCGTAGGGTTCGCTTGAGTATCCAACTGAGAGATACTGAGTTTATCTAAAATAAGGGTCCCGCGCTTGTCGAGCGAAATCATCGGGATACCGGAGGAATTGCGGCAGGGGAAAAATTCCCAGACGCCGGTTTTCCGCGCCCGCGTTTGAGATTTCCCGACACCCTTGAAAATAAACAACTTGCCTTCACGCGAGAGTTCCACTGTGCCGCTTTCCACAGGAATACCGAGTGCCGTCATGGCACCTTTCAAATAGACGAGGTTGCTGCCGTGACTTTGAAGAAGGCGATAGGAATTTTCTTCCAATTTTTTTTGAAGTTCGATACCGATTCGTTTTCCGGTTTTATCAATAAAAATCTTGGCAAAATGAAATTGATCGATGCTGAGCTCTTTGGTGAGCTTAATAGTAAAACGAAGAAATCCGCGGATATCCATTTTTGCTTCTACTGTATTCCCTGTCATAAACGAAAGCCTCCTATTGATGGTTTTTGCTTGGGAGTATAATATAACAAAAAATATAATAAAACTAAACTCAAAAATTTATCCTTAATTCCTCCGGAACAAAGGTAAAATCACCGATTCCAGCGTTTCGCCGCCTCGCCGGAGTGATAAAACGGGAAAATCTCCGAGGAACCGTTTTGTTTCTTCGATAAACTTTCGTTTTTCAATCCGGTCTTCGATGATATAAACGGATTGGGGAAGGTTTCCGGGAATCATCTGTAAGTGAACTTGAGTGCGAATCAGGAAACGCGGGAATAAAACGCGGTACTTGTCGGAAATGGCCGCCGCTACGCTCGGGACCGGATCAATCAAAATCACGCGCGGCACTTCGGGGCGCGCGGCTAAATTAAAAGCTTCAATCGCGCCGGTGCCGCGCCCGGCGAGAGAAACGGAGCCGGACAAACTCAAAGCGCATTTCAAAATGTCTTCGGCATCCCGTGCGAACGATTTTTCGGAGGGAGTTCCGGAATTGTCGCCTCCGGAACCGCGGTAATTGAAAGCAATCAAACGGATGCTTTCCGCCGGATTCATCTCCGCTAAAAACGTAGCGGCATCTTCGTTCTGATCGGGAAAATAAACGAGGGTGTGAGGTGCGTCCGGGTGGATATCCCACCCGTGGAGAACCAGGCCGTCTTGCAGACGGCATTCGGCGGAATGCCGTGAGGCATCGATAAAGGTCCGCGCTTTCAGGTCGGCGGTCGCCCGCGGAAAAGCGACCCTCCTTTCGCTGAGCATCAGGTAAACGACGATTCCCGCATAAAGCACAGCGAAGATACCGAGCAGGCGCAATATTTTAAAAGAAGTATCCCGAAGGAATAAAAGAAACTTCATGCTCCAAAAATAAAAAGGTCCTCTATTTTGGATTTTTGTTTCCCTTTTTTTCCTATATTTGGATTGCTTTGAGCTATGGTGTAATGGTAGCACAACAGATTCTGAATCTGTTTGTCTTGGTTCGAATCCAGGTAGCTCAACGATTATCTGCGAATGGAATCTTCTCAATTTTTCAAGTATTATCAGAGTTTATTCGGGGCCCGCTGGAGCGCTCTCGCAAAAGCCCTTCAAGGGGAATGCATTTATCACAAACTTCAATTTGCCGAAAACCGGGAGCCTTACTTCCTGGACGAAGCCTCTTACTTTGCGGCAAAGCAGCTGGGCGTTCTTCCGGGAATGGAGGTGCTGGATATGTGTGCCGCGCCCGGCGGAAAAACGCTCGTGCTTGCCTCCGCACTCGCGGGCGCGGGTTCGCTTCAAAGTAACGATCGCTCCCTTGCCCGCCGCCAGCGTTTGATCCGTGTGCTGGATGATTCCCTGCCGGAGGCCTGGCGGAAAATCGTCTCGGTAAGCGGGCACGATGCTTCCCGCTTCGGGCTTCACCGCAAAGAATGTTACGACCGCATTTTGCTGGATGCTCCCTGTTCTTCGGAACGTCACGTAATGGCATCTCCCGCGCACCTCGCCGCGTGGTCGGAAAAAAGAATCAAGCGGCTCGCGCAGGAACAGGGTGCGCTTCTCGCCGCCGCCGCGGATGCCGCGCGCCCCGGCGGGCAAATCGTTTACAGTACCTGCGCGCTTTCTCCCGCCGAAAACGACGATGTGATTCGTAAAATTTTAAAGAAGCGGGCGGGAATCATTCGAGTGGTTTCTTTAACGCCGGAAATCGAAGGAACGGAAACCACGGAATTCGGACTTCACCTTTTACCGGATACCTGCGGCGGCCGCGGTCCGATTTTTTGTGCGAAACTCGAAAAGAGTTAGGGCATGTTCACACAACCGTTCAATACCCATCTTTTGAATATCTCAGATCATGTGAGCACGCCCTAAAAAGAAAAAACCGGCACCGGCCGGTTGAGTTAATTAAGTTGTTCGGAAAAATTTTATTAGACCTCTTCGGAAATTGCGGTAACTTTGTTGATTTGTTCTTTTTTGGATTCTACGGTCAAGCCGTAGAATGACATTCCTTCGTCACCCCGGACTTG
>QMCE01001210.1_pt1 | contig 14100 bp, 6 predicted proteins | sample 1821851 | NCBI WGS metagenome assembly QMCE01 (sample SAMN09453174, study PRJNA476694) | Termite gut metagenome, whole genome shotgun sequencing project. | isolation source: worker | host: Odontotermes sp. | place: South Africa:Pretoria | collected 2016-01-28 | reverse complement strand
CTTCTGCTCCATGTCCAGCATGTTGAGGGTCGACACGCCCAGGATCTGGGTCTCGCCCCGCATGAAGAGGGCCGAGCCGTGGACCCGGGGCAGGACGCCGACCTGGGCCGACAGGGGACGGATGTCCTTGGGGCCGCGGCCGTCGATCCGGACCTGCTCGGTCAAGGTGCGGTGACGCACGATCTTCTTGGTCAGAGCCCGGTAGGCGCCGGTGATCTCCTTCTCCCGTTCGGGGAACTGCCCGTCGAGCTGCTCGTGCAGATCGGCCAGGAGGGCCTCGGTGGCGGTCTCGCGCTCCTGCTTGGCCGCGATCGAGTTGACCTCACGCACCCGGTCCGACCCGGCCTGGGCGACCGCCTCGAAGACGTCGTCCTGGTAGTCCAGGAAGACCGGGAAGACCTTGGTGGGCTTGGGGAACTGGGCGGCCAGTTCGGCCTGGGCGTCGCAGAGGGCCTTGATGAAGGGCTTGGCGGCCTCCAGGCCCTCGGCCACGACCTCTTCAGTCGGAGCCGTGCGCCCGGAACGGATCAGTTCCCAGGTCCCCGGGGTGGACTCGGCCTCCACCATCATGATGGCCACGTCGCCGTCGGGCAGGACCCGCCCGGCCACCGCCATGTCGAAGACGGCCTCCTTGGTCTGCTCGACCGTGGGGAAGGCCACCCACTGATCCTTGATCAGGGCGATCCGCAGACCGCCGACCGGGCCGATGAAGGGCAGGCCGGCCAGAGTGGTCGACATCGAACCGGCGTTGATCGCCAGGGTGTCGTAGACCACATGCGGGTTGAGGGCCATCACAGTGATGACGACCTGGACCTCGTTGCGCAGGCCCTTGGTGAAGCAGGGCCGAAGAGGGCGGTCGACCAGACGGGCGGCCAGGATGGCGGACTCCGGCGGACGGCCTTCCCGGCGGAAGAAGGAGCCGGGGATCTTGCCGGCGGCGTACATCCGCTCCTCGACGTCGACCGTCAGGGGGAAGAAGTCGACAGCGTCACGGGGCTGGTTGGCCGCCGTGGTCGCCGACAGAAGCATGGTGTCGCCGTCCAGGTAGACGGCGGCCGACCCGGCCGCCTGCTGGGCCAGCAGGCCGGTCTCGAAACGGACGACACGCTCGCCGTACTGGCCGTTGTCGAGATGGGCCTCAGTGAAACGAAGGTTTGGACCTTCCATGGGTTTTTCCTTTCAGAGGATACGCAAGGCAGAAAGGCGACACCACGCCACGCGGCGCGGGCATCCCTGAAAGTGTCAGCGGCGGTCTTCGATCGAGACTCGCGGGGTTCGCAACCCGAAAGTCACCACCAAAGACCGTTCCCGAACTCAGCAGGGAACATGCGTATAGGTATGTATTTTTGATTGTCTCCCACAAGCATACAGGGCGGAAGGAAACCACCTCCCGCCCTGGCTCGGCTCACCGACGAAGACCGAGTCTCTCGATCAGGGTCCGGTAATGCTCGATGTCTTGTTTGGCCAGATAGTTCAGCAGCCGACGCCGCCGTCCGATCATCAACATCAGACCGCGTTGGGAGTGGTGGTCGCCCTTGTGGACCTTCAGATGTTCGGTCAAGTGGGCGATGCGCTTGGTCAGGAGCGCGATCTGCACATCGGCCGACCCGGTGTCACCCTCCGCGATGGCGTACTCTTTGATGATCTTGGTCTTCTCGTCAGCATCCATGTGCCGCTCCTTCTCCGTTGCGCGATGCCGGCCCCTGATGGACCGGCGCTCTTGATTCGCGGCCGATGTACGGCGAACAAAGTGTACCAGCCAGGACTGGGGATCGGTTAATCTCCGGTGCCCGCTGAAGGCGCCACCCCCGGGAGGATGTGGCGCGCCCAGCTTCGCGGCCGACGACGGTTCGCGCCCCTGTGAGCCAGACAGACCTTCGACATCCCTGGACGCCAGGATCGACCAGGGGAACAGACCGGCCGGAAGGCTCGCTTTGTCAATGTCGGACTCCACCGGGGTTGTCCCAACGAGCCACCAGGCCATATCTTTGGCAGAAGAAAGAATGCCCAAATCTATTATTCATATAGATGAAACCCCGCATAAACGTGATAGTTTATGTGTGGCTCGGCGTTGACGTGGACGAGTGATTGTTGCGATCTTGGCCTTCTTCATCGAAGAGGCCAGGCGGGAGTTGGATATGGGTGAGGTGTCATTCAGGAGTTCTCGGGCCCGGCGGTTGCGGCGAACGGCCTTGCTGCTGGCGTCGACTGTCCTGATCGGGTTCGCGTCTTCCGCCCCACCGGTCTCGGCTGCTCCGCCTCCCCTCTTCCATGGCGTGTCGGTCCAGGTCGGACCGGCCGGCCAGATCACCCGGGTGACCCGCTCGACGGTGTCGGGTGACGGCGGGGGGACGGCCCCGGTGGACGAGTCCGTGGACGTCGCCCCGGCGGACGCGGTCGGCGAGCTGCCGGTGCGGGTCCAGACCACCTGGTGGGCCGACGGCCAGATGGGAGCCGACCTGGGTGAGCTGAAGGGCAAGTCGGGACGGATCACGATCCAGGTGACGGTGGAGAATCTGACCTCGGAGCCGACGGAGGTGGCCTATGAGGCCGATGGACGCCGCTACAGTCGCCAGGCGCTCGTGGCCGTGCCATTGACGGTGTCCGCCTCGGCGGATGTGGCGGCCCAGCCGTCCGCCATCGTGGTCACCACCCCTGACGGACCTGGCGACGCGGCGGGCTCGGGTCTGGTGACCGACGGTGTGGTGTCGGTCCTCGACGACTCCACGGTGTCGGTGCAATGGGCCCGTTTGCTGGCCCCGCCCCTCCTGTCGCCGACGGCGTCGTTCACCCTGGTGGTGGACGCCCAGGACTTCGTCCCCCCGGATTTCGACATCGCCGTGCAGCCCGGCCTGGTGGCTGATCCATCGGTCGACGCACTGATCGAACGCGGGTTGGGCCAAGACAGTGACACGGCCATGGTGGAGTCGTCCACGATCCAGTTGGTGGCCCAGGTGGACACGCAGATGCGGGAGGCGCTGGACTTCATCGATCAGGTGCATGAGGCGCTGCAAGGCGACGTGACCCAGATCAGCCAGGCGACGGTGGCCGAGCTGGAGGAGAGTTCCCAGGCGACCATCGACCAGCTGGGGTCGACCCGCAGCCAACTGGAGTCGATCCAACAGGCGGTCCAGTCGGGGCTCGGCCAGGGGATGTCGCAGACCCAGCAGGGCATGTCCGCCCTGCTGGACTCCTTGGAGGATCTGCTGGGTTCGACGGCGCTCCCGCCTGAGACCGTGGGGGAATCGGTGGCGGGTTGCACGGTGACGCTCCCCCAGTTGGCGCAGGACGACGCGACGACGCTCTCGTCGAGCGTGTATCTGATCGACGCCCAGCTACGAACCCTGATGGAGGCTTTCACCGACCAGGCCGCCACGACCGACCACGAGGCCACAACGGATGGTCCCGCCACTGATGACCAGACGCCGGCGCCGCCGAACTGCCGGGCCACCCTGGTCGCCATGGTCACCGGCGCCATCGGCGATCCGGCGGATCTCAGCTCCCCGGAGGGCATGGAGGCCTGCCTGGCGACCCCGCCACAGGACAGGACCGTGACCTGTGGACTGTCCGTGGCTGAGACGAGCGCGGCGAAGGACTACCAGACGGTGACAGCGGCGTTGCGGGCCAAGGTCACCGCCTGGGACGCCGGCCTGGGCGTCGACCGGTTGATGTCCACACTCGGGACTGGCGGATTGGCCACAGACCTGACGAACCTGCGGGAACTCATCCAGGACACGGACCGGCGGACAGACGCCATGGTGGAAGACCTGGACGCTTGGGTGGAGAACACCACCCACATGATCGACCAGGCGAAAGCCCAGGTGCTGGCTGCCAGCAGGGCCGCCGACACGATCAGCGCGGCTGTCGACGAGGCGCGCAGAGCCTTCACCGGTCTTCAGGACCTGCCCGGCCCCGGCGCCGCGCCGACCGTGCCGACCGTCACCGCGCCCAGCGAGCCGCCGGCGCCGCCGAGCCAGGCCGACCTCCTCGATCCGGTCTTCTCGTCGATCCTGGGCGACCGACAGCCCCGCCTCGCGTCCGTCGGGGACTGGTTCGCCGACTCGGGCCTGATCGAGGCGGTGGACGCTTGGGTGGACCAGGCCAACGCCGACACGGCGGGCACATGCCCCGCCGCCTGGTCCTCGGGGCTGGACGGCTCTTCGTCGGCTGAGGAGATCGTGTCAGCCCTGGGCCTTCTCGCCGACCAGGCCGACTGTCCCGCCAGCGTCCTGGCCCAGGCCCTGGCCCGGACGGTGACAGGGTACGGGAGCCTGGCCAGTGACGCCGCCGACACCTACGACGCCGTGGCCAGGATCCACGACCAGGTCGTCTCCGTCGACGACTATGTGGAAGCCGTCAACGGCACAGATGAGGTGGACGGCTACACGGACGAGGTCGACCGCTATGTGGAGGCGATGGACGATTACCTGGCGGCCGTGAACGGCGGTGACGGCTATGTGGAATCGGTCACCGCCTACACGGCTGGCGTCGACGAGAAGATGGATGATCTGGACGAGAAGATCACCGCCGTGGAGGACCTGTTCGACGACCCCAGAGACTCCTTGCCAGCGGCCTTGGACAGCCTCTACCAGACGGACGACGGGGTCCTCCCAGCCGGGGAGACCGGTTCGCTGGCCGACCTGCAAGGCCTGGTCGACCAGATCGCCAGGCTGCTGGGCCCCACCGGCGGGACAAGCGACCCCGATGGTCTGGTCGGTCGTGTGAGCCAGCTGTCGGCCATGATCGACCAGATCTGGCCGGACGACCGCTTCTCCCCCGTCACAACCCTGACCCAGTGCCCGTCAGACGTCGCCGATCAGCGTCTCTCCCTGCCATCAGGGCAGGCGGTCGTGCGGCTGGCGAACCGTCTGTATTGCGCGAACGCCCAACTCGGGGGCATCTTGTCAGAGGTCGACCAGGACATCACGACCGCCGCCAGGAAGACCGACACGGCCTTGCAGCAGGCCTCGGCCCAGGCGGGCGCCATGGCGGCCGACGCCACGAACCAGATCCAGCTCTTGAGCGACCAGTTGGCGGCGGCGTTCGGCCAACAGCGCGACACCACGGTGCCGGGCACATTGGCGGTGATCGATGACGCCCGTGACACCGCCGACGCGGACATGCAGCAACTCCTCGACCAGTACCAGCTGCGCAATGATGAGGTGATCGCCGCGCTGACGGAGTCGATGACGGCCGCCCAGACGGACTCGGTGGCCGCCCAGCAGGGGTTGGCGCAGGACTTCGCCACTTTGATCGGGAATCTTGGCGGGACGGACCCGTCGAACCGCAGCGGCCTGATCGGGAAGCTGTTCGACGTCTCGGGCCAGGTCGGACAGACGGGGAGGATGCTGGCCACCACCCAGTCGGCAGTGGCTTCCTATGGCAACTCCCGGTCGGCCGACATGCGAGACCTGGCCTTGCAGGCGGCGCAATACACCGCCTCCCAGGATCGCCTGGCCGATTATCATCCCTTCAGCGATCAAGCCGATGACGCGGTGACCGTCTTCACCTTCCACCTCGCCGCCGCCTGAGGAGACAGTCTGATGCATTCATCTTCGCTTCGGACAGCGGCGACTGTCCTCTTGGGCGCGGTCCTTCTCGCCGGCTGCACCACCGCGCCGGAACCCGCTCCCAGCCCGACTCCCGCCGAGGCCCAGCCGGTGGCGCTCGGCCTGTCGGACAGGGTCACCCAGCCGGTGAGGATCGGGCTGATCGCTCCGCCGGTCGAGGGAGAGGGCGCCGACAACCGTCTCCTGGCTGAAGGAGCCGGGGTGGCCGTCAACCGTTTCGCCCTGTCAGGGGCCCGGGTGGACCTGGTGACAGTCCTCGACGACGGCTCCGTGGAGGGCACGGACGCGGCGATGCGGTCTTTGATCGATCAGAAGGTCGCCGGCGTGGTGATGGCGGCCAGCGGCAGTCATGTCACCCAGGCGCTCAAGACCGCCTCCGCCGCCCAAACCCCGGTCATCATGCCCTACGGACAGGCCACTGACTCGATCGACGGGGTCTGGTCGATCGCCCCCTCCCCCTCCCAGATCGCCCACACCCTCGCCGAGGCCCTGGCCGACGCGGGAGCGACTCATCCGGTCCTGGTCGCCGCCGCCCCGTCGCCGGCGGTCGCCGACATCAGGGCGTCGGTCGTGATCGATCCTGACAGTCCAGATCTGAGCCAGACGGTCCTGGCCGACGTCCAGGCCCTGACGGCTGACTCGGTGGTCATCGAGGCGCCGGCGGCCACCCAGGCGGACCTGGTGGCCGCCCTGCAGTCGGTTCTCAAAGACCGTCAGATCCCGATCCTGCTCACCCCCCAGGCCCTGACTCCCGTCTTCAGCCGAACCCTGGTGGACGACGGCGCGGCCACGACGCCCCTGATCACCGCCGGGATGGACACCGACGACCTGGCCAGCCTGACCCATGGGGAACAGGCCGACGCGACGGCGGCCTTCCTCGCGGCCCTGCGTCTGGGAGAGAATGATCCCAACTGCCGCAACATCTATGGGGACGACACCTGTTCGTCGGCCGCCGGGTGGGCGGACATCGCCTCCCATGACGCGGTCGTCGCCCTGGTGCGGGCCGTCGAGCGGGCCGGGTCCACCGCCCCGGCCGAGGTCTCCCAGGCCCTCGTCACATCGACCTTGACCGCCGCCGACGGGCTGGCCGGCCCGGTCCTGGACTTCGCCCATGATCCGGTGGTGGCGGACTCGTCGGTCGTGGCTCTGCATTCGACCACCGCTGATCCGAAGCTGCGGCCGGCCGGTCCGGCGGACACTCGCCTGTTCTGGTTCGCCGGGACGCCCTCGTGACCGACACGAGGCGGGCCTTGGGCAGCCGCTACGAGTTGGTCGAACAGATCGGCCATGGCACGTCTGGAGTGGTCTGGCGGGCCTGGGACCGCCGGAGCCAGAAACCTGTCGCCGCGAAACTGTTGTGGCCGCATTTCGCCCACGACGAGGAGGTGTTGACCCGCTTCATCCGAGAACGCACCATCTTGATGAGCTTGCGTCACCCCAACATCGTCAACGTCACCGACCTGGTGGTCGAGGGCGACGATCTGGCCATCATCATGGACTTGGTCCAGGGCCCCAGTCTCGCCGAGGTCCTCCACCAGAGTGGCACCCTCCCGGTGAGCACGGCTGTCGGCTATGTCGCCGCCGTGCTCGACGCCCTGGCCTACGCGCATTCACAAGGGGTTTTCCACCGGGATGTGAAAACCGACAACATCATGTTGGCCACAGCTGAGGATCCCGGGCCACAGGACGTGCGCCTGGCTGATTTCGGGATCGCCCGGCTGACCCGCGACACCGCCGCCAGCACGGAGACCATCGGCACCCCTTACTACATGGCGCCCGAACTCGCCTCCTACGGCAAATCCGGGCCGGCGTCCGACGTCTATGCCGCCGGCGTCGTCCTGTACGAACTGATCGCCGGGCGCACCCCCTTCGCCGGGAAGGGCACCAGTGTCACCATCAGCCTGCGCCATCTCAGCGTCCTGCCCCCGCCGCTCGACATCCCGGCTGGGTTGCAGGCCGTGCTGGACACGATGCTGGCGAAGGACCCGGCCCACCGGTCCACCGCCGCCGACACCGCCCAAGCCTTGCGCGACATCCCCGCCGCCGACCTGCCCAGCAGGGCCTTGCCCGCCCAGCCGGAGCCCGACCAGTGGGAGCCGTCGCCGGAGACCCTCCCGGCCAAGCCCGAGGTTGAGAGAACCCTCGGCTACCAGATCTCAGACCCCGCCGACGAGAACGTCTCCCCGGACGCCACCAGCCTGCGAGCCAGGCACCCCCTCCGCCAGCCGCCCCCCAGCGCCAGTCCCGAAGCCGAATCAGGCCCCGCCGACTCGGGTGGACTCACCCGGGTCAAGACCGCCCCCGCCCAGGATCCGGTCCAGTCGCCCCAGGCCGGTTCCCCGAAGAAGCGCCTGCCACTCATCCTCGGGATCGGCGCGGGCGTCGTCGTCCTCGTCACCGCTCTGATCTTGTGGTTGGCCGGGGTGTTCGACCACACCCCATCCGCCCCGGACCGTCCACCGGTGACGACGGCCGCCGCCCATGTCACCGGCGACACCTTGCCCACCGGGCTGCGGGTCGACGTCGATTCCGCCTATGATCCGGCGGACGAGGCCACCAGTCTGAGGGTCACCTTGGCGGCCACTCCCACCAGCGGGCTCACCGGCGACATCCTGATCGACATCCCCCCGCTCGTCAGCGGCCAGGCCTGCCCCCCGGTCACCGCGGCGCCCCCCGCCACCGTCCAGCCGCTGAAGGCCTCCACCGACGGGTTCACCGGCGTGTGCGCCCACAAGCTTGAAGGCGTCGCCTTGGGGCCCGGAGCGACCAGCCGGGTCGATCTGACGGTCGGACTGGACCTCTTCGCCGAGGGCGGCCAGCCGCCCGCCGACTACGGAGCCTGGCTCGATCTCGTCACCCGGACCACTGACCAGGACCTCCGGGACATCACCGGCGCCGTCTTCCCCCTGCAGCGGGTCACCGGCATCGCCGTCACCGTCGACTCCGTCAATCTGACCGAGGTCGACGGGACTCCTGTCCCCTACAGCGTCGAGGCGCGATGGCTCGGCGACGCCACCGGCGGCCCCTCGTCCACGCCGGTCTTCACCGACCAGACGATCGCCGGAATGGAAACCAGTCTTCTGCGGAACTTGACCGGTGACGCTGGGCTCAAGGCGGTCAGCGTCGATGCCTGCGACGCCACCATCACCAGCGGCATCAGCGTCCTCGCCCGCCAACCCAGCACCAACTGCGCCCTCCAGGTCCAGGTCGGGAGCCTCACCGCCCCCGACGCCCGGTTCGCAATCCTGATGCGCTGACCAGACAGGGGGATCCGTCCGATGAAGATCAAACTGGATGTCGAGTCGTCTGATGGCAGGCCGGCCCCTGTCGTGGTGACGGCGGAGGGCACCGCGACTGTCGCCGATCTGGCGGGCGCGCTGCTGGCCGGCATGACGGGAGTCCCGGCCGAGGCGGGCGATCCCATCACCTTGCAGGTGTTGACCGAGGACCGCCACGAGGTGGCGACCCTGTCGGCTCACGCCCTGCTGACGGAGACTCTCCTGTGCTCGGGGCAAAGGGTCCGGGTGGTCCCCGACGACCGGTCGGGGACAGGTCCGAGCGGACACACGTCGGTCGGGTGGGTCCGGATCATTTCGGGGCCGATGGCGGGCGAGTCCTTCAAGCTTCGGGTCGGCTCCCAGGTGATCGGCCGCGACGCTGATTGCGACATCGTCGTGCAGGACACCCTGGTGTCTCGTCATCATGCGCGTCTGACGGCGGGCGAGCATGCGATCGAGATCACAGACATGAACTCCTCCAACGGCGTCCTCATCGGGGACACCCTGGTCGACCATGCCACTCTGGGCCCCCGTGACGTCGTGGTGATCGGGGAGACCGGGCTGGTCGTCGAACGGACTGACGGCTCCACCGCGGAGAAGACCGTCGGGAATCTCGATTTCAACCGGTCCCCTCTCGTCCGTGTCGCCTATGAGGGACGGACGTTCCAAGCCCCCCAACCTCCCTCGCCGCCGAAACCCGGCAAGTTTCCCCTGATCGCCATGGTCGCGCCTCTCATCATGGGCGTGGTCATGTTCATCTTCACCCGCAATCCCCTCAGTGTCATCTTTGTGGCGCTCAGCCCGCTCATCGCCGTGGGCACCTGGTTGGACCGCCTGTTCACGGACAAGAAGGCCTCTTCCCAGACCTCTGGCCAGTTCCAGGAGGCGGTCGCCCAGATGAGACAGGAACTGGAGGCGGCTCTCGAAGAGGAACACGCCGTCCGGTGCGCGGAGACCCCGACCCTGGACGCCCTGGTCGAAGCCGCCTACGGGTTGACTCCTGACCTGTGGAACCGCCGCCCCGACGATGAGAACTTCCTGCGCCTCAACCTCGGCCACGGGGACGCGGAGTCTCGCAACACGATCGAGTTGCCTGACCGGGGCGAAGCGACCGCCGACCTGTGGGCCAGCGTGATCGGCCTCCAGCACGACTTCTCTCACGTCCATGACGTCCCGATCACCGTGTCGTTGCGGCAGTGCGGGGATCTCGGCTTGTCGGGGCCCCGTGACTGGCTCGACCCTCTCGCCCGGAACCTGGTCGCCCAGATCGTGGTCTTGCATTCGCCCGCCGAGTTGGTGGTCTGCGCGATCGCCTCAGCCGCCTCCTCAGCCAGGTGGGACTGGTTGATGTGGCTGCCGCATGTCGGGTCGATCCACTCCCCCCTGGCGGGCACCCATCTGGCGAACAGCCCTGGGGCGGTGTCGGCGCTGGTGTCCCAGCTTGAGGAACTGGTCGCCGCCCGCAAGGCTTCCGGCCAACACCAGCAGTCTCCCCAGCCCGCTGTCGTGCTGCTGGTGGAGAACGACGCGCCCATCGAACGAGGACGCCTGGTCGCCCTGGCGAAGACGGGGCCGGACGTGGGCGTCCATCTGCTGTGGCTGGCTGACCGGCAGGACAACCTGCCAGCGGCCTGCCGGGCCTTCGTGACCTTCAACGCCAAGGACGACACGGTCGCCGCCGGTTTCGTCGACGAGGACCGACTCCTGCCCCTGACCCGGACCGAGTCGCTCAGCTTGCCGGTGGCGGAAAACCTGGCGCGTCGCCTCTCCCCTGTCCTCGACGCCGGAGCGCCAGCCGTCGACCAGTCGGATCTGCCCAGAGCGGTGCCTTACCTGTCACTGGCCGGTCTGGGGCTCGCCTCCGATCCTGGCATGGTGGTCGGCCGGTGGCGGGAGGACGGCTCGCTGCCTGGTGAACCGGCCAAGAGGACGAACACGACCCTGCGGGCCCTGATCGGGCAAGGGCCCCAAGGCGATTTCGTCCTGGACCTGCGCACCCAGGGCCCGCACGCCTTGGTGGGAGGCACGACCGGGGCGGGGAAGTCGGAATTCCTCCAGTCCTGGATTCTGGGGTTGGCCAGCGCGCACAGTCCCAGCCGGGTCACCTTCCTCTTCGTCGACTACAAGGGCGGGGCGGCCTTCGCCGACTGCGTCCGCCTGCCGCACACGGTCGGTTTGGTGACTGATCTGTCACCCCACCTGGTGCGACGGGCCTTGACCAGCCTGCGCGCCGAATTGCGATACCGTGAACACTTGCTGAATGCGAAGAACGCCAAGGATCTGGTGTCCTTGGAACGCACCGGAGACCCGGACTGCCCCCCATCCCTGATCATCGTGGTGGACGAATTCGCCGCCCTGGTCAAGGAGGTGCCAGAGTTCGTCGACGGCGTGGTGGACGTCGCCCAGCGGGGCAGATCCTTGGGCCTCCACCTGATTCTCGCCACCCAACGCCCTGCCGGCGTGATCAAGGACAACCTCCGCGCGAACACCAATCTGCGGGTCGCCCTCCGGATGGCCGACGAGGCCGACTCGGCGGATGTGATCGGCAGCAAACTCGCCGCCGAGTTCGACCCGCGCATCCCCGGACGCGGGGCCGTCCGCACCGGGCCAGGCCGGATCGCCCTCTTCCAGACCGGATACGCCGGTGGACGCACCTCCAGCGGGCCCGAACCCGTCCGGGTCGACATTGAGACCCTGGCCTTCGGACCAGGGCAGCCCTGGGAGATCCCCGTCGCCCCACACGCCGCCTCGACCGCGCACGAGGAAGGTCCCACCGACATCGCCCGCATCACGGCCACCATCCAACAGGCGGCGGTCGACCAGGCCATCGCCGAGCCGCGCAAACCCTGGCTGCCCGACCTGGCGGCCTGCTATGACCTCGCCGACCTGACGGAAGACCTGCTCGCCCATCCCGCCGAGGGGGGCCGGGGACAACAGCTGGTGCTCGGAATGATCGACGACCCGGCACGGCAGGCCCAGTACCTGCATGTGTACAACCCCGATCGCGACGGCACCCTGGCCGTGTTCGGAACCAGCGGTTCAGGAAAATCCGCTGTCTTGAGAACACTCGCGGTCGGCGCGGCTCTCCAAGTCAGACAGTCACGCACCGAGGTCTATGGGCTGGACTTCGGAGCCTCCGGCTTGTCGATGCTCGCCCCGCTGCCCATCGTGGGCGACGTCATCGACGGCGCCGACGATGAACGCGTGGCCCGCTTGTTGGCCCGGCTGATCGGCCTGCTCGACGAACGGTCCCCCCGTTACGCGGCGGCCAGAGCCTCCTCCATCACCGAGTACCGCGCCGCCACCGGCCACACCGACGAACCCAGAATCCTCCTGCTCATCGATGGGTTCGGCGCCTTCCGTGACGCCTACGAGACCCAGGCCAGCCGGGCCCGCTGCCTTGGCTCCGTCGCCCGGCTCCTGTCGGAAGGCCGCTCCGTCGGCATCCACCTGGTTCTGACCGCCGACCGGACCGGCGCCGTCCCCACAGCGATGGCGGCCAGCATCGAACGCCGCCTCGTCCTCCGCCAGGCCGACGAGAACTCCTACCTGGCCCTCAACATCGCCAAAGACATCCTCGACGCCACATCCCCCGCGGGACGCGGCGTCTTCTCCGGTGAAAGCAATGAGATCCAGATCGCCGTCCCCGCCGGGTCGGCCAACACAGCCGACCAGGCCGCCGCCATCGACCGGCTCGCCAACCAGCTCCGCCAGCAGGGAACACCGCCAGCGGAGCCCGTGCAACGTCTGACCGACCATGTCACCGTCCACGAACTCCCCGCTGCCATCGACGGCCTCCCCACCCTCGGGGTGGAGGACTCCTCTCTGGCCCCGATCGGCTTCCACCCGCAAGGGGCCTTCATGGTCGCCGGACTGCCAGGCACTGGCCGGACCACCGCTCTGCGCGGCCTCGCCCAAGGCCTCCGGCGATGGAAACCGGACCTCCCCATGTACTACTTCGGTCCCAGACGCTCCGTCGTGCGCCAGGAACCCGCCTGGACAGCCACCGCCCTCGACCCTGACATGATGAAAGCCCTGGCCGCTGAGATCGCCCCCCTGCTCCAGGAACCGGCCGACGACACCCCCGGCGCGGTCATCATGATTGAGGGCCTCAGCGAACTGGTCGGCTCACCGGCCGACCAACCGCTGGTCGACCTGATGAAACTCGCCCGTCGTAACGGGCACTTCCTGATCGGGGAGACCGAGACCGCCGGCTGGGGCTCCGCCTGGCCCCTGATCGGCGAGATCAGGAACAGTCGCCGGGGCATCGTCCTCCAACCCGACAGTGGCGACGGCGACAACCTCTTCCGGGTCTCCTTCCCCCGCATGAGAAGGGCCGACTTCCCACCGGGGCGTTGCGTCTACGTCGACGCAGGCAAGTACTGGACGATTCAGTTGCCCATCCCCGAGGGGAATCGCTGAAGGGGAGGACGCCCTGATCCGTCAGCCCAGGACTGGAGCACACCCGCCCCCACCCGTCTGCCCCGCCGCATCCGCTGATGCGACAACTTCGGCTGACACAGGGCTTGCGCTAGACTTTCATATACCCCTAGGGGTATATGAAAGAGGTGACTGATGCAGGGAACCGACACCGTCGAATCGCCGGCAGGGATTCGACCGCTCCGTCTCAGGGTCTGGCTGCTCATCCTGCTGGCCCCACTCGTGTTGTCCAGCTTGGCTGCTTGCTCGTCGCCAGCGTCGATCGACCCGACTGGGGCGACGGTGATCGACGTGCGGACGCCGGCGGAGTTCGCCGAGGGCCATCTGGCCGGAGCGGTCAACATCGACGTCCAGGCGGCCGGCTTCCGCGACCAGGTCGCCTCGCTGGACAAGCAGGCCAGGTACATCCTCTACTGTCGTTCGGGCTCCCGCGCCGGCACGGCCTTGTCTGACATGGAGGGCTGGGGCTTCACCGATGTGACCAACGCCGGGGGTTTGTCCGACGCCAGCCGGGCGACTGGTTTGGACATCGTCAAGTGAGAGGTCTCTTGGTTCGGCGACGACCCGGCGCACAGGCCGAACGGATGCCGGGGCCGGGCCTCTCTCAGTCCGGCGGCGACCAGCCCACGACCGGGCCCATGTCGTGTTGGTTTTCCCAGCCAAGTGGCGGCCTGGGGTGACCTGGTTCCCACTCCAGCGCCGGGCGGCTGCGGCTCAGGGATTCGCCGTCGAGAACTGGCTGGCCGGGACCGCCTCCCACTGCCCCATCACGTGGTCGAGGATGTGGGCCCCGACCTGGCGGACGCCGGGAT
>QMCE01001209.1_pt1 | contig 14101 bp, 8 predicted proteins | sample 1821851 | NCBI WGS metagenome assembly QMCE01 (sample SAMN09453174, study PRJNA476694) | Termite gut metagenome, whole genome shotgun sequencing project. | isolation source: worker | host: Odontotermes sp. | place: South Africa:Pretoria | collected 2016-01-28 | reverse complement strand
GAACCCTTTCAGGTTGTAAGTGTTCGGATAGGTGAGGGTCACGTCCTCGTCGATCTCGAAGTCGTTGGTGCCGTCGCCGAGGTCGTACGTTTCTCCCTTGACCGGGCCGTCGCCGCCGCCTTTGTCACAACTTACTGCGAAAACCGCCGTCAGAAACAGGCAGAATACTGTCAAATGTTTCAAATTCTTTTTCATTTTTCTCGATATATAAAAAGGTTTATAATTTTACAGATACCCCAATGGTGAACGACTGTCCGGGATTGTACTTGCGTGTGGTTTGCTCGCGCTCATATGTCGCGCCGTCCTTAACGAACTTCGGGAATTGTTTATAGACCACGTCCTCGGCGAGTATGTCCCTGACCGCCGCACGAATTTCCACCCGTTTGCCCAACTTTTTCGAGACGCTCATATCGAGCGAATTGCGCGGCATCTCGTATGAGTCGGGGATAAGGGAATTGACGTCGTTGTTCGTACTGTTCGACTTACCTAGGCCGACGATGCGTTTGCCGATACGGTTGTAGAGCACTGCGATGTCCAGGCCCGCCTTTGCGGAGCCGTAGTGAAGTCCCGCGTTTACGATATATGGCGACTGTCCCTGCATCGGGCGGTCGGGTTCGGAGATCACCTCGCCCTGCCGGAACGTCACGTTGCTCTCGATCCACGCGGCATTGAGTACCAGTGCGAAATTGCGCATGCCGATGAACTCCAGATTTTTGCGCACATCCAGTTCGAAACCCCAGCTGACGGCTTTTGCCGCGTTCTCGTACTTATAGCGCAGCGTCCCGCCCATGTCGATGAATGTCCATTCGATCGGATTTTTGAAATGCTTGTAGAACGCGCCGATGCTGACCGTTTCCCCGGGGCCGGGATAAAACTCGTATCTCAGGTCGAGGTTGTCGATAAGTGCCGTTTTCAGGTCGGGATTACCCCCGATCTCGCTGAACAGGTCGAAATCGTAATAGACCGACGGGGAGAGCTCGCGCAGTTCCGGGCGGTTGACCGACCGGCCGTACGCTGCCCTGAGCTGATGCCTGTCGTTGAATTTCCATGTGAGGTTGACCGAGGGCAGCAGGTTGAGGTTCCGCACCGTTTCGGTGACCATCCTCTTCCGGTCGCTGCCCACATACTCGTCATAGGTCAGCATCGTGGTATGGTTCTCGAGGCGTGCGCCCACATAGACCGTGAACTTCTCGCCGGGGATCTCGACAGCGCCGTAAGCCGCGCCGTAGATTACATCCGCCGAATACGCGTCGGCCTTTCTGGTAATTTCATCTATATATACTTTGTCGGCGCCGAGGTATTGCTCCTGCAACATTTCCCCGAATGGCAGGCGAAGGTAATTCCCCCTCTGGTCATAGGGTAGGTTGTCATAACGGTAAATGAACTCCCTCGGGGAGTATTCCCGTGTGCGGAATTCGCCGAACAGGCCTGCGCGCAGGGACGTTTCGAGATTCCCGAGGTGCAACGGCCGGCGGTAGTCCGTGGAAGCCGACACGGTGTGGTCGTGAAGGGTTTCGAAAAAGCGCCTTATCTTGTCGTTGGCCAGATCGGAGGCGGGGGCGTTTATCCCTCTCTGGTCCTCTACGATCCGGCGGTCGGGCTCGTTGCGGCCGGCGTAGGAATAGCCGGCATCCCATGTGAGCGTTCCCTCGCTGCGCAATTCGTGCGTGCCCGTGAACTGGCCAGTGTAGGTGAGCCGCGAGGAGTAACGCATTTCGGTCTCCTCCCTGTAATAAACTCCCGAATTTTCGCTGGTCCCCGTACGCTCGGTCAGGCGGTTGCTTCCCAGAATGTTCAGCAGGTTCTTGAACTCGATCCGGCTGGCCGGGTTCAGCACCACGGACCAGTTGTGCATCACGCCCAGGCGCACGTCGTTCGAATATTGGTCGTCCGTGTAATTATTAAGGTATATCGATCTGTCCGCGCTGCCCGAATAGATACCGTAGCGGGCATTGAGGATACCTTTCAGACTTTTATAAGTGTTGCTGTAATTGACGGCGGTGATGTTGCCGACCGTCCTGCCGCTTTCGGTTTCGAATCTGCGCGCGATCATCAGCGAGAGGCGCAGGTCGGGCAGCGGGGCCTTTTCCCTTATCCGCCAGTCGTTGTCGAACCCCGTCCGGGTCAGGCTGGTGAGCTGCGCGGGATCGGCCACATTGCCCAAGTGGTCGGGGAAAGATCGCGGCAGCGGGCGTTTATTAAGGTCGAAACCCAGAAAATCCGTGCCGCTTCCCCGGTTATATCTGAAATCGTTGAACTGCGTCTTAACGTTGAACCCCGTCTGAAAGCCGATCTCCGTGCGGTTTTCGTCGGGCACGCTTTTGGTGACTATCTTCACGAACCCGCCCGAGAAATCCCCGGGGATCTCCGGCGACGGAGATTTGAAGACCAACAGGTTGTCGATCTGGCTGCCGGGTATCAGGTCGAACGAGAAGGTGCGGCTGTCGGTCTCGGTGCTTGGTACGGCCAGGCCGTTTATCCATGCGTTGTTGTACCGTTGCGAAAGCCCGCGGACGATAACGAAACGTTCGTCGATGATCGTTATGCCCGGCACACGGCGCACCACTTCGGAGGCGGTCCGGTCGGGGCTTTTTGCGATCTGTGCCGCCGAGATGCCGCTGGTCACCTGCGGGGCCATTTTCACCGTGCCGACGATTGCGCTTTCGGTATTCCTCACCGCCCGGGTCCTGACCGTAACCTCGCCTATGGCCATCGACTCTTCCTCGATCATGACGTCGAAGCCGGTCATGTCGCCGCGTACATCCACCTCCGCCTCCACCTTCTTATAGGACAGAAAGGAGAAAACGAGAACCTGTTTCCCCTGCGGGATACCTTTCACGGAGTAGTTGCCCTGCATACTGGTCGCGGCGCCGTTGTATGTGTCTTTCAGGATGACGGTAACGCCTGCCAGCGGCTCGGAGGTTTTCGCATCGCGGACTGTGCCGGATATGGTGAACAGGGGATCGGCCGCCCGCAAGGCGTTTGCCGGGAGGATGAGAAGGGCTACTAAAAATAGAATAAATCCGTACTTGGTGAACATCTGTCAATGGTTTTATCTGTTTGTCGCTGCAAAAGTACGGGGTGGATGTTACAATGGCGTTCGGAGCTTGTGACAAAACGGTTATGGTTCCATTGCGAAACGATATACGGATAACTATAAAATAATACAGTATTATTGTTGATCTGTACATTGACTTGTATTCTGTTTGCCGGTTTGTATCCCGTCAGGATTCGGGGACGACGGATAAAGCATGGGTGGGCTTTGTAAGGTGTTGATATTAAGCGGCAAACAAAATAATGTGCAAATTTTCGCTCATTTTTTTGGATGTTGAAAAAAAAATATTCAATTTTGTGTTGACAAATACGCTTTTGATAAAAAATTGTATTTGATAACAGGTAGGGCGATTATCGCTGACACATTTTTTTGGAGATTTTTAAATCCTCACGGTCTGTTTCGTTGCGTATGCATCGGGCTCTCGTGTTTTATTATGACCCGATTTTTTGTGTTATGGCCATTTTGATTACATTTTTTAAATTAATTAATTATGAAATTAACAAAATTTTTCATGGCAGCCATTGCCGTTGCGGCTATGGCAGTGTCCTGCAACAAACCGGAGGTAGGAACGGACGTTGCAGATTCGAACGTTAAGAAAACCGTTTCGATCGTTATCGAGAACATGGTAGCTCCCCCGGCAGCCAACAGCCGCGGGGTGGGATTTGACGAGTTCACCGTCGATGCGACGCTCATCGCAAAAGCGGCAGACCTGACCGCTCATTTTACAGATGCGGACGGCGACATTATCCAAAGCATCGCGCTTTCGACCGCTGTCGCAGCTACTCCGGGGACCATAGAGCCAGGTGATCTGGTGCAAGGGGCGATCGTGATGGTAGGCGCCGATAGCGTCTATACCTACACTTTCCACCAGCTCGATGCCGATGTCGAGAAGGTATTTATCACCAACCTGACCGTCACCGGTGCCGCTACGCAGGCAGCCGTGAAAGCCGCGGTAGGCAGCATGTCCGATTGGCAGAATAAAGCATTGAACGCACTTCCCGTATGGGGTGAGGCCACGATCGACAAAGATGCGTATGAAGAGCACACAGAAGGCGGTATTACCTACAAGTTCTATCATGCAGGCGAGGTAGACATTACCCCGATGCTGGCGCGCATCGAGATCGGCAACATCCAGTGCAGCGACTTGGATGGAACATACGATGCGGCTCTCGGCAACCGCTATGGCACTCTCACGCTCGGCGCGATCGGTATCCACGATACCTATAATACCATCGCGGATTTTGAGAATTTAGCAGTAGATCCGTTTACTTTTACTCCGGAGGCAGGAGACACGGCAGAAGACATAGCTGCACAGGAAGCTGAGTGGATAGCGCTCACCGACGTATGGTACAAGAATGCGATCAGCGGCGACGATGTAACCCTGGATTCGGCAACTGATTATTTCCTGCCCTACACCATCGAAAATGAAGCTGGTGTAGAGGACGACGAACTTGCCGGCGGCGGTTTCGCTTACCATGTCGTTCCGGGCGCTGTTCCGAACATCATCCTTCAGGTCACCGGTGCCACTTTCAGTAAGAGTTACCTCGCCGAATTTGCCGAAGGTACCGTGCCTTCCGCCCCCGATATGCCGCGCTATGTGAAAACTTCGGCTTTGGGGACCACTACTATTAACGCCGGTACGATCTATCAGGTTAACTATACGTTCCCGAGCGTTAACATCAAACCGTGGTATGCAGATCCGGAATTTGTCTGCGTAGACCTTAAGGTCGTTATTCCCAAATGGAAGATCAGCGGCCCTCTGACCCCGACGTTCGAATAGGGTAGACACTGTGTTTCGGTAAGCGGCTGCGTGTCATTCCGACACGCAGCCGTAGCCGAATAAATGAACCAAACCGGCCGGACTGCCGGACGGTTGTATACAAGAAAAACAGAAAGCATACGGAAAATAATATGAAATTTGCCTTTTTCCCCATCCTCCTGGTGTGTTTTGCCCTGACGGCAGGATGTGATGTACGTGAAGATACGGAAAATTGCGACAACACGGTGTTGCTTCGCTTTAGCTATACGGGTGACGGTGAGACGGAGATATTTAACGATAGCAGACTTCCGTCGGGAGAACTTTTAAATGGTAAGATCAACAGGTTGGATCTGTATGTTTTCGACGAAAACGATCAGGTACTGGAAGGATACGCCCCTTACGCCCTCTCTCAGGAGGAACTCGCAAGCCAGAGCGTCAGGGTGAAGCTCCCCACGAACCATGAGTACCATGCCGTGTGCATTGGGAACGCATATAACTCCGTGACGCATAATTTGCGTGAGGGCTCGGTCTACGACACGCAGTTGATGCACCCCATAAGTCACCCCGATTCCCCGACCCCGGACGATCTTATCGACACCTATGACCACCTCTACCATGGCGAACGGCAGCTTGCCCTCACCCGTGCGGGAGTGGTGGAGGACGTCGTGAATATCAACTGTTCGCACATAGACATGTTTGTCGAAGTGGTGGCGCACGAAAGTGTGTTCCCGCAAATGAGCCGCGCAGAGGGTGGACAGGTGCTTAGCATCGAGCACGAAGGTACGCCGAAATGGCTCGACTTTTCGAACACCCCGTCCGAGGAAACGGTCTCCAAACACCCGAACCCCGTCTCGATAGAGGACCTTACCCACTATCATGAGTATCAGGTCAAACGCAACGTTGAGGGTTCCAGGATACACATCAGGGACATGGAAGGGAATACGGTCTACACGCTCGACGTCACCGATTTCCTGGGAAACCACTCCGAGATAAAAGATGGTCTTGATTTACAGGAGGCCATTTTGCCGATTCGCATCGAGTTCGAGAGGGTCGGCGATGTAAAAGTGACGATCCCCGCATGGGCAATCGAAAAACTGAACCCTGAATTTTAAGAGGAAGATCCGAATATGATTAAGAACAGATATAGCCGATACGCCCGGGCGATCCTTTTTATGATGGCGGGGGTTGTCCTGATGGCCGGATGCGTCAGAGACCATATCGAACATGAGGTGAAGACAAACGTGTCCGACGGGAGCCTGACGCTGAGCATTGCCTTGCCCGAGCCCGAGCAAAAGAATATGACGCGTGCGATGCATGCGGATTACAATACCATTCAGAACCTGAACATCATAATCGCGACGGGTGAAGAGGATACAGATACAATACAGGAGATACTCTATCTGGATGCAGTTACTCAGGCGGCGATCGAAGCGGCGTTCCCGGATGGCCTTGTGGAGTCTGATGACTCTGTGCCCGGAGTTCTCGGCATACATTTCTCGAAGGAGTGGGCCGATTTGTATGGTATTTCCACTGAAGACTGTGCTTTCTTCATCCTTGCTAACTGGGGGAACAAGGTCTCACAAGAGGGGGAAAGGATCTACGTCGGCCAGACTGTCGGAGATATGCGCGAGATGAAGATCCGGCGCCGCGACCATGCAATGTTCGGCAAGAGCGACGATATTACAGGTACGGGCGAGGACGATCATACTACCAATCCTGATCACGAAGACGGCCGTACGCTGAAGATCCAACTGGAGCGTCTTACGGCGATGATCACGGTGGAGATCGTCGGAACAGAAGGATTGAATCCCAATGTGCAGATCATACCCACCTCGATAAGTCTGCACAATGTTCCGGCTTGGGGGACATTAGGCGAGAATACCATTCTGACAGCGGCGGACAGGATCACCCCGCTGACCGATGCGAATCTGGGCGGTGCGATCGTGCCCACCGAAGGCACGGTCAGTGTATCGGATTGGGGTATTTTATCGAGAGGCGGTTCAGTCGGGGGGCACTATGATGATCCCGATGTAACATGGAGCGGCCCCACCGTCGCGGACATTGTCCCCCTGTTCATGTACGAGAACCACCATGGTGATAAATTCGGCGAGGCTACGGCCGACCAGAAATATAAACGTCCAGCTGTCTCTGTCGTCGGTGACGACGCATACAGCGATCCTCCGACCCCGGAGGAGATCGAGGCTGTGACCGCAGCGTGCTCCTACCTTCAGGTAGATGCCCGCTATAGCAACACCACCGACCCGCAGAACCCCCAATACGGAACCGTGACATACCGCCTGTTCCTCGGAGGTAACATATATGATGACTTCAACGTGATGCGCAACACCTATTATAAAGTGACGCTCTTACTGAGCGGCTCGGCGATCGGTGAGGCCAATGTCACGTGGCGAATGGATTCCAATATCGGTACTATCGAAATTTCCGACGACGATTTTGTTATGAACGGCGGAGCAGAGGCGATTTGGATAGATATGCCCAAGGAGGAAGGCAACAATTCCGGCTGGACTATTGAATTCGATGGAAACAGGGATGGAAATCCGGACTCCAACGATTGGCCTGCATCATCCAACGGGGGAGACCCGTTCGTGTATATTTATTCTTCGAATAATAATGAGGGTGGCCAAGAATGGAGACCGTTAGACGAAGCGAACAAAATCTTTTCCGAAAATGCCGTAGGGCATGCCCAACTCCGTCTGTTCGTCCAGCCCATGATAAGGGATGTGACATGGGAAGGGGATGGACATATGAGACAGATCACGTTCCGCATGACAAAATCCAACGATGGTTTGGCGACCTCGTGGATCACCGTCACGCAGTATGAACCCATCGAGGTTACGATAGACGAAAACAGTCCGGAGAATATCAGGGAGTATGCTACAGAAACGCTTGGGTGGACTTTGCCGAGGACGTTCTATCTCGACCGCGTGGATAACGACGACAGGCCGTGGGGATTCAATAACACAATGATCGAGAATCAGGGATCGGGACTTGCCAATGTAGATGCTCTCCTGTCTTCGGGAGAACAATACCTCCCCTATGGAGATGAAAGTGCGATGATGCATGCGGGATTTATGCGCTATTATCAAAGGGCGAGCCCCGTAGGCATGGTTCTGCCGGCCACGATCGCTGATATTACGACGAACACCCCGCCCCCAGGTTACCCGCGCGACTTCTGCCTCCCGTCGGTAGCCGAGTGGCAGTTGATAGACATGCTTTACAAAGCGGACATCCAGGTGGATGACCCGACGATAATCTGGAACGACTACTGGACTTCCGATGCTGTTCCCAATGATCCGGAGCGTTCGTATGTCTACCAGTTGGGCAGCAGGGAGCCTGAGATGGTCGATAGGGATTTCTCCGAGGGAGCCCACTCGGTAAAATACCGCATGATGTACTTCAAATAATACCCGATCTTTCGGCATGTTGGCAACGCAAAGCCCTGAATCTCCCGGTTCGGGGCTTTGTGTTTATGAGAACTTGTTTGGAATTTTACTACTTTTGTTCTCTGACTTCACACATAGACCGATGATCAAAGAGATAAGGGAGCACCGTTCGGTGCGCAAATTCAGAGCGCAGGGCGTTCCGGCGGATATACTGGACGAAATATTGTCGGCGGGAACGCGGGCTTCGAATACGGGCAATATGCAGGTTTACAGCATGGTAGTGACGACCGACCGGGCGCTGTTGGAGCGTCTGGCTCCGTGCCATTTCAACCAACCGGCTTCGGGGGCCCCGGTGCAGATCACATTCTGCGCCGACATCAACCGGTTCGGGAAATGGTGCCGGCAAAGGGGGGCGTCGCCCGGGTACGATAATTTCCTGTGGTTCACGTCGGCCGCTGTCGATGCCATGTTGGCTGCACAGAACGTCGCTTTGGAGGCCGAAGCCCACGGGTTGGGGATATGTTTCCTCGGCACGGCGATATACAGCGCGGAAAAGATCGCGGAGATACTCGACCTGCCTGCCGGTGTGGTCCCGGTGACGACGTTGGTCGTTGGATACCCCGACGGAGAGGCACCGATGACCCCGCGCCTGCCTTTAGACGGGGTGGTGCACCGCGAGACTTACCACGATTATGTGCCCGCGGAGATCGACCGCATCTGGGCCGAACGGGAGGCGAGCGAGGAGACGGCCGGGTTGCTCCGGGCAAACGATCTGCCCACGCTTGCGCGTATCTTCACCGAGCGCCGCTATCCGGGCGATGACAATCGCGCCATTTCGCGCGCGTATCTCGAATTCATTAAAAAACAGGGATTTTTCAACCAATAGAAAAAGGTGGGGCGCCGGGCGTTATATGCGATTTTGTGCGCGGCGGCGGCAACGCTCGCCTCATGCGGCGTGACACGTTATATTCCCGAGGGAGAATACCTGCTCAACCGCAATATCATACGAACGGACAAGCAAACTCCGCGCGGGGAGCGCATCACAGATGAGGAACTCGAGCGTTTCGTGAGACAGGAGCAGACGCGCAAATTCCTCGGGACCAATATCCCCGCGGCCCTGTACAGTGCAGCCGACACCGCGCGAAACGGAATAGGCAGCCGTATCCTGCGCGGCCTCGGAGCAGAACCTGTCATGCTCGATTCTGCGATGATACAGCTGTCGGCCGCCAATATCGAAAGCTACATGCGTTCGCGCGGATATTACGACGCACGGCTCGACTGGCGGACAGAGGTGCGTGGCCGGAAAGCGAAGGTCATCTACTCCGTCATGCAGGGCGAACCCTATCGAATCGCCGATGTCCGCTACCGTTTTCGCGACGAGTCATTGCAGGAGGTGCTCGAACCGGATATGGAGAACTCGCTTGTGCGCCCGGGCAACATTTTCGACATGGGGGTGCTCAACCGTGAGCGTTCGCGCATAGCCGATTACCTCCGGAACCGGGGCTACTACGATTTCTCCGTCAACAACATAAACTACCTCGCCGATACCACGCGCGGCGACCGCACGGTCTATCTGACCATGACCGTCAACCGCTATCTCGCGGGCTACGATGATCGGGGTGTGCCGGAGTACGAAAACCACACCGTCTATCGTATCGGCGAAATATACGTCGATCCCGGCTACGATGCTTCGTCGGCTATATCCGACCCGGCCTATTACCAAAGGATGGACACCATCGACTATCGCGGTCTTCAAATCCTCTACGACGGGGAACCGAAGGTGCGGGAACGAGTGTTACGTCAGGCGATAAACTTCCGTCCCGGCGACCTCTACGATGCCGATGCCGTGAGGCAGGCATACGCCGATATAATCCGGATGGGCTATTTCCGCAGCGCAGCGATCATCTTCGAGGAGATCGCCGACAGCACCCGGACATCTTCCGAAGGCTGGCTGAAGTGTATGATAAACTGCATCCCGTCGATGCGGCAAAGCTATAAGGTCGAGTTGGAGGGCAGCATGTCGTCGAACTTTTTTGGACTGGGCGCCACGTTGGGCTACCAGAACAGGAACCTCTTCCGCGGCGCCGAACTCTTCGACATCAGCCTTACGGGACGCTATGAATTTATGCGTGCTACGGGGCGTACGGGATCGTATGAGATCGGAGGGGTAACTTCGGTGACCGTGCCAAGGTTCGTGTCGCCCGTTCCGGCAGATCGCAGGGGCCGCCTTCAGAACAAGCATACCCGCTTCGAAATGTCTGTCGACTATCAGGACAGGCCGATATATAAGCGTACGCTGTCGGGCGCGCGTCTGGCGTATAGCTGGAACAACCGGCGGTACAGCTCCTTCACCCTGCGCCCGGTGGATGTCAACCTGATAAACGTGCGCGATCTGGACCAGGCGTTTATCGACAGCCTGAAAAATCCATATTTGCGCCAAAGCTACCAATCGCAGCTTGCGCCGGGTATCTCGATGTCATGGGTCTACAACAGCCAACTGCGGCGACCCGACGCAAACTCCAACTCGTCGGTTTTCAGCCTGAACGTCGAGACTATGGGTAATCTATTCTCCGCTGTTTCGCGAATGGTTTCCGATGGTCATTATGATGCGGAGGTGGGGGGTACTTATTACAGGGCTTTCGGGATGCGCTTCTCGCAGTACGTTCGTGCCGAGACGAGTTTCAGCAACCGCATTGTGACCGGGGCGAGAACCAGTTTCGTATGGCGCCTGCTGGCCGGTGGCGCGGTGTCGTACGGAAATTCGACCCCGATGCCCTACGACCGTTTCTTCTGGAGCGGCGGCAGCAACAGCATGCGTGGATGGATCGTGCGCCGCCTGGGGCCAGGGACGCAGCCTTATGACAAGGACAAATACCCGTCACAGATCGGCAACGTGAAATTAGAAGCCAATGTGGAATTCCGTTTCCCGGTGTGGGATTTTATAAACAGCGCCGTGTTTTTCGATCTGGGCAATATATGGTTCGCAGGAAAGGACAACTACGACGATCCCGACCTTAGCGAAGCCGCCGTGTTCCGCTTCGACAGGTTCCATAAACAGTTGGGCCTTAACACGGGTATCGGCCTGCGTCTGGACTTCAACCGCTTCATATTCCGCGTCGATTGGGGCATAAAACTCCACGACCCCGGCCGGTTGGCAGGCGACCGCTGGATCGACAAACTCCGCCTTGCCGGGACCGCACTCAATTTCGGCGTCGGATATCCTTTCTAATAGAAAAACCCGGGATTTCCGCAAGGATCCCGGGTTTAGTAGCGGGGGGAGGACTCGAACCTCCGACCTTTGGGTTATGAGCCCAACGAGCTGCCAACTGCTCCACCCCGCGATATAGTGGGACAAAGGTAATAAAAAATCGGCTCAAAGCAAAAAATTTTGATAAAAAGGGCAAAATGACGTCAGCTGTCCTCAAAAAATCTGTCTAACACAGCGCCGCGGCGACGATCTCTGAAATGTCAGCCACCGGCACGGCAGCGTGTTTCCCGACCGATTTCTTGCACAGCGGGCATCCGGTTACCACCGTCTGCGCACCTGTGGCCGCAAATTCCCGCGCAAGGGCGCTACCGATCATGTCGCGTTGACGGTTGTCGATCTGCGTATTGGCAAGGCTGTCACCGCAACAGAATGCGTGCTCGCGGTTTTGCGACACTTCCGTGAGTGTCCCCAGGCGCGCTATCACCTGCCGCGGCTCTTCATAGATGCCGCATCCGCGTCCCAATTCGCACGGGTCGTGGTATGTGAAATTCATCTCCCCGCGGCCGACCGCGATGCGTCCCTGTTCCAGAAGGCGCAGGATATATTGTGAATGGTGAAGCACCTCGATCCCCTCCAATGCGTAATCCTCACGGAATACCTTCAGGCAGATCGGGCAGGAGGTAACCAGTGTGGTAATACCATGAGTGCGAAAAAGTTCGCGGTTGTAGTCCATCATTTTGCGCGCCGCGGCGATCTCTCCCGAGAGCATCAGCGGACGTCCGCAGCACGCCCCCCCGTCGCGGTCGGCCCACCACACACTTCGTGTGTTTTCCATTTCACTTCCCTCGCTCTCGGCCGCCGCCGCGAATATCTTATCCATCGAACGCAGAATCTTGGGCGTGAGCAGGGTCATGCACCCCGCGAAGTAACCCACGCGGCCTTCCCCCTCCGAGCGATCGACGTCGCGCAGATAGTCGTAACGGCCCTCGGCGGGCAGGTCGCTGTATTTTTGGCGGCTGTTCAGGCGCAGCGTGTTGAGTTCTATCCCGACCGGGCATTTGGCCTCGCAGCGCCCGCACATCAGGCAGTTCTCCGCAACCTCGCGCGTGAGCCTGTGATAACGACGGTCGCGCAGGAAATACGTTGACTGAACGTTATTGATCCCAGCGTCGGCCTGCAACTGGCACGGGTCTATGCACACCCCGCAGCGCGAGCACGCCTCTATCTGGAAATGGTCGAAGCTCTTCTCCTCCTTCCCACTCTTCACACCGTAGCGGCGCAGGAAAATGAGCGGTACCTCGGTGAAAATATGCATATAACGCGAGAACGGCATCGAAACGAAGAAAATGCCCAGCACGAACGAGTAGAACCACCACGCGCCCGCCGATATATTGAATACCTGCTCGATGCCGAACGTATCGAGCATCCAATGTCCGATCGTGCCGGTGAGGAACGATCGGCCGCCGTCAATCCCGCTCGCCGCGCTCTCGGCCACAAGCCTCGCCGGGAAGATGAACCACAGCGCGAACATCGCCATCCTGTCCCACAGGGTATGCTTCGTTGTCCGCTTCATCCCCAACGCCTTCGACCTCAATCGCTTGAACCACGCCAACGCCACTCCGGAAAGCACGAACAACAGCAGCGCGTCCATCGCCCAGGTGAGGAACCGGCCCGTTACCCCGCTCGGCGACGAAGGCCCGAAGAACCTGTAAAATACGTGGGTATAGGGCGGCATCATCTCGCCGTTGAAGTGGATCGTCGCCTCTATCCAACCCACCACGATCAGCAGGAACCACCCGAGCGCAAGGCTCATGTGCATATATCCCAACCTGGGGTTTACCCGCCATATCTTTCTGTGGATCAGCGACTCGCAAACTACCTCGCCCGCCGCGCCCACGGTCTTGCGCGTGAATATCCCTCTCTTCACCAACTGCTTATCCTCGCGCGGCATACGCATAAACCACCGCACGTACTTATATATAATGACCGAGAAAAGCACCAACGCCCCGATCGAGAACGGCAGCACGAAGTGGTCGTAATATCTCAAAAGTTCGTCCATCTCAATACTCCCCCAGCTCGCGTTTAATTATCCTCACCACCGCCCGGGTGTTTATCCCCCGCGGGCACACCAACCGGCACTTCCCGCACAGCATACATTTGTTCATCTTCCGGTGCGCGCCCGCGTATTCGCCCCTGCGCACAAGCGTCTGGACTTTCCGGAAATTGAAATCCGTCAGGGCCCCGGCCGTACACGTCGCCGTACACCCCCCGCAGCCGATACACGACTCCAACTCCGGCAACTCCCCGAGCACGCGCGTGGCAACGGACAGGTCGTTCCTGTCCATATTCACCGACCGCGGCTGACTGATGTTGTATCCGAAATTTATCGCCATGGTTTATATACTTCGCAGGTATTGTGCTGCGGCAAGCGCGGCCCCGGTGGCTTCGTTTATGGTTTCTCCGATGTTCTTGGGCGCTGTCACGGCTCCGGCATAAAATATATTTTCGGCGCCCGAAAGCAGGTTCCCGCAGAACGGGTCTCGCGGGGCCACAAAGCCGCTGGACTGCAACTCGATGGCAGGGTTTTTAGCGAACCGCCGGTTACTTTCGCCCTCGACCATTCCGACAACGAGGATCAGCATATCGACCGTCATCTTCATCGGGCGGCCTATAAG
>QMCE01001208.1_pt1 | contig 14113 bp, 9 predicted proteins | sample 1821851 | NCBI WGS metagenome assembly QMCE01 (sample SAMN09453174, study PRJNA476694) | Termite gut metagenome, whole genome shotgun sequencing project. | isolation source: worker | host: Odontotermes sp. | place: South Africa:Pretoria | collected 2016-01-28 | reverse complement strand
TCGGTGCTGCTCGCCCGCTATTCGCCACTCGCCCATCAATCGCTGGCGCGCAACTGGGTGCCACCGAACAAGCGCATCTTCAACGCCGGCAAGAGCAGCGACGACTTCGCCATTATCCCGCTGCCGCAGGCGCCCAAGCACCTCACCGAGATGGAGCAGAAGCTGTACGACTTCGTCGTCCGCCGCTTTCTGTCCGTCTTCTTCCCGGCCGCCGAATACCTGGTCACCACGCGCATCACGCGTGTCGAAGGCCATCCCTTCAAGACCGAAGGCAAGGTGCTGGTCAATCCCGGCTGGCTGGCCGTGCATGGCAAGGAAAGCCAGGAGGGCGGCGAAGGCAACCTGGTTGCCGTAACCAAGGACGAGAAGGTCAAGACCGAGGAAGTCAGCGTCAAGGCCAACGCCACCAAGCCGCCGCCGCGCTATTCGGAAGCCACGCTGCTGTCGGCAATGGAAGGCGCCGGCAAGATGGTCGACGACGAGGAGCTGAAAGCGGCGATGGCCGGCCGCGGCCTCGGCACGCCGGCGACGCGCGCCCAGATCATCGAAAACCTGATCGGCGAGCAATACATTCACCGCGAGGGGCGCGAGTTGATTCCAACCGCCAAGGCCTTCTCGCTGATGACGCTGCTCAATGGCCTCGGCGTGACCGAACTGACCCAGCCGGAGCTGACCGGCGATTGGGAATGGAAACTCGGCCGCATCGAAAAGGGTGAATTCACACGCCAGGAATTCATGCGCGAGATTGCCGAAATGACACGACACATCGTCGAGCGCGCCAAGACCTTCGAAGCCGACACCATTCCCGGCGATTTCGGCGTGCTGACCGCCCCCTGCCCGCGCTGCGGCGGCGAAATCCGCGAAACCTACAAAAAATTCCAGTGTGGCCGCTGCGACTACTCGCTGTGGAAAATCGTCGCCGGCCGCCAATTCGAGCCGGCCGAGATCGACACCCTGCTCACCGAAAAACAGATCGGCCCGTTGACCGGCTTCCGCAACAAAATGGGACGTGGTTTCACCGCCGCCATCAAGCTGAACGACAACATGGAACCGGAATTCGACTTCGGCCAGGACAAGGCCAGCGACGATGCGGCCGAGCCGGTCGACTTCTCCGGCCAGAACAGCCTCGGCCCCTGTCCGAAATGCGCCGCCCCGGTGTTCGAGCACGGCGCCGCCTACGTCTGCGAGAAGTCGGTCGGCCCGGCCAAGTCCTGCGACTTCCGTTCCGGCAAGGTGATCCTGCAACAGCCGGTGGATGCCGACCAGATGAAGAAACTGCTGGCCAACGGCAAGACCGACTTGTTAAAGGAATTTGTCTCGAACCGAACGCGGCGCAAATTCTCGGCCTATCTGGTAACGGCCAACGGCAAGGTTAGCTTCGAATTCGAGAAAAAAGCGCCGGCAGCCAAGAAGCCAGCCGCGAAAAAGCCAGCGAAAACCTGAGCCCCGGCGTTATCCGCCGCAACGTTTCACGTGAAACTTCAGCGTCGCACCGTGGCGCCAGACAGCGAGCAGGACAACACAGCGGTGCGTAGCGTATCGATGGCCTGCGTGCGCGGATAGGTCACCCGCCAGACCAAGCCGACCGTACGTGATGGCGACCGGCCAGCGAAAGGCAACACGCGCACCAGCGGCTCGCGCTCGATCAGCGGATCGGCCGCGGTACTCGGCATCACCGCCACGCCGGCGCCGCTGGCTACCATGTAATGGATGGTTTCCAGCGAACTGCCTTCGAGCAGGTGCGCCGGCGCCCCTTGGTCGCCGAGACGCGGGCAGGATTCCAGCACCTGGTCGCGGAAGCAATTGCCCTGGCCGAGCAACAATAGGTTCTGGCCCTCCAGTTCGACGGCCGGAATGTCCGGGCGGCCAACCCACGGATGCCGCGCCGGTACGACGACACGGAACGGCTCGTCGTATACCGGCTGGGCGACCAGTCCAGGTTCGGCAAGGGGCAAAGCGATGATGATCACATCCAACTCGCCGGATTTCAGCGCCGGAATCAGATTGGCCGTGAAGTCCTCCTTGAGGAACAGCGGCATGGCCGGCGCCTCGCGGTTCAGCGCCGGAATCAATTGCGGCAACAGGTAGGGGGCAATGGTGTAGATGATGCCGACGCGCAACTGGCCGCCCATCGCGTCGCCGCTGGTGCTGGCGATTTCCTCCAGCTTCACCGCCTCTTCGAGTACTCGCCGTGCCTGGTCGACGATGCGTTCGCCCAGGGCGGTGATACGCACGTCGCTGGCACTCCGCTCGAACAGCACGGCACCGATCTGCCCTTCCACTTTCTTGATCGCCACCGATAGAGTCGGCTGGCTGACATGGCAAGCCTCGGCTGCCCGGCCGAAATGGCGCTCACGCGCCAAGGCCACGAGATAGCGCATTTCGGTCAGGGTCATGGATTCACTCCCAGGCAGGACAGGTCGGCGACGGTCAGCCAGCGCCACTGCCCGGGCGGCAGATCGCCCGGCAGGTTCAACCCGCCAACCGCCTCGCGGTGCAGCGCCACGACCCGGTTGCCAACCGCCGCCACCATACGTTTGACCTGATGGTATTTACCTTCGGTCAAGGTCAGGCGCAGGCGATGGCTGTCGAGCATTTCCGCCCCCGCCGCCGCGATCGGCACCGCCTCATCGGCGAGCAGCACGCCGGAGCGCAGGCGCTCGATCTGCTCGCCGTCCAGCGGATGTTTCGTCGTTGCCAAGTAAACCTTGGGCACCTTGCGCTTGCCGGAAGATAGCTGGTGATTGAGTTGGCCGTCGTCGGTGATCAGCAGCAGGCCGGTGGCGTCCTCATCGAGCCGGCCGATCGGCTGTACGCCACGCTGGCGCAATTGCAGCGGTAGCAGTTCGAGTACCGAGGGATGGTGCCGCGGCTGGCGCGAGCATTCGTAGCCGGCCGGTTTGTTGAGCATCAGCGTGGCGAACTCGCAATAAGGCCAGTCGATGCCATCCACGGAAAAAATCAGGCCATTGGTTTCGAACTCGGCGAAAGGATCGGTACAGGTCTGTCCGGCGACGGCGACCCGCTCGTGGCGGATCAAAGCGCGGCATTCCTTGCGCGTGCCGAAGCCGTGGCGGTGCAGGAGTCGTTCAAGTTGCATGGGGCGGATGGTAGCACCCGCCCCATACAATTCGGGCACCTGATCGCCATCAACGACCCCGGCAACCCGCTGCTGACGCCGCTTTCGCGCCAACGCCTACTCCACCCCCTGACTCGCCAGATAATCCTCATAACCACCAAGGTAATCGACGATCCTGCCGTCGCCCTTGACCTCGAACACGCGGGTCGCCAGCGAGGAGACGAATTCGCGGTCGTGCGAAACGAAGATCAGGGTGCCGGGGAATTTTTCCAGGCCGGTGTTCAGGGCTTCGATGGATTCCATGTCGAGGTGGTTGGTCGGCTCGTCCATGACCAGTACGTTGGGCCTTGAGAGCATCAGTTTGCCGAACAGCATGCGGCCCTGCTCGCCGCCGGAGATGACGTTGACCGGCTTCTTGACTTCATCGCCGGAGAACAGGAGCCGCCCCAGGGTGCCGCGCACCAGGGTTTCCAGGTCGCCGCCCTCCTCGACCGAGGCGCGGGCGTAGCCGACGATCCACTCGGTCAGGCTTTGCGTGCCGGCGAATTCGGCGCTGTGATCCTGGGCGTAATAACCGGGATTGGCCTTTTCGGCCCATTTGAGCGTGCCGTACTGCGGCTGCAATTCACCCATCAGCAATTTGAGGAAGGTAGTCTTGCCGACGCCGTTTTCGCCGATGACGGCGATCTTCTCGCCGGCGTTGATGGTGATGGTCAGATTGTCGAAAATCTTGCGCTCGCCGCCTGAATAGGCGAAGGAGAGATTCTCGATTTCGAGCGCCTGGCGGTGCAGCTTCTGCTTTTCGTCGTAGTCGAAGCGGATCCACGGATATTGGCGCGACGAGGGTTTGACGTCCTCCGGCTTGAGTTTGTCGATCAGCTTCATCCGGCTGGTCGCCTGTTTGGCCTTGGATTTGTTGGCCGAGAAGCGGCGGACGAAATCCTGCAATTCGGCGATGCGCTCCTTGGCCTTGCTATTGGCCGCTTGCTGGCGGGCGCGCGCCTGCGCCGAGGCTTCCATAAAGTCGTCGTAGTTGCCCGGATAGATCTGGATCTTGCCGTAGTCCAGATCGGCCATGTGAGTACACACTTGGTTCAGGAAGTGGCGGTCGTGGCTGATGATGACCATCGTCGACTCGCGTTCGTTGAGAATATCTTCCAGCCAGCGGATGGTGTCGATGTCGAGGTTGTTGGTCGGCTCGTCGAGCAGCAGGATGTCCGGATTGGCGAACAGCGCCTGACAGAGCAGCACGCGCAGCTTCCAGCCCGGCGCCACGGCGCTCATCGGGCCATCGTGCTGCTCGATCGGAATGCCAACGCCGTGCAGCAGTTCGCCGGCCCGCGCCTCGGCGGTGTAGCCGTCGTACTCGCCAACCTTGCCTTCGAGTTCGGCGGCGCGCATGTAGTCGTCCTCGGTCGCCTCCGGGTTGGCGTAGACGGCATCGCGCTCCTGGATGGCGTTCCACAGTGCCTCGTGGCCCATCATCACCACGTCGAGCACGCGCATGTCCTCGTAGGCGAATTGGTCCTGGCGCAGGTAGGCCATGCGCTCGGTAACGTCCTTGGAAACGTTGCCGGCGCTCGGTTCCAGCGCGCCACAAAGAATTTTCATGAAGGTGGACTTGCCGGCGCCGTTGGCCCCGATCAGGCCGTAGCGGTAGCCCTCGCCGAATTTGACGTTGACGTTTTCAAACAGGGGCTTGGCCCCGAATTGCATGGTGATGTTGGCGGCGACGAGCACGGTAAATCCGATACGAAAGCAAAGGGCGGAATTTTACCTGTTTTCAAGGGGTTGATCGCCTGACCCAGAGGACGAGGGGATCGCATAAAACCCCTCGTCATTCCCACCGGAAACGAGCGGGAATGACGGTGTAGGGAGCGCGGATCGAATTACTTGAGCAGACCTTCCGCCTGCATCACTTTCTGCACCGCCGGGCGCTTGGCAATGCGCTCGCGCAGGGCATTCAGGTGAGTCAGCGCCGAGATGTCGAGACCGAGCGGCACGGTCCAAGCGGCAACGGTGAACAGGTAGGCATCGGCGCCGGTGAAATGTTCGCCCATCAGGTAGTCGCGGCCCTCGAGTTCGCCGTCGACCCACTTCAGTCGCGCCAGTAGCCTGTTCTTGACGTCGACCTTGTAGGCATCGGGCGTGGCCGGGTTGAACAGCGGGCCGAAATTCTTGTGCAGTTCGGTACCGATGAAGATCAGCCATTCTTGCAGCCGGTAACGCGCCAGCGTGCCGTTGGCGGGAGCGAGATTTTTTTGCGGCGCCTGATCGGCAATGTATTGCACGATAACCGGGCCTTCACGCAGGGTGTTGCCGTCGTCAAGCTGGAGCACGGGTATATAGCCGAGCGGGTTGATGGTATAGAAGTCGGTGCCGTCTTGCAGTTTGTGCGTCTTGCCGTCCACGGGCACGGCAGTATAGGGCAGGCCCGATTCTTCGAGCACGATGTGCGGCGACAGCGAGCAGGCGCCGGGTACGTAATAGAGTTTGAGCGACATGGCAACCAAGCGTCGGCAACGACGCAAAAGTGAATGGGACGTTCAATGTAGCAAAAAACCGGGCCGGTGCTCGGGCATGGTTGGTTCGGTTTCCGCTCGCGTCCACGGAACCGGTTGTTCGCCGATGCGCCATTGTCCAAAATGAACCGGGGTGTAAGATTTGCGCCCATCGCAAAAATACGGGACGCAAGCTCATGGTTCCCCACCTCACCACCGCCCTCAACGGCCCCCTGCTCGAACTGGAGCGTCGCTTTCTCACCGCCAGCCCGCAGATCGAGCACTGGTTGCGCGGTCAGTGGCTGGAACACACGCCACCCTTCTACTCTTCGGTGGATCTGCGCAATTCCGGCTTCAAGCTGGCGCCGGTCGATACCAACCTGTTCCCCGGCGGCTTCAACAATCTCAATCCGGCTTTCCTGCCGCTGTGCGTGCAGGCGGCGATGAGCGCCATCGAGAAATTCTGTCCGGAAGCCAAAAGATTGCTGCTGATCCCGGAAAACCACACGCGCAACGCGTTCTACTTGCAAAACGTCGCGCAGATCGCCCTCATCCTCAAGCAGACCGGCCTCGACATACGCATCGGCTCGCTGCTTCCCGATCTCGCCGGCCCGACTCCGATCGACCTCGAAAACGGCCAGCAATTGCTGCTCGAACCGTTGCTGCGCAACGGCAACCGGCTCGGCGTCGCCGGCTTCGAGCCATGCGCCATCCTGCTCAACAACGACCTCTCGGCCGGCATCCCGGCCATCCTGCAGGGCATCGACGAGCAGGTCGTGCTGCCGCCGGCGCATGCCGGCTGGGCGGTGCGCCGCAAATCCAACCACTTCACCGCCTACGACCAGGTGGCCAACGATTTCGCCCGCGAGATCGGCATCGATCCGTGGCGCATCAATCCGGCCTTCTCGGTCTGCCGCAGCGTCAATTTCCACGAGCGCCAGGGCGAGGAATGCCTGGCCGCCAACGTCGCCGCCGTGCTCGACATCGTGCGCGAGAAATACCGCGAGTACGAAATCGACGAGACCCCCTACGTGGTCGTCAAGGCCGACGCCGGCACCTACGGCATGGGCGTCATGACGGTGCGCAATGTCGACGAGGTCATCGCGCTGAATCGCAAGCAGCGCAACAAGATGAGCGTGGTCAAGGAGGGCCTGGAAGTTTCCGAGGTGCTGATCCAGGAGGGCGTGCATTCCTTCGAGACGGTCAACGAGGCAGTCGCCGAACCGGTCATCTACATGATCGACCGTTACGTCGTCGGCGGGTTCTATCGCGTGCATACCGGCCGCGGCAAGGACGAGAACCTCAACACCCCCGGCATGCGCTTCGAGCCGCTGGCCTTCGAGACCGGCTGCAACTTGCCCGATTACCGCTGCGGCAATCCCGACTCGCCGCCCAACCGCTTCTACGCCTACGGCGTCGTCGCCCGGCTGGCCTGCCTGGCCGCCGCCGTCGAACTGGAGCGCACGGCACCGGCCGACGACTGAGCCGCGGCATGCGGCCGCTGCTGATCCTGCTCCTTGCCCTCGGCCTCGCCGCGTGCGGCCGCACGCCGCTGCAGGAGCAGCAAGCCTACGTCTTCGGCACCCGCATCGAGGTCATCGTCGCCAGTGCCGAGCCGGAACAGGGACGCCGGGCCATCGCCGCCGTGCTCGGCGAATTCGACCGCCTGCACCGGGCTTACCACGCTTGGCAACCATCGGAACTGGCCGAACTCAACGCCGCTATCGCCGCTGGTCGACCACACGCGGTCAGCGCCGAACTGGCCGACTTGATCCGCGATGCGCAACAGTTGAGCGCCCAGGGCGACCATCTATTCGACCCCGGCATCGGCGAACTGATCCGCCTATGGGGCTTCCAGGCCGATGAATTCAAGGCCGAACTGCCGCCGCCAGCAGCCATCGCCGCCTGGCTGGCGGAACATCCCTCGATCGCGGACCTCACCGTCGACGGAACCACGGTGCACAGCCGTAAGCGCCATGTTGCCCTCGATTTCGGCGGTTACTTGAAAGGCGTCGCACTCGACCGCGCCGCCGCCATCCTGCGCCAGCAAGGCATCCGGAATGCACTGATCAATATCGGCGGCAATGTGCTGGCGCTCGGCAACCGCAAAGGCCGCGCCTGGCGGGTCGGCATTCAGCATCCCCGCCAGCCGGGGCCGCTGGCCACGGTGGCGCTTCACGACGGCGAGGCGATTGGCACTTCCGGCGATTACCAGCGTTTCTTCGAAATCGACGGCCAGCGCCACGCCCACCTGCTCGATCCCCGGCGCGGCTATTCCGCCGATCACACCCAAGCCGTCACCGTGCTGCTGCCGGCCGGGCCGCGCGCCGGTACGCTGTCCGACGCCGTCTCCAAGCCAATTTTCATCGCCGGCCCCGAGCACTGGCGGACGCAGGCCAAAAAAATGGACGTCGACCAGGTGTTGCGCATCGACGCCGACGGCCGCCTGTTCGTCACCGATGCACTGAACCGCCGCCTGGAATTCATCGGCGGCCGCCCCGCCGACCTCATCGTCGTACCCTGAGCCCACCTTGCCGGGCCGGTGCCACTCGGCTATCCTGAAACTGCTTGGCCTGCATTTACCCGACATCATCCGGCAGGCCACAGTGGCGGGAGAGATGCTTTGAGCGGCATATCATCGGAAAAATCGGGTTTCGCCAACAGTCTGGTATTGCGCATTGGGCTGTTGATTCTTGCCGCGCTGGCCGCCTTCACCATCGCCATCGTCCAACTGATCGGCCAACCGACCATCTATCGCTTGGCCGAAGGCCAATTGCGGCTTTCCTCGGAACAACTCGAAGGCCGCTACACGGGGCTGCTCGACTGGGTTGAGAAAACCCTGCGTAGCGGCCAGGCCTGGAGCGCCGCCAGCGGGATCGACCACAACCAGTTGCTGCGCTTCAACGAATACTTCTTTCCCGTCCTGGCCCATCACGGCGAAATCAACGCGGTTCTCTTCGCCCACGAGTCGGGGCGCGAGTTCTACCTGACGCTCGACGGCCAGGGCGGCTATGCCAATCGTATCAGCGACCCGGCCGCCTGGGGCAGGCATGTCTATTGGATCCACTGGAACGCCGCGCGGGAAATCGTCTCGGTCGAAGTCCGCGATAGCGACTACGATTCCCGCCAGCGGCCGTCGTTCAAGACCTTCATGGACCAAACGGACACCCAGACGGTATTCTGGACCGAACCCTATATCATCTTCGCCATCCAGGAGCCCGGCGTTACCGTGGGAATGAGCTACCAAGGCGCCGACGGTTCGAGCTATATGTTGGCTCATGACGTCCGCCTCAGCGATATCGCTAAATTCACCACCCAACTCAGCATCGGCCGCCACGGCTACGGCGCACTGCTGCTCGATGACGGCCGCCTGATCGCGCCGCCGAGCAGTGAGTATTTCGCCACCCCCGAAACGCTCGACCAGTTCCTGCTCAAACAGCCGACCGAACTCGGCCTGCCCGAGCTGGCCGAAGCCTATCGGTTGTGGCATGCCGATCCGGCGCCAGTGCAGAGCCTGCACGCCTTCTCCCATTCAGGGAACACCTGGTTGAGCCTGTTTACCCGCAGCACCGACCGCCGCACCGGTGTCTGGCTCGGCGTCGTCGCTCCGCTCGCCGATTTTGTGCCGGTCAACCGTAGCGATCTGCTCGTCCTCGGCCTGCTATTGCTGCTTGCATTGGCCCTCGGCGTCGTCGTCGCGATCCGCATCGCCCAGCGTTTCGGCCAGCCGCTGGCGGAACTGACCGCCGAGAGCCAGCGCATCGGCCGCCTCGAACTCGAGAAGCCGGTCGGCACCGCCGCTCCCTGGCGCGAGATCGCGCACTTGGCCGATGGCCTGGAAACCATGCGTCAACAACTGCTGCAATCGCGCCTGACGATGCAACGGGCGGCGGCCGAACTGGAGCAGACAGTTGCCCAACGCACCCAGGATCTGCGCCAGAGCCAGAACGACCTGCAAAAGCGCGAGGCCTTCTTCCGCGCCATTTTCGACAACGCCGCCGTCGGTATCGTCAGCCTTTCCCTGGATCAGCGGCCGAACGAAATCAACCCGGCCTTCGCCGTCTTCCTCGACCAAACGCTGGCAGCCCTGCGCGAACAGTCCGGCCTCGGCCTGACGCCGCCCGAGGCGACGCGCCTGCAGCAGGCGCTGACCGAGATCGCCGGCGGCCAACGCGCCAGCCTGCGCGGCGAATTCGAATTCATCGACCGCAACGGCGAAGCGCGCTGGGGCGACGTTCAGGTCGTTGCCGTTCCGGATGCCGCCGGCGCCGTCGACCACCTGCTGCTGACCGTGCTCGACATCACCAACCGGCGCCAGATCGAGGCCGAGTTGGTCCGCCAGTCCGCCTTCCAGCACGCCCTGCTCGACACCATTCCCAATCCCATCTTCTACAAGGGAGCGAACACCTGCTTTGTCGGCTGCAACAAGGCTTACGAGAAATTTTTCGGCATCGACCGCAGCCAGTTCATCGGCCGCCGCGTGCTCGATCTCGACTACCTGCCAGAGGCCGACCGCCTCACCTTCCAGGCCGAGGACGAAGCGGCCATTGCCAGCGGTGGCCACCTCATCCGTGAGGTGCCGATGCGGCATGCCGACGGCAGCCTGCGCGACACCCTCTATGCGGTGAATGCCTTCCGCGCCGCGGACGGTGCACCGGGCGGTCTAATCGGCGTCATCGTCGACATCACCGCCCAGAAGGATGCCGAGCGCGAGGCCGACCGGGCACGCGCCGCGGCCGAGGCGGCGGCGGAAGCCAAGGCTGCTTTCCTGGCCAACATGAGTCACGAAATTCGTACACCGATGAACGCCATCATCGGCATGAGCTACCTGGCTCAGCAGACTGAACTGACGCCGCGCCAGCGCAACTACCTGAGCAAGGTCGAAGCGGCGGCCAAGGGCCTGCTCGGCATCATCAACGACATCCTCGATCTGTCGAAGATCGAGGCCGGCATGATGAACATCGAGCGGGTACCGTTCAGCCTCGAGGCCAGCCTGCGCAACCTGGCCGACCTGAACAACCTGAAAGTCCGCGAGCACAACCTCGAATTGCTGTTCGACCTGGCCCCGGACGTACCCGACCGGCTGGTTGGTGACCCGCTACGCCTGGGCCAAGTGCTGACCAACCTGGTCGGCAACGCCATCAAATTCACCGAACACGGCGACATCACCGTCAGCGTGACCCTGGGTGACCGCTGGGCCGATGGCGTCCGGCTGCGCTTCGCCGTGCGCGACACCGGCATCGGCATGACCGCCGAACAAGTGGCCGGCATCTTCACCGCCTTCAACCAGGCCGACAGTTCAACCACCCGCAAGTACGGTGGCACCGGCCTCGGCCTGTCGATCTGCCAGCACATCGTCCGCCTGCTCGGCGGCGAGATCGGCGTCAGCAGCGAACCCGGCATCGGCAGTTGCTTCACATTCGAACTGCCGTTTGGCTTGGCCGACGAAGTACCAGCGCCCAGTACCGGCCGGCCTGGGCCGCTACGGGCGTTGATCGTCGACGACAGCGCCGGCGCCCGCGAAGTTTTCTCCCATATGCTCGGCAGCCTGAACATCGAGAGCCAGAGCGCCGCTAGCGGCGCCGAGGCACTGCAGCAGATCAGCGCCGCCCGCCTGGCCGGACGCCCCTTCCGCCTGCTGCTGCTGGACTGGAAGATGCCGGGCATGGACGGTGTCGATGTACTGGCGGCGCTGCGCCGCAGCGACAGCAAACCGCCGGTGGCAATCATGACCACCGCCTACGACCACGACGAGTTGCAGGCCGCTCTCGGCGATCTGACCGTCGACGCCATCCTCGACAAACCGGCCACCGCCTCGTCGCTGCTCGACAGCATCATGGCCGCCCTGCACCGTGCCGCACCCGCTGAACACAGTCCCGACGCCAGCCCGGCGCCATACTTCGACGGACAGCGCGTGCTGCTGGTCGAGGACAACGAAGTCAATCGCGAACTGGCCGAGGAAATCCTGGTCGGTATCGGCCTACGGGTCAGCTCCGCCGAACACGGCAAGCAAGCCCTGGCCCGGCTGCGCCAGGAAGATTTCGATCTGGTCCTGATGGATTGCCAGATGCCGGTAATGGACGGCTACGAGGCAGCCCGGCGCATCCGTGGCGAACTTGGCCGCCGTGCCCTGCCAATCGTGGCAATGACCGCCAACGCGCTGTCCGGCGACCGTGAACGCTGCTTGGCGGCAGGCATGAACGACCACATCGCCAAGCCGATCGACATTGCCGCCCTGCAGACGACGCTGGCTCGCTGGCTGGGCAGCGGCGCGCCAGGAACCATGCCCGAGACAGCAGTAGACAAGTCGGACGCGACCCTCGATCTCGCCGGCGTCCTGGCCCGCCTCGGCCACAATCGCGAGCTCTACGCCCGCTTGGCCGCTCGTTTCCGCGATAGCCAGAGCGACATCGTCAATCGTCTGGAAAGCGCCCTGGCCGCTGGCGACAACGCCGGCGCCCAGTTGATCGCCCACACCCTGCACGGCTTGGCCGGCAATCTCGGCGCCAACCGCCTGGCCGGCCAGGCCGCCGCACTGGAAAACCTGCTCAAGGAAACACCGAACGCCATCATCCCGAACGACCTGCTGGCGGCTCTAGCCGAAGAACTACAAGCGGTGCTCGCGGCAACCGCCGCCCACGCCACGCCGACCCAAACCACCGCCGTGCCACCGCCGCCGCTGACTCCGGAGGTTCTGCGCGCCGCCCTGGAGCATCTACGCGAACTGATCGAAACCTCCGACACCGCCTCCCTCCGCGAATTCGCCACCATCGCCGACCGCCTGCGGCAGACTGCCGATCCAGCACGGGTCGACGAATTGGCGCGATTGATCAACCAGTACGAATTCGAAGCGGCCGCTGCCATCCTCGATACCCTGATCGACCACCCGGCGGACTGACCCACCCGAAACGCAACAATTGAGACGGCAATGACCGAAGAGGACACTCCGCCCCCGCTCGACGCCGCCCCGCTGGCCCGCGCCGCCGCTTGGCTGCGCAGCGCCGATGCCCTGCTGGTCTGCGCCGGCGCTGGCATGGGAGTCGATTCCGGACTGCCCGACTTTCGCGGCACGGCGGGCTTTTGGCGGCACTACCCGGCGCTCGGCCGCGCCCGCATCCCATTCGAGTCGATCGCCAACCCCGCCGCCTTCGCCCGCGACCCGGCGCTGGCCTGGGGCTTCTACGGCCACCGCCTGGAACGCTACCGGCACACCCCGCCGCATGCCGGCTTCGCCCTGCTGCGGGAAATCGCCGCGCCGCTGCGGCACGGCCTGCGGGTATTCACCAGCAATGTCGACGGCCAATTCCAGAAAGCCGGCTTCGCGCCCGAGCAAATCTACGAGATTCACGGCTCCATCCACCACCTGCAATGCACCCTGCCTTGCCGGGAAGCCATCTGGCCGGCCGACGACTTCCAACCGGATGTCGACGTCGAACACTGCCAACTACGCAACGCCGTCCCGACCTGCCCCCGCTGCGGCGCCGTGGCGCGGCCCAACATCCTGATGTTCAACGACTGGCACTGGATCGAACGGCGCAGCGAACAACAACGCCAACGCCTGGATGACTGGCTGGCCGGCGTCGACCGCCTGGTCTGCATCGAAATCGGTGCCGGCACCGCCATCCCCAGCGTGCGCCGTTTTTCCGAACAATGCGGCGGCCGACTGATCCGCATCAACCCCGCCGCCCCCGAAGTACCCGATCCGACCCGCGCCCTCGGCCTGGCCTGCGGCGGCCTGGCCGGCCTCGCCGCGCTGCGCGCCGCTCTGGCTGACTGAAACTACTGGCTACTCCGGCGAGCGCGAATCAAGGCAGAGCGTCACCGGCCCGTCATTGACCAAGGCAATCCGCATATCGGCCCCGAACACCCCGGTCGGCACCGGCTTGCCCAGCCCGGCCGAAAGCCGCTCGACGAAACGCTCGAACAACGGCCGTGACAACTCACCCGACGCCGCCCGACTCCACGACGGCCGGCTGCCCTTTTTCGTCGAGGCGAACAGCGTGAATTGCGAAACGGCCAGAATGTCGCCGCCGGCATCGCACACGCTACGGTTCATCACCCCGTCAGCGTCGGCAAACAGGCGCAAGCGCACCAGCTTGCCAGCCATCCAGTCGAGATCAGCCTCTACGTCGCTTGCCTCGAACCCGGCCAGAACCAGCAAACCAATGCCGATCCGGCCCACTTCCCGGGCATCCACCGACACCGCCGCTTCGCTGACCCGCTGCACCACCACCCGCATCGTTTTTCCTCACCGAGTCGAACCGTAAGCCCATTTCCTCATTCTCGGCGCAACATTTGCCGAGTAACCGTCTACGCGAGGAAAGCACCAAGACCCTCACAAGATCTAACCGCTTTGCAAGTAGTGGCTTGCGAATGCTTTGCTAACCAGTTTTTCGAGAGTGGTTTTCCTTGCGTCTTTTCGATTTCTGGGGAAGTGGCAATTCTTGCTCAGAAAACAAACCAGATTGCTTGTCACTCTCCTGTATCTGCTTCTGAAGTAACTCTTGTGCTTGGCGAAGCATTTCGAGTACCT
>QMCE01001206.1_pt1 | contig 14116 bp, 13 predicted proteins | sample 1821851 | NCBI WGS metagenome assembly QMCE01 (sample SAMN09453174, study PRJNA476694) | Termite gut metagenome, whole genome shotgun sequencing project. | isolation source: worker | host: Odontotermes sp. | place: South Africa:Pretoria | collected 2016-01-28 | reverse complement strand
ATACTCGTTGTTGTCGAGGCTGAATACCAGTAATGTGATTCCGTCGACGGTATATTCTACATCGGTGGGCCATGCACGCGTATGGGTGCGCGGGGTGCGGATGGTTAATCTCACCGAGGTCTCGCTCCCGTCTGCCGAGGGCGGCCTCACCAACTGCTCGCGCATGCAGGAGCCGAATAACGACACCGATGCTGCGGCAAGAAGTATAAGTATACCGTGTCTCATGACTCTATGATATTTCCCATTGATGCACTTCGTTCCAAGGTGTAACCACAACCTGGACGTGCACGCGGCCCGTACTTCCGATATGCATAAGCACGTTGGTGGTCATGCCCTGTTCGAGGTCGATAAAGTCGCCGGTGCTTTGTTCCTTGTTTGTGGTCGCTACCAGGGTATCATCGGCACGTGTGCCGCTTTCGCGATAGAGATTTACTACTACACTATCCTCTTCGGTAGTATTGTCGGGATCTTCGGAATGTATCAGATAAAATGGAGCAGGGGATACGTACCAGCCGCGTTGGTTGAATGTGCCGACCTCGCGTATTTCGAGATCGTCGGGAGTGGGGTTGCCCAAGAAGTCGTAACCGTAGTTCTGGTTACACATTTCGAAGTAATAGTTGTCGTCTTGGCCCGGCGGCAAACCGATCACGGTTATGCTCAGGCGTGCGTTCTTTTGTGTTATATCTACTTCGTGTACCGTCACATTGTCGTCCCGTACACCCACCTTGCGCAGGTCGGTCAGGCCGAAGAACATCTCGCCCGGACACATATGGTAATCTTCGCCGTTGGGCAGCAGACAGAGGAACGGTGCGTCTATTGATTCGTTAGGAACAATATCGAGCCAGTCGGCCGGTTCGCGCTTACCGCCACTGCCGTCGTCGACGATAGGCCCTTTTATGTTGGCCCATGCCGAGACGTAGGCAACGGGACGATTGATGGCGCGCGTGGCGATGGGCAACTGTATGGTGTCGGTCACATTGGCCTGGTCTATTTCCAGGCGGTCGATATAGCGGCCGTCGCTGTCGAAGAGAAACAGCACGGCGTCCATGACCCTGTTGGTGGCCAGAGCGTCTTCGGTTATGTCGTTTTTCGACTGCAGGTCGATGACGCGCACCACAACATATTCGTCCCTGACGGTCGGCGGACAGTCCGAAAGATCCTCATATACACACCCCGCAAGGAGTGGGAGGATGAGCAGTGTGAAGATAGAGCTTTTCATGGCCTCGTTCTTCTGTTAGATGGAGTGGGGAACCGCCGCTTTGTGGTGCGGCAGGCTCCCCCGCCATTCAGTGTAGGATATTTAGTAAAAAGAGGTACTACCAGACAACGTTCTGGTTGATCGGGCCCAGCCAATCCTGGGGAACGATATCTACCAATATGCCACCGGGCAGCGTAGGATCGTCGGGATCGGTACGGCCAATGGGAGAGGTGATGGTCAGGTTGATCGTGTAGATCGTGTTGCGCTGGATGTAGTTGCCATAACCGGTATCTCCGGTGTTCGATGTGGGGTTCACTTCGATCGGAATGTAATAAGGAGTACCGTCATAGAGCAGAGATACGGTAAGGAGCGTAGGTACGAAGTCGCCCGAATCGGAGTACATGTCCGGATTATTGGGCAATACATAGAAGTAGTTGTCGAGCGTGAACTCGAGACCCAATGCCTGAGTAAAGGAGAAGACAACACCCTCTACCGTACCCAAAACACCTGTTACGGCATCGCTGACATCAGTCAAAAGACCAGTAATGAAACCGGGGAGGAGTAGTTGAGTAAGATAGTCCAGAGGACTCAAATGCCCTACTACATCGAATACGGCGCCGATAGCGGCGTTCAGGGCACCGAACAGTCCGGTTCCCATATCGCCCAATGCGGCAGTTCCCGTATCGCCAAGGTCGCCGGAAGTCGTATTGCTGACAGAACCTACCAAACCGCCCAGATATGTCGGAACGGCTTCGGGTTCGATATCGGCGTTCAACGGACCTACGGTGGTCTTGCTCAGCGCGCGCTGAATAGATACGCCGGTGATAGACAATTTACCCAGGTCGGACGGTTCAACGTCGGTGTCGATGGTGATCTTGCCCAACTGTACCTTTGCAACGACTCTCGAAATGTTGACCGTAACGGTTTCTGTTCCACCTGCGGTAAGAGTTACGGGATCGTCGGCCTCGCCGGTCATTACCAGACCGTTTGCCAACAGTGTGGTTGTGTTGTTGGTCTGCTGTTCGGTCAGAGAGAGGTAGGTGGTGGCCAATTCGTCGGAACTGCCGGTCTCGAAATTCGGAACGGTAGCCCCCTCGGTATTAGCTATCACAACCACTCTCAGCGGAATCCCTGCCGGAACGGTAACCGGAAGCGGAGTGTCGGGATCGTCGGAAGAAGCCTGACCTACGAGACCGCCTGTCGAGTTGAAGACGTAGGCCGTGTAGTTGTGGACGTCGTATTCTGCTGCCTCGAGCAAGCCGACGGTGTTCAATGCCGAGCCGAAAAGGCCGGAGCGGGCATCCATTACGTCACCCGCCAGACGCACGGTAATAATACCATCCTCGCCGGTCCCTACAGGGTCGTTTTGCGGATCGGTGCTACATCCCGCAGCAACGATCGCCAAGGCCATAAGCCCGAATAGTACTTTTTTCATAACTAATTAATTTAGAGGTGATTAGATAATCCTATACACCCCTGTTTTCATAATTCGTGCCATATCGCCTTATATTGATTCCGCGGATCGGGATACCGACTTTGCCGGGCTGTGGCAATGTTTTAGGCAGCACATATACTTTGCCTTAAAACCCGGGGCGCTTAGTAATTGCCCGGTATTTTGTGGTTGCAAAAAAAACGCTCGGACAGGATATTGTTTTAATAAACCATTTATATCGAGATAAAAAAACTGCCGAACTATGCAGTTCGGCAGTTAATGAATTTTCATGAGGTACGCCTGACTCCGAGTCCGATTCGGTGACTGATGCGTCTGATTCGGAATGTGGGTGTCTATTGTTCGGGAATGACTTACTTTTGCCTGAAATAGATCTGTATCGGCACCCCGCTGAAGTCCCACTGTGCGCGGATCTTATTCTCGAGAAAGCGGCGGTAGGGATCGCGGACATATTGCGGAAGGTTGACGAAAAAGGCGAACGCCGGAGTGGGCGACGGCAGTTGCATGGCGTATTTTATGCGCACATACTTCCCCTTGATCGAGGGCGGCGGCGTCTGCTCGATGATGGGCAGGATGAAGTCGTTGATCTGCGAGGTGGGGATGCGGCGCGAGCGGCTCTCGTAGACACGGATCGCGGTTTGGAGCACCTCCAATATGCGTTGTTTGTTCAGCACCGAGGTGAAGATCACGGGCACGTCGTCGAACGGCGACAGTTTCTTCTCCAACTGGGCGCGGTACTCTTTCATGGTGTTGGTCTGTTTCTCGATCAGGTCCCACTTGTTGACCACCACGACGACTCCTTTTTTGTTGCGCACGATGAGTTGGAATATGTTCATATCCTGACTCTCGATCCCGGTGGTGGCATCGAGCATCAGTATGCAGACGTCGGAGTTCTCGATGGCGCGTATCGACCTCATCACTGAGTAGAACTCCAGATCTTCGGTAACCTTACCTTTTTTGCGCAATCCCGCCGTGTCGACCAACTCGAAATCCATTCCGAATTTGTTGTAGCGCGTTGCCGTGGCGTCGCGCGTGGTGCCTGCAACGGGAGTGACGATATTGCGCTCGCTGCCCAGCAGGGCGTTGGTGAGCGACGATTTTCCTACATTGGGCCGCCCTACTATGGTGATGCGCGGCAGAGTCGACTCCTCCTGAGCGCGTGTTTCGGTGGGCAGGGCGTCGAAAATGGCATCCATCATCTCGCCCGTTCCCGTGCCGCTCATCGAGCTCACGGCTATCGGTGCGCCCAGGCCGAGCGCGTGGAACTGGTGAGTGTCGTAGAGCTGGCTGTTGTTGTCGACCTTGTTGACCACCATGATCACCTTCTTCGATGTGCGGCGCAACAGATCGGCCACCTGCTCGTCGATGTCGGTAATGCCAGTACCTACCTCGGTGACCATCAGGATCACATCGGCCTCGTCTATGGCCAGACCCACCTGGCGGCGGATCTGCTCCTCGAAAACGTCGTCGCCGTCAGTGGTGTATCCCCCCGTGTCGATGACCGAGAATTCGCGCCCGCGCCAGTCGGACCGCCCATAGTGGCGATCGCGCGTGGTGCCTGCCGTGTCGTCCGTAATAGCCTGCCGCCCGCCCACCAATCGGTTGAACAGCGTGCTCTTGCCCACATTCGGGCGCCCCACAATCGCTACAAGTGCCATAGAATTAAAGTTGTGTTTGAGGGGACAAAAATAACGAAATTTAATTACCTTTGTAGGGTTATGGCACGGAAAATAGTAGTAATATCGTCGAGTGTGCGCACAGGGCGCCTCAGCCACAGGGTGGCGTTGTTCCTGTGCCGCAAGTTGGGGGCAGAGATGGTCGATCTGCTGGAGTATGACTTTCCGCTGTTCCGCGAGCGGTTGAAATATATGTCGGAGCCACCGGCGGGGGCTGCCGATTTTGCGCGCAGTGTGACTGAGGCCGATGGGGTAGTGGTCGTATCGCCGGTATATAATGCCGACTGCCCGGCGGCGCTGAAGAATGTGGTCGATCTGTTGGTGGACGAGTGGGTGGGGAAGCCGGTGCTGGTGGTGTCGGTAACCTCGGGCAGCAATGCAGGAATTTCTACGGTACAGAAGCTTCAGGCACTGTTTTTGAAATTGGGAGCCCGTGTCGCGGCGCCGCTGTATACGGTGATCAACGTGGAGAAGGATTTCGCAGCGGACGGTACGCTTGTCAATCCCGACGTCGAGAGGTTCGGCCGTGCGCCGTTGGACGAGTTTTTGTGGATGGTGGAGAAGTCGGCAGAATCTGATGAATAATCAAAAGATATATTGGCGATCAGTAGGTCGGCACGCCCGTGGGATTGATTTTCGACAGAGAGGACAGATTAAGAATTATAGCTTGATTGAGATTTGCAATTAGCTCACTTTTAACTCCGGCCCGACTTGTAATTGGGGCGTACATGCGCACAAGTCGACGTATGCAAATATTTCTCGGACAGAGTAGGGAATGCTCTTGGCGGCAAAACCCAAATGAGCTCAAATAGCTATCTAATAAGACTTAAGCAGAACAATAAACCTTATAAATAAATGAAAAAACTATTGATTATTGGCATTGCGGCGCTCTTCGGGAGTGGAGCTATGGCTATGGGGCCTGTGGATTTCGGTCTGAGGGGCGGACTCAACTCGGTGAATTTCGATTTCGATCATAATAATCTGGGTGACTCGTGGCTGGCGTTCAGCAAGGGGCGTACGGGTTATCATGCCGGGGTGTGGATGCGGTTAGATCTGGGTGCGGTTTTCGTACAGCCCGAGTTCCTCTACAACTGGAATCGCTACGACCTGCGCATGTGGAGCGATCCGGCACTATCGATGGCCAAGTCGAAGATCAAGGTGCAGACTTTCGAGGTTCCGGTCCTGGTGGGTATGAAGTTGCTTTTCCTGCGCGTGAATGCAGGCCCGGTATTCAATATTATGAACCAGACGAAGCACTCGGGAGGAGGGGCGATCGATGATGCCGAGGTTATGAAACCCAGTGTGTCGTACACGGCCGGCTTCGGGCTCGATATCTCGAAAGTGAGTCTCGACATACGCTATAACGGAATGTTCGAGAAGGCTAAGCAGACGGTGTGGATTGGCGACGAGAGCTATAAGCAAGGCACCAACTTCCGCGGATGGACGTTCGGCTTGGGTTGGAGATTTTAGTATAGATATACCTTATATATATACGTGGAAAGAACTATCGAATTCGAGGGCATAGATCCTCGTGAGCTCTACGGGGCGGAGAACCGCAACCTTGCCCAGATTGGCGAGCTATTCCCGAAACTTAAACTGGTGGCCCGCGGCTCGACCCTCAAGGTGCTCGGCGAGGAGGCCGAAATAGGGCGCTTCGAGCAGAAATTGCGCACGCTGACCGACTATTACCTTAAGTATAACCGCCTTTCGCCCGATGTGATCGAGCAGACTATGGAGGGGTCGCTGCCCGAGCATGGGGCCGAGGATGTTATCGTGTATGGCAATAACGGCACTGTGGTGCGTGCGCGGACTGTGAATCAGCAGGCGCTGGTGCGACTCTCGGATACGAACGATTTGCTGTTCGCCGTAGGTCCCGCAGGTACGGGTAAGACCTATACGGCCATCGCTCTGGCGGTGCGCGCGCTGAAGAACAAGGAGGTGAAGCGCATAATACTCACGCGGCCAGCAGTGGAAGCTGGAGAGAAGCTGGGGTTCCTGCCCGGGGATATGAAAGAGAAACTCGACCCGTATCTGCAACCTCTCTACGATGCGTTGAACGACATGATTCCCGCCGCCAAGCTCCAGAAATATATGGAGGAGGGTACGGTGCAGATCGCGCCGTTGGCCTATATGCGCGGACGGACGCTCGACAACGCCTTTGTGATACTCGACGAGGCGCAGAACACCACGTTCTCGCAACTGAAGATGTTCCTGACGCGTATGGGGCGCAATGCACGATTTATCGTAACCGGCGATCTTACGCAGATCGATCTTCCGCGGCGCGACGATTCGGGACTGGCGGTGGTCGTAGAGCGGTTGCGGAATGTGCGCGGTATAGGTATGGCCGAGTTCGACAAGCGCGATATCGTGCGGCACTCGTTGGTGAAGTCTATTGTCGAGGCTTTGGAGAAACATACGGGCGAGTAGGGGGCATGTGTGTGCCATGTGCCGCGATTCATTACGTCTAAAACTGTGAATGCCGTAGGGACTGTGTCTTTTCTGCGCGAAAGATATCGGGGATCTGTCGAGTAGGGATATGTGCCATGTGCCGATCCATTACGTCTAAAACCGTGTGCCGTAGGGACTGTGTCTTTTCTATGCAAAAGATATCGGTGTTCTGTCGAAGGCTGCGCGGGAGAATCTTGTACGGGAGAATGACTCTCGAATTAGAAGACGAGTGACTGCCACATGTTTGTAGACCCTCGCAGGTTAGTGGTGGATGTGTTATTAATGTAGTGTCTAATTTGTGAGTCTTTGTGCTCTCGGTATATTTATGACCCCTGCGGCAGGTTGAATTTCACTGCCCTTGTGCGATAACATGTTCTTTAATTCATACATGAAAAATTCAGTAACCCAAACAAATAAGATGGATGCAATTATAAAAACCGATTTCCAATTCGAAGGGCAGAAGGGGAAATACGTGGGCAAGGTGAGGGATGTGTACGATATCGATGGGCGGTGGCTGGTTATGGTGGCTACTGACAGGATCTCGGCGTTCGATGTGGTGCTGCCTCGCGGGATACCTTATAAAGGCCAGGTACTGAACCAGATAGCGTCGAAGTTCCTCGATGCCACGTCCGATATTTGTCCGAATTGGAAGATCGCGTCGCCCGATCCCATGGCTACTGTGGGGCATCGGTGTGAGCCTTTCCCGGTCGAGATGATCGTGCGCGCGTACCTTACCGGGAGCTCGTGGCGCGACTATAAAGCGGGCCGGAGAGAGATCTGCGGAGTGCCGTTGCCCGATGGAATGAGGGAGCACGAACGTTTCCTGCAGCCGATCCTCACGCCAACCACCAAGGCCGAGCAGGGGGCGCATGACGAGAATATTTCGCGCGAAGAAATTATACGGAAAGGTCTCGTGTTGGAGCAAGATTATATACGACTGGAAGAATATTCTCTTGCATTGTTTGCGCGAGGTCAGCAGATGGCGGCCGAGAGGGGGCTGATTTTAGTCGACACGAAGTATGAATTCGGTAAACGCGACGGAGAGATAACGCTGATCGACGAGATCCATACACCCGATTCGTCGCGTTATTTCTATGCCGAGGGGTATGAGGAGCGCTTTGCGAAGGGTGAGCAGCAGCGGCAGTTGTCGAAGGAATTTGTGCGCGAGTGGCTGATGGAGAACGGGTTCCAGGGTCGCGAGGGAGAGCGTGTGCCGGAGATGACGGACGCCGTGGTGGAGAGCATAAGTGACAGATACATAGAGCTTTATGAGCGGATCACGGGTGAGAATTTCGTGCGTGCCGACAGCGGCGATGTGCTGGAGCGCATAGAGAATAATTGCCGCAATATGATCGCGAGGTTGAAATAGGGGGCGTTTGGTGTCCGGTTTTTTGCGCGGAAAATAATGTTGGCAAGAGGTTTCGGTGCGATATGAATTTGCTCTGAAAAAAACGCCACACGACCAGAGAGCGATGCGCTCTGAAGCCTGCTGTTCACCGAATCAATCGTTAGGAGGAGCATATTTTGGCGAGAGGTTTGGTGTTAATGTAAGCCTTTTTACAACCGATTTTCTCGATAATATCGACTACAAACTAATAAAAAATACATAAATGAACAAAGAGATCAAGAGTCTGAAGCCGGAGTTGCTGTGGAAACATTTTGCTGCGATTTGCGCGATCCCGCATCCATCGGGTCATGAGGAGGCGATTCGCGAATATGTGGTTGCTTTTGCGAAGGAGCAGGGGCTGGAATACCTTGTGGATGAGGGAAATAACGTGATTGTGCGCAAGCCTGCCACTTCGGGGATGGAGGATCGCAAGACCGTGGTTTTGCAGTCGCATCTCGACATGGTGCCGCAGAAAAATGGCGACAAGGTGTTCGATTTCGAGAAGGACCCTATCGAGGCGTATATCGACGGCGAGTGGGTGACGGCGAACGGGACCACTTTGGGGGCCGATAATGGGATTGGTGCGGCAGCCACGCTGATGGTATTGGAGTCGAAAAATCTGCGCCACGGGCCCATAGAAGCCCTGTTTACGGCTACCGAGGAGACTGGAATGGACGGCGCTTTCGGGTTGCGGGCGGGTGAGCTGAAGGGCGAAATTCTGCTGAATCTCGACTCCGAGACCGAGGGCGAGTTATATGTTGGGTGTGCCGGCGGGTTGGATGCTAATATTAAATTTGATTACACGGCCGACAAAAGCGAGTTCAAGAGTCATAAGGCTGTCGATCTGGAGGTGAAAGGTCTGCGCGGCGGTCACTCGGGGATGGAAATAATATTGCAGCGGGGTAATGCCAATAAGCTGATATTCAGGTTCTTGCGACTGGCTTGGGAGCGTTATGATATTCAACTGGCGAGTGTCGATGGGGGTGGATTGCGCAATGCTATTCCGCGCGAGGGAACTGCAAAAATATACGTTCCGGCAACTGAGGTCGAGAAATTCAAGCGCGATGTGGCGGAGTACGAAAAGATCATCATAGCCGAATTTAAGGGTATCGAGGACGCGATTTCGATCAAGGCGGTGGACTCCATGCCCGGTACACACGGCGTTATTCCGAAGGAGGTTGCGATGCGTTTGACGCGTGCGGTGTGTGGTTGTCCGAATGGGGTGATTACGATGAGCATGTCGATGGAGGGACTGGTGCAGACGTCGACGAACCTCGCCAGAGTGGTCTCCGATGGCGCTACTATCAGGCTTCAGGCTCTGATGCGCAGCTCGGTCGACACCGAGAAAGACGCTTTGGCGGGCAGTATGTGCTCGGTTTTCGAGCTTGCGGGGGCACAAGTCGAGCTCAGTGGCGGGTATAGCGGCTGGCGGCCAAATATGGCATCGCCGATCCTGAAAACTATGCAGGAAGTGTACAATAAATTATACGGAAAAACGCCCGCGATCGCTGCTGTGCATGCAGGTTTGGAGTGTGGAATTATCGGCGGCAAGTATCCCGAGATGGACATGATCTCGTTCGGGCCGACGATCCGTTTCCCCCATTCGCCCGACGAAAAGGTGAACATAGAATCGGTCGCCAAATTCTGGGAATTCATGAAGGCGACGCTCGAAAATATCCCTAAAAAATAGTGATCGACAAGTGGTTCGCGATTGTCAACCCCGTCGCCGGCAAGGGGCGGGGTCTCGACGACTGGCCGCAGATCAGCCGCCTGTTGCGTGCCAGCGGCATCATGCCCGACTACGCCTTCACGGAGCATAAATACCACGCCATAGAGTTGGCTGTGGAGGCCATCACGGCCGGATATCGCAAATTGCTGGTGGTGGGGGGCGACGGTACGATCCACGAGGTGGTCAACGGCCTTTTTATCCAGCGCGAGGTGCCGACGCAGGATGTGTTGCTGTCGGTGATCGCCGTGGGTACGGGCAATGACTGGATCCGCATGTTCGGCATTCCGCGCAGGTACTCCGACGCCATTCGCGCCATTGTCGAGGGCCATTCGTTTTTGCAGGATGTGGGTCGGCTGACATATATGAAGGCCCATGTGAGGCAGGTGCGTTATATGGCCAACGTGGCGGGAGTGGGGTTCGATGGTTTTGTAAATCGCCAGTATAATCGACTTAAGGATGAGGGGCGGCGCAGTAAATGGCTGTATATCTGGAGTTTAGTGAAGTCGGTGATGCGCTACTCTTCGACCGGAGTGAGGATATGGATCGATGGGCAGCAAGTGGTCAACGACCTGGTTTACAGCGGCACGATAGGCATCGGTAAGTACAACGGTGGGGGGATGATCCCGATGCCCGAGGCGGTGGCAGACGACGGATTATTCGATGTCACGGTGATTCGCCGCATGAGCCGACTGGGGGTGCTGATGCGTGTGCGGTCGCTGTATAATGGGCAGATTTACCGGTTGCGGGGGGTGTCGCTGTTCCGTGGACGGACGATCTGTATAGAATCTACGCCTGAAATCCGTGTCGAGGTCGATGGTGAGGCCCTCGGATTTTCGCCTTTCGAGTTCGAGCTGATAGACCGCGCTGTGAGGGTGGTGGTGTCGGAGAAGTTTCTTAAGCAGGAGGTTCGTACGGTTGAAATATCTTAGAGGTCCTTGGGTTTTCGCCTTTTGAGTCGATAGACTGTGCGGGTATTATAGTGTCGGAGAATTTTCTCGAATAAGAGGTTCTGTTGATATGTCTTAGGTTAGACACTCGTGTTTTTACATTTCGAGTTGAAAAATTGTGCGGTGATGTTGGCATCGGAGAAGTTCTTCGAGCAGGAGGTTTGTGCGGTTGATATGTCTTAGGTGATGCACTCGGTTTTTAGTCTGGGTTGATAGACTGTGTGCCGTGAGTGTAGCGTCGGAGAATTTCCGTGAGCATGAGGTTCGTGTGGTTGATAGTTGAGCGAAATGCCGTCTGCCGGTCGGTGGGATGGATAATAAAATGGTCATATTCGCCAGCCGTTGAGAAAGGTGTGCTCAAAAGTTTGGCAAATATCGAACTTTAATAGTTCAGATTTTTCCTATATTAGGCTAAGTCTATCGAAAAATGATGTTGCGGCATTGTTTGTTATACTGCCGCCATCAAGAGCAAGTTATATCACTACTCTGCATACACCTCATCTCTCCTTACATAACATTCAACGATTTCTTAATATAGAGTTTGGCTTTATACTTTCTGGCTATTTCCCACTCCGTGTCTTTCGCTTTTTTACGATCAGGGCGGCTGTTAGGTATGCGATCATCGGGCAGATTGGCAGTAGGCAGGCGTCGGCTTTGCCCGACAGTAGCGAGAGCACCAAAATATCGGCCCACACGGTGGTGTAGAGGAATTTTGCGATGTCGGTTTTAAGCCGTTTGCGCCACACGCCGAGGCAGATCATAACCACATATAGCGGCGTCCAAGGCAGGAAATTCCACAATATGCGAGGCATGTACCAGAATAGATGTTCCCTCGGGGGAGGCGTAAAGATCGGGCCGTCGCGGTAGACAGTTGCGAACCATAGTAGGCATAATATGCTGAATATCAGCACTTCGCGAATGCCGATCCATTGTCCGACATCTTTCCACCGGCGCTTCACTGTGATCCATGCTGTGATAGCGGCCAGGGGTGCGACGATGCCGGCCACACCTCCGCAAAGCATGGCTCCGAATAGCCACACCGGCACCAACCAACGCCGTTGCCCATTACATCTGTAAGTCAGGAAAAAATCGCGCAACGCAAGGACTGAGAACAGCGTTGCTGCCAAAGCCCATCTCTCGGTTGCCACCGATTTGGCGAACAGGAATGTAGAGCACATCAACACTGCCGCAACGACAGCACTGTGCCGCAGTGCGCAACTGCGTGTCCAGCGCTCCATAGCCGCAACGATCGCTGCCGCAGCAACCACCGAAACCGCGATCCACATCACGCCAGCCCCAACTCGCGGCGCACATAGGCCACGTCGACCCCCAGGATAGTCTCTATGATATTCGGGAAAGTACGGCCATGGAAACCGAATCCGCCCTCGGTCATCTCGCGAATGGCCTCCTCTTTTGTAACACCCTGGAAGACAATGCGATACATTGCAATAACGGCCCCCGTGCGGTCGGCTCCGTGCCAACAATGGACGAGTACCGGGCCCTGTGCATCGCGGATCACGCGGAGTGCTTCGATGAGCTGTTGGACGCTGATTTTACTCGCTTTCGAGGCTATGCGGTGCAGCTTGAGGCCCACGGCACGCGCCTGTCGCCGATGGTCGTGATACCAACGCAGATTGAGCACCTCGCGAATACCGTGCTTCTCGAGAAGCGTGCGGAAATCGCGCTTACGGGGCTGTTGCGAGCGGTAGAGCTTTGTATCGACCTTAAATATCTTCATAACGATACGCAAAAGTAATAAAAAAATCACTATCTTCGTGCGTATTGAAAATACATAAGGTGTTTTGAGCCTGTTGGAATGCCTGTTTGTTGATTTTGTTGTTGTATTTTCTTGCCTATGGAGGCTCTAGATCAGACTTTTTTGCAGACTTAAAATATACCGCGAAATATATACAAATTTATGAAAAAAGAGATAGTGCTCAGTAGCGAATTGCCCGATTACCCCGAGTTTGTGGATGGTATCAGGCGTGCTCCCGACCGCGGGTTCAGGCTCTCGGAAGCGCAGACAAAAACGGCCCTTAAGAATGCGTTGCGATATATTCCCAAGGAGTTGCATGGGCAATTGGCGCCCGAGTTTCTCGACGAATTGCGCACTCGTGGGCGTATTTATGGTTACCGTTATCGTCCGGCGGGCGACCTTAAGGCCCGACCGGTGAATGAATATAAAGGTAAATGTCTGGCGGGTAAGGCGTTTCAGGTAATGATCGACAATAACCTGTGTTTCGACATAGCGCTCTATCCCTACGAGTTGGTGACCTATGGCGAAACGGGGCAGGTATGTGCCAATTGGATGCAGTATCGCCTGATAATGAAGTACTTAGAGGTGATGACCGATGAGCAGACACTGGTCGTGGAGTCGGGTCATCCGTTGGGGTTGTTCAAGTCTTCGACGAGTGCGCCGCGGGTTATTATCACCAACTCGATGATGATCGGCATGTTCGATAATCCGCACGATTGGGAGATCGCGGCCGAGATGGGAGTGGCGAATTACGGGCAGATGACAGCCGGAGGATGGATGTATATCGGCCCCCAGGGTATTGTGCACGGCACTTTCAATACGTTACTCAATGCCGGGCGTATGAAACTGGGTACGGGCGACGACCTGCGCGGGCGACTGTTCGTGTCGTCGGGACTGGGCGGTATGAGCGGCGCACAACCCAAGGCGGCCGATATAGCGGGCGCTGTGAGCATCGTGGCCGAGGTCGACCGATCGCGAATCGAGACCCGGCATACGCAGGGCTGGGTGCAGCGTGCGACCAACTCGTTGCCGGAAGCTTTCCGGTGGGCGGATGAGGCGTTGGTGGCCGGTGAGCCGTTGTCTATCGCATATCATGGTAATATTGTCGACCTGCTCGAGTATGCGCAGAAAGAGGGTAAGCATATAGATCTGTTGAGCGATCAGACGTCGTGCCATGCGCCTTACGAGGGAGGCTATTGCCCCGCCGGGGTCGATTTTGACGAGCGCACGAAACTGCTGACTTCCGATCGTGAGCGGTTTAAACAATTGGTCGACGAGTCGTTGCGGCGCCACTTCTTGAACACCTGAATCTTCTTGCCGTGCGCAAACGCCTTGTCATCTCAAATACGTTGCCCGCGCAGCGCGTTCTCGGTTCGACTTTCTGCCCCATTCAGCTCGCCGACCAGAAGCCCTACCGTCGAGCCCACGCCATCAAACCCGAAGAATGGTATGCACGCCAAGGTATGACGGGACAGATTCGAGATCCTTCGCCGCTGCAACGGCAAGGGACTTCGGCGAAAATTTC
>QMCE01001204.1_pt1 | contig 14124 bp, 11 predicted proteins | sample 1821851 | NCBI WGS metagenome assembly QMCE01 (sample SAMN09453174, study PRJNA476694) | Termite gut metagenome, whole genome shotgun sequencing project. | isolation source: worker | host: Odontotermes sp. | place: South Africa:Pretoria | collected 2016-01-28 | reverse complement strand
CATATCCTCGCCGGGAGCAAACCTTTCTTGAAATCAAAGGCAGAAACCTGATCTCCGGCTTGCCTCAGGCGCTTACCGTCAGCTCCAACGAAATGATCGAAGCGCTCGAGGAGCCTTTACAGGTTATTTTGGAAACAGTACGCGGTATCTTCGAACGCATGCCCCCGGAGTTAACCAGCGACATCGCCGAGCGCGGCATATGCATCACAGGCGGCGGCGGGCTGCTCTACGGCATGGAAAAATTCATCGCCGAACATACAAAGGTTCCCTGCTATATCGCGGAAGACCCTGTGTCCTGCGTCGCGATTGGCACGGGCAAGGCCCTGGAGGATCTCGACCTCTATTCCCGGGGCGCAGTCTACGATTATAAGCGCGGGGATTATTTTGAAAGCTATATGTAGCGGCAATAAATAACAGCGCATTCGCGGGCTGATTGCGCTGTTTATAAATTTGTATTGCCAGCGGATATTGTATTTTATCCGTTTTATGTGATAGAATAGCCTGACCAGCATTCTATAAGGCGGGTTTCTATGAATAACGAAGAAAAGATTTTATCTATACTGGAAACCATGCAAGGCAGTATCGTAGCCATGCAGGGCGACATCAGTACGATCAATAATCGTCTTCAAGGCATCGACGAGCGTCTTGATGGCATCGACGAGCGTCTTGATCGTATGGACGAGCGTATCGACGGCATTGACGGGCGGCTTGATAAGCTCGAGCTGGAACAATCCGAAATGGCTTCCGTTATAAAGCGTATCGATAGATCCGTTATTCTGATCGAAAACGAGCACGGCAAGAAAATCGGAGCGTTGTTCGACGGCTATCAGGCCAGCCTCGACCGCGACAAAGCCATAGAGCCCAGGGTTACGCTGCTGGAGCGCACCACTGAGCGGCACGGCTTGGAAATCCTCACTTTAAAGCAGGCGAAATAACTCGGCTTGCGTTCACTATCCTTATTTAATTCCCCATGTTTTCCGGCATAGGCTCGTGCTTTATATCGTGCTCCTCCGCATATCTCCAAGCCACGCTCCCCGGCGTGGCGTATATTGTAAGTTTGGGGCAGAAGCCAAAAGCTTCATATTTTGTTTCTGCCAGCTTGAGGGTTCTTATCTTCTCTACGGAATCGGGGATGAAAATCGAAGTGAGGGACTTGCAGCCGCGGAAAGCGCCTCCGTTGATAACTGTAACGCTTTTAGGAATAACAACCGATTCGATGGCTTCGCACTCCCGGAAATCTTCAGATGATATTTCCGTTATGCATTCCGGGAGTACGATACGCGTTTTCCCTTCGCACAAAACGCCGTCTTGGCACGTTATGCACGCTGTTTGGTGGGCATTTGCGTAGCATTCTACATATGTATCTTTCGAAGTATGGATTACGGCGTTCGCTGGCCAGGGCAGAACAGCTTTACCCTGATCAACGTAACGAACATATCCGTTTACCATAAAGTATTGGACTTTATCATGATCAATCGAACCAATACTTTTAATGGTATCAGGGAGCCATATTTCTCTTATACTTTTAACATTGGATAAGTAGTTAGCCTTAATAAAAGCTCTGGAGCTTATTGCCGCAACGCCGTCACAGACAGTAACCGCAGTAGCTTTTGAGTCTTCAAACATGTGTTTTCCTATATATTTCACGTAGTCGTTAGAAGCCCATTTATGCGGAATGACCGCATGCGCGCAGTTGCCGACGTATTTTTTGATATAGGTTTTTTTATCGTCGTCAACACTGTACTCAAACAGCTTATATAGATTTTGCCTGCACCTGAATTGAGCCAGAGTTTCACGAAGCTTAATATTGAAGTCTTCCTGATGCGGCGTCAAGCCTTACAGCAGCCCGATTGATCTGGCAATATCTGTAGACAAACCGTCCGGGTCTAATGACCAGTAAACGATTAGCAATGGGGCGCCTTGTGACGCGGCGCTGCGCAGCGCGCTCATAAACTTGCCGTTTCCGGCGACTGCGGGCGTCATAAATAACAACGTCAAATCAGCGGCTAAAACTGCGGCTTCATCAATAGAATCCATGCTGTTAAGAGACTTGATGTTATATCCGTCTTCCCGCAGGCTGTTTAAAAGCGAGTGTATCTCCTGGTCGTATGCAAAAATTGCCAAGGCATATCCGTCAGAAGTTGAGTTGTCTGTATCGACGGCTGCAAGCTGTTCCTGCGGCTTAATAAGCTTTATCCTGTATCCGGATTCTCTTGCCTCTTTATAAGCCTCTGAGTCCTTCGCGCAAATAAAGGTAGGTATTATACGGTCAAGCCTGTTGAATATTACCCCCATTATAGCACCGTAAATCGGCGTGAAGATTATCATCCATACGATTCCGATTAACAATCCATTAATATCGGACGTTACGCCAAAGAGAACTTCATTGAGCAGGCCATATGATATAATGCCGATGATAAACCCCCAAATAAGGTTAAGATGATCCGATATTGGATCTTCATAAGGCCTGCATGACAATTCACTGAAATAGCAGCTATGCTCGGGATTATGGAATCGTAGCCGTATCCTGCTGTCTATTTTGACAAGTCCTCGCTAAGCATCCTAACCGGCAAACCATAATATTCACCCGGTATTACAACTTTTCCGGACTCGCCATAGTAGCTTTCCAATTTTATACCGTCGCCGTAATACGAAAATCTATAGTCCTCCATCGGAGGCGGCGTTTGCAAGTCGTATTCAACATCACTTTTATCCTTCGGAGCCGTCGCCGTTCTCGCGCCAAAATACTCAAAGCCGCTTTCCCTTAGCGCCATAGCGGCATCCCTGGGCGCAACCCGCTCGATCCCGGCGATAGCTTCGGGCAATCGTTCCACGGCGTCTATCATTATCGGTATGATCTTTTTCCTAAGCAGCTTTGCGTATGCCAGCTCAAAGTCAATTACAAACGGGCGTTTCACCGAGCGCTCCGTCACAAATAGAAGAAATACCTCGCATTCCCGTACGTGCCGTGCGATTTCCGGCAGATAACGCTCGGTTATGCGTATCCCTTCGTCGTACCAGAGGTTCCAACCGGTCTCATATAGCTCCCTAATAATGGGGTATACCCGCGATGCGTCGTCGTGGGCGTAGCTTACAAAGGCGAATTGCTGCTCACATGCTTCAAAGGGCTTCGCGGCGTAGCGGCGCTCCGGCGGAATTGGCGGAGGGGCGGGATTCTCGGTGGCAGCGATTCTTTCTAGCGCGGCGGGTATTTCCTCAATGGGCGTAAAGCCGTCCTTAGCCGCTAACATTTCCAAATCGGGCGGCAAGGATGAAAGCTCCTGCAGCAAAACTAAAATATAAGGCTTGTGCAAAGCGCAGGCCGCGTAGCTTAGCTCGGATACAAAGGCATTCCTGTCGGCTAAATACGCCTCGCTTATAAAGGCCAGCGCACAGTCGCATTCCTCCAAGGGACATCCGGACAGCTTGAGGCTGCTTGCGATTTCACCGGCCCTAGCGGCGTCGGCAGGCGTAAAGCTCAGAAATACATTCATGGCTATACCTCATCGTTGCTTTTATAGCGTACATTTATAAAACTTGCTGTATATAATTTTATTATATACAGCGCCTGTACCCTTGGCAACGACACACCTTCGCAAACCTACTCCGTATAAACGATACTCAGCTCCGTCCCCGTATAATAATGCGCAATGATCTGATCGTACGTAGCGCCGGTGCGGGCCATATAGTCCGCGCCGGTTTGGCTCATGCCCACGCCGTGTCCAAAGCCTTTTGTGCTGAAAACGATTGAATCCTTTTCATACGAGATCTCGAAATTAGCGGAATCCAAGCCAAGCAGCCTGCGCAAATCCCTGCCTTTAACCGTAGCTCCGCCAATGCGCAGTTCTTCCACGCGCCCGCTTTCGAATCTGGAGAGGATTTTTACGCTGGCTTCGAGCTTTTTTTCGCTGAGCTTCGCTCTTTTATATTCGCTGTTGATCTTTTTTGTAAAGTCCCTCCTGGAGAATGCTTTTTCGCTTCTAAAGCGGGGCGCCGTTTCCTCGCCGGGGCTCCTAACGCCGCGCAGATAGGGCAGCGCGGCCGAAAACGCGTTTTCCGAGTTCTCCGTGTACCCGCCGGATGTCGAATGGAAAAAGGCTTCGATCGCTTCGCCCCGATATGTCACCGCCCGTCCGGCCGTCGCCTGGATAAGCGCGCTCAAGCGCGTAAGATTCGCTTCATAATCTCCGCCCCAGCCTTCGCGCAGTTGGGCGTCCGTGCGGAAGGCTTGACAGTGCGCGCTGTCCGTACAGATATCCGCGCCGCCGCGGCCGCATGGATCGCCGCCGAAGGCGGCCAGCTTTTTCAGCGTATAGGTGCGCGCCGCAACGGCTTGAGCCTTAATCGCCTCGTCTGCGAAACTCATGGGCACTTCGCCCGCGACGACGCCGATGAGATACGCTTCCAGCGGCGTTTCAATTACGCTGTCCGCATCCGTGTCGTATACCCGGATAGTCGGGCCTGCGATGGGCCTTTCCGGCGATGCGGGCTGCGGCTGCTCCGGCGCGGGCAACTGCGGCGCGGGCGTGAAATATGATTCCAGACCGTCGTGCGGCGGGACGTGCTTTTTTGAGCGCGGCGTAATCAACAGTATCAGGCCGATCCCCGCTATAACAACAAGCGGCCACACCTGCTTCCACGGGATATCGAGCTTGAAGCCCCGCGCCTTCCTCCTTGGCGGCCTATATCTTTTTCTATACAAATAAAGTCGCTCCCTTTCGGCGTTACACACAAAGTGTATGAAGGGAGCGCGCAATAAATTTATGAATTTTGCTAATCGTTTAAGAATATCTCCTCGCTGTGCATATTTTCGTTATACCAGCGTATCGCGTTCAGATAGATATCGCTGACCACGGCGCTGGAGAGATGATGCTTTTGTACGAATTCGCTTACTCCGTCCCAGTTGCCGTACTCGTAGTTTTTATACAGCGGCATCATATCGGAATACGGCCCGTTTTCCGTGAGCAGCGATGAGGTTATGTTTTCGTTCAGCGCCAGATCCGCCAGCACGCTTTCAAAGGAGGATTCCATCGCGGCGTCCAGCAGCGACAGCAATCCGTGCAGGAACATCTGGTCCGAATCGCGCGCCGGGCTGAAGGTTGGCGCGAGCGCCTCGGCAAATTTTGCGCGGATCGTAGACATGCGCGCGATCTCAAGCGGCACGTCGCACGATATGCCGCGCAAAGCCAGCAGCGAAATCCATTTGCGCAGATTAGACTCGCCCAAATAGTTGAGCGCCAAATCGATGGAGGTGATCTTGTTGCGCATGCCGACGGAAACGTTGTTCAGCTGTTTGAGCAGCTTATAAGCCAGCGCCATATCGGACGAGATTATCGAGGACAGTTCTTTTAGGTTCAACTCGCCCTCTTCGCTGGCGAGCTTGATCAGCCTAAGATAATTGAGCTTGATCGGCTCGACGACCTTTGCCTTTTTTGTGATCGGCTGACAAAAGTAGAAGCCCTGAAACAGCATGTAGCCCCAAGCCTTCGCGGCTTTGAATTTTTCGAGCGTGTCCACATTTTTGACGATGAGCCGCTTTCGCTTGAGCCTTGATACAAGCTTTGCGTGTTCCGGCGGGGAGTATGAGTTATAGTCGATTTTGATGATATCCGCAAGCTCGACGAGGCGCGGATCCGTGTCGAAGCCAAAACGGTCGAGCGCCACGGTATAGCCAGCCTGACGGAGCGCCTTGTAGTACTGCATGAGCGAATCCGGCGTTTCGGGCCCGCCAAAAATGACGACGACGAGGTTCTCCTTCGGAATGTTGTTTATCGAATGCGGCGAAAGCAGCTGCATATTGAACGCTATGAAGTATTTGATGCCGCCCGACAGATCGTCGGGATTCAGTATATCGAGTGTGCGGTCGAAGAACATGACGGGCGCGTCGGAGCTCGATTGCGCCATGTTGTGCTGGAACACCTGATCCATGAGCTCGTAGCCGTACGAGACGTTTCCGCCGGTGAGAATCGGCTGAATATTGATATATACGTCGATAAACTTTTTCGCCTTGTCGAGACGCTCCTCGAAGAAGCACACCTGGTTTTTGCCTTGGGATTTTGCCTGGTAGAGCGCTATATCGGCTTTGCGCAGAAGGTCGGAGACCACTTTGCCGTGTTCGGGAAAGAGCGCGACGCCTATGCTCGTGGAGCAGGCCTTTTCGATATAGGGCAGCGAATACGAAAGCGTAAGGAGCGAAAAAAGCCGTTCGAAATATTGCTTTAGGTTGCCATGGAACATCGCGGGGTCGGCAAAGAAGAAAAGGAATTCATCGCCGCCAAGCCGGTACAGATGGTCGCGAAACTCCGGGTACGACTGAAAGTGCTCTACGAGGCGCTTCAGGAGGATGTCTCCGACATTGTGGCCGTAGGTATCGTTTACGGCCTTGAAATCGTCGACGTCCAGGATAGCGACGCATCCCGAGAGCTGGCCCCGCTCGATTTTTTCGCGGAGCAGCTGAAAATCGTGATGAAACCTCCGGCGGTTCGGCACCATAGTCAAGGTGTCGATGAAGGCGTAGCTCTCCAAGGTTTTCTGCGCCTGGAGATTCTTTTCGATGTTGTTCAGATAGAGTACGATCGCTTCCTGAGAATTGAGCCAGCTAATCCTGCCGGCGCGCGCCCGATATGTCTGCCCCTCGGCGTCAATAGCATCGAACGTGACCGCATCGCCGGATCGCGCCCGGTTAAGGAGCTTCAAACACTTCTCCCGCAGTCCGGGGAAGTGGTCTTCACAGACGGCTTCAATCGGACTTCCGGTAAGCGGGCCGCCAGCGCGGCGCTGCGCATGTTGATTCGCGCATAAGATGGTGTGTAATTTTGTGTCGACAACGATCGCCTCGCCGTCGAAAACGTCAAGCAGGCTCTCCGCAAGGGCAATGGGCGTCTTATATGTTCGTTTTAGTAATCCCATCGGGCTACCTCCTCAACGCTTTCAGCCGCGACCTCGCGGGCAGGAAATTACCGCAGGCGCTATACAGCTCGCGCGCCTCGTTTATTTTGCCGGTGCATTCGTATATGACGCCCATATTGTAGCGCGGCATGCTCGATTCGATCGGCTCGGCGCTGCCTTTGACGATGCAGCGCTTAAAGCAAGCCACGGCCTCGTCGAAGCGGCCGGCGTTCATGTTGATCATGCCGAATGAAAACTGATTGCGCGGAGATAGCAGTTCGCCCTCGAAGCGTAAAAGCTCCGCCGCGTCGCCATAGCGCTGCAAATCCAACAGCGCGTTGCCGTAGCATGCTATTAAGTCCGCGACGTATTCCTTGCGCGCGTCGCCATCGAGCGAAAGCGACGCGGCGAACGCCTCGCATGCGGCTTTCTTTTCGCCGGCGTAATTGTAGTTCTTCCCGAGCTGATAGCGATAGTAGGCATCCTCGGGATTGCGCCCGAGCTCCAATAGCAAAAGCTCCCGGTTCCGGGCGGTCTTGTTTTTGGATTTTGATACCTCGGGCGAATAGCCGTGGTGCGTTAGCAGGATAGGCACATCAAAAACGGCCCTGCCGGCGCCCTCGTCCAAAGGCGTCAGCATCTCGTGTATAACGCCCTCGAAGCGGAAGTAGCGGCGGTCGTAAACGCGCGTTACAGCCATGAGCGCCGATCCCTCTGCGGATCCGGTCAGGTTGCGCACGCTCAAGCGCCCGATGGAACGGGGGTTGGCCGAGAACGCGCGGTTGAAGCCTTCGCAGTCGAAGCGCGCCACCTCCTCGTCCCCGTCCATCATGAGTATCCAATCGTGGGAGGCCAATTCCGCGCACGCGTTGCGCGCCGCCGAAAAATCGCCGATCCACTCAAAGCGCCCTATAATATCCGCGTACCGGGCGGCAATCCCGACGCTCGCGTCGCTCGAGCCCGTATCCAGAACGACGATCTCGCCGGCGTACGGACGGATGCTCTTGAGCGCGCGCTCGAGAAAACGCTCCTCGTCCTTGACGATAAAGCAGGCGGATATCAAAAGCCGCTTCATAGGCTAGATATACTTGCCGAATATGGCGTCCAGCGCGGCTTCGTCGCCCGGGTTTGGGCGCGCCGCGCCCGCGTAAACGTTCCAGCGCTCCGTGTGCTCGGCGCTTTCGCCCGGCTGCAAAACAGTCAGCTTTGACAGCGTCTCCATCTCGACCATGGCTTCGTTGGAGAACGTCTCGTAGGAGCAGCCGAAGTCGGGGTATTTGGAGACATCCGCCGGATCGCCCGCGTCAAAGCGCTTGACAAAGAGCTGGTCTAAATTGAAATACGCCGCCCAGCCGTATGGGTTGTAGTAGCCGAGCTTCGTCGGCCCTTCGCAGGCCGGGTCTTGGGAAAGGCAGATATACTTGCGGCCGAAATTGAGGCGCGAGTCGGCAAAATCGGTATACGGCCACATGACGAGCGGAAAGCTGGGCAGAAGCGAGACCTGCGACTTAGCGGGCGTGATAAGCGGCAATACCTCCATGCCGTTGGCAGCCATGACCGTAAGCGCCCATACCGCGAGCTCCAGCGGCCAAAGCGAGCAATTCGTCAGGCGGTGCGTCAGCGTCGCAGTTCCGCCCGAGAGCGTAATTTCGATCTCCTTTTGGATGCCTCTGCCCTCGAAGGGCGCGTTCACAAGCAGTACGCCGTTTGGAATCTCCTTCCATTCGACAGGAATATTGTCGGGCTCGTAGGTGCGCGGCATAACCTCCGGCGAGTGCCAGAGCCTATGCCCGCCGTAGGCGTGCCATTCGCCGCCGCCCGTCTTTCCGGCCGTCTGCTCGTCGACGCACATCATGTTTTTGCCGCCCGGAGCGTTCAAGCCGATAACGCGCGGCCCGACGTCCGTCGTGATGATCATCTCAAGCTTGTCGTCCTCTAGTTTTAAACAGTTTTTCCATCCCGCGAATTCGATTTTCTTCAGTGTTGCAGCCATTACGTTTTCCCCCTAACTAATGTATATGTATATATTGTAGGGGCGAACTGTGTTCGCCCGTGGATTACCGCTGTAGGGACGCGATATATCGCGTCCGTGACCCAAAATCGTGACCCAAAATCGTGACCCAAAATCGTGACCCAAAATCGTGACCCAAAATCGTGACCCAAAATCGTGACCCAAAAACCGTATCCCAAAACCGGCGTTTGAGGTTTATCACGGACGCCATATATGGCGTCCCTACATTTTGGGGTTGCGGGCGAACACAGTCCGCCCCTGCAGGATTTCGCTTTTAACGGCGCTACCGGATTTCCACCAGATTGTATTTTCTCGACCCTACGCCCATCTCTTGAAGCTTGTCGAGCTGTACGAAGGGATCGAGGCCGTGCAGGCGCTCGAACAGATGCGCCCCCTCGCATGGAAGCCGGCCGCCGGGCGCGCCTTGTGGTATGAAGTCCTCATTTTTGATCATGTCGAGCGAGGCCTGCTCCAAGGCGACGATATCCTCGCTTGCGGCTATGCCGATATCCGGCACGAGCGCGGGCGTCGACAGCCCCCAGCAATCGCAGAGCGCCGTGACCTGCAGCATTACGTTTATGAAGTAGCTCTTGTGGGGGGCAAAGCAGTCCAGCACGGTTTTCGTGCAGAGCGCCATGCCGTGCTGGAAGTTGTAGTAGTCGGAGTCGGTTATGGCGATAGCGCCCTCGGGGCAGACCTTTTCGCAGTGATGGCAGAGCGTGCAGTGATGGTCGTCTATTTTGTATTGCTTCGCCTCGTCAAAATAATTCGCGCCGTGGTTACAGCTCTTCAGGCACGCCTCGCAGTGCGTACACTTGCCTTCGTCCCATTCGAGCCCGCCGGCGAGCCCGTGGATTTGCCCTCGCGTGCGGTCCGTAACGCAGCCCATGGCGATATTCTTTACTGCGCCGCCGAAGCCGCAGGAGCCGTGCCCCTTGACGTGCGAAAGATCGACAAAATAGTCCGCGTGATAGATTTCACCCGCGATATCGACATTTTTGAAGGTTTTGTAATCCACGTCCTTCGGTACGAAAAATTTCCCGGTAATGCCGCAGTCGTCCACTATCGGGCAGCCGAGAATTTCCGGCGTATACCCGCGCTTCGCCGGATCCCTCTCCCAGACGTAATGGTCGGTCAAAAAGCACTTTCCGCCGCAGTCTTGTATGAATGTGACCAGCTTGCGGATGAAGATCGGCGGGATCGTCGTATACCCGAGCCTATCGCCGACGTGGTACTTGATGGCTACAGTTTGGCCCTTTACGCCGTCTTTCAGCGGCGAGCGCTCCAAAAGCCTGCCAAAGCGCGCCGGCAGCGTTTCGTCCGGATCGTAGCGGCTGAAATCCATGGGCGCGAACAGAACGTCTTTCAATTTTGCTTCCCCCTGAAATGAAATCTTCCTCGATTATATAAATTTATCACTTATGCATCTTAAATACAATATATTGGCAAAATTTTTGACAAGCCCTAAAACTAAAAGAGGTTGGCCTTTGCCCGTTCGGAAACGGCGTATATGGCGACGTCGCCGCTTTCGAACACGACCGGATACCCGCTGAAAGCGCCGTATTCTATAACGTACTCGTACCATTCGTGGTTGCTCAGGTACGCGTAGTCGATTTTATACGCGTCCTTAAGCGCGCCCAGCGCGCCGTATTCTTCATACATCCTGCGGACGTTCTCGTGCCTTTCAATCGCGTCGACGCCGTGGAAATACAGGAAGCTGTCGGAGCCGCAGACGATATTGCGCCCCGTAAGGCTCGCTATGGCGTTGTTGTGGTTCGGGGCGGTCAAAAATACGGCGTCCGAGGGCGCGTTTTCGCTAACCCAGTTTGCGGCGGAGACGTTATGGGCGCTGTAAAGCTCGAAGGCAAGGGGCGCTTCGCCGCCGCCTGATTCGCCGTTGCCGTAATAGTCGTTTCCGCTCAGGTCGAGGTGCGAAACGGCCTCCCGCGCTACGGTCAGCGTTCCCGATAAAAACAGCACCGCAAGCGTAATAACGGCGAGCGCCTTCCGCCCCGCGACGCCCTTGAGCTTTTCGTTTACGCCTGTCAGGAAATGGGCGGCGAGCCCGCAGGCAAACGCGAACGCGATGAACAATAGCTTGTTGTTGTCGTATTCGTTGGGCTGGAATACGAAGCATTCGCAGATGAACAGAATAAGCAAAGCGCCGGAAGCAAAGCGGCGGTGCTCCTTGCCCGCGAAAACAGCCGCAGGGGGCAAGAGCAGCGCCAAGAGCCCCAGGTTCTTAATATAGAACCAAAAGTACGGATCGCCTTCGTTCGCCCAGTTGAAGTGCGAGCGCAGGAAGCCCTCGGCGGAGGATTGCCGGAAGGTGAACGCAAAGAGCTGCGGCAGCGCAAGCGCGGCCGCGAGCGCTATGTACGGCCAAAAGCGCAGAGCGCGCTTCGGGCCTTTATTGCATTCGTATAAAAAGACCGGGATCGAGACCAGGCCGAGCGCCAGGAACGAATGCGTATGCACGAGCGGCAGCGCGCCGGCGAGAAGGCCCAGCGGTACGAACGCGTTCTCGCCGTCCACCGCCCTGCGCAGCAGGTACAGCGCCGGAAACAGCAGCGCCCAGCCAAAGAGCGTCGCCCGCTGTGGGATGAGCATATCGGCAATAGGGTTTACCCAGCGTATGTTCTCGACGACGTAGTTCGTCGGGGTTTCGTAGAAGGCCGTGAAGATTCGGGAGAAGTTGTACGAATCGGCACCGGAGCCGTCCAGAAAGTACCAGAAGCCGAACCCGCCCCCCAAAAGGAACAGCAGCACGGCCAATACCGCCGTGTTCGTGCGCTTGAACCAAGCCTCGAAGAACAAGTACAGCCCTGTTAACACGCAGCCCAGCGCCCAGAGCGCCGGGAGGATATACGCCGCCCTCAGCGGCGCGCCGACAAGGAGCAGCGTCGATGAGACGCTCGCGTTTAAAAAGGGATAGTAGAGCGGCGTTCCGGCCATTATCGAGTATTCCGGAGGGAAGAAGCCCTGCTCCGCTATGCTCGTTATGAAGCCGAGGTGCATGTTCATATCCCCGAACGTGGACTGCCCTGTATAGAGCGCGCCGTTCCGGGGCAAAAGGGTATGCGTATATAAAAGATACAGGCATAAAATGAAAAACGGCGTTGTGACTAAGAGCATCGCCTTTTCGCGCTTTATGAACGAGCGCAGGAATCCCGGCTTCAAAGCAAAAGGCAATTGAAAGCAATAAACCCCTAAGCGCTTTGGAGTTGATTCGGAAATGCCCTCGCCAGCCGTTCGCCTAAAGCACGCCATTGCAGCGACAAAAAGCGCGAGAACCAGCGCGCCGATTTGTTCCCAAAGCGTAAACGCGCCAGTTAGGAATGCTATAAGCGCGGGCAGCCACATCATCATGGCCAGCCCGAACGTCAGCCCGAGCATGAGCTTCGCGGCGGTTTTCTCCCTCGGCAGCGCGCGCGCCGCCAAGCAAAGCCCCGCGAAGGCAAATACGGCCATGTATAATAACGAAAGAATAATTCCGGTCATCGCAGCTCCAAAGGATTATTATCGTTACCATTATAACCAAATTCTGCGATATAAGATAGTAGGGGCGATTCGAAATCGCCCGCGACCCAAAATGCGGCTTTATTTGCAGAGGCGGCGTTTTGCCGCCCGCGCATTACAATCCCGCCTGTAGGGACGCCATACATGGCGTCCGTGATATAAACGCCGATCTTGGGTCACGGACGCGATATATCGCGTCCCAACATTTGCGTGCGTGTCGGATTTTGGGGGCGCGGGCGATTCATGAATCGCCCCTACACATTAGGGTCATAACGTAATTCCCCCAATATTCCCCGTTGCGCCAAACGCGCTTATCCAGTACAATATGGGCGACCGCGCATTGGCTGCGGCCGCTATATTAGGGGGGACACATGCAAAAAATCGCAATGAAAACGCCGCTCGTAGAGATGGACGGCGACGAAATGACGCGCATCATCTGGAAGATGATCAAGGATATCCTTATCGAGCCGTTTATCGAGCTTAAAACGGAGTATTACGACCTAAGCCTCGTCAACCGCGACACGACGGACGACGAGGTTACGCGCGAGGCGGCAGAAGCCGTAGCTAAGTACGGCGTCGGCGTAAAGTGCGCGACGATAACGCCCAACGCGCAGCGCATGGAGGAATATTCGCTTAAAAAGATGTGGAAGAGCCCGAACGGCACGATCCGCGCCTTGTTGAACGGTACGGTGTTCCGCGCTCCCATCACGGTATCGTGCATAGAGCCGTCCGTTCGGACGTGGAAAAAGCCCATAAGCATCGCCCGCCATTCCTACGGCGACGTCTATGCCGCGACGGAATACCAGGTACCTAATAACGGCAAGGCGGAGCTGATCTTTACCGGCGAAAACGGCGAACGCTTCCGCGAGACGATACACGACTTCTCCGGAGGCGGCGTGATCCAGGCCATGTTCAATACGGACGAATCGATTAGAGGCTTCGCGCACAGCTGCTTCAGCTACGCGCTCTCCGTAGGCCAGGATCTGTGGTTTTCCACGAAGGACACGATTTCAAAGCTATACGACCACCGCTTCAAGGATATTTTCGCGGATATTTTCGAAGCCGATTACGCGAAGAAGTTTAAAGAGGCGGGCATCGAATACTTCTATACGCTCATAGACGACGCCGTCGCGCGCGTAATCCGCTCCGAGGGCGGCTTCGTCTGGGCCTGCAAAAATTACGACGGCGACGTCATGAGCGATATGGTCGCCACGGCGTTCGGCTCGCTCGCTATGATGACGAGCGTGCTCGTTACGCCCGAGGGGCACTACGAATACGAAGCGGCTCACGGCACCGTCACGCGGCACTATTACCGGCACCTCGACGGCGGCGATACAAGCACCAACTCCATGGCGACGCTCTTTGCGTGGACGGGCGCGCTGAAAAAGCGCGCGGAGCTGGACGGCCTGAATAAGCTGGCGGCTTTTGCGAAAAGGCTCGAGGACGAGGCGCTTAATACGATCGAATCGGGTATAATGACGAAGGACTTAGCGGGGCTGTGCACGCTGTCAAATATTCAAGTTGAAAGCACGGAAGGCTTTATCAGGCGGATACGCGAGAGATTGGATAATGCTGAATAAAACCAATTCCTGTAAAGATCAAGTAATATACCCGGTCACGGACGGCCAATGGCCGCCCATACAATATTGGGTCAAATTCTAAGGAGGAAACGGCATGAGCTTATGCGACGGCTGGCTGGAAATCGC
>QMCE01001201.1_pt1 | contig 14125 bp, 12 predicted proteins | sample 1821851 | NCBI WGS metagenome assembly QMCE01 (sample SAMN09453174, study PRJNA476694) | Termite gut metagenome, whole genome shotgun sequencing project. | isolation source: worker | host: Odontotermes sp. | place: South Africa:Pretoria | collected 2016-01-28 | reverse complement strand
TCGATCCGTTCGACCGTCTGGCCGGTGTGCTGGGCGATCAGGCCGATCATGGTCTTCTTGATGTGGTGGGACTGCTCGGCCTGGATCTTGATGTCGGAGGCGGTCCCGCCCAGGCCGCCCGAGGGCTGATGCATCATGATCCGGCTGTGCGGCAGGGCGTAGCGCTTGCCGTGGGCTCCGGCCGACAGGAGGAACTGGGCCATCGAGGCCGCCAGGCCGATGGCCACGGTCGCGACGTCGTTGGAGATCCACTGCATCGTGTCGAAGATCGCCATCCCCGAGTCGACCGACCCGCCAGGCGAGTTGATGTAGAGGTAGATGTCCTTCTGGGGGTCCTCGGCGTTCAGGAGCAGCATCTGGGCGCAGATGGCGTTGGCGTTCTCGTCACGCACCTCAGAGCCCAGGAAGACGATCCGATTCGACAGTAGTGATTGATAGACAGCATCGTTCATGCTGCCGGAACCCGCTGGAGCGGCCAGACGAGGCAGGAGTGGAAGATTGTTCACGCTCAGGAAGGTTACCCGCGAGGTCCGACAAAACCAGGGCATCGGGGCACCTGTTCGCTCTCAGCACAGTTTTTCCGGCCCCTTGACCAGGGATCGGGGCGTCTGACCGGGCCCCGCGCCGACGACTCTCAACCCTGGGCTGAGAGTTCCCCCAGCCGGCGGGAGCCGGCCCGACCGTCGCCTACTCGGCCTCGGTCTGGTCCGCCTGATCGGCCGCGGGCGTCGGCGACATCGAGGCCAGAACGGCCTTGAGATCGACTGGGGCGCCGGCCGAGTCCGTCACCTTGGCCTGGACCACGATGGTGTCGAGCGCCTTGGACTGGCGGATCTGGGCCATCCATTCGGGCAGATGGTTGTGGTCCTGCATGTGCTGGATCTCCTGCTCCGGCGTGGTCCCGTTCTCGCGGGCCTTCTGGAAGATCATGGCGGTGAGGTCCTCTTGGCCGACCTCGACCTTGGCCTCGTCGGCCACCCGGCTGAGAAGGATCTCCGCCCGCACCCCCCGTTCGACCGCCCGGCGGGTGTTCTCCTCGAACTGCTCAGGCGTGGCCACCTCCGGGTCGCCCATCTGCGCCAGGTACTCGGTCAAGGTCAGGCCGGCGCCCTTGAGCTGCTCGTTGACCTGGGAGATCCGGGCCGCCACCTCGTCGGTGACCAGCGTCTCAGGGATGTCGAAGCCGCCCAGCTCGATGGCCTTGTCCAGGACCCGGTCCCGCGCGGCGGTCAGCTGGTCGACGGCGGCCATCCGCTGGACTGAGACCGCCAGATCGGCCCGCATCTCCTGGACCGTGTCGAACTGGGAGACCAGCTGGGCGAACTGGTCGTCCACCTCGGGCAGGGTGCGCTCCTGCACCTGGGTCACGGTCACGGTGATGTCGGCGGCCTCGCCCTCGTGTCCCCCGCCCAGCAGGGTCGAACTGAAGGTCGCGACCTCGCCGGCCTTGCGACCGGTCACGGCCTCGTCCAGGCCGTCGAGCATCTGGCCGGAGCCGATGACGTAGGTCAGGCCCTCGGCGGTCGCGTCCGGCAGGACCTCGCCATCCTGGCTGCCGCTGAGGTTGAGACGGACCTGATCGCCCTTCTGAGCGGCCCGGTCGACCTCGGACACCTCGGCGAAGCGCTCGCGCAGAACCTCGATCCTCTCGTCGATGGCCGCCTCCTGGTCGGGCAGGGCGTCGACCGTGACCTCGATCGTGGAGAAGTCCGGCAGGTCGAAGTCGGGCGCGACGTCGACCTCGGCGACGAACTCGGCGACCTCGCCGTCCTCCAGTTTGGTCATCTCGATCTCCGGGCGCCCCAGCGGGGTCAGTCCCTGGGCGTCGATCTCCTGGGCGTAGATCCCGGGCAGCACGGCGTTGACCGCCTCGCTGATGACCGCGCCCCGCCCCACCCGGGCGTCGATCATGGCGGGAGGCACGTGCCCCTTGCGGAACCCGGGGATCGAGACCTGATTGGCGACGTCGCGATAGGCCTTGTTGATGGCTGGTTCCAAATCGGAGAAAGGCACCTCGATGGTGAGCTTGACGTGGGTCGAACTGAGCTTCTCAACTGTGCTGGGCAAAACGGACTCCTGAACTGTGCGCGGGGCGGCCGCCCGGCAAGGACGACCAGGCCCAATGGTACCGTCATCGGTTCTCGATCGTAAATCTTCTTCCTCCACGACCCTGACGCCGTCAAACCGAGCGCTGGCCGAGGCGGTCCAGGCCTCAGGCCGCCTCAGCCAACTCCCATTCCCGTCTGACGGATTCCAGTCCCATCCGCTCCAGATGGCGGACCTTGGCCACGGTCAGCCCCAGCTCATCGGCGACGGCTTGGCGGGTGCGGGGCTCCCCCTCCCAACCGCTCCTCAGACGCAGCACCCGGCTCTGGGGCGCCGGGATGACCTGCAAGACCTGGGCCAGGCCGGCCTGGGTGACCGACCGGTCCAGCGCCCTGACCGGCGCCCCGTCCTCCAGGTCCGTCTCGTCGAGGACCGCCCAGCGGCGGGGCCGGACCCGTTTGATCCCGGACCTGATCCACATCCCGGCATAGGGCCCGAAGGGTCCCTTGCGCCAGTCGTAGCTGAGGACCGCCTGGTGGAGGGCGACGCAGCCTTCCTGGAAGAGATCGGCGTAGCCGGCGCAACGGGCGCGGCGGGCCGCCTCGGCCGCGATCACCGACACCAGCCCGAGATGGGCCAGCACCAGCTCCTCCTTGGCCCGGCGTCCCTCCTCCGCCAGGGACTGGAGCTCCTCGGGCGTCGCCTCGACCTCCCAGGAGCCGCGGTCGAGCAGTTCCTGGGCCAGGAGGCCGGCTTCGATCCGCTTGGCCAGTCTGGTTTCCTGATCGATTCGTTCAGTCGTCATGCCCCCACTGTGCCCCACCGGCCAGCGGCGCGCCGCCCCATCCACAGGCTCCGCCCGTCCGCATCGGGACAACACCAAGTCCATCCGACCGTCTCACGCCGGGCTATCAGTCCAGAAGGGGCCCGGCCCCACCATGCGGGCGCTGGTCGAGGTTGAAAGCCGTGTTCACCTCCTGGTCGGCCCGGCCCCGCCCAGGTGGGCGCTGGTGAAAACTGTCGGCGGCCCGCGCGGGCGGCATGGTCCGACCCCAGGAGGGCGCCTGATGGGACCGCCCCGCCACCCTGGCCCGAATCTCCGGGCTCAACCCCGGCCTGAGGGCGTCTCAGGCCGGCGGACGGTCGTCCGGGTCGCCCCGTCACCCAAGTCCGCTCCGACCTCGTAGACTTGCGGTCATGGCTGGACTCATCAACCCCGAGGATCTGGAGGAGGTCCGGTCGCGGGCCCGGATCGATGACGTCGTCGCCAGCTACGTCACCCTCAAGCCGGCCGGCGCCGGCACCCTCAAGGGACTCTGCCCCTTCCATGATGAGAAGACCCCGAGTTTCCAGGTCACCCCCGCCCGGGGACTGTATTACTGCTTCGGCTGCGGCAAGGGCGGCGACACCGTCAGCTTCGTCCAGGAGATCAACAACCTGTCCTTCCGCGAGGCCGTCGAGTTCCTGGCGGACAAGTACGGCGTCCAGCTGCGCTACACCGACGACCAGACCAAGCAGACCGGCATCTCCCGGGTCCGGCTGCTGGAGGCCAACGCCGCCGCCGCCGACTTCTTCGCCGCTCAACTGGCCGGGCCGGAGGGCCTGCCAGGGCGGACCTTCCTGGACGGGCGGGGCTTCCCCCGTCAGGCGGCCGAGCACTTCGGCGTCGGCTATGCCCCCCGGGGCGGCCATGACCTGGTCGCCCACCTGCGATCCAAGGGCTTCCGCGACGAGGAGCTGATCGAGGCCGGGCTGATGCGCCGGGGCGGCTGGGACTACTTCCAGGGGCGGGTCATCTGGCCGATCCGGGACGCCGGCAAGGCCGTGCTCGGCTTCGGCGGGCGCCGCCTGTTCGACGACGACCGTCTGCCCGCCAAGTATGTCAACACCCCTGAGACCCCGGTCTACAAGAAGTCCCACGTCCTCTACGGCCTCGACCTGGCCCGTTCCCAGATCGGCGCCCGCTCCCAGGCGGTCATCGTCGAGGGCTACACCGACGTGATGGCCTGTCACCTGGCCGGTGTCACCACCGCCGTGGCCTCCTGCGGCACCGCCTTCGGCGCCGACCACGCCAAGATCATCCAGCGTCTGATGGGCGAGCAGGGCACCTCCGGCCAGGTCGTCTTCACCTTCGACGGTGACCAGGCGGGCCGCAACGCCGCCCTCAAGGCCTTCCGGGAGGACACCTGGTTCTCCGCCTCGACCTGGGCGGCGGTCGAACCCAGCGGACTCGACCCCTGCGACCTGAGGCTGCAACAGGGCGACCAGGCCATCCGGGACCTGATCGACCACCGAGTGCCGCTCTACCGCTTCGTCATGAACAACATCGTCTCGCGTTACGACCTCGACCACGCCGACGCCCGGCTGGCGGCCCTGCGCGAGGCCGCCCCCCTGGTCCGGTCGATCAGGGACCATTCCCAGATCGACGCCTACATCACCGACCTGGCCTTCCTGGTGGGCATGGACCCGGACGTGGTCCGTCGTGAGATCAGGGAGTCCGCCGGGCAGGGGACTCCCCCGCCCAGGAGGCCGGAGGAGGCGACGGTCGGGGAGACGGCGCCCGCGCCGGACCTGCCGGCCCCGGACGACCGGCGCCTGTTGGCCGAGCGGGACACCCTCAAACTGATGCTGCAGGCGCCCGGGCTCTTCGCCGAGGACGAGGCCCCCTGGCTCGGCCTGGGGGAAACCGACTTCACCCATGGGGCCTACCGGGCGCTCTTCCGCACCATCGTGGCCGCCGGCGACGACCTGGCCCACTGGCCGTCGGCCGTCATCGACCGGCTCGCCCGGGAGGACCTGAAGGGCCTGGCCCTCCAGCTCAGCGTCGAGAGCCCCCTGACCGATCCGACCAGCCGCCATGCCCAGGAGTACACCGCCAAGCTGAAGACCCTGACCCTGGACCGGACCATGGGCGAACTGAAGTCGAAGATGCAAAGGACCAATCCCGTCACCGACCCGGAGGTCTACCAGGACATGTTCCAGGAGATGATCGATCTGGAGAGGCGCCGCAAGGACCTGATCCACCTGTCGCTGGGCGAGTGAGGCCCAGCCGGCTCACATCCCCCGGCCGATGCCGGGCGGTATCCGGCTCAGATCGAAACCCACCAGGGTCTCGGCCTGTTCGAAGGCGAAGCGGTCGGTCATGCCGGCGACATAGGCCACCGCCCGGATCGTGGTCTCATCGGCGTCGGGAAAGACCTCGGCCACCGGGTCGCCCGTCTCGGCCGGGATCGACCCGGGGTGGGCGATGTAGTGATCGACCAGGGCCCGCAAGACCTCGACCACGGCGTCGGACTGGGCCACCGACTCCGCCCTCATGTAGATCCGCTCATAGTTGAACTGACGCAGTTGCCCCAAGGCGGCGGCGACGACGCTGTCCATCCCGACCCGGCCCTGACGGCTGGTCGCTTCGATCACGGCCGTGATGAAGACCCGCAGCTGCTGGGAGCGCCGGGTGCCGCAGACCCCGACCACGTCGGCGGGCAGCTGGGACGCGGTCACGATGCCGGCGTGCATGGCGTCCTCCAGGTCGTGGGCGCAGTAGGCGATCCGGTCGGCCCAGGAGACGATCTCACCCTCCACCGTCGTGGGAGCCGGCTCCGACCAGGAATGGCGGCGGACCCCGTCCAGGGTCTCGGCACAAAGGTTGAGGGGACGCAGGACGACGTCGGCCCCCCAGGGCCCGTGGCGGTAACCGCCGGGGATGTAGGGGTCGAAGGCGTCCTCGGAGGCGTGGCCGCCCGGCCCGTGGCCGCAGTCATGACCGAGGGCGATGGCCTCGGCCAGACTGGCGTTGGCCCCCACCCCCCGGGCGATGGCCGTGGCCACCTGGGCCACTTCGAGGGCGTGGGTCAGCCGGGTGCGCTGATGGTCCCGGGGGTTGACCACCACCTGGGTCTTGCCCGCCAGCCGACGGAAGGCGGTCGAGTGGACGATCCGGTCCCGGTCCCGTTCGAAGGCGGTCCTCAAGGGGTCGGGCTCCTCCTCCCTGGCCCGGTGGCCCCCGCCATGGGCCAGGGTCGCCCCGGGCGACAGGGTCGCCCGCTCGATCCGTTCCCGCTCCTCACGGCCGACCGGTCGCGGGAGGCGGATCAGGGCGGCGCTGTCGGCGTGGGCCTGGGTCAGACCGGACGAGGCGTGCCCCGCCATAGTGGAGGCCCACAGTTCGCCGCGATGGGTCATGGTCATGGGACGAGTATCCTCCATCGATGAGACAATAGTCGGATCCGCCATGGTACGCTAGCGCCAGCCTGCCGAGAAGGAACCCCCATGAGCCAGTCTGCCCACGATCCGTCAGCACCTCTGCCGGGGCCCGCCGCCCCGCCACAGTGGGCGCCGCCGGGAGAGTACGCCGCCACGACCCCGTCCTTTCCGCCCCCCGCCTCTCCGGCCGCTTCCTACCCGGCGACCCCGCCCCAGCCGCCGAAGAAGAAGAGACGGACCTGGCTGGTGGTCCTGATCGTCATCCTGGCGGTCGTGGTCGTCGCCGTCGCCGCCCTGGCCGTCCGGGTCTTCGTGGTGGCCCACCGGGGCACCGAGTACTGCCAGACCTACATCCAGCTGTCGGGTCAGATGGATGAGATCTCCGGCGAACTCGATCAGGCGGCCGCCAAGGGTGACGCCGACGCCATCGGCGTGGGCCTGGACAAGATGATCGCCGCCTTCCAGCAGCTCCAGACGGCCGATCCGCCCGAAGGCGCCGGCCCCGCCCTGGACTCCTTCGTCTCCACCTTCACCGAGGTCCGCCAGTCCCTGGCCACCGACGGTCTGGAGGGCTTCGTCAGCGCTTACACCGCCTCGGGCCCGCAGATCGCGGATCTGGCCCAGCAGATCGACGACATCAGCGTCGACTACTGCAGCTGAGCGGCCGCTGGGTCAGCCGCCCGAGACGGCCTCCTCGTCCTCGCCCAGCTCGAAGCCGTCGAGGCTGCGTGAGTCCAGCCAGCCCATCGGCATGACGACCTTGTGGCGCGGCGACCCCTGCCGCCCCCGGGGAGCGTGCAACTCGTGGCGGGGAAAGGGTTCGGCGGGGTCCAGCTGGGCCAGAAGATCGTCGAGCTCGGTCAGGGAGGAGACCAGGCCGAGTTTGCTGCGCAGGTCCCCGCCCAGGGAGAAGCCCTTGAAGTACCAGGCCATGTGCTTGCGCAGGTCGGCCAGACCGTGGGCCTCGTCGCCGAAGACCTCGACCAGCAAGGCGGCGTGCCGACGCACCATCTGGGCCACCTCGCCGCAGGTCGGCAGGGTGGGCCCGCCGGCCTCGCCCCTGACCATGGCGGCGGCCAGATCCCGGAAGAGCCAGGGCCGTCCCAGAGCGCCCCGCCCGACGCTGACCCCGGCGCAACCGGTCTCGGCCATCATCCGCAGGGCGTCCGAAGCCTCCCAGACGTCGCCGTTGCCGATGACCGGCACCGACACCGCCTGGACCAGCCGGGCGATGGCCTCCCACCGGGCCTGTCCGGAGTAGGCCTGCTCCACCGTCCGGGCGTGCAAGGTGATGGCGGCCACACCGGCTTGTTCGGCGATCCGGCCGGCGTCGAGCATGGTGGGATGGTCCTGATCGATCCCGATCCTGGTCTTGATCGTGACCGGGACCCGGTAGGGCTCGGCCGCCCGGACCGCCGCCCGCAGGATCGACTCGAACCGGTCCAGCTTCCAGGGCAGGACGCCGCCGCCGCCGCGCCGGGTGACCTTGGGCACGGGGCAGCCGAAGTTGAGGTCGATGTGGCCGACGCCCCGCTCCCCACAGGCGACCGCCACCGCCCGGGCGATGACCGCTGGCTCAGTGCCGTACAACTGTACGGAAAAGAGAGGATCGCCGGGGTCAGGCGCCATCCGGTCGAGGGTCTTCCCGATCCGCTCAGCCACCCCCCGGGCCGTGATCATCTCGCAGGTGAAGACGCCGGCCGGGCGGACGTCGACCGCCGACTCGGCCTGTTCGCGGCAGAGCCGACGGAAGGCCGGGTTGGTCACCGAGGCCATCGGGGCCAGGAAGACCGGCACCGGCAGTTCGACCGGCCCCAAGGCGAGGATGGAGGGCATCGGCCGGGTCAGCACCCCGCCAGCCGGGCCGCCAGATAGGACTGGACCTGGTCGAGACTGACCCTCTCCTGGGCCATCGTGTCACGCTCACGGATGGTGACCGCCTGGTCCTCCAGGGTGTCGAAGTCGACCGTGACGCAGAAGGGGGTGCCGATCTCGTCCTGACGGCGGTAGCGCCGCCCGATGGCCTGGGCGTCGTCGAAGTCGACGTTCCAGCTTCCCCGCAGCTGGCTGGCCAGGTCCCGGGCCTTGGGGGTGAGGTCGGCATGGCGGGAGAGGGGCAGGACGGCGGCCTTGACCGGCGACAGCCTGGGATCGAGCCTGAGCACGGTCCGGGTGTCGACCCCGCCCTTGGTGTTGGGGGCCTCGTCCTCGGTGTAGGCCTCGACCAGGAAGGCCATCATCGAGCGGGTCAGGCCGGCCGCCGGTTCGATGACGTAGGGCAGGTAGCGCTCGTTGGTCACCGGATCACGGTAGCTGAGGTCCTGGCCGGAGTGCTCGGAATGGGTCCTCAGGTCGAAGTCGGTCCGGTTGGCGATGCCCTCCAGCTCGCCCCAGTCGGAGCCGGCGAAACCGAAGCGGTACTCGATGTCGACGGTGCGCTTGGAGTAGTGGGAGAGCTTCTCCTTCGGATGCTCGTAGTGGCGCAGGTTGGCCGGGTCGATGCCCAGTCCGACGTACCAGCGGGTCCGCTCGTCGATCCAGTACTGGTGCCACTGCTCGTCCTCGCCCGGATGGACGAAGAACTCCATCTCCATCTGCTCGAACTCGCGGGTGCGGAAGATGAAGTTGCCCGGGGTGATCTCGTTGCGGAAGGACTTGCCGGTCTGGCCGATGCCGAAGGGGGGCTTCATCCGCTGGGTCTGGACGACGTTGGCGAAGTTGATGAAGATGCCCTGGGCGGTCTCCGGACGCAGGTAGTGGAGGCCGGACTCGTCCTCGACCGGGCCGAGGTAGGTCTTGAGCATCATGTTGAAGTCTTTGGGCTCGGTCCACTGGCCCTTGACGCCGCAGTTGGGGCAGGGCACCTCCCCCAGACCGGCCGGCTTGTGCCCCTTGCGGAACTCGTACTCCTCCTCCAGGGTGTCGGCCCGGAAACGCTTGTGGCAGCCCAGGCACTCGGTCAGCGGGTCGTTGAAGACCCCGACGTGGCCGGAGGCGACCCAGACCTGGCGGGGCAGGATGACCGAGGAGTCCAGGCCGACGACGTCGTCACGCGAGGTCACCACCGAACGCCACCACTGCCGTTTGACGTTCTCCTTCAGCTCGACGCCGAGCGGGCCGTAGTCCCAGGCCGCCCGGGTGCCGCCGTAGATCTCGCCACAGGGGTAGACGAAACCCCGGCGCTTCGCCAGGTTGATGACATTGTCGAGCGTGCTGGCCATGATGGTGACGACCCCTTCCCCGGCGTACCGCTTGGTATGACAGGTACCAAGCGTACCCGATCGGCGGAGTCGAATTGACAGCGGGCTCCCCTCCTATTGATAATGATTCTCATGAAATTTAAGACCCCCCTTCTGCTGGCGGCCGCCGCCCTCCTCCTCAGCGCCTGCTCGGCCGGACCCTCGGCCGGCGGCTCCGACCCGGCGGACGACGGCCTCTCCGTCGTCGTCGGCCTCTACCCCTACGCCTACCTGTCCCAGGAGGTCGGCGGCGACCGGGTCAGCGTCACCAATCTGACCAAGCCGGGGGCTGAGCCCCACGACCTCGAACTGACCACCCAGCAGGTGGCCCAGGTGGGGGCGGCCGATCTGGTCGTCTACGAGGCCGGACTCCAGCCGGCGGTCGACGCCGCCGTCAAGGAGGCCGGACCGGCCAAGAGCTTGGACGTCACCCAGGTGGTGCCCCTGAAGACCTTCGTCGAGGCCGACCCCGAGGAGTCCCACGAGACCGAGGCGGCCGACGAGGACCACGGGTCTGAGTCCGGTCACAGCCACGACGAGGAGTACGGCGGACCGGACCCCCATGTCTGGCTCGATCCGAACCTGATGGTCACCATCGCCGGGGCCATCGCCGACCAGCTCAAGGCCATCGACCCGGCCGGAGCCGAGAGCTACACCGCCAATCTGGCGACCCTGACCGCCAGCCTGAAGGGGCTCGACCAGGACTTCTCCACCGGCCTGGCCCAATGCCAGCGCACCGGCTTCATCACCACCCACGCCGCCTTCGGCTACCTGGCCGACCGCTACCACCTGACCCAGATCCCGATCTCCGGTCTCTCGCCCGACGCCGAGCCCAGCCCCGACCGGATCGCGGAGATCCAGAAGCTGGCCGTCGACGAGGGCATCACCACCATCTTCTTCGAGACCCTGGTCGCCCCCGACCTGGCCGAGTCCATCGCCTCCGACCTCGGACTGGCCACCGACGTGCTCGACCCGATCGAGGGCATCACCGACCAGTCCCGTGGCGACGACTATCCTTCTCTTATGCACAGCAATCTGACCGCCCTGAAGACCGCGAACGGCTGCGCCTGATGGCCGACCGTCGACCAGGGACGCGCCCACCCGCCGATGAGGCCGGTGGGCGCCGTCTCGACCAGCAGCCGGTGGCGCCCATCAGCGTCGCCGGCTTGGCCGTCTGCCTGGGCGGACAACCGATCCTGAGCGACATCAGCTTCGAGATCGGCGCCGGGCAGACCGTCGCCCTGCTCGGCGACAACGGCTCCGGCAAGTCGACCCTGATCAGGGCCATCCTCGGCCTGGTCCGCCACCAGGCCGGATCGGTCGCCCTGCTCGGCACCGACCTCGCCCGCTTCACCGCCTGGCACGAGCTCGGTTACGTCCCCCAGCGGGCCTCCGTCTCCCTGCACTCGACCACTGTGGCGGAGGTGGTCGCCTCCGGGGTCCTGGCCAACCGTCCGATCGGCTGGCGGAGCCGTCAGGACCGGGCCAAGGTCGCCTGGGCCCTCGAGTCCGTCGGCCTGAGCGACCGTTCCCGCGAACTCTACCTCCACCTCTCGGGCGGCCAGCAGCAAAGGGTCCTGATCGCCCGGGGCATGGTCAACCGTCCCCGGCTCCTGATCCTGGACGAGCCCTTCGCCGGGGTCGACCTGGTCAACCAGGCCGAGATCGCCACCACCCTGGCCGGGCTCGACGCCACCATCCTGGTCGTCCTGCACGAGACCGAGGCGATGGCCGACCGGCTCGACCGGATCCTGACCCTCAGACAGGGCCGGCTGATCGACGACACGGCGCCCGAGTCCGGCCACCGCTCAGGCGGACACGAAACCGAGGCCCCCCCGAGGGCCCGTCTGCTGACCGGAATGGAGCCGCGATGGAATTCCTGACCCTGGCCTTCGTCCAGCGCGCCCTGATCGCGGCCGCCCTGGTCGGGGTCTCCTCCCCCACCATCGGCACCTACATCGTCCAACGCAAGCTCTCCCTGCTCGGCGACGGCCTGGGGCATGTCGCCATCGCCGGGGTCGGCCTGGCCCTGATGACCGGATCGGCCCCCCTGCCCTGGGCGGTCGGCATCTGCGTGCTCGGCGCCATCGTCATCGAGACCCTGCGCCAGAAGGGCCGGGCCACCGGCGACATCGGGTTGGCGGTGCTCTTCTACGGCGGTCTGGCGGCCGGCGTCCTGATGGCCTCGGTCGCGGGGCAGGGGGCCGGCGGCCTGTCCAGCTACCTCTTCGGCTCCCTCAACACCGTCTCCACGACCGACCTCTGGGTCGTCGGCGGCCTCAGCCTGGTCATCCTCATCATCGCCGTCGGCCTGTCGCCCCAGCTGTTCACCATCTGCGCCGACGAGGACTTCGCCAAGACCCTGGGCCTGCCGGTCCGCCTCTACAACTACCTGATCGTCGTCCTGGCTGCCGTCACCGTCACGACCGCCATGCGGACGGTCGGACTCCTGCTGGTCTCCGCCCTGATGGTCATCCCGGTCGCCGCCGCCCAGAACATCCTCCCCGGCTTCCGGGCCGGCCTGGGGGGGGCGATGGGAATCGGCCTGGGCTCCCCCCTGGGGGGCTACCTGACCAGCATCTTCGCCGACCTGGCCCCTGGCGCCATGATCGTGCTCATCACCATCGCCTTCTTCGTCATCTCCTGGCCGATCGCCGCCCTGCTCCACCGCAACCACCGGGCCGGCCCCAAGGACCCCCCGACGGCGGCAGACCTGGCGGGGAGGCCCGCCCTGGCCCCGGACCGGGACCCCGCCAGGGGCGGACCGCCGGACCAGCCAGCCTCCCTGCTCCCGACAGGACCCTCATGACGACCCTGGAACCCCGGCGCACCCGCCAACGCGAGCTGATCACGGCCTACCTCGAGTCCGACCCCCACTTCCACACCGCCCAGCAGGTCCACGACCGGCTGCGGGAACGGGGGGAGACGGTCAGCCTGCCGACGGTCTACCGCACCCTGGCCGGCCTGGCCGAGGCCGGCGAACTCGACGTCCTGACCGAGAACGGGCAGGCGGCCTACCGCCACTGCTCTCCGGAACACCACCATCACCTGGTCTGCCGGGGTTGCGGCCGCACGATCGAGTTGGCGGACTCCCCCGTGGAGCAGTGGGTGGCGGCCGTCGCCCAGCGGTACGGCTTCACCGCCGTCCACCACCTGACCGAGATCACCGGCCTCTGCCTGGACTGCCAGTCCCAGGCCTAGCGGACCCGGCCCAGCGGTCAGCCGGCCCCGTCAGCGGAACCGAGCTCGGACGCCGCCAAGAGATAGAATTCTTGGGTCAATCGCCGTCCACCGATCAAGGGAGTTGGAGTGAAACCTGCCGCTGACGCCGTTCTCGACGCCCTCGCCCGCCAGGCCGAGATCCTGGAGGTGGGCCCCGACGGCGTCCTGCTCCTGACCAGGGACCGGACCGGCCTGCTGTCCGCCGCTGACGAGGCGGGCGCCAGTCGTCTGCTCGACCGGCTCGACGCCGCCGGTCCGACCCCGCCCTACATCGTCGTCCACCAGGACTTCGCCATCCCCCTGGTCCAGCGGCGCTACGACTACACCGACCTGACGATCTGCCTGTCCTCAGCCTACGGCGGCGACCGTCTGCCAGAGATCGACCACCCGGGCGTGCGGATCGAGCCCCTCACCCCACAGTGGGCGCCGACCGTCATCGCCAACTACACCATGAACGGCCCGGCCTACGTCCGCCAGCGCTTCGCCGACCAAGCCATGTACGGGGCCTTCCGAGGAGACACCCTGCTCGGCTTCATCGGCACCCACGTCCAGGGCGCCATGGGCCTGCTCTTCGTCTTCCCCGAACACCGTCGGCAGGGTGTGGCCGAACTCCTGGTGACCGACCTGGGCAACCGTCTGCTGGATCAGGGCTTCCGGCCCTACGACCACATCGTGGTCGGCAACACCGCCTCCGAAAGGCTCCAGCGCAAACTCGGCTTCACTGTCTCCACCCGCCGTCTCTGCTGGCTGGCCGCCGACGGACTGTGAGGACCCCGGGCCCGCCGGCCCCGGAAGAAGAGGGCCCTCCCAACGGCCGGGTGAGCCCAGTCGTCCCAGGAGGCCGATGAGGCCGGGAAACCCGTCACGGGCCGGCGGCGGCCTCAATGATCGACGTCGAAGGACCCGATGAGTTGGGGCAGGAAACGAACCAGCTCATGGGGCGGGTAGGGACCCGGATGCCTGGCGGCCGCCATCGCCTGGACGGAGGCCGCCAACACCCCGGCCGTGGCGGCTGGCAGACCGGCCGCCATCAGGGTGGCCGCCACCCCGGCCAGGGTGTCGCCTGAGCCGGCCTGAGCCGTCCAGGCCGGTCCGGTGACCGCCCAGACCACCTCCGCCGTCGGCGTGACGACGCATTGCCGGTGTCCCTTGAGCAGGACGGCCGCCTGCCAACGCTGGGCGGCCTGGGTGGCCCACCGCACCGGGTCAGCCTCGACTTGGGAGCGGGGGACGTCCAGCAGCCTGGCCAACTCGCCGGCGTGGGGGGTCAAGAGGCAGCCAGGCGGCAGGGGTTCCGGCATGACCGCCAGGGCCCCCGCGTCCACCACCAGGGGCACCCCCTGGCCCAGCAGCGGCTCCAGCCGTCGGCGGTCGTCCTGGCCGCCTTCCCAGCCGCAGCCCACCAGCCAGGCGTC
>QMCE01001200.1_pt1 | contig 14128 bp, 7 predicted proteins | sample 1821851 | NCBI WGS metagenome assembly QMCE01 (sample SAMN09453174, study PRJNA476694) | Termite gut metagenome, whole genome shotgun sequencing project. | isolation source: worker | host: Odontotermes sp. | place: South Africa:Pretoria | collected 2016-01-28 | reverse complement strand
AAGGAAAACCCTTGACCATACAACCCTCCGGTAGTGTGTGTATGTGTGTAGTGGTATAGACTATATATAATAGTGATTAGTGATCAGTGGTTAGTGGTTAGTGCTACGCGCGAAATTCTGCGTTAGCCCCATTTCCAAATCTCCAAATCTTCAAATTTTCAAATTCCCAAATTCTTTCCGCGTAGCCCACTTTCAATTTTCAACTTTCCACTCAAAAGCTTCTCTCCTGCGTTAGGCGCAGCCAGTTGATCCTTGCGGTGCCTTGGGCATAGCTCAGGCGTATGGTTTGTTTGCCCGACAGCATTGCGACGGGCGCTCCCGCCGAGGCCCAGGAGGTTTCGTTCCCCGAGGCGGCGACCTTAATTGTCTGATCTTCGATCCATTGTGTCGTGAGTGTCATCTCGACTGCTCGCGGTGTGGCGTAACGCACATCGAGGCGATATGTTCCGTCCGCCGGCACATCCACCATATATTCCACCCAGCAATCGGGCCCGAAACGTATGTCGAGCGTGCCCGCCGCGTCGGTAGTGAGCAGCGGCACGACCGTTGTGCTCCAATCTTCGCCTGCGGCTATGGCGGTGGCGCTCGAATCGCTGTAATGTTCGGCAGGGATATTCTCGCCGGGGGCATAGTGTGTCTCTTTGTCGAGCGACGAGGCGCTGTTGTAGAGCACTCCGAGGGGGGTTAACACGGGCGACGGTTTGCCGGCCCAATCTATCAGCGCGCAATTTCCGCCCGCCGTGCCCATTCCCGTGTCCATGAACCACGCATATTTTCCGATCGACGGGTCGGCTTCCAGATAGGTGATTATGTCGCTCATGAATGCGATGTGTTTGGCGGGGTCGTTCGATATCTGTCCGTTCAGGTCGTAGCAGAACTCGGTGAGCCAGAATGGTTTGCCGTACTTTGCAAATTTGCGGCAAAAGGCCTTCACCCCGCCCGTGTTGGGCATGTAGGCGTGTCCTGCGATGGCGTCCACCTGATCGAGCGACACCCCGGGTTGGCGGAAAAAGTGGTCGAGCCACACTTCGGGGTCGGAATAACCCGGCATCGTGCCCCAACACATTGCGGGCGACACGAGTTTGAGGTCGGCTGCGGCAGCCACCTCCACCATTCCCGTCCAGAGTTCGGCGGCCTCCTGCGGGGTGAGGTATGCCTGCCCGCTCAGGTTGGGCTCGTTGAAACCGAGCAGATATTCCGAGCCGGTGATCCGGTTGCTTTTGAGGTCGCTTTCTTTCGGGACTCCGTTCCAGCCCATCGGCGCGTAGACCATATCGTTGCGGCTCAACCGTCCCTGACGGACGTTGTCATAAGCGCTCCCCCAATCGTAGCACCACGACACGCCGAAGCTCAGCAGGTCGGGCATTTCGGCCACCTTGAAGTTGGTCGATATTCCCCGTTTGTCGCTCTTTTTCTGCTTATACACATCTTCGGCCGCTTTGCCGTCCAGAGGCGCGAACTCGGCTTCGGGGTCTATCACCGTTGCGACCGCGAGTTTTGTGCCCGGCGCGGGTTTTTCGATGGGTTTCGGGGGTTCGGGGGGAGTGGGCTCAGGCTCATCTCCGCCCGGCGTGCAGGCCGCCGTCATTATGCCGCACAGTATGGTTGCGCTCCAGAAAAATCGTTTCATATCACAGGATCTATTGCGCAAATAACCGAAAAAGCATCGAAAAAAACAATTTTATTTGTAACTTTGTCCATAATGGGCCGGCCACAGATATTTATAAAGGTATCTCTTCTGCTGCTCGCAGGGGCGGCAGGGGTGCGTTGTGTTGCGCCGGAGAGGGGCGACGAAGGGTTGCTCGACACGCTCGACCGCGAGCTCGCTTCGGGCGGCAAGTATGTCGAGGAGCGTTACCGCCGCATCGAATTGCTGGAGGATATGCGCGACCGGCTCGACGTATCCGACACACAACTTTTCCACATCAATATCCGTCTCTACGACGAGTACGCATCTTTTCAGTTCGACGGGGCTCAGCAGTGCCTTGTCGATAACCTGTCGTTGGCCCAGCGGTTGGGCGACGACGACCGGGCGGTGGATGCCGCCATCCGGTTGGGAATGCTCTACACCACCGCCGGAATGTACCTCGAAGCGAGGGAGGTTCTCACTCCGCTCGACACGCTGGCCATGTCCCAACGCCGGATGGTCGATTACATGGCGACCCTCCAGCGGTTCTATCGCGAGTTCCGCGAATACTCCAAACACCCCGACATGGTGAGCGAGGCGACCCGCCTGCAACAATACTACCGCCAGAGGCTTTCGGAGTCTTACGGCGAGGGGTCGCAGGAGTGGCTGGAGCTGGCGGTGGAGACGGCTATGGGCGACGGCGAGATGGGCCGGGCCGATTCGCTGAACGCGATCTTGCTGGCGAGCCATTCGGAGTCGTCGCACCGCTACGCGATGTACGCCTACAACCAGGCGTTGATAGACTACGCGCTGGAGAGGGGCGATTTTCGCGACTGGTATGTTCGCTCGGCGATCGCCGATGTCCGCAGCGCCACCAAGGACAATGCGTCGCTGGCGTCGTTGGCCCGTCAGTTGTTCCTCGACGGCGACGACGTGGGGCGCGCGTTCGATTATGTGAAGGTCTCTATGGACGACGCCATCTTCTACAACGCCAAGTTGCGCCCGTGGCAGATCGCGCAGTTCATGCCTGTGATCGAGCAGGCCTACCTACGGAGGGCCGATGCCGCCCGCCGGAGCCAATGGATATTGACGGGTGTGATATTTTTGTTCGCCGGCTATGCGTTCGTCATGTTCCGCCGCACGCGCAGTTTCGCGTCGCAGATAGGCGCCAAGAACGACCGCATCGAGCAGATAAACGCCGACCTTCACCGCAAGAACGAGGAGCTTCAGCGGCTCAACGTCGAGGTGTTGGAGGCCAACGCCGTCAAGGAGGAGTACATCGGGCTGCTGCTGGCGATGTGTTCGGAGTACATCGAGAAGATGCTCAGGATGCAGCGCAAGATATCGCGGCGGCTGGGCGACGGCGATGCCAAGTCGTTGGAGAAGGAGCTGTCGGCCAGCACGTTGATGGATGCCGAGATGCGGGACTTCTACAACATGTTCGACAGCGCGTTCCTGCGCCTCTACCCCGATTTCATCGAGGAGTTCAACTCTCTGCTGCACGACGACCGGCACATAGTGCCTCCGAGCGGCGAGATGCTCGACACCGAGCTGAGGATATTCGCACTGATCCGCCTGGGCATCGACGACTCGTCCAAGATCGCCACTCTGTTGCGCTATTCTCCCAACACGATCTATAACTACCGCGCCAAGGTCAAGAACAAGGCCAAGGTCCCGAGGCAGGAGTTCGAGGACAGGATCAAAACCATCGGCTCGTTCAAGAACTCGTTTTAAGCGGTTTTTAGATTTTTCGACCGACCTCCGAAGTCCACTTTTTGGGCTTGCGGGTGTTTCACCCAACACACTGACATTCAATGTATTGTATTTTAAAGTGGACGAAAAAAGTCCACTTAGGCCATTTCCGTCCACTGGTTCTGTCGAAGATAGGCCTAACTTTGTGTGTCGACCTTGGTGTTCGGATACTATCAATTTTTACCCATAACCTCAACCTAAAAATAAACCCTATGATGAAAAAATTTTTCCTAAGAATGGTTCTTTCCGCGATCCTGTGTGCGGCGACGGTTACGGCCTTTGCCCAGAGCCGGGTTTCGGGGAGGGTGACCGGCAGCGACGGGCAACCGATCGCGGGTGTGACGGTGCTTCTTGAGGGCACCTCCCAGGCGGCTATCACCGGCATCGACGGTGCGTACAGCATCGACGTGAGCGGCGATAACCCCGTACTCACCTTCAGCTATGTAGGCGCCGAGCCGCAGAGTGTGACGGTGGGCGGACGGACTGCCATCGACGTGGTGATGCAAGAGAACGTGCTCATCGACGACGTGGTGGTCATCGGCTACGGCCAACAGAAAAAGAGCGTGGTGACGGCGGCGATTTCGACCGTCGGCAGCGCGGCCCTCGAAAAGGCCTCCCCCATCCGTCTCGACGACGCCCTGAAGGGGCTCACTTCGGGCGTGACGGTTACATCGTCGTCCGGCCAGCCGGGCGCGGGGTCGAGCGTGCGCATCCGTGGCTACGGTACGATCAACAACTCCAAACCGTTGTACATCGTCGACGGTATGCCGGTTAACGGCGACGGGATCGACTTTTTGGCCCCGAGCGACATCGCTCGCATCGACATTCTCAAGGACGCAGCTTCGGCGGCGGTCTACGGGACGAGGGGCGCCAACGGTGTGATTCTGGTGACGACCAAGAGCGGCTCCCGGACGGACGACCGTACGAGGGTCTCCTACGACTTCTATTACGGTATCCAGAACCCGTGGCGCAAGCGCGAGGTGCTCAACGCGACGGAGTACGCCGTCATGCAGAACGAGGGCTCTCTCAACGCAGGCATGGGCATCCGTTTCGCCGATCCCTGGGCGCTGGGCGAGGGTACCGACTGGCAGGATGCGGTGTTCTACAAGAACGCCCCGATCCGGTCGCACCAATTCTCGATCAGCGGTGCGGGCGCCAAAAACATCTACTATCTCTCCGCCGGATACCTTAAAGAGGACGGCATCATCGGCGGCAACTACAACCGCTCCAACTACGAGCGTTTCACGGTGCGCCTCAACGACACCTACACCCTGTTCGACAAGACCGGCGAGCGCAACTGGCTCAACAAGTTGGCCTTCACGACCAACACCTCCTATTCGCGCACGATCATCTACGGCATCGGCACCAACGGCGAGTACGGCACGGTGCTCGGCTCGGCGGTCTACATGGCCCCCACGCTCAATATCTACGCGACCGAGGAGGAGGCCGCAGGCTACCTGACCCAATACGAGGGTTTCGCTCCCGTTAAGGACAAGGACGGCAGGGTGTTCACCATTCCCGGCCCCGCCTACAACGAGATGGTAAACCCGCTGGCCGACCTTTCGTTGCCCGGCGAGAGGAACAACTACCACCGCTTCCTCTCCAATTTCGACGTCGAGTTGGGCGTTTGGGACGCTATCAAGTTCCGTTCGACCGTGGGTATCGACATGGGCTTCGAGGGACACGACAACTGGACCCCCATCCACTATCTGGCCACCAACCGCAGATCGGAATACTCGTCGGTCACCTCGCGTATGGGAAGTTCGCTCACATGGCAGTTGGAGAACGTGTTGTCTTATGATAAAACCTTCAACGACCGCCACAGCGTGAGCGTCATTCTGGGCCAATCGGCTATGGAGACCACCGGCCGTTCGCTCACCGGCTCGCGTATGCACATGGTCGAGGAGGATCCCGACAGGGCCAACCTCGGCTTCACCACGGGCGAGCAGGCTTTGGGCGAGCAGGGCGCATCGGGATATCTGTGGGCCGACTATCGTTTGGCTTCTCTGTTCGCACGCGCTTCTTACAGCTTCGACGACCGCTACATGATACAGGCTACCATTCGCCGCGACGGTTCGTCGATGTTCGGCGAGAACAACCGCTTCGCCGTATTCCCTTCGGTGTCGGTGGGTTGGAACATACACAACGAACCCTTCATGGACGGTGTCGCCCCGTGGCTCTCGGCGCTCAAGCTGCGCGCTTCGTGGGGTAAGAACGGCAACGACCAGATCGAGGCTTTCCGCTACGCCGTCCTCACCTCACAGGGCATCAGCTACCCCTTCGGCAGCGGCGCCCACGGCAACGAAATACTTGCGAACGGCAGCGCCAGCTCCGGCTCGGCCAACCCCAACCTGAAGTGGGAAGAGTCCGCACAGACCGACGTCGGTATCGACATGTCGTTCTTCAACAGCGCGCTCAACTTCTCGGTAGACTACTACAAGAAACGCACCGACGGTATGCTCATCCTGATGCCTATTCCCGCCTATGTGGGTAGCGGCAGTCCTTGGGGCAACGTGGGCGAGATGGAGAACAGCGGTTGGGAGTTCGAGGCGAGTTTCCAGCAGCGCATCGGCGATTTCAGTTTCAACCTCGGCGCCAACGCCACCTATCTGAAAAACAAGCTCATCAATCTGGGTAACGACTCCGGCTTCGAGATGTACGACGGCTTCGGTACTCTGGGCGGAGTTTCGAGGGCCGAGAACGGAATGCCCTGGCCCCACTTCTACGGCTACAAGACCGACGGCATCTTCCAGAACGAGGCCGAGCTCGACGCATGGAGCTTCACCGCCGAGGACGGGACGACCGGCCGCATCCAGCCCAACGCCGTGCCGGGCGACGTGAGGTTCCTCGACCTCAACGACGACGGCAAGATCGACGACGGCGACCGCACCATGATCGGCAAGGGCACTCCCGACTGGACGTTCGGTTTCTCCGCCGGTTTCGAGTGGAAGGGCATCGACTTCAGCATGATCTGGCAGGGTGTTTCGGGTGCCGACGTTTTCGACGCCACCTATCGCCACGGCGCGATCACTGCGGCCAACATGCCGCGCTACATGCTCGAAAGGTGGACGGGCGAGGGCACTTCCAACCGCATTCCGCGCCACACTTTCACCCCCACGACCAACAACAACTGGCATTCGAGCGACCTCTATGTCAAGGACGGCAGCTACCTGCGCCTGAAGAACCTCACGTTGGGCTACACCCTTCCCGGGGCCTGGACATCGAAGGTGTTCATCAGCAAGTTGAGGTTCTATGTGTCGGCATCCAACGTCTTTACTTTCACAAAGTACGACGGTTTCGATCCTGAGATCTCGTCGGGCGGCACCCAGTTGGGTATCGACCGTGGTGTCTATCCTCAGGTGCGTGCGTTCCATTTCGGTGCAAATTTGACTTTCTAAAACGACAATGACAATGAAGACAAAATATATTTTCGTGGCGCTTGCCATCATGTTTGCGGCGAGCTCCTGCACTGCGGATTGGCTGGGCACGGAGTCTCACGACAAGCTCTACATCGACGACTACTACAACTCGGAGGCGCGCATCACCGAGGCGTTGGTCGCGGCTTACAACCCGATGCTGATGTACGACTACAACAGCAGGGGCTACAACGGTTTGCCGATCGTGTTCGGCGTATTGGGCGACGAGCTCTATCCGGGCGGCGAGCACGCCAACGACAACGTCCACTACCACAACATGTTCAACTTTCAGGTGCAGCCCACCGACGCCCATGTAGGCCTGTGGTACATCTCCTACAAAGGGGTCAATCGCGCCAACAGCGTGGCCCAGTACATGCCGGGCGTGCAGAATATTTCCGACGATAGCAAGAACCGGATTCTGGCCGAGGCGGTTGTTTTGCGCACATGGTACTACAACGTGCTGTGGAAATTGTTCGGCAACATTCCCTACTACGAGGTCAATCTGCTCCCTCCCTACATCCATCCGCAAACGCCCGCCGACGAGGTCTATGCCCAGATGGTAGCGGGCCTCGAAGCGGTTCTCGACAGCGATGCACTCCCCATGAAGGTCTCGGAACCCGAGATGCAGGGACGCATCAGTTGGGCGATGGCTGCGATGCTCTATGCCGAGATCGTGATGTACCAGAACGACGCCTCGCGCTACGGCAAGGCGCTGGCCCACATGAACGCCATCATTTCGAGCCAACAGTACGACCTGATCGACTACGAGATACTGTTCGAGGAGGCCGGCGAGTGGGGCTCCGAGGCTATTTTCGAGATGAACTACTTCTCCCAGGGCTCTCGCCGCGACTGGAACGAGGGATCGCTCGGCGGCACGGTCATGCCGCGCACCATGGCGCCGTTCAACCTCAAGGATCACCCCAAGTATAACGACGGTTGGGGCACAGGGCCGATGAGGGCCGACGCCGCCGCCATATTCGACGATGCCGACAAGCGCAAGGCGGTCACGGTGGCCGACATAAATGCCGAGGGCGGCGTCTACGATCCGCGCTATCAGGACACCGGGTTCTTCCTTGCCAAACACATGCCGCGCAAGGAGGGCAACGCCGGAACTTTGTCCGACGGCCAGCTCAACTACAACAACAACCTTCGCATCTACCGCTTTGCCGAGACCCTGCTCAACGCCGCCGAACTGTTGTCGCGCGGAGCGAGCGGCAGCGGCAACGCCGACGAATACCTCACCCGCGTGAGGACGCGCGCCGGACTGGCTCCCGTCTCCGCGACCACCGACAACATTCTGGCCGAGCGCCGTTTGGAGTTCATGGGCGAGGGCAAACGCTACTGGGACCTGGTACGCAGCGGCAAGGCTGCGAGTGTTCTCACCCCGCAGAACGATGCGCTGGGCTTTCGTAAAAACTCGTGGACGGAGAGCAAAAAATATCTGCCCATTCCGCAGAGCGAGATCGACGCGGCCCAAGGGTCGTTGATTCAAAACCAATATTAGAATAAGAACGTAGAGATATGAAACGGATATTAATTTCATTGTGTGCAGCCTTCGTAGCGGGATTTTCGCTGGTGGCTTGCACTCCCGACGCAGTGTCGGGCCTTGATGAGAACGGAATGCCCGGCATCGGCGGGTTGGAGGTGAACGTCTCGGTAGACCAGACCACCAACATGGTCTCTTTCTCGGTGACCAACAACGATACGTCCATCACCCCGGTGTGGATATTTTCGGAGACCGACATTGTCATGACCTCAAGTTTCGAACGTCGTTACCGCACGGCGGGCACCTACACGGTCGAGGTTAAGGCCTTCAACCGCAACGGCAACTCCGACGCTTCGGTAGTTGAGGAGTTCACCCTCGACCAGGACTATGTGGTGCCCATGCACCCGCTCTTCGGCACCGGGGAGAAGAGGTGGAAGGTGGCGGCGAAGACCCTGGGCCATCTCGCACTCGGCGAGACTATCGAAACCTCGGACGGCTGGTGGTCTGCACAGCCCGACGAAAAGGAGAACACCGGCTTCTATGACGACCGCGTGACCTTCAAGGGCGACGGCACCTACATCTACGATCCGGGCCCCGACGGGCTGAGCTTCGTGAACGGCAGCCTGCTGGGCGGCGGCGATGACGGCGACATGCCCGGCACGCTCCAGACCACGACCTACACCCTCGACGAAAGCGCCATGACCCTCACCCTGCCCCAGGGCACGTTCACTCCTTACATCGCAAATCAGGAGCAGTTGGACGGCCCGTGGACTTACACCGTGAAGGTGCTCGACGACAACCAGTTGCTGTTGGCATGGTACACCGGAGGTTTGGCCTGGCAGTTGATCCTCGAACCCGAGACCAGGGTCGAGAGGAGCCCGCTGTGGGGCAACGGCACCAAGACGTGGAAGATCGCCTCGATGCTCGACAGCCACCTCGCGCTGGGCGGGGCCTATCCGACCGAGTGGTATAACGCCGCGCCCTATGAAAAGGAAAGCACCGGCTTCTACGACGACCGCGTGACCTTCGGCGAGGACGGCAGCTACATCTACGATCCGGGCCCCGACGGCCTCACTTTCGTCAATGGCTCTATGGCCGGCGGCGGCGACGACTACGACATGGAGGGCACGCGCAAGGAGGCTACCTACACTTTCGACGAGGATGCGATGACCCTCGTCCTGCCCGAGGGCGTCAACCTGCCTTACATCGCCAACCCCGCACAGATCGCAAGCGACTGGACATACACCGTAGGCGAACTCGGCGCCGATAAACTCCTGCTGTCGTGGTGGCAAGACGAACAGAGTATGTTCTGGCAGATCATCCTCGTTCCCGAGGACTATGTGGGCGAAGACGATGGTGGCGACGAGCCCCCGCCGTACGATCCGGGCGCGCAGCTCGAAGTTGCCCAATTCGCCGAGGCTTTGATCGGTTCGTGGACATGGGAGAGCTCTTCGGCAGGCCACTTCGGCTGCGGCGAAAGCATCACCAACCCCACCGGCTGGTGGAGCGCAGGCTCCGAGGCCCAGGTCGGCTGCTCTTTCTACGACGACGTGATGACCTTCGCCGAGGAGGGTGTCTACAAGTTCGATCCGGTGGACGGCATGACCTACCGCAACAACGGCGTCACCAACTATCCGGGCACGGTGATCGACAAGGTAGGCGACGACTACCGTGTAGCGGCCATGTCTATGGAGTCCACCTACACCTACACCGCCGAGGGCGACTTCCCCAGTTTCACCCTTCCTGCGAGTGTGCTCTTCTCCTACATCGCCTCCAACGACCAGCTCACCACCCTCACCACATACTACATCACCGCAATGTGGGAAAATCAGGTCGAGATATCTTGGTACTCTCCCGGCATTTCGTGGAGATACCGCCTCAAGAGAGTAGTCGAGGCCGAATGAGGACCATGTCGATAGTTCTGTTGTCTATTCTCGCCGCCCTGTGGACAGGTTGTTCACCCGGCGGCAAGGAAGAGGGGAGTGGCGCCACCATCACGGTGGCGCCCGACCCTTTGACGGCTCCGGGCGGCGGCGGTGTTGTTTCGCTCACCGTGACCTCCGACGCCGACTGGGGCATCTACGCTTCCGAACCGTGGGCCGTTTGTTCGCCTACGGGCGGGGTGGCCGGGACGTCCGGGGTTAATGTCACCGTCGCGGCCAACAGCTCTTACACCGCCTCGCGCACTGCCGAGATCGTGGTCAAGAGCGGTTCGACGCGCCATCCGGTAACTCTCACCCAGAGCGCCGCGACCGAACCCGAACCTCCCGAGGGTATGTTCACCCCGGCGGGCTACAGCCTGCTGTGGAGCGACGAGTTCGACGGCAACGCTCTCCGGGCCGACAATTGGACAGTCGAGACCGGCACCGGTTCGAACGGTTGGGGCAACGCCGAGTTGCAGTACTACACTTCGCGCCCCGACAACGTCCGCGTCGAGGGCGGCCATTTGGTGATCACCGCCCGCAAGGAGAACTACGAGGGTTCGTCCGCTACTTCGGCCCGCCTCATCACTATGGGCAAGGTCTACTTCAAGTACGGCTATGTGGTGGCTTCGATCCGCCTGCCCAAGACGGGCAACGGCCTTTGGCCCGCGTTCTGGATGATGGGCAACGACTTTCCCGATGCGGGCTGGCCCAAGTCCGGCGAGACCGACATCCTCGAAATGGGCCACTCGACGGGCATCCGCGAGGGCACACAGGAGCGATACCTCAACGGCGCGTGCCACTGGTGGTCGGGCAACGGCTACAGTGCCGCGAGCCACGCCAGCCACATCACCAACCCCTACTCGTTGCAGGACGGCGAGTTCCACACCTACACCTGCGTGTGGGACGAGAACTACATCCGTATGTACATCGACCGCGAGAAGTATCCCGACGTGGCGCCCTATTTCGAGATGCGCATTGTCGATAACATGGGCGGCACCAACGCCTTTCGCAAGAGCAATTTCCTGTTGTTGAACCTGGCCGTCGGGGGCAATTTTCCCGGCATCCACGACATCGACGACGTGACGGCGCTGGCTTCCGGTTCGGCCGAGATGTCGATAGACTACGTTCGCGTATTTCAAAAACAACAGGCCCCGTAAGAAAACAGGGCCTGTTTTAGAGTCTGTTTAAATTTTGTAACCCGACACCATGAATAAAAAACTTCGCGGCAGGGCGCTCGTCCCTGCCCTCACCCTCGCGGCCTTTATAGCTTTTGCTTTGGCCTCCTGCTCGGGGCCCAAACCCGAGATCGAACAGCGTATCGACGAGCTTTTGGCCCGGATGACCCTCGAAGAGAAGATCGGCCAGATGAACCAGCTCAGCTACGACGCGGGTGCCGAACTTGCCGATGATATCGAGGCGGGCCGTGTAGGTTCGCTGTTGAACATCGTCGATCCGGCGGCGATCAACGCCCTTCAGCGTGTGGCCGTCGAGGAGAGCCGTTTGGGCATTCCGCTCGTCGTGGGGCGCGACGTGATCCACGGTTTCCGCACCATCTTTCCGATCCCCATCGGTCAGGCGGCCACGTTCAACCCCGATCTGGTGCAACAGGGGGCTGCCATCGCCGCGCGTGAGGCGCGTTCGGTGGGGGTACACTGGACTTTCGCCCCGATGCTCGACATCTCGCGCGACCAACGCTGGGGCCGCCTTGCCGAGGGCTTCGGCGAAGACCCCGTGCTGGGTGCCGCAATGGGCTCCGCAATGGTTCGCGGCTATCAAGGCGAGTCGCTTGCCGGCCCCGCGTCGATCGCCGCTTGCGTGAAGCACTTCGTGGCTTACGGTGCCGCCGAGGGGGGGAGGGACTACAATTCGACCAACGTTCCGCCGCACCTGATGCGCAACGTCTACCTCGTGCCCTTCAAGGCCGCCATCGACGCGGGCGCTGCGACGCTTATGACCTCGTTCAACGAGAATGACGGCATCCCCGGCACGGGCAACAAGGCTCTGGTGCGCGACATGTTGCGCGACGAATGGGGCTGGGACGGGATGGTGGTTTCGGACTGGGCTTCTGTGACGGAGATGATCGCCCACGGTTTCGCCGCCGACGCGAAGGAGGCTGCGATGAGGGCGGCCAACGCCGGGGTCGATATGGAGATGGTGAGCGGGTCGTACCTCCAATTCCTGCCCGCGCTCATCGAAGAAGGCAAGGTGCCGCAGGACTATGTGGACAACTCGGTGCGCAACATTCTGCGCCTGAAGTTCCGCCTCGGGCTATTCGAAAACCCCTACGTCGATACGGACGCCCCTTCGCCGCTCTACGCTCCCGAACACCTGGAGGCGGCGCGCGAGACGGCGCGTCAATCTGCCGTGCTGCTCAAGAACGACGGCGTGCTGCCGCTCGAAGGCGCCAAAACCGTAGCGGTGGTTGGCCCGATGGCCGACGCTCCCCACGACCAGCTCGGAACGTGGATATTCGACGGGCGGAAAGAGGGCACCATCACCCCCTTGAACGCCCTGCGCGACCTCTCCGGCATCACCGTCCTGCACGAGCCGGGCGTGTCATACAGCCGCGACCGCTCCACGGCAGGCATTGCTAAAGCGGTTGCCGCCGCCCGCCGGGCCGACGTCGTGGTGGCTTTCGTGGGCGAGGAGGCTATCCTCTCGGGCGAGGCCCATTCGTTGGCCGACCCGGGCTTGAAAGGCGCTCAGAAAGAACTTGTCGCCGCACTCGCCGGGACGGGCAAACCTCTGGTGGTGGTGGTGATGGCCGGCCGTCCTCTGACGATAGGCGACGAACTCGCCGCTGCCGACGCTATGCTCTACTGCTTCCACCCAGGTACTATGGGAGGCCCTGCGATCGCCGACCTGCTCTTCGGGACGGTTTCGCCGAGCGGCCGCCTGCCTATGACCTTCGCCAGGGAGGTGGGACAGATACCCCTTTACTACAACCACAACAACACGGGGCGTCCCTTCACCGGCAGCGAAACGATGATCGACGACATTCCGTTGGAGGCAGCACAGACTTCGCTCGGCAACACGAGCTACTATCTCGACGCCGGCGCCGAACCTCTTTTCCCGTTCGGTTTCGGCCTGAGCTACACCACTTTCGAATACTCCGAACTCTCGTTGAGCTCCGGCGAGATGGCTTCCGGCGGCTCGCTCGACGTGACGTTCACCCTCACCAACACGGGCAGGCGCGAGGCGACCGAGGTTGCGCAGTTCTACATTCGCGACGTGTCGGGCTCTATCTCCCGTCCGGTGAAGGAGCTGAAGGATTTCCGGCGGGTTACGCTCCCTGCGGGCGGATCGGCACGGGTCACTTTCACCCTCACGGCCGAGCAGTTGGCCTTTTACGGCCTCGACGGCACTTTCGGCGCCGAACCGGGCGACTTCCTGCTTTGGGTCGGCCCCGACAGCTCCTCCGGCCTCGAAGCCTCCTTCACCCTCCGATAGTTCACCACGAGGGCACACAACGAGGGCTCACATCGAGGGCACTTACAAGCGAACGCCTGCAACGCGCGAGCGGAAGTTCAAAAATGGACTTCCGCTCTTTTTTCGCACCCTCCCTGTTTCAATTTTCCACCCAAACCCGCCGGATCGCGATAAATCGACACACAAGAAGCCTTCCTCGTTGAAATTTTCAACCGCTGCCGCCGGACCTGCCGATTATCTTTTCCGGCGATGGTGTGCGCTACCCTATTTTGGCCTACCTTTGCACCGTTTTTCGGCATATATGGAAAGAAAAAAGGCGTCACTCATACTCGGCGACGGCACGGTGTTCGAGGGATTTTCGTTCGGGGCGGATGTTTCGGCTGCGGGCGAGGTGGTGTTCAACACCGCCATGACGGGCTACCCCGAGAGCCTCACCGACCCCTCCTACTGCGGCCAGATATTGGTACTCACGAGCCCGATGACAGGCAACTAC
>QMCE01002120.1_pt1 | contig 14133 bp, 21 predicted proteins | sample 1821851 | NCBI WGS metagenome assembly QMCE01 (sample SAMN09453174, study PRJNA476694) | Termite gut metagenome, whole genome shotgun sequencing project. | isolation source: worker | host: Odontotermes sp. | place: South Africa:Pretoria | collected 2016-01-28 | reverse complement strand
TGTTCGGAGCACATCAAGCCGTCGATGGCAGCCTGAATCATTTCGGGGGAAGCCTTGCAGCGGCGGTCGATAAGCGGAGCGACATCGAAGCTTCCATCGGGGTGCTGCAAAAGTTGTTCCGTAATTGCCGAGGCGCTTTTCCCGAAGACGTCGGAAAACACGTCGTCCAGCTTAATATTGGAGACGGTCAGGCAATTCTGCGCGCGGTTTTTCTCCCCGGTGGTAAAATTGGTCAGCTTAACACGATAACGCATAAGGTCGCGAAGCTGCCGGATTTTATACGGCGGGATAAAGCTGCCAGAAACGAGATCGTGCTTGAAGATGTCCGCAATCCACTTTGCGTCGCGTTCATCCGTCTTCTTGCCGCGAATGGCTTTGACGTATTTAGGATGAGCGAGAACCACATTGCATGTGGATTCGAGCATGTTGTAGACGGGAATCCAGTATTTGCCCGTGGATTCCATACAGACATCCCGGCAATTGTTTTCCGCAAGCCATTCGGCAAGCAAGCGAAGATCGCCGGTGAAAGTCGAACATCTGCGCTTCTTATAGGTCGTAACGCCTTTATCGTTAGTAGTCGCGATATAGGCGACAACGAAGGATTTGTGGACATCGATTCCACAGCAGATTGGATAAACGATTTTAAGTGCCATATTCGCCTCCTCGAAATTTGCGAGGAAGCAAACAGTGACTGACCGCTCGCACTAAAAACGAGTAGCGTCTTTACAAAGATAAGTTTACGGGCTTCAAGTCCCACTTATTTGGGGAGCAGTACAATTTCCTATTTGCGATCACGATTACTTTACCCATACAGTTTCCTTCCTTTCTTCGTTTAGCGGTACGTTTTTTTAGCGTTAATGAAACATCGACTAATTTTCAGCTAAAAAACCAACCCGATTTCACCTCGAAAAAGAGTGAATAAGAGTAACGCCAAGCCCGATAACCCTTGATTTTATTGGGGTTTTGGTCTTAGCGTTATTATACTGTATGGGCATACATACGCCGTGCTTTCGCTAATATCCGGTACTGATCCTAAGAGCGTATCGGCAACGCTCGGCCATGCGACAGTAGCGTTCACTTTAGATCGCTATTCGCACTTTACCGAAACACTGTCCCGCCTCAGTGCCGCCAATATGGAGGCATTGTATCGGAAGCTATAAAGGGTAATCAGCTATACATCGGCATAAGCAAAGCCCCGTTTCCCTAGAGAAACAGGGCTTTTTCTTGTGGCGCGCCCGACAGGATTCGAACCTGTCCTGTTTGGTATATGCAGTATAATCATACGTCATAGAGTGCTAAAAATCTGGCTAAATTCGGACATGCTTTTCATTGTATGCAATGATATACAATGGTTTATAAAGCGCTAAAGGGTAAAATAAAGGGTATAAAGGGTCAAAAAGTCGCCCTTAACGTGACTTCCACACGCGCTGCGCGCCCCGCCTGTTCCGGCGACGGGAGGCCGTAATTTTTGGTATAAAAAAAGCGCCCAAGCGGTATATGCTACCCGAGTGCTTTATTCTTTGTTATTAAAGGGAGCCGCTAAACGGCTCCCAGATAGGCATTTGGCGGGCGTCGCGCTTCTCCCGCATCTCTCGGGGTATCCCCCTGTCAGTACCGTCGGCGTGTGGTTGCAACGAAATTTACCACCTCAAATGCCTATACTATCCTACACTTAATATACACTAGCTATTCAGACTTGTAAACGATTTTTTTATTCCGCACATAATTATCATACCTTCGCTTATCGATCTTCCAGAACGAAATTACAGAGTTCTGATAGCTGGCAGGGTCTTCGGGTGTCTTTAATCGAAGGATCAATTGAAATCGCTCGTTTCCTTCTAGTATTTCCTTCAGCAGCACCGCGCTATTCGGTTTGTTCGCCTCAATGATATAATCCGGCTCCCTCAATATAGCGGGGATGTATTCGGCATACCGCTCGTAATCCAGGGGATGGCTCTCTTTGATGTGCGCGATTTGCCTTTCGGTAATAACCACGTCTTTTGTCAGAATTGGCGATATTTTTTGAAAAAGCTTAGGATTTATCTCGCCAACCATCTGCACGCCGACACCGCCCTCTATACTTATTATAGGGTCACTGTCGGGCTTGTCAACGTATTTCTCCCGCCACTCCGTATACGTCATCCCCTCCGGCACAGTGATGGGGTTCCCATCGGCGTCGCGTGCGAAGCGCGTTCCTTCTTCATCATCCCAGCCCTCTACGTACGGAACGGTGCAGCAGCGGCAGTGCGGATGCAGTAATGGCCAGCACGTTTACGTCGATATAGGCATACGATCCTCCGTTCCGCTTCTTAATAACGCATATTATTGATACGATGATATTGATACGGGTTTCGGGGCGGCGAACGATAAACTAATGCCGTCTGCGCCCCGCTGTATCAAATACGATCGTTTATGATAAGCCTGATCGAGAAAGAAGGGCGGCGTTTTGCCGCCCTTGCTTCGAGCGCTATTCCCCGTAATCGTTGGAGATTATCAGCACCTTTTCCGCGCATTGGTCGAGCTTCAGCCCGTCCAGCTCTTCGCGGGTGTAAAGTTTGCCGCCATAGCGAAACATTCCAGGCTCGCCGTGGCTCTCAAAAATGCAAAGTATTGGCGCTTTAGTCCTAATTTTAAGCTCCAGCGCATTTAGCCTTGTATTTGCCCTCACAGCTTGCCTCCTTCGCCTACAGCGCTTTCCAGCGCCTCTATGCGGGCTAGAACGTCTTCCAGCTCAACCGCCCGCATCGTGAATTCTAGAATCGTCCTGGCTGCTGATACGCGGGCGGGCGGCGCGGTTAAAACGTCCGTCATGATCTCATCGAGCACGTCCACAGCCGATTCAGCGCGCGAGATGACCGAACGCATAACGCGCTTCGTGACGGCCCGCTGCGCCTCCGCAAGCTGAATAGCGAATTCCGGCTCCTTCATCCATTTATGCAGCGTCTTCTCCGCTATGCCGACCTCGGCGGCGGCGGCCTTGATGTTTGGCCTACCTACAAGCGCGGCGATGGCGGCCTCGCGGCTAACTTTTTTGCCCAAAGGCTAACCCTCCCCTCGCTTCACTGATTCCGCTTAACATATTTTTTAAGCTGCGCCGTAGTGTTCCCGCTCAGCAATGACACAATCCACGCGCCACATTGGTTTTCACAAAAACGACAGTAGCTGCGGCTTCGAGCTGCCCCCTGGATAGGCTATTTATCTGCTTATCCGACATTTTAGGCATATCAAGGTTGATATTTGCAGCAGCTCCGCCACTACCTACAACGCCGCCTGCGCTTCCGCGTCCGCCCATTATTCACGCACCCGCCTTTCAGTGAAACGGTCGTAAAAACAACCGATATCAATTATGTCTTCTTTGATCTCGTCCGGCGCTTTCCCGTAGCACAATATCTTCGTGGGCCGAAGAGTTTTCAACATCTTTTCGTACCCCAAGAGGAAAAGCCGCCTGCTATCTGTGTAACGCTGCGTCCCTACCGTTGAAATAGCCACAGCAGCCCCTACTGGCTCACCATCAAAGCACCATTCAAGGCTGTTTTCGTCACTCCATGCGATTGTAGGTATTACCTTAACGCCGAAGGGCTGCAAATACGCCGCTATCCAGTGCTTCCGATAGTGGTTGTAAACCTGTAAGGCCGTGGGCATGTCCGTAAAAAGGCTGAAATCGGGCGATAACACGTAATCATACCGCTGGAAAAGCGAGATATACGTATCTATGCGGCTCCACAGCACATTAAACTGGTAATCATCCAAGAAGAAGTGTATCCCCCGGCCTTTGCCGTTTGTAGGCTGCCCCTTTGCCTGGTTAAAGCCTATCCATTCGGCAGAATCATAGTCCGTTGGCGCGATTGTAGGTATATCGTACTTACCCACGCCCGCGAACCGCGCCTTTGAAAGATTCTCAAAGTTAAGCATACTCATCACCTCAAAGAGAGAGGCGCGAAGCCTCAACTCCGCGCCTCTCTCGTACACTCTCGTACACTCCTACGCCTGCGCCTGATAGTACAGGGCGTTCTTCTTGTTATCGAGGACAAAAGCATCGTAGTTGATCCTGCCCTCCACCAACGAGCCGGAAATGCCGGGCGGGTCTTCATGGATCTTGTAGTCCTCCAGCTTCGTCGGCGCGACGGTCGCCACGGGATGAACGATCATGAAGCCGAACGCCTCCGGCAGCCTGGCAGCGGGAATCTTCATGACGTGCGCGCCGTCCAGCATCGCGATAACGCCCTTCAGCCGCAAATCGTTGCCGATGTCGGTCTCCATGACGATATCCTTGCTCTTCTTCATGAGCAGGTACACGTCCGGCGTAACGAGGATCGAGCGCCCCGTTTCGGGAACCTCGGCGTTGTCCAGCGCGTTATTGCCGCCAACGATCGCATCATAGATGTTCGTGGCGGTCAGCGCTACGGCTGCGGGCTTCTGCCCCGCTCCGGCGCACATCTGCGCGTATACGTACGTGTCCACCTCCGGTACGACCACCTCGCGAAGCTGGCGATTCAGCGCAGAAGCGGCCTGTAGGTTGCGCTTCGTCTCGTCCCGATCAAGCTTGTCGATTGCGAACGTGAAGCTCCGATCCTTGCGCAGGGTGAATTCTTCCGTGGTCGCGTCCAGGCCCTGCACGGCCCCGTAGCGGCTCCAATTGCCAGATGCTGGCCCCTCGCGCCCGTAGTCGCCCATATCGGCCGTGCCGATCTTATAGACCTTCACGGTATGCGCGCCGTCCCAGTTGAAGTCCTGATTCGTCAGGAGGGACTTTTTGCTCGCCGTAGAAAACAGCTCATCCACGTATTGTAGGTATTGGGATGCTAATTCAATAGCCAATTAAAACACTCCTTATTTAGGCAGCCCGAACGCTTCGCGGATACCTCCGTCGCCGCTGAGCGGCTTATGCGCGCTCTCGTGCGGCGTGAATCCCGTGAATTTGGTCGCGGGCCTCTCTTTTAATTTTGCATCAATCGTGCTCTCTATGATCGTTATGGCCTTGTCCAGGGCCTCTGGCGTGCTGATGTTCAGCGCGTCCATAAGCTCCACGGGCAAGCCCTTTGCGGTCAGCTTCTCTTTGGCAGTCAGCTGCAGCTCGCGCTGCGCCAGCTCCCGTTCCTTCTCAGCAAGTGCGGCGTCGTTCTTCGTCTTCTCTTTCGCCAGGCGTTCGCCCACGATCGCGTTAAGCTGCTCTTGCGTGAAAGTCTTACCTTCCTGCGTGGAAGTAGTTTCCCCCGTCGGGTTGGTGTTCTCGGTCATTTTGCCTCCTGTTTAACGTCCAGAGTGGACTTAAATATAAAAAGGGCGCGAGAACAGTTTTAAGCTGTTCCCACGCCCCCTGGCAAATGAGGCTTACTCGGAGAATGACACGCTTTAAATCATTCCCGTCGCGGTACTCGCGCCCGATTTATTGCCCCTATTGTATCACCTTTTGGCGCGTCGCGCAAGTCCACATATGCGCGATAATACGGGCTATTTGGCTTCTTGGGCTGGTACCTGATCCGCTTGATAAGCGGACGGAGGCGGGATATAACCCACTCCTTCTCCGCGTCCGTCTCGTACGAAAGTGTAACCTTTATGCTCATTTTGTAACCTCGCGCGGCAAGTATTTCTCCCGAAGCTCTCCAAGCTTATCCATGCCGAATAGCATATTCGGGCGTATGCCGGTGATCCCGTGGACGGCCTGTATCTCGCCGTGCCGCCAATCAGACTCACCACGAAGGAGGCGTCCGGCTCGGCTGGCGCTTATGTCGAGGTCGGCGGCTAAGGTCTTGGGTGTGTAGCCGATAGCGCGGAGTATATCTGCCACTTTCTTCATACTGATACCTCCTCGAAGCACTCACGCGCTAATCTCATGCCCATCTTAAAACCGCGCTCGAATCCCTGATACTCGCGGGCGGTTCCCCAATCCATCGCCAAGCCTACGACGTTTTGACCGTCGATGTTCTTGCCGATCCCGTGCTTTGTGACAAACTCGTTAAATACTTCGTACGCTGCGTTGGCGGCGGGGCCGTCTTTGATATTGGCGCTGTCTAACTCGGCCAGCCAGATGCTTTCAATAACAGATGCCTCTCCCATAATGAACCTCCCATAAAAATAACTTGCTGTTCTGCCGCGCGCCCGATATAATGTATTTGTCAGACACACTATATCTAGGCGGCGGGGCGCTCGGCTATTTGCCGGGCGTTTCCTTTTGTTCACAATCGCACCGTTCGCCGGGGTCGAGATGCGCGCCGCATAGCGGACAGGTTTTATATTTCATTGCCGCGCCTCCTCCCGCCCAACATCAACGCCACGGTTATACGCCAAGCTCATGAGGTCTTGGATCGCGTTCACGGCGATGAGCATCTTCCGCGCGACGTCCGGGTGCAGATACGCTGCGGCCTCCGGGCCTTCCTCGTAGGCGCTCGCGATATCGAACATGGCGCTCGGTCTGATAAGATGCCCTCCTTCGATGTAGCCGTCCTCAATGACGGATTCTTGCGGCTCCTGCGCGCCGCCGTAGTCGATGCCGGGGAACTCGATAACCTTGCCCCTGTTTGAATGTCCGTCCATTTCGTGGCCTCCTAAAATAATTTATTGTCATGGTTGGTCGTAATCCCTCGCGCGCGCGCGCGTAGTTACTTTGAGTGCATACTTCGTCCAGAACGTCCCTTGCTGTCCACTTCGTCCCTTGCTGTCCACTTCGTCCCTTGCTGTAGGGACGAAAGGGACGAAGTGGACGAAGTATGCACACCGAATGTATAATGGTCATAGCGTCCCCGCCCCTACAGCAGTTTGAAACTCGCTCGGAACTGCGTATACCTCGATCCGAATTCCACGCTCCCCGCGTGATTTTTGCCCACAAGTGATAATCAAGCTATCGCGCTCCATAAGCTCTTTTGCGAACGAGCTATTGAGCTTTTGCTTCAGGTCTTCAGGCTTCGAGAACGGCGGGAACCCCAGCGACTTCATACCGATCTCCTTAACCTCCGCATACGACCAGAACCCGCCGCCAGGCTTATCCGTGATCATTTGCCGGAAGACTTGCACGAGCGGCTCGTGATCGTAATCAACGCCGCGCTCTTCACGTTTCTTCGCCGCCTCGATATCCTCGACCGTGAGCGGGCTGTATCCCTTCCACGTAACGCCGCCGCGCTCTCCTATGGAATACGCGATAGACGGCCCTGGCTTCGCGTTGGAGCACTTGATTTGCACGATAACGCATTCATCCTCGTCTTGCGGGTTGCGCCCGATGTAGAGCACGGAGCGCGCCGCCGCCGCGATATCGACGCTGCCCAAAACCCTGTAGAGCGAATTCTGTCCGGCTGAGCCTTTGGACATATGGGATATGATGACCACGGCGCATTCCGTGCGCGCCGCCATCTCCGCGAGCTTCGCCAATACGGGGCGCGTCTCGTTCGCGCGGAACATGTCCATCTTGCCCCCGAGAAACGCCTGTAGGGGGTCGAATACGACCAGCCGCGCTTCGAGGCTCTTAATGGACGCCTCTATGCTTGGATCGTTGAACGTTAGGTTGGCGGGTTCGGGGATAAAGAAGCATCTGCTCAGGTCGCCGCCGCTGGCCTCGATCCTTCCGCGCAGGGTGGATGGATCGTCTTCGGTCGATATGATGAGCACGTTTCCGGGGCGCTGCACGTCGTGCTCAATGAGCGGGGAACCCGTGGATACCAGCGCCGCCAGCGCGCACGCGAAAGCCGTCTTTCCTACGCCGCTGTCACCCTGGGAAATCGTTATCTTCCCCTGGGGGAAATACGGCCTGATGATCCACTCGGGTTCCTGGTACTCAACGCCCGAAAAGCAAACGGTGTTGGGCTGCGGCTCCTTCAATTCCTCCGGCCGCACGGCTTCAAGCGGCCTGTACTCCGGCGTGAAGCCTATGAGCGTCGCCAGCGCTTCGAGGGTGTCAATACCTTCACGCCCGTAGTACGCGATAACGTCGCTGATATCGCCGTGCTCGGGCAGCTCCGGCCAGAGCTTCGCCAAATCATCCACGAGCTTAACGCTTGCCGCCTTGCCGTAGAGCGCGTGGGCTACGTCGTGCGCGTATTCCTTGCCGGGCGCGTCGTTGTCGGCGAGAATAACGACGTTCTTTCCCGTGAGCGTTTCCTTGTACTGTGGGAGCCATTTGTTCTTCCCCGCGCCGCCCGTCTGCGTCGTGGCGCATAGGCCCAGCTTATTGAGCGCGTCGGCGTCCTTCTCGCCCTCGACCACGTAAACCGTATCAGCCGCGATGACGGCCCGCAGATTATACAGGACGGGTGTTATGCCCTGGAGGTTGTATACGCGCCCTCCTAATCCATCAGGGCGGCGCTGCATGAAGCCTTTAGGCTCGTACCGCACCTTTTCATAAAGCAGCTCCCCTTTGGCGTCGGTGTACTGGTATACGGCAACCTCGCGTTTTTGGGGCTTGTCCTGCCGCTCGGGGGCAAGGTCTTTCATGGTAAGGTTCATAGCCCAGATGACGTCTTCGGCTTCACAACCAGCCTGGCAGCATACGAGGATCGCGCCGTCCGCGCGGAATTTAACGCGAAGGCTCGCATGTTGATCGTCGTGATTCGGACACCTGGCCGAATACTGTCCGTCCGTGCCGCCCGTCACGCCTTGCAGCCGCGACAGGAAATCCTCTTTTCTCACTGAATCACCTCTCTTCGTCCATTCCGCGCCTCTGCTCGTAAGCGGCCACGCAACCAAGCCAGTACATAAGCCGCTGCTGTCGGCTCATGGCGTCCCACACTTTCATGTTCATCTGCTGCCCTACTTCCCTTCCGCTTGCTTGCGGAGCCACTCGTCGAGCGGCGCTCCTACGAGCACCAGCTTCCGCTTGCCAGCGCGCAGCAGCGGGAAACCTGGTTGTTCCGTCATAGCGTAAGCCGTGGCGTTGCACAGGCTCATGCGTTTGGCGAACTCTGCTACCGTGATAGCGTACTTGTTTGGGTCTTGCATCGTGTGCCCTCCTTTACGATACTTTATGTATCTATATTAAGTGATACAATGTGTACCTGTCAAGATACATCTTGTATCTTTTTTTGTGTCGTGGTATTCTATGTGTGAGGTGATTCAAATGAGCATGGGCGAGAGGATTAAGGCCGCGCGCAAGGCGCTTGGCATGACACAAAAGGCGCTGGCCGAGGTTTCGGGCGTTTCGGAGATAACCATTCGAAAATATGAAGCAGACGAGCGCCAGCCTCGTATTGAGCAACTGCGAACGCTAGCCGACAAGCTCGGCGTTGATCTCGCGTATATCGTCGGAGCCGAACCCGACGAAACACTCGAAAAGGCCGCGCAAATCCCCGGCGCAACGTTGGAAGAAACGGAAGACAGTATAAGGATTCACCTTACTAGCTCACCAGCGCCCAAGAAGGGCTTGCCGGAGGATACCATTCAGGCGTGGAGGGAAGGGATTACAACCCGCTACGACAAGATGAATGATCGCGGCAAGGAGCGGCTATTTGAAACCGCAGACGATATGTACCATTTACGCAAATATAAGAAAATGAGCGGGGAGGACTAGCCCATGCCACGCAGAAGCCCAAAAGGACAGGGGACCGTGCGCCAGCGAAAAGACGGGCGCTGGGAAGGGCGCGTAACGCTCGGACGCCATCCGGCTACGGGGCGGCAGATGCAAAGGAGCATATACGGAGCCACGCAGGAGGAAGTCGTTAAGCAGATGCAGCGGCTATCTGTTGCCGTGGACGATGGAACCTATCAGGAACCATCTAAGCTTACCGTATCCGGCTGGATGAAGATATGGCTTGCCGAATTCATCGGCAACGTGAAGGACGATACCGCGACGCTCTACGAGCAGATTGTGAATACGCACATCAAGCCCGCATTCGGGGCCGTGAAGCTCCAGACCCTACAGACGGTAGATATTCAGCGCATGTATAACAAAAAGGTCGCGGGCGGACTGTCGCCCAAGACGATCCGCAACGTTCACGGCGTATTGACGCGCGCGCTCTCGCAGGCGGTTGCGCTCGGGTATATCCGCGCGAATCCGGCGTCGCTCGTCACGCTGCCGAAACGCAATCAGGCCGAAATGAAGCCGTTGGACATGCCGGAAGCGAGCGTATTCCTCGACGCGCTAAAAGGCCATAGGTTCCGGCTGCTGTACAGCGTGGCGATGCTTACGGGCATGAGGGAGGGCGAGCTGCTGGGGCTGCTGTGGAAGAACGTGGACTTCGAGCGCGGGACGATCCGCATTGATCGTCAACTGCTGCGGCCCCGGAAGAAGGGCGATAAATACCGCTTCGGCTCTCCCAAGAACGGCAAGACGCGCACCATAGCGCCCGCTCCTTCGGTTATGGCGATGCTCAAAGAGCAAAAGGCCGCGCAGAACAAGCAGCGGCTACGGGCTGGCCCTGCGTGGCATAGGGGCGAATTTGAGGGGCTTGTCTTTACGGATGAGCTTGGCGTTCAGCTCAAATATCATACGATCCTCGATAACTATAAGGCTGTGCTCTCGCGGGCGGGGCTGGAAGAGCGCCGCGTTCATGATCTCCGGCATAGCTTCGCTGTGCTCTCGCTGATCTCCGGCACCGATCCCAAGAGCGTATCCGAAACGCTCGGACACGCAACCGTCGCGTTCACCCTAGACCGCTATTCGCACTTCACGGAGACGATGCAGAAGCAAAGCGCCGCCAACATGGAAGCCCTGTATCGGAAGCTATAAAGGGTAAAATAAAGGGTAAACGGCTATACACAGGCATAAGCAAAGCCCCATTTCCTTAGAGAAACAGGGCTTTTTCTTGTGGCGCGCCCGACAGGATTCGAACCTGTGACCTCTTGATTCGTAGTCTAATATCCTACGTATCCCGCAAGGCAAGCAATCATCGAATAAATCCCTAATCGTCTAGCTTTTCTGCATTTCCATACATTCCATTATTCGCATTATTCACATAGTTTACTGCATTTAATCCGTAACGATGCAGTAAAAATGCAGTATAAAATTATCAAGGTACAAACCCGCCTCGCGGCGGGCGGTTCGTTATGCTGTTGGCGGTTACGCCGCGCCCTCTGCTTCCTCGCTGATCGCGGCCAGCGCAAAAACATCGTCGAGCGTAAAGCCTCGCTCACGGATTTTAGCAAAGGCGCGTTCCTCGGCCTGTATGTGTTCCACGAGAAGAGATATCGAATGTTGCAGGATATAACCCGGAAATACGTTAGCAAGATCGTTACGCAGATCGACGGCCAGCTCACGCGCTTCTGCATAATCAGACAATAGATGTTTGTCGGTGGCGGAAATTTTCATAAGCTCCGCGCGGGGCTTGGCTCCTTTGGGTATGCTCATGCTGTCACCTCCGCGTAGCACTCGCGCATGATCCGCATAGCGGCCTTAAAGCCGTTGACGAATCCGAAACGCTCATATTCGACGTGAGCGGCGCATACAAGGTCATCAACCTCCGGCAGTTCCATCTTACCCAGCGCGGCGGCGTCAAACGCTTGGTGCGCGGCGTTGTCGGCTGCGGTGATATCCTCGTCGGACAAAACAAGCTCGTCATAATCCTTCTGCCGGATGAAGTTCTTCCAGATTTGTTCGATAGCGGGATTCTTCATATAATGCAATCTCCTTTTGTGGTCATATTGAAGTAATAGGCCCAGCGGGTTATAATTAGGTTGTTCGTTCATTTTGTACCCGCCGGGCGGTTCGAGGCTTCCAGTTGGCGCTGGGGGCCTCATCCTTTTAGAATCGAATCGCAGGTCGCAAGAATCCGTTTCCACCTGCGGCGGCGGGCGGCGCGTTTGCGTCTGAACATGGTGTAAACCTCCTCACGCGACGCTGAACCGCTTATAGTACGTGGTCTTCGTGTAGGCGCTCAAATCGCCCAAGTCAGCCTCCAAGCGTTTCTTGTCGAGGGTTTCCCGCTTCATATCCACGAAGGAAAGTTTATATTCGCCTACGGTCATTTTTGTTTCGCCCGCGTCGGTCATCGCCTGTTTGATCTGATCCGCGATAGAATCGGCTGCGGCGGCGGCTTCCTCGGCCATGCGTTTCATCTCCCTGTACTCCTGAATCTTGCCGGTTAATTCGATGTTTGACATTGTTGTGTGGCCTCCCTTGTTTGATGATATAAGTATACTACGATATTCGTAATTAGTCAATACGTAAATCGTAATTATTTTATCAATACAAGTAATTTAATTTCGGTATGCGTATTGACTTAATACGCCATTCGTAATATAATAGTAGTAAGAAAGGGGGAGTATGATATGCCTATGAAATTCAAATTGAAGGTGCTGTTAGCAATGAATGATATGACGCAAAAACAGCTTGCGGAAATAACCGGCATTCGACCGCCTACAGTATCGGCTATTTGCACGAATACAGTTAAGCAAATTCCTGTCGGTGTGATTGAGAAGATATGCGCGGCGCTGCACTGTCAGCCGGGGGATATCTTGGAGTACGTACCAGACGGCCCGCCCTCCACCTGATCGGCCTGTACGGGCGGCGCGTCCGGCGCTGGGAGGTCGGCCCCGGCCCCTATGGTAGTGCGGCGCTGTCGGCGGGTTTGCCCCCCCTGACTACCTCCACAAAACAAAAAGCCCTTTAAGCGTCGTCACCATTGGCGGCGTTTTATGTTGCCTGCACTTTTGCAGACACTTGGCATTCACCCTCAATGGCGAGTCTGCACTTTTGCAGAGTGATTCGCTTTCGAAGGCGGCGTGCACCGTCTCCACTGTCGGCGTGCACAAATTCCAGACAACACACGATTCAAATTATCGGCAAAAATGCTAAAAAGGATTTTCCCATATTGTTGGGAAGCTCGGAGCGAACGGAATTTTCCGCTCGTTATAGTATTCTGACCATATAGTCCAATTTGTCCACAAAAAGAAGATCCCCATACAGCATAAAATCATCGTACTATTCGTTCTATTCGTCCCAAGCGTCCCATGCTCATCATGCAGTAGGAAGAAGAAAACCGCCCCGTTATAGAGCGGCTTCTTTCGTCCTGTGAGCGTTTAATGCGTCTCTCCTATGGAACCCCCGAACCCTTCAAGAAAAGCGTCACGCGGGGCTGGGGGCGCTCCCCCTGCGGCTTCCTCCCCCTCTTGTGGTTCGCGCACTACGGGCTGACGGAATAGCCCTTCGCCGTTTAGCTGCTGCTCGATACCGTCGTACCATCCAAGCTGTTCGGTTATGGCGTGTTGCTCGATATCATTGTGCCGGATTTCGTTCAAGCACTCCTTAATGAAGTATTTGACCACATCACGCCTCGCCTCTACGCTGTCGCGGAAGTCGATAAACTCGAACGCGGGGTAATTGTCCTTGTGATCCGAAAAATACTGTTTCAGGCCACGGCAGAAAAGCGGGTTATCGCAATTTCTCGCGTGGAGTTTTTGAAGCTCGGCCACGCTCAAAGTGATCGGGAGCCGCAAAAGTTCAAAATCGGGCGATACGTTCTTGGGATTCAAGGCTTCCGCTTCGAGGCCGTCGAGGAAGTCCGTGTACTGCGTTTCGAGCGCTTGAAGCTTCGCTATCGCGTCGGCGCTGGACGGCTTGTTCTTGGCGTGAGCTTCGTTTTTCTCGCGTTGCTTCTCTCCGGCGTAGTCGCGGTGGATGCGGTTGGCCTCGGCGTTCCAGTTCTTGCAGCCGGTCAAATATCCGCTTACAATGTCCTTGCCCTTCCCTACAAAATTGAGGGGCTTTTCGATAGTGTTTTTCATTACATTTTACTCCATTTCATAATTATTAGTGTTTTTCGCATATTTATAGATTCGTGGTTTAATCGTCGATGGTGTAGGCTCCATTATCCAGAGACGCGATATAAGCCGCTCGGTCTGCCGGGTCGATGCGTTCGCCAAGCGGGTCGGGAGTTTTCGTGCTGGCGATTAACTCCACGACCTCTTTTCTGTCGTAAATGCTTTTCAGGACGAAAATCGAAGGTGCTGGCGCTGTGTGGCCCATAAGGGCGCTTTCGTCTAACACACTGGCGATTTCTTCGCGGACAATCTGCAAAAACTCGGCGTTCTCCGTGTTGGGATTCATGCTTATGAAGTTGTAGACTCCCTTCGCGCTGTATCCGAACGCATGGCACAGATTTTCAAACGATGGGATTGTTCCCGTCTGCTCACAGGCCGCGAAATAGGCTGTAGTTTGCGCTGATAGCTCCTGTACGCTGATCTTCGTGAGTTCGAGCTTCCGGCGCTCTGTGG
>QMCE01001763.1_pt1 | contig 14136 bp, 12 predicted proteins | sample 1821851 | NCBI WGS metagenome assembly QMCE01 (sample SAMN09453174, study PRJNA476694) | Termite gut metagenome, whole genome shotgun sequencing project. | isolation source: worker | host: Odontotermes sp. | place: South Africa:Pretoria | collected 2016-01-28 | reverse complement strand
AAAGCCTCGCAGGCTGCGGGTGTTCATCGTCAGCACCATCTTGGTGGTGCAAGCGTTCGGCAGCACAAAGCGCGCGTCCTCAATGGCCTGCTTCTTCGCGGTCTTCGCCGCTGCTTCGGCATCCATGCCCTCGGCCACAAGGCGTTGCTTGTGCTTTTGGGCCAGCGCCTCGGTCAGCTGCCGATATAACGCCGCCTCTTGCGCCATGGCTTCATCAAAGGCGGCCTGCGCCCCCTCCGCAATGGCCGGCGGGGTAATGTACTCGAAGTTGTCCAACTGCACGTAGCGTTGGCTTTGCACGCTGAAGGACGCGTGCCGGTGCCGGGTAATTTGTGCCAGCAGCGCGCGGCTCACCCCCTCAATGGCAAAGGTAAAGCTTGCGTGCTCGGTGGGGCTTTCGTGCCCAAGGCCCGCCAGCATCTCCACAAAGGCGCGGCTTTTTTCTTCACTTAGGCCGTCCAGCAAATCGGCCACCGCCGCGTTTGAATAGCAAAGCTTGGCCGCCGCCGCCACCACCTTTTCCGGCTCGGGCGTGTGGGCAATCAGTCGCACTTCCATGGGTTTATCCTTCCAGTTTGCTAAGCGGCGCAAAGTTGGCCATGGTTTTTTTGCGGCCCGCCGTTTCAAAATCAATTTCCACAATGCAGTCTCCGGCCACGGGTGTTACCTTGCGCACCGTCCCTTTGCCAAATACCTTGTGCTCCACTTTGTCGCCGACATCATAGCTGGCGGCCTGCCCGGCGGGCTTTGGCGCCGGGGTCTTGGCCGTGAAGGCGGCGGCCGTGGTAACCCGGCTGCCGGGCGCCACCGTGCTTTGCCGGGCGCCGCCGTAGCCGCCGCGGCTATAGTCTCTGCCGCTGCCGCCGGAAGCTGCGCCCCGGTTGTACTCCCGGTTCAAATAATCGCCCTGGCGGCCCCGGCTCCAGCTTCCAAAGCCCGCGGAGGCGCCCCCAAAGGCTGCCAGCCGTGCGGCGCTTTGTGGCGATTCCACCCTGTTCAGCAGGGCTTCGTCAATCTCCTCTAAAAAACGGCTGGGCGGGTTGCGCCGGGTTTGGCCGTACAGCATGCGGCTGGCCGCGCTGGAAAGCACCAGCGCCTGTTTTGCCCGCGTGATGCCCACGTAGCACAGGCGGCGTTCCTCCTCGGTGTCCTCCTGGTTCCAGCGGGCTTGCTCACCGGGGAAAACGCCCTCCTCCAAGCCCACAATATAAACGTAGGGAAACTCCAGCCCTTTGGCGCTGTGCAGGGTCATCAGCACCACGCGGTCGGCCTCGGCGTCGTAGTTGTCAATATCGCTGATGAGGGCAATCTCTTCCAGATAGCCCGCCAGCGTGGCCTCGTCGCCGTGCAAATCGGCGTAAGTTTTCACGTTGGAGATAAGCTGCCCGATGTTTTCAAGCCGTGTAACGCCCTCTTCGCCCTGGGCCTCCAGCATCAGCCGGTAGCCGGTAATCTCCGGCAGTTCGGCGGCAAAGGCGGCCGGGTCAAGCTCCTGCTCGGCCTCCAGCAATTTTTCGTACACCTGGTAAAAATTTTTCAGCGCGGCGGCGGCGCGGGCCAACGCCGGGTAGCCATCGGCATCACGAATGACCTCCAGCATGGGCACGCCCAGCCCCTGTGCAATCTCCGCCACGGCGTCCAGCGTAACAGCGCCAATTTTACGCGCAGGTTCGTTTACAATGCGCCGCAGGCGCAAATCGTCCTGCGGGTTTGCCACAATGCTCATGTAGGCGTGCAAATCACGAATTTCCTTACGGTCGTTAAACCGTTGGCCGCCAACAATTTTGTAGGGGATGCCCGCGCGGGCGAAGTAGTTTTCTATCGGGCTGGACTGCGCGTTCATACGGTATAAAACGGCATGGTCGCCCAATTTGGCCCCGGCCTGCACATGCTGGCCAACGCTCTCGGCAATGTGCACGGCCTCGTCCTGCTCGTTTTCCGCCTGGTAATATTCAACCACGTCGCCGCCGGCGTTGGCTGTCCACAGGGTTTTGCCCTTGCGCCCGGCGTTGTTTTTAATAACGCAGTTGGCGGCGTCTAAAATGTGCGTGGTAGAGCGGTAGTTCTGCTCCAGGCGAATAACCTCCGCCCCGGCAAAGCGTTGCTCAAAGCTTAAAATATTCTCAATGGTGGCCCCTCGGAAGCGGTAGATGCTCTGGTCGTCGTCGCCCACCACACAAATATTGTTCGCTTCGTTGCACAAAAGGTTCACCAGCATGAACTGGGCCACGCTGGTGTCCTGGTATTCGTCCACCAGAATGTATTGGAAGCGGTTTTGGTAGTAGCTGCGCACCTCGGCAAACTCTCGCAGCAGGCGCACGGTGTAGTAAATGAGGTCGTCAAAGTCCATCGCACCGGCGTCTAAACAGCGGCGGGCATAGGCGGTGTACACCTGTGCCACAAGCTGCGCACGGGTGTCGGCCGCAACCTCGGCGGCCTGGGCGGCGCTTATCATCTTGTCCTTCAGCCGCCCAATGGCCGAGGCGCAGGAGCGTACCGGCAAGAATTTATCATCGATGTTCAGCTGTTTATACAAGTCCTTCAGCACGCGTTGCTGGTCGTCGCTGTCGTAAATGGTAAAGCTTTTGGGAAATCCCAACTTCTCGCCCTCGCGGCGTAAAATGCGCACACAGGCCGAGTGAAAGGTGGAGGCGTTCACGTCGCCGCCAATATTCTCGCCCAGCAGGGTGGTTAGGCGAGCTTTCAGTTCCCCGGCGGCCTTGTTGGTAAAGGTTATGGCCAAAATGTTCCATGGCTTCACCGGCCGCACCGCAAGCAGCGGCGCCAGCTGGGGCGAGGGGGCCACGCCTGCCTCCACGCAGGTACGCAGTTCATCAAGCAAGGCAGGCGTCACTTCACGGGCAACATCCTGCGAGTAATACGCTTGACCGAATAAAATCAGGTTTGCCACGCGGTTTACCAGCACGGTGGTTTTGCCGCTGCCCGCGCCCGCCAAAATAAGCAGGGGGCCTTCGGTTGTAAACACAGCTTGCCGCTGCATATCATTCAGCCCGGCAAACCGGCCCTCAATATATCGCCTGCGCAGGCTGAGAAAACTTTCCAGGCTCATCTATTCAACTCCAAAAGCGGCTATCCTCCGTAAATATTGATTAGAATGCCCGCCGCCACCGCACTGCCAATAACCCCGGCTACGTTGGGGCCCATGGCATGCATTAAAAGGAAGTTGAGGGGATTCTCTTGCGCGCCCACTTTTTGAGACACGCGTGCCGCCATAGGCACAGCAGACACACCTGCCGAACCGATGAGCGGGTTGATTTTTCCTTTTGTAACAACATATAGCAGTTTGCCCAGCAGCACGCCGCCCGCCGTGCCGCAGGCAAAAGCAAACAGCCCCAGCGCGATAATTTTAAGCGTGGCAAAGGTAAGGAAGGTGTCGGCTTGGGTGGTGCAGCCCACCGAAATACCCAGGAAAATAGTGATGATATTCATCAGCTCGTTGCCGGCGGTTTTGTTAATACGCTCCACCACGCCGCTTTCGCGCATCAGGTTGCCCAGCATCAGCATGCCAACCAGCGGTGTTGCGGGGGGCAGAATCAGGCACACCACAATGGTGCAGATGATGGGGAAGAGTATCTTCTCTGTTCTGGAGACAGTGCGCAGTTGTTTCATAACAACATTGCGTTCTTTTTTGGTGGTCAGCAGCTTCATTATGGGTGGCTGTATCACCGGCACCAGCGCCATGTAGCTGTAGGCTGCCACCGCAATGGAGCCTAGCAGGTGCGGCGCCAACTGGCTGGTGGTGAAGATAGCCGTGGGGCCGTCGGCCCCGCCAATAATACCGATGGAACCGGCCTCCGGCCCGGTGAAGCCCCACAGGCGCGCGCCCACAAGGGCTGTGAAGATGCCCACCTGCGCCGCCGCGCCCAAAAGCAGGCTTACGGGGTTGGAAATCAGCGGGCCAAAGTCTGTCATGGTGCCAATGCCCAGGAAAATTAGCGGTGGGTAAATGCCCAGCTTTACGCCCAGGTACAGCATGTCGGCCAGGCCGCCGCTGTGCAAAATCTCGCCGTACATGGGGAAGCTGGCCTCGGTAAGGCCCGCCGTCTCAATGCCCATTTCGGCCAGCTTGGCAAAGTTGGCGGGGTCGTAAATAAACAGTTCCATATGAATCATTTCGCCAAAGGGCAGGTTGGCCAGCAACATGCCAAAGCCGATAGGCAAAAGAAGCAAGGGCTCAAACTCGCGCACAATGGCCAGGTACAGCAACACGCAGGCCACAATAATCATTATGAGATAGCGAAAATCCCCCAGAATGCCAACAAAGCCGGAATTGCGCCAGATGCTGGCGATGGTGTCTAAAAATTCGGTCATGAATGATTCTCCTCCAGGTTACAATACCTTTTAAAAAGGCTCGGTAGTTTGCAGTGCGCCCGCAAGGCCCCAGGCCCCGCGCCTGGTTTTGGCCGGGGCGCCGCTTTGCCCGCCAGTGGCTGCGGCAATGGCAAGCGGAACACCGGCGCCGCCGGTGGCTGCGCTTATGGCTGCCATAATAGCCGCTACGACCTCGGGCGAGATGCCCGCCTGCACAACTGGCACTGCCGGTGCTGCCTGCGCGGCGGCGGGGGGCTGCGGCGCGGGCGTAGCCGCGGGTGCTTTTTCGCCCTTGCGCCCGGCCAGCGAAGTGAAAATCTTGCCCTGAATGAGGATGACCACAATCAGGATGAGCAGAATTAGAAACACCAGCGACAGCCCCGTGAACACAACGGTGAGATTGCCCGGTTCAGCGCCGGCGGCCGCCGCAGCGGCGGTTAGCTTCGATAGCGTCAAAAATGACATGACGGTATCCCTCCTGTTTCCATTTCAATAAGCATATTTTCCGAATCACACACTATTATATCGGAAAAGGGCTTTCGTTACAACAAAAACCACCGGGTTTTCGCATGCGAAACAGTACTTTTTTGAAATTCTCCCTGCATTATGGTAAAATGAATGCAAACACACCGGAAAAATCCGCACATATCTGATTAACCGATTCAATATGTAAGCGTGTTGGGGCGCGTGCCCCGGCGGGCAAACGGAAAGAAGGTGCCACATGCTGGACGATGTGAATTTGGACGTGTCCATGGACAAAAAGCAGTACAAAGCCAAAGTTGGCCCGCTGAAGGAGCGGCTTTCGGTTTTGCAGCACGAGGTGAAAAACAACGGCCTGCCCGTGATGATTCTCTTCGAGGGCTGGACTACGGCGGGCAAGGGCCGTGTGCTAAGCGATGTTATCCTCACGCTGGACCCGCGCAATTTTAAAGCCAAAAGCACCCTGCCGCCCACGGCCGAAGAACAGCGTGAACCTTTTTTGTGGCGGCACTGGCGCAGCATTCCGGAAAAGGGCATCTTCGCCATCTACGACAAAAGCTGGTACCCCGAACTTGGCACCGAGCGCGCCGAAGGCAAGGTGAACGCCAAGCAGGCCGTGGCGCGCATGGGGGCCGTCAATTTGTTCGAGCGGCAGATGGCCGACGACGGCGCGCTGATTCTCAAGTTCTTTTTGCACATCGATAAGAAAGAGCAGTGCCGCCGCATGGACGCGCTGGCAGGTAAAAAAGCTACGGCATGGCGGGTGGGCAAAGAGGATTATGCCAACAACAAAAACTACGATAAATTTTTTGCCGCTTACGAGGACATGCTTGCGCGCACCGACACTGAATACGCCCCCTGGCACATTGTGCCCGCGCACGATTACAGGGCCGCTATGGCCCAAATTTATGCCGTACTGGTGGATTCTATCGAGAAGGCGCTGGCCGCAAAGGCCAAGCGGCAGCAGGCCAAGCCCGCAAAAAACTGGCCGCCTCTTTCAGCGGGCAGTTTTACGCTGGTGCAAATGCCAAAGCTTAGTGAGGTTGCCCTGAACCAGCATATGGAGGAGGACGAGTACAAGCGGCGGCTGGTGGCGGGCCGCAAAAAGCTGGCCCGCCTGCACAATGCCATTTATTTAAAAAAGATACCGGTTATTATTGCCTACGAGGGCTGGGACGCCGCGGGCAAGGGCGGCAATATAAGGCGGCTGACTGCGGCGCTGGACCCGCGCGGCTACGAGGTGATTCCCATCGCCTCGCCCACGCCGCCGGAGAAGAACCGCCAGCACCTGTGGCGCTTTTGGCAAGCCCTGCCCAAGAATGGCCACATTGCCATTTTTGACCGCACCTGGTATGGCCGCGTACTGGTGGAGCGCATTGAGGGCTTTGCCGATGAAGCGGCCTGGCGCCGCGCCTACCGGGAGCTGAACGAGTTCGAAGCCGAGCTGTCACGTTGGGGGGCCGTTGTACTGAAATTCTGGCTGCAAATTGACAAAGACGAGCAACTGCGGCGCTTCGAGGCCCGCAAGCTGACCCCGGAAAAGCAGTGGAAGCTGACCGATGAGGACTGGCGCAACCGCGAAAAATGGGACAAGTACGAAACTGCTGTGAATGACATGGTTCGCCTGACCAGCACCGACTTTGCCCCCTGGACAATTATTGAGAGCCAGAACAAGCAATATGGCCGCATCAAGGCCATTGAAACACTGATTGAGGCGATAGAGGCGCATTTGTAAAGCTTCTCCACCAGGTGGGCAGTTGCGCATTTTCCGCCGCAAATGTCTTTTCGGCCAGCTTTGAAAGCGGCCGTGGCATCCCGCGCGCAAAGTTTAGCCGATAAGCGCACAACAGCTGTGAGTGCAGCCCAAAGGTGGCGTTTGCCGCCTTTTTTCCGTATTTGACGTCGCCCAGTAGCGGTGCGCCCAAAAAGGCCAGGTGTGCCCGTATCTGGTGCGTGCGCCCGGTGTGCAGCACCACCTGGCACAGGCTCAGGCCCTTTGCCTCTTCCAGCACCGCAAGCTCGGTTGTAATGGCCTTGGCCCCGGGTGCTTCCTCTAAAGTAACCGAGACCGTTTTTGTCTGCCTGTCGCGCGCTAAAAAGGCGCAATGCGTGCCTGTGGGCGGGGCGCCGTGGCACACGCACAGGTAGGTTTTTTGCACCAGCCCTTCGCGCAGGGCCTCATTCATGGCGCGCAGGGAATCGGCGCGCTTGGCCGCTATGATAAGGCCTTCGGTGCCACGGTCCAGCCTATTGCACAGCGCGGGCGCAAAGGTGTTTTCGCGGGCAGGGTCGTATTCGCCGCGCGCGCGCAGCGCGGTGGTGAAGGCGTCCAGCAGGCTGGCCCCGGGCCCCATGCCGCGGTGGCACAGCACCCCCGGCGGCTTGTATAAAATGGCAAGGGCCTCGTCCTCATACGCGGTGCCGTAGGCGGGCAGGGGGCCGCGCGGCACGGGTGGCGCCGTGCCCTGCAGGGGAAAGAATTCATCATTTAGGTAAAGCTCCACCATGTCGCCCTTGCTAAGGCGGGCTTCGGGTGCGGCACGGTGGCCGTTCACCTTTACGCGCCGGTTGCGGAAGCATTTATACAGCAGCGGGCCGGGCAGCCCGTGTGTTACCCGCAAAACAAAGCGAGAGAGCCGCATGCCGTCCTCGTTTGGGCCAATGGTGTAGGCTCTCAAGGTTTTGTCTCCTTATAATGGGGGGGGCGCCGGGTTGCGCATTGCATCGGCAAATGATACAATTTAGTATAGCTTATTTTGCGCCGTTGGGCAAACGGCGCGGAGGTGAAAATTTGAGCGTGCATGATGGGCATAGAGACAGGCTGCGGGCACGTTTTTTAAAAAGCGGACTGGAGGGTTTTGAGGAGCACACGGCCCTGGAGCTTTTACTGTTTTACGCGCGCCCGCGCTGCGATACCAACGGGATTGCCCATGTGCTGATTGACCGCTTTGGCAGCTTTGCGGGTGTGTTGGACGCGCCAGTGAAGGAGCTGGCTGCCATGCCCGGCATGGGCGAAACAAGCGCCACGCTGCTAAAAATGATACCGGCCATGGCTGGCTTTTATTTGGCTAACCGCTCGGCACAGGGCCAAACGTTGGACTGCACGGAAAAAGCGGGCGCCTACCTGCTGCCCAAATTTATTGGCAAAACACAGGAAGAAGTGCACCTGCTGGCGCTGGATGACCGCCGTAAGGTGCTTCGCAGCGTGTGCCTGTCTACCGAGGGCATTGTAAACGCGGTGCGCATTACCATGAAGCGGGTGGTAACCGAGACGGTGAACGCCAACGCCACCGGGGTAATTTTGGCCCACAACCACCCAGGCGGCATTGCTCTGCCTTCCCAAAGCGACAAGCAGATTACCCGGCAGGTCTTCCAGGCGCTGCGGCTCATCAATGTGCGGCTGGTAGACCATATCATTGTGGCCGATGAGGACTTTGTGTCGCTGGCGGAATCCGGCTTTATAGAGATGCTGCAAGGCGAGGTATATTAGACTTAATGTATTCGCATGCGCCACATTGCGTGCACACTAGAAGGCCCCGGCGTAGCCGGGGCCTTCAGCTGTATTTTAGGGCTTGGCACACACTCTAGCCTTGCCGGAACATGCCGTAGGGGTCGTCTGTGTATAACGTGATGCTGGTGAGCTCAAATTTGCCGCCGTTGTCTGTGTGGGTCAGGCGGATATTCACGCCATCGTGGGTGAAAATGCAGTACTGGATGTCATATGCTTGGAAAATTTCTGAGTTCTGCATTTCGGGCGGGTCGGCGGGGTCAAGTACCAACTCCGGCGTTTGGCCGAAAAGCTGGCAAATCGTGTCATAATTTTTTTCGCCTTCCACGCCAAAGAGGAAGTCTGCAAAATTGGGCCCACCAGATAAGATTACGTAGGCAATCCGGCAATCGTCCGGGAAGCAATTGTAGCCGGGCATGTAGCCGTCGCGGCGCTCGGCACTTTCCCAGGCGGCAAACAAATTCTCGCTGCCCTCAACAAACTCAATCGTCATGCCAAGGTCGGCTTCTTCGTCGTAATAGTAAAGATAGGGAATGCCCCCCATGATGATTTGCGCGTCCACCGGCATGTTGGGGTCAAAGATTTCTTTGAAGTCGCCGTTCAACATGTTGGGGAAGGCGAGCAGGGCCGTGTTCAGCGTAAGCTCCGGGGCAGTGGGTTCCTCTTCGGCAGGCGGCGGCGCGGCGGGCGCTTGGCTGGCCGAAGAAGCGGGCTCCGGCTCACTGCCAGCCGGTGGCGCGCTGCTGGGCGGCGACGATTCGGGCAAGCTTTCAGACGAAGAGAAGGCACTTCTGTCACTGTCCCCGCCACCCAGCAGCTGGCCGAAGCCGTCGAAGAAATTTGTTAGCGACTGGCAGCCGCCAAGGGCAAGGCAAAGGGCCAAGACCAAAGCAAGGGCAAAAATCTTTTTCATTGCGGGTTCTCCTCCGTGAGGCTATGGGGGTTGCCTTGGGAACCTGCCCTAGTTCAGTTTAAAGCGGTTCTCGCGGTTGCCCAGCGCAATAATGGTGCCGCGCTGCAGGGTACTGGGCATATTGGCCACCAGGCGGCTGCCGCCGTCGATAAAAGTGCCGTTGGTGGAGTAATCCGTAACCATATACACGCCGCGCGTGGCGTCGTAGGTGATGCCGCAGTGCTTGCGGCTTACTTTGTCGGCATTTTGGTCAACAATCAGGTTGGAGAAGGCATTGTCGCGCCCAACAATCATTTCGTCGCCAGGGGCCAGGGGCAGGGTTTGCCCGGCGTACATGCCGCTCATGCCGGTAATGGAGCCACCCGCGCCGCCTGCCGGCGTTGCCATTGCGGGGGCGGGCCCTGCCGGGCGGCCTTGCAGCTGCGTGGGGGGCACGCCGTAGGGGTAGGGGTTATCCATCGGTTTTGCCGCCACGGTAAGGGGCACAATGTTGCCGTGTTCATCCCGGTGCTGGGGCACGTTCACCACGTCCATAATGGCGCGAGAGGTACCCTCACCGGTGAAGGGATAGCTTTTGGTAAAGGCGATGAGATAATCCAGCGTAACGCGCACGCCCGCAAGGAAGGGTACCAGAATGGTGAGGCTGACGTGGGGCTTGATGCGGTGCGCGATGTAGAACTTGAAACGCCAGTACATGTTGTAGGCCAGGGCCGCCAGCAGGTAAAGCGTGGCAAGAATGGTACCAAAGGTGCGCCACTCGCCGTTGCTAATGGCGTCTACAATGGTGAACAAAAGCCAGGCATACAGCCACCAGCCGTCGAAGAAGAACATTTTCCACCACTCTTCGTCCACAATGCGCAGCTTGTACACTGTGCGGGCAAAGGGCACAAACGGCATCCAGTCCTTGTCCAACCCGGCCTTGCGGCCAATAAACAGCCACTTGAAAGCCGTGACCACGTAGAACGCTACAACAACAACCAGCAGAAAAAGAATGAGCATGGAGCCCAAACCGGCCAGCATATCAAAAATTCCAAACATACCCAGCGCGTCTTCAAAAAAACCCATGTCGATCACTTCGATTCCTCCCTAACTTTTAAATTTTTTGGTGTGCGTTTTGTTGGTGCGTGCGCCGTTTAGCTGTCCTTGCCGTCCTTTTTGTCGGGGCTCACCATGTCCCAGTTGAACGCCGCGCTGCAGCAGGGGATGAACATCAGTTCGGTTTTGCCCACGGTAAGGCGGTCGCCCGCGTTAATTTCGCGCGGGGCCAGCACCACCTCGCCGTTCAGGTAGCTCAGTTCCTTGCTGTCGCCCGGCTGCACAATAAAAAGGTTGCCGCGCGGCTCGTACACCACAGCGGTGTGCCGCTCGCGCGAGACGGTGGTGTCCTTGGCAATGGACACATCCATGCCGGCGGCGCGGCCAATAAAGTTGCGGCCGCTTTTCAGCTTAAAGTCCTCGCCAAAGTGCACGCCGCCCACGCACACCAGCCAGCCCACCACAGGCTCGGTGCCAATGGTGCTGGAAAAGAAACCCACCGTTTTGTCGCCACTGCTGGTGGGGGCGTTCACCGCGCCGCCAGACGCTGCCTGCACCGCCTGCTGCAGCGAACTTGGGGCCGGGCTTGTTGGGGCCTGCTGCTGCACCGAGTCCGTCACCGCTGTGGCGTCCAGCGCCACGGTAACGGCATCGCTGCCGGGGCTGGCCTGCACAGGCATGGTCATGTTGTCGTTGCGCTGGGCCGGGGCGCTGCAGTGGGGGCAGCTTTGGTAACGTTCCGCGTCGTAAAAGTGGCCGTTCTCACATTTCACCAGATTCATTTGATTCCTCGCTCCTTTGTATAAATTCCGCTTCTTCTATTCGGACGGTCTGTTCTGCGCATGGTGCAGGCGGGGCGGGCGGCCCCAGATACTGCATCAATATCACCGATGTGTTATCCTGCCCGCCGGGGCTTTCGTCGAAGGCAGCCAGGGGCAGCACCTGAGCGGCGGTGTGCAGGTTGTGCCGGTTTTCTAAAAGCAACTGCAAAATGTGTGCGTCGCTAACAGATTTTGTTAGCCCGTCGCTGCAAAGAAGAAGGATGTCGTCCGGCAGCAACTCAAAAAAACCGCGGGAGATGTCCACCATTTCCAGCACCGGGGCGCCAATGTAGCCCACAAGGGCCTCGCGCTGGGGGTCGGTGTCGGCGGCGTCCTGGCTCAGGCGCCCGGCGTCCACCATCTGCTGCAATTTAAGGGCATAGGTGTGGTCGCGCGTCATTTGGGCAATCTCGCCGTCGCGCACAATGTAGATGCGCGAATCGCCTACCGAGGCCCAGTACAGCTTGTTGTCTTGCATCACGGTGCAAACCAGTGTGGTGCCGCATTCCTTGCCGTCCACATTATAACGTTGCTGCACCAGTTCGTTTGCCTCTGGGACAGCCCGCTCAAAAAAGGCGGGGATATCGTCGCCGGGGGCCAGCGCGGCAATGCCGTTGGCAAAAAAGGCAACCACGTCGCTGCTTACAAGCTCGCCAGAATCCATGCCGCCCATGCCGTCGCACAAAATGCCAAAGGCGGTGCCGGGGGCGGTAAGCGGCTCGGAGACATAGGCGGCGTCCTGGCCATGGCCGTGCGCACCACATAGGGTTCATCCGCCTGCGTGGGCGCGGTGGCGTCCACGGTAATTTCGTTATTGCGTGTGTTGGGCGTGCGTTCCTTTTTGCGGCTGTGCCGCCCAAAGATGCCAAGCATCACTCCACCCCCAATTTCATTGCAAAATCCTTTGTCATAATGTAGAAAACATCACCCGGCGCCAAGGGATGCGGCACGTTTTTTGCCAGCCGCCCCACGGCCGCCAGTGTGCCGTTAGAGGACAAGTCGGTGACAAAGAAGCAGTTCTGTTTATCATCAAAGCAAATGGTGCAGTGCACCCGGCTAACGTTGGCGTCGTCCAGCACAATGTTGCATTTTTCGGCAGAGCGCCCGATAGTCATCGGCATGTTTTTTGGCAGAATCCATTTGTCGCCCGGTGTGCCGCTGAAATATTTCTGCACAAAAGGCGTTCCCTCGGCTTTTACGTGGGTGGCGGGCGCGGCGGCGGGCACACCGTCCAAAAGTGCGAGAAAGGCATCTATGGTTTGTGGGCGCTGGCGATAGTCCAGCGCAAGGCCCTTCATCACCGCTGCCTCCGTCTTTTTCGAGACGCCCGGAGCCGTTTGCGCCGGGGGGATAAGCCTTGCACCGGCCAGGCGGTCGGGCGCGTCGGGCGGGCGTGTGCCGCTTATCGCGGTGTAGTAGGTGGCGCACAGGGCATATAAATCGGTCCACGGGCCCTGGTTGCCCTTGCTGGCATATTGCTCTGGCGGGGCAAAGCCGGGCTTCAGTATCACCGAAAGGCTTTGGCTGCGTTCGCCCACAAAAAAGCGGGTGGCGCCAAAGTCAATCAGCTTTGTGGTGCCGTCCTTGGTAATGAAGATGTTTTCGGGGCTGACATCCCGGTGCAAAAGGCCCTGCGTGTGCACCATGCTCAGTGTTGCGGCAATGCTAAGCAAAATTTCCAGTGCCAATGCCGGGGACAGGCGCCCGCCCATGCTTGCTGCAAGGGCACTTGCGTTCACGCCGTCCAGGTATTCCATTGCAAAATAGGCGGTGCCGTTGGCTTCAAAGGCGTCAAACACCTGCACCACGCTGGGATTACCCGCAAAGTGGCGCAGCACCTGCGATTCCCGGTTGAACACTTCCAGCCCATGACGGAAGGCTTCGGCATTTTCCCGGCTGGATGGAGTGACAGTTTGGCTGTTTTGCGCGCGCACGGCAAATACGGTAGGAAGGTATTCCTTAATGGCCACCTTTTGGCCGTTTTGCTGGTTCAGCGCAAGGTAGGTGATGCCAAACCCGCCCGCCCCCAGCACACGCCCCAGCAGATAGTGCCCGTGCAGCACTTGGCCGGGGGCCAAGGTCATGTGGCTATCGGCCTGCGAAAGGCCCAAATAACCGCAGTGGCGGCAACGGCCGCTAAAACCGGCGGCAAAGCAGTTTGGGCAAAAACCGGTTTGCGATAAAGCCATGCTGTTCTTTGCCCCCCGTGCTTGAAAATTTTGCAGATGCGCGTCTCTTGCCGGCCTGAAGCAGGCGTGGAACTGTACCTGCCTACGGCTTTTTTATGCGGAACTCGATGCGCTCCTGCCCGGCCTCTATGATATCGCCGGTTTGCAGCGGGCGGGGGTTGTTCACTGGAACGCCGTTCAACAGGGTGCCGCCGGTTTGGCTTAAATTGGTGATGGTATATTGCCCGGCGCTCTCCTCGATAACAAAGTGCTGGCGGCTCATGCTGGTATCGTCGAAGAACACGTCGCAAATATCGCTGCGGCCAACAAAGAGGCTGCCATTTACCTGCACGTCCACCGCGCGGCTTTCGCCGGTGGCGGCGCTTACCAAAAGATGCACCACCGGCAGGGTGGTTTGGCCGTCCACAAAATGCACCTGAGGGCCGCTTGCCGCGGCCAGTGTGGTGCTTGCCACAGCGCGCTCCGCCGCGTCCAGCGGCACAGTAACTTCGGTACCGGCAGGGGCCTTAGCGTTTGCAGAGACAGCCGCGGCCGCGGCGCGTTTTTTCCTGTTGGTGGCGGCCACCGCAATGCCCACAGCAATGGCGACAAGCGCCAGCCCCGCAAAAAGTATGGCGGGCAAAGATACGGCGGACGCCTCCGGCGCCCCGGCTGTGCCGGAGACACCTGCCCCTGCCGCGTCTGGTGCGGTTGGGCCGGTAAAGTCCAGCGTAACAGCCCCGGCCACGGAGTTATTCTCCATGGATACGTCGCTTATACCGGGGAATTCCAGCGTGAGGGCGGCGCTTGCGGGGGGCGCGGCCAGCGTGATGACAGCGGTTTGCGCGGCGGCGTCATAGGCGGCGGCACTGATGCCCA
>QMCE01001199.1_pt1 | contig 14141 bp, 12 predicted proteins | sample 1821851 | NCBI WGS metagenome assembly QMCE01 (sample SAMN09453174, study PRJNA476694) | Termite gut metagenome, whole genome shotgun sequencing project. | isolation source: worker | host: Odontotermes sp. | place: South Africa:Pretoria | collected 2016-01-28 | reverse complement strand
TTTACAGGGGCGAGCTGAATTTCCCGTCTTTTCCGATGTCAGAGGGCGGGGAGATACACTTTGCCGAGGTTAAAGCTATATTCGACGCAGTGCAGATTTTATTCCTGGCATCGGGGGTTTTGGCGGGTATATGCAAGATAATTAAGCTTTGACAAAAGGAATACGGCTGTCTTCAGCTGACAGGCATTTTCTCGGTGGGAATTCCTTTATTATTGGGCGGGATAATCGCAGTGAACTGGAGCTTCTTTTTCGTGCAGTTTCACAAGCTTTTCTTCAACAATGATTACTGGATTTTTTCTGCCGAAACCGACCCTGTGATAACAATTCTTCCCGACACGTTTTTTATGCATGCGGCGATTATGATTTTATCAATTGTCGTTTTGCTGGCTATAATTTCCTATGTGTTATATAAGGTTTTTACAAGAGAAAAAGTGGGCTTCAAGCACGCTTAAGAATAATTTCGGAGAGCATATGTCAAAAAGCAAGCAGCAGGGGTTCATAAAAGGGGCGGCGATTCTTTCCGCCTCCACAATTATCGTGAAGGCTGTGGGGCTGTTTTTTTCAATTCCGCTTGCGGGAATTTTGGATGAAGCAGCGTACGGTTACTTTTTTGTTGCCTATGACGTCTTTGCTGTTTTCAATGCCATCGCCACAGCGGGCTTACCCGTTGCTGTTTCAAGAATGGTGAGTGCGGCCTATGCGAAGGGGCAGAAGAAGCAGGCGGACAGGATATTCAGCTCGGCGATTTTGATTTTCTTCGTCGTCGGGTTTGCAAGCTTCCTTGTGATGTCGGTTTTCTCACGCCCGATTGCGGTGTTCATGAATTATCCGGACGCACACATGGCCATTCTGGCACTTTCGCCGACGATTTTCTTCTGTGCGATAATGTCAGCAATACGAGGCTATTTCCAGGGCCGTTCGAACATGACGCCCACGGCGGTGTCACAGGTTATCGAGGCTGTGACAAAATTGATACTTGGCATAGGATTGGCGTATTATGTTGTGACTGCCTTCGGCAAGAGCGAAGCGGCGCTCTCGGCAGCGGCGGCAATTCTTGGTGTTTCGCTTAGTGCTTCATTGGGAACCGTTTATCTCCTTTTCTACAAGCGCAGGCAGAATAAGCTCGATAAGGAAGACACCGAAAAGGGCGACGAAAATGTAACACGCAGAAAGGAAATCGCATGGGCGCTGATTAAATTTGCCGTTCCGATTACAATCGGCTCAAGCTTTCTCTATATTTTAGATTTGATTGACACCTCTATAATCGGTGGTGCGTTGCAATCAATAGACGGCGTAACTGAGGCGGTTGCATCAGGCTTCAACGGGTATTGGGGTGCGGCAAAGAAGCTGTTTGATTTGCCAGGTGCAATTGTAATTGCGCTTTCAACAAGCCTTCTGCCGATTCTCACCGCCGCCTTCGTGAAGAAAAACCAGAGCGGCGTGAACCGCATAACCTCGCTTTCAGTGAGGTTCACGTTCCTTGTAACCGTTCCGTGTGCAGTGGGATATGTTCTGTTCGGAAGAGATATTACACACCTGTTTTTTCCTGCAAACACGGCAGACGGTGCCGGAACTCTGCTGACCATTGCCGCAGTGGGCGTGATTTTCAACGGGATGCTCTACACAACGAATGCGATTATGCAAAGCCTTGGGCATACGGTTGTGCCGATTATTAACATGGCAATAGGCGGCGGCGTTAAAATCCTCATGAACTATACGCTTGTGCGTATGCCTGATATAAATATCAACGGTGCGGCGATTTCTACAGCGGTTTCGCTTGCCATCACAATGGTACTGAATCTTATCGCCGTTTACAGATGGATTCCCAAAGCCGAAAAGCCCTTCAAAATGTTCGGGCAGATTCTGCTTTCATCGGCAGTAATGGGAGGCGTGGCATATCTTGTGAACATGGGTCTGTCTATGATAATTCCCGGCAGTGTGGCGGTTATTGTCTCGATTGTCATAGCGATTGCGGTTTACATCGGCTCAGCAGTTCTGTTTAAGGCGGTTACCTATAACGAGGTGAGAATGATGCCTAAGGGCGAAAGAATCGCAAAATTCCTGCGATTAAAACCTGCAACAGGCACAGAGGGTGAAGATGAATAAAAGCTGCTGTTTTACGGGGCACAGGTTTATTTCGCATGAGGAAGTTGCGAGACTTTCAGAGGAGCTTGACACGGAAATCAGCAGGCTCATAGATGAGGGATACAGAAGCTTCTATGCGGGCGGTGCAATAGGCTTTGACACATTGGCGTCGCTTGCGGTTTTGAAAGCACGTGACAGAGATGCAGATTTGAAGCTGCGTCTTATCCTTCCCTGCAAAGGGCAGGAGCACGCATGGAGACCCGAGCAGCAGCGAATTTACCGCCTGATACTTGAATCTGCTGACAGCATTCGCTATGTAAGCGAGGAATACCACCCCGGTGCAATGCTTGAGCGAAACCGTGAGCTTGTAAATGCAAGCGATTATTGCCTCTGTTATCTCAGGAGCGAAATCGGCGGCACGGCTTATACAGTAAGAAAAGCCAAAGAGAAGGGGATTGCGATAAGGAATTTATGCCCGCAGAATCAAATTGCTTTTGAGGGATTTGAATAGGCATCACAAGCGAAAACTTGTGATGCCTATTGTTAATCTATTTCAAATATCTCGCCTTCATGCTTAACCGTTTTGATTTTATCTGCAAGAGAAGGGTGTTTTTCTCTGAATCTTTCTATTACCGGATAATCGCCCCACATATGCATCGGAAAAACATGCTTTGAGGTGACGGCGTCAAGGAAGATTGTCATGCCCAAATCGAAATCGTTATCCTGCCTTGGGTCAAGCGGAACGAAAGAGCAGAAGAACTCACGGTCTTTAAGCTGCGCAAGCTCGTCTTCATATTGCTTTCGCATTATTTTGTTCTGATTTTCAGGTGAGGTATCCCAAACCCAGCAGTTCAAATCCCCCGCATGATATATCTGCTTGCCGTCTACCGTCACGATAAACGCAACACCCAAATCAGTTGACTGCAAGGTCTCGACGACAAGATTTCCGACGAACTCTTTCTCATACGGGGAGATGAGCACGGTGTCTTTTAGGCATTCAAGCGGAATGATATGATCGGGAATATCGCTTGAAAGAATGAATTTTATCTGCTTCATCTTTGCAGGCAGCCCGAATATCTTGGCAGAAAAGTGGTCAGGGTGGCTGTGGCTTGCAAAGACGTAGAGTGCTTTGTCTGAATCAAGCTGCGGCAGAGGTGCGCCGAAGTAATAGTCAAAGAGAAGATACTCTTTATCGGTCTCAATCAGGAAGCTGCTGTGCTGAATGAACGTTACTTTCATCTTTTGTGTCTCCTTTTCGCTTTGCTTTTATAAATTCAAACAATTCAAGTATGCTGTTTGCGGCGAGGGCAAGCATAATCGGGGTGAAATTGAGAAGATAGCGAGAGCGTCTCTCCCATATCATGAGGAAAAGGGCAAGCCCGAAGAGCGACAGATACAGCATTGCCGTCATATCAAACTTACGCTTTCCAAGTGACAGAACCATGCCGATGATGAGTGCCCCCAAAATAACGAGGTTATATCCATCAGCCCATGACCAGTATAGGTCGAAATTTCGGTCTCCCGTACGGAACATACTCAAAAGCCCGAGTTCCTTCAGAGGCTGCCGCGACAAAGCGACGCTTACGAAATAAGTGCCGTCTCTGTATGTATATGCAATCTTGTTGGCAAGATGAGAAGCAGTGCCTGTGAAGCCGTATTCCGTGAGCCTGTTTGAAATGCCTTCACGTGCGACCTTCTGCTTGGCGGCATAATCAGGTTCGGCATAAATATCGTTAAAATCAGGATCGCTGAAGCCTCCGTAGGTTTCGTTATTAAGCCCCATATAGAGCCAGTATTCCATCGGAAACTCAATCGCATCCATGTTTTCTTCTTTTATTATGCCCTTTGCCTGCATTGCATAATCAAATGCGAAGCTGAAACCGGCAAACGGGATAAGCAAAAGGAGAAAAGCGGCGATAATCTTTTTGATGCCGAAATTGAAAATTATATAGAACAGCATAGCAACAAGAAGGATTATTACAGTGCCTTTGGTCTTTGTGCCCATTGAGAGAAGCAGAGAAGCGAAAATAAGCTGCAATGCCTTAATCCATGCTTTCTCCTGCTTGATGCAGCAGACAAAAAGGTAAAGAGGGAGGCTGATAAACAGCATGGTCATGGAATCAGAGTAATATATGGGCGCATAGAGGATATAGGGCGTGAAGCCGAGGGAGATGATAAGGAAAAGAAGCGCACGGGAATTGCCCCAAAGCTTTCTTACGAAAAGAAGCATAAAAGCTATGGCGGCGTCAATGAAAAGCATGTTCAAAAAGCTGCCGTGGAAATACTGAATCGGAATGCCGAGGAAGGTCAGCAATTTGAAATAGATGATTTCAATTGCAAGAAGCCCCGTGTTGTTATAAAAACGTTCGAAATAATGCTCGTGCGTTATAATACGCCCGTGCTCGACGTATTCCCTTGCCGAGACATAAACCCCGCCGAAATCCCATGACGGCTCAACCGAGAGATAGTAAATTGCGAGGAATTGAAAAGCCACCAAAACGGCAAAAGCAGATAAAGCAAAAACAAGGAGCTTTTTGTCGGAAAGCTTTTTGCCGTATTTCACTATCAAAAAGCCGAGCAAAAGCCCGATGGCTGCAAAAAAACTGCCGAAAAGCGCCGTAAGCCATCGTGGAGAGCCGGAATACACCATTCCGATGATATAACAGCTTCCGAGAATTAAGAGGCAGAGAGCAAAGAAAAGCTTGGTAAGAATGCCTCTTACTTTGCCGTCTTTTTCAATGTCAAGCAAGCTGATGCAGGTATTATCGCCCATAAGCCCTCCTCTGCCAATTATTTTAGCTAATTATACACCGAACGTCATTTTAAGACAACTTTAATCATTCATGCCTTTAATTCCCGTGAGTTTTATTATATAATAGAAACGATAATTGTACTTTGAGGAGCTGAAGATTTTGATATACCTTGTGCGGCAATGCCAGACAGATTGGAATTTATTCAAAAGATGCAACGGAAGCACGGAAACTTTTTTGAATGAAACCGGAATAGGGCAAGCTGAGAAGCTTAACACGGAATTGAAAAACATCAATTTTGATTTCTGCTTTTGCAGCCCGATGATTCGCACTCGTCAGACCTGTGAGACCATATATAGCGGAACGATAAGCTTTGATGACAGACTGACAGAAATGCAGTGCGGCGAGTTCGAGGGCAGAGAAGAAACAGCGGAAATGTGGAAAGAGTTCTTTGCGGCGGCAGAGAACGGTGAAAGAGGAGTAGAAAAGATTAGTGATTTCATGAAGCGGAATCTCTCTTTCTGCGAGGAGATAGATACGGAATGCAAGGGGAAGAATGTGCTGATTGTCACACATGCTGCAAATATCAGGGCAATCGTGTATTATTATCAAAATAAGCCGAAGGATTATGATTTCGGCGTAACTCCGATTAACAGCGGAGAATTCATGACATTTGAAAATTTAGCGTAAAACATCTTCATGGAGGGTTTCATGAGAAAAAGAAAGCTTACAAGCCTGATTGCGGCTTTGGCAATATTTGTATCGACCTCAATACTTCCTGCAAGCGCAGAGGGGTTTATCACTGACCGCCTCGAAGGGGTGGGAGGGCCGCACTGCAAATCGATACTGATGATGAACATTGACACAGGGACAATCGTATATTCGATTAACCCGGATGAGCCCGCACCAATGGCGTCGCTTACAAAGATAATGACATATATCGTGGCGTATGAGTATATTCCCGATATACAGAATACGATAATTACGGTGTCTGATGAGGTTATAACCGAGCTTGCCGACACAGGGAGCTCTGTTGCGGGAATAGTTGCGGGTGAAAGCCTCACGGGGCTTCAGCTTTTGAACCTGATGATGGTGCCGTCAGGGAATGACGCCGCTTTGGCATTTGAGAAGTATATAGATTCACTGGGGATAACTCTTGGCGAGGTTAAGGCGAAGGAGATTGAGCGGGGATATACGCCGCAAGCTCCGGAGAACACAGACACAGACGGCGGAGATGAGGCGCAGTCAATGGACGAATTCGCCGGCGACAGTGACGACAAGGTTATGACCTGCATAGATTTGATGAACAGGAAGGCTGAGGAGCTCGGCTGTGAATCGACGCATTTTGTGAATTCGCACGGGTTATATGACCCGCTGCATTACTCTACCGCAAGAGATTTAATGAAAATCACGAGCTTTGCGACAACGCTGCCGAATTTTGCATCAATTGTGAACCAGACGGTATATGAGCTGCCTGCGACGAATAAAAACCCTGAGGCACAGTATAAATACACAACAAATAAGATGCTTATAAACAATGCGGCAGAGTATTATCAATATGCCACGGGCATCAAAACAGGAACACTTATTGAATCCGGCCGCTGCCTTGCCTCATCGGCAGTGTATCAGGGCTATACATATATCATAGTCGCCCTTGGCGGCTTCCCGCTTGAGGACGAGAATGGGATTGAGTTTCATGGCGAGATGATAGATTCGCGCGAGCTTTACCGCTGGGCATTCACGGAGCTTGGCATGAAAAACATCGTAACGGCAGGGGAGCTTCTGGGAAATGTTGATTTGAAATATGCATGGCAGCAGGATAAGCTTCAGGTGGTTGCCGCAGAGAATGTGACGGCCATTCTTCCGGTAAACGTTGAGGTTTCGAGTGTGCTGACGAAAATGGATTTGCCCGACGCAGTTGAAGCACCCATAAGAAAGGGCGATATTATCGGGCAGGCCATACTGACCTATACGGACGAGGTTATAGCGACCGTGCCGCTGATGGCGGTGGAATCGGTTGAAAAGAGCGAGATTATGATGACCCTTGACAAGGGGAAAGAGGTTTTCACTTCTCAATGGTTCATTCTGATTGTCGGTGCGATTGTAATCCTGATTATCATATATATCATTCTGATAATCATTTACAGAAACAAGAAAAAGCGATACCGCAGCGTAAGAAGACACAGGGATATGTAAAGAAAAGCAGGATGGGAAACCTCCTGCTTTATAATATTGCTTTGCCTGAATTGGAGAAGAGCAGCCTTGTCTCTGCACGCAGCCCACGGAAATCATCAGAATCAATCAAGCCGTTCTCGATTATATCTACGGCGCATTTCTGTGCCTTGAGCAAATCTTCCATGTTGCTCATCATGTCGGCGATTTTCAGCTGCGGCAGACCGTGCTGGCGGTGCCCGAAGAAATCACCGGGACCACGAAGCTTCAAATCCGCTTCCGCTATCTTGAAGCCGTCGGAGGTTGAAGCGAACATTTTAAGCCGCTTAATCGTGTCGGGGTTTTCGGTGTCGGATAAAAGAATGCAGGTTGATTTATGCTCGCCCCGCCCGATTCTCCCCCGGAGCTGATGAAGCTGTGAGAGACCGTAGCGCTCGGCGTTCTCAATCAGCATGATAACGGCATTCGGGACATCCACACCCACCTCAACGACAGTGGTGGCGACTAATAAATCCACAGTGCCCGCTGAGAATTCACGCATCACTTCCTCTTTTTGGGCGGCTTTCAGCTTGCCGTGCAGTACCTTGATATTTGCCTTAGGGAAGCTTTCCTTTACAAGCTTTGAGTATTCCTCAATGCTTTGAAGCTCGTCTTCACTTTCCTCGATTCTCGGGCAAATGAGATAGCCCTGCCGCCCATCGTCAAGATGCTTCTGCACATAGCCGAAAGCACGCTTGCGTTTTGCTGAATCAATAAGATATGTCTCTATTTTCTGCCTGCCGGGCGGCAGCTCGTCAAGGATTGAAATATCGAGGTCGCCGTAAATCATGAGTGCCAGAGTGCGGGGAATAGGCGTGGCACTCATAACAAGCAAATGCGGAGACACAGCTTTTTTGGCAAGCGCCAGACGCTGGTTCACACCAAAACGATGCTGCTCGTCGGTGATGACAAGCGCCGGATTATGAAAGTCAACATTATCGCTTATCAAGGCATGTGTGCCGATGACAAGCTGAATTTCGCCGTTTTTGAGGCCACAGGATATTTTCTTTTTCTCCGCCGCCGTACATGAGCCGGTAAGCAGTGCAACACTTATGCCGGCAGGGGAAAGAAGCTCTGAAAGAGAGTTGTAGTGCTGCAGGGCGAGAATTTCCGTCGGCGCCATCATCGCCGCCTGCATTCCCGCCTTGTTCACGGCATAGCAAAGTGCGGCTGCGACGGCCGTTTTTCCGCTGCCAACATCACCCTGAAGCAGGCGGTTCATGGGTGAGCTGCCCGACATGTCTTTTATGGCCTCATCAATTGAGCGTTTTTGTGCCGCTGTCAGCTTGAAAGGCAGAAGCGAGAGAAAATCGTCGGGGAATTTGTTTTCAATGGCATGAACATTCTTCTCTTTGCTTCCGCTTTTCATTCTCATCAGCCCGATTTGAAGCACGAGAAACTCCTCGAAAATCAGGCGGGATTTGGCGATTTCCAGGCTTTCTTCGCTCTCGGGGAAATGGATATTATTGAGGGCGAAATTGAGATGAGCAAGCTCATATTTCTGCCTGATATAATCGGGAATGGGGTCTTTAATCGTTTCGGGGAGAAGAGAGAGTGCATTTTTCATGGCGGCGGAAATCATGCGGCTTGTCAGGCCTGCTGTCTGCGGATAAATCGGCACTATAGCGGCGGATTTATCAACCTGAGAAAATTCGGGCGAGAGCATTTCCTTTTTGAAAAGCGTTCCCGTCATCTTGCCTCTGAAAATATATGTTTCGCCCTCTTTGAGAAGCGTGGGGATATATTTATTATTGAAGAACGTCAGCTGCATATCTGTTTCGCCGTCGGTGACGGCCGCCTTATAAAGCACTTTGCCGCCCCTTATTCTGTGCTCCGTCGGTTTATGCAAAACGGTGGCGGTGACAACGCAAAGCTCGCCGATTTCCGCTTCGGCGATGGGAGCTGTATGGCTCCAGTCTTCGTATGTGCGGGGATATAGACGCAGAAGCTCGCCGACTGTGTTTGCACCGAGCTTGCGATACAGCACAGCACGCTTCTCGCCGATGCCCCTGAGCTTTCTTATATCCATATCATATAGTGACGGCACTGCATCACCCCCTTATAATCAGAAGCCTCCGCAAAATGCGAAGGCTTTTATGCTGAATTTATTACATATGATTACTCAACTGAAATGATGAAATGATAAAGCGGCTGGCCGCCGTTGACGACATTTATCTCGGCATCTGTGTGAGTTTTAGAGATAATCCGCTGCTTTGCCGCTTCCGCCTGCTCAGCTGTGATACCGTTGCCGTAAATCAAGGTGATGAATTCGCTGTCTCGCTTTATGAGAGAACGTGCAACCCTAACGCAAGCCTTAATCGGCTCTTCTTCGATATATTCAAGCTTGCCGTTCACCATGCCGAGAATATCGCCGTAGTTAATTGAATGTCCCGCATATTCGGAATCTCTCGCCGCAAATGTGACAAGCCCCGTGTCAACACCTTCGGCGGCGCTTGTCATGACGAACGTGTTATCCTCTGCAGATATATCCGGGTCAAAGGAAATCATCGCCGAAAGCCCTTGCGGGATTGTTTTCGTTGGGATAACGATAACGTTTCTGTCAGTGGTGAGCGGAACAGCCTGCTCTGCGGCAAGGATGATGTTTTTGTTATTCGGAAGCACGAAAACATTTTTTGCCGGGGTGGCAAGTATCGCCGCCAGTATGTCCTCGGTGCTGGGGTTCATTGTCTGCCCGCCGCTGACGATTTGCTTGCAGCCCAAGTCAACGAACAGCTCCTTTATGCCGTCACCGGCACAAACGGAAACGAAGCCGAAATCCTCCACAGGAGCCATAGGCTCAAGAGAGGCTTCTTTTTCGTTTTGCTCAGCCTCTGCCTTGGCTTTTTCGTTGGCTTCTGCATTATGGCGGTGCTGCTCACGCATGTTGTCGATTTTAACGGTGAGAAGCTGCCCGAATTCCAATGCCTTCTGAAGCGCATGTCCCGGATTTTCGGTGTGGACATGCACCTTGATTATTTCCTCGTCATCTGCCACGACAACGCAATCGCCGATTGTTTCGAGGAAAAGGCGAAGCTCCATCGGGTCTGCAGCAAGCGATTCATCTCTGCCGATTATATATTCTGTGCAATATGTGAAGGTGATTTCGCCGTCAAATTCGGCGGCAACATTCCTGAAGAATTCCTCTGTCTCTGCGGCTTTCTCTTCCGGTGTCAAGCCGGATTCAATTATGATGCCGCTCTTGAAAACACTCATCATGCCGTCAAAGATAAGGCACAGGCCCTGTCCGCCGGCATCGACAACCCCCGCTTTTTTGAGGATCGGGAGAAGCTCAGGCGTTTGTTCAAGCGCAGTGTAGGCACCCGCACATACGGCGTCCCATATACGAACCGGGTCATCGTCGTTTGCCAGGGCGGCACGTCCGTTCTCCGCCGCAACTCTCGCCACCGTAAGCATCGTGCCCTCCGTGGGCTTCATGACGGCTCTGTATGCTTCCTGAACGCCTATTTCAAGCGATTCAACAAGAAGCCCGGCGTCTATTTCGCTGTGCCCTGAAAGCCCCTTCGAGAAGCCTCTGAACAGCAAAGAGAGGATGACGCCCGAGTTACCTCTAGCGCCTCTGAGCATTGCAGAAGATGTGGTTTTTGAAATCTCCTCGGCGGTTGCTTCATCTGAAAGCTCAGCGAGGATATCGGAAGCAGCACCGATGGTGAGTGACATGTTCGTGCCTGTGTCACCGTCCGGCACGGGGAAAATATTGAGCTCATTAACGGCACGCTTGGCTTTAAGGATATTATTTGAGCCGGAAATTATCGCATTTTTCAATTGACTTCCAAGAATCAAAATAAACACGTCCTTTGTTTTCTATTCTGATGCGTATTCTCAGGGAATAACACTCAAATAAGTATAGCACAGGCAAAAAAAAATTACAAGAATTGGTTTCACGTCATTCGCTGGCTAAAATGCCCTTAATCAGATTTAATACTCTTATCAGAATATCACTGGGAATTTCCTCAATGAACCTCGCATTTCTGAAGTCCGGTGATACAGTTCTTATTTGGTCTGCCATGACAAAACCTGTGGTTTTAGTTCGGTGGTCTAAAGAAACATGAAGGGGATATGAATTATCCGTATTTGTAATAGGGCAGACAAAAACAGTGTTTGAGTTATCATTAAAGGCATTGCCGCTGACGACTACGGCAGGACGATACCCGGCTTGCTCATGTCCTTTTATCGGATTGAAATTAAGTGCGATGATATTTCCTTTTCTTAATCTCAAATCGTTTCACCTCCGAGGTCAGTTCCCCAGTCTATCTCTTCGCCCTTATAATTCCCGTCATAGCCTTCAAAAAGCTCTCTTATGTCTGCCGGCTTATGTACAGGCTTGATGAGCAATTCGCTTCCGTCTGTCCACATTTCCACGGATTCATCTTCTGTCAGACCGGCCGCCTTAGTAAACTCCATCGGAAGAATAATACCGAGACCATTGCCTATTTTAACCACACTTCTTGCGTTTTTGAGTTTGTGTATTTTCTGTTGCATGAATAATCACCTCACAAAAGTTATAAGACTTATTATAATTATTATAGCACACTCTCTGTGTTTATTCAAGCATATCACAGCACGCTCAATCTCTCCACGCTTCGGCAAAGCCCGGTCTTTTCGTCAACATCAAATATGGCGCAATCCATCTTCTGCGGACCTTCGGCATTGTCAAAACGGACGGGCAGCCTTGTGCGCAGGCGCTCTATGACAAGCTCGGGCTTAACGCCGAGAGCAGAGTTGATGACGCCGGTCATGCCGACATCGGTTATATAGCCTGTTCCACACGGGAGAATGCATTCATCGGCGGTCGGGACATGCGTGTGCGTGCCGAAAACAGCAGAAGCTCTGCCGTCAAGATAAAAAGCAAAGGCCCGCTTTTCACCTGTTGCCTCGGCATGGAAATCAATTATTTTTATCGTTGGAAGGTCATTTTCAAGAAGCATGTCAATACAGGCAAACGGGTCAGAAAGATTATCCATGAAAGATACGCCCATGATGTTGATAACACATACCTGAATCCTGCCCATGTCGAAAATGCAGAAGCCCTTGCCCGGTGTACCTTCGGGGAAGTTTGCGGGACGCAGGATATTTTCCTGCTCATCAAGATAATCATAGACTTCTTTACGGCGGAAAACATGGTTCCCCGTGGTGATAATGTCCACGCCGCTGTCAAACAGGAAATCCGCCGAAAACGGCGTGATTCCGTTACCCGCAGCCGAGTTCTCGCCGTTGGCTATAACCAAGTCAATGGCTTTCAGCTTCTTTAATTCCGGCAGCCTGCTGCGGAGATGCTCACACCCGCCGCTGCCGACGACATCACCGATTGTTAGTATGTTCATAACGTTAAACCTCGAATGCTTTGATTAATTAATTATAGCACAGAAGAATAGAAAGAGGTACCCGCAGGCACCTCTTAATTTTTGCTATTTTGCGTAGTCTATCGCTCTGCTCTCCCGTATCATGTTGACCTTGATTTGCCCCGGATACTCGAGGTCTTCCTCAATCTTTATACAAATATCCCTCGCAAGCAAAGTCATCTTCTCGTCATTCACGACCTCCGGCTTGACCATAATTCGGATTTCGCGGCCCGCCTGAATCGCATAGCAGCTGTCGACGCCCTCGAAGGATGAGGCCACGGCCTCAAGCTTTTCAAGACGCTTGATGTAATTCTCAAGATTTTCACGCCTTGCGCCGGGTCTTGCGGCTGAAATGGCGTCCGCCGCCTGAACGAGACATGCGATAATCGTCTTTGGCTCGACATCGTTGTGGTGTGCGGCAATGGCATGGATTACAACCTCGTGCTCCTTGTACTTCCTTGCCACATCAACGCCGATTTCCACATGAGAGCCCTCAATTTCATGGTCGAGAGCCTTGCCTATGTCATGCAGCAAGCCCGCACGCCTGGCAGTTGTCGGGTCAAGCCCAAGCTCTGAGGCCATCATGCCTGCGAGATATGCTACCTCTAAGCTGTGGTCAAGCACATTCTGGCCGTAGCTTGTGCGGTAACGCAGCCTTCCAAGAAGCTTAACGAGCTCATTATGCACGCCGTTTACACCGGCTTCAATAACTGCTCTTTCGCCCTCTGCTTTAATGGTCTGGTCCACCTCACGGCGGGCCTTGTTGACGGTTTCTTCAATTCTTGTAGGATGTATTCTGCCGTCTGAAATGAGCTTCTCAAGCGCAATTCTTGCAACCTCTCTGCGAACAGGGTCAAAGCAGGAGAGTGTAATTGCCTCAGGTGTATCGTCGATTATGAGGTCAACCCCGGTAAGAGTCTCTATCGCCCTGATGTTTCTGCCCTCACGCCCGATTATTCTGCCCTTCATCTCGTCATTCGGCAGCGGCACAACGCTGATGGTTGCCTCTGAAACATGGTCGGCAGCACAGCGCTGAATAGCAAGAGAGATGATTTCACGTGCAAGCGTGTCAGAATCCTCTTTCGTCTGCTGCTCAAACTCCATAATTTTCACGGCCTTCTCGTGTGAAAGCTCGCTTTCAAGGTTGGAAAGCAAGTATTCCTTCGCCTGCTCAACAGTGAAAGATGAGATTCTTTCAAGCATTTCAAACTGGCTTTTCTTTACCTTTTCGGCTTCTTCAAGCCTCTTTTCGACATCCTTATTCTTCTTCTCGATTTGGTCTTCCTTGTTGTCAAGGTTCGAGAGACGCTTTTCGATGGATTCCTCTTTCTGAAGAATTCTCTTCTCCTGCTGCTGAACCTCGCGCCTTCTCTCGTTGATTTCCCTGTCGCTTTCCGAGCGCAGACGGTGAATTTCGTCTTTGCCCTCCATTACATACTCTTTCTTTTTTGCCTCTGCGGATTTTATTGCGTCATTCAATATTCTTGTGGCTTCCTGCTCGGCAGAACCGATGGCGGCCTCCGCCTTGTTCTTCCTGCTGTTGCCGCCAAGAATGAATGCGATAATTCCAACCACAATAGCTACGGCAGCTATGATGACAATAAATAGCCAAAGTTCAATCATTTCGCTAAGGCACCTCCTTTTCTCATTTTTCCTTTTTTAGATTAGTTGTTATTTTTTTGGCGTGGGCTGCTATGGCTTCCAGTTTTTGGGGGGAGGGTTTTGCTGTGTGGGA
>QMCE01001198.1_pt1 | contig 14147 bp, 10 predicted proteins | sample 1821851 | NCBI WGS metagenome assembly QMCE01 (sample SAMN09453174, study PRJNA476694) | Termite gut metagenome, whole genome shotgun sequencing project. | isolation source: worker | host: Odontotermes sp. | place: South Africa:Pretoria | collected 2016-01-28 | reverse complement strand
ATGTCGCGCCTGCTCTCGGACTTCGCCGACAGCCGGGACATCAGCCGTACTGTCCGTGCCGCAGATCCGAGTCAGTACTACGTGATCGACGCCGGAATTGATCGCAACAGCGGGAAACGTCTCATTGAGGTTGCCCAGAATGCCGGAAGTTCGGCTCCACTCGTCCTCTCCCACTCGAGTGAGCTGGATGGCACAGAAGCGCTGATCAACCTCACTTGGCTCCCCGGATCGCCGCTCATTGGCCGAGAGGTTCGATTGTCGGCAGGTTCGGGTCGGGGGCGGGGGAGGTCAATCGATGGAGCAGGTCGATCGATCGCCGCAGGAGAGCCGGCTCCAGCGTGCCGATGGTGGGGCCGACCCAGCTGGTGCGGATGGCGGAGGTCTTGTCGATCTCCAGCCAGCATCGTCGGTCAAGCCCGTTCTCGGAGGAAGGCGAGACGGCGACACGACAGGTCGTCGCTGGATTCTCCTGGCTGGTGAAGGGAATGACGAGAACCGACTCTCCGGTGGCGAAATCTGGGTTCTGGATGATGAGGACCGGGCGGGGTTTGGAGGAGTAGACGCCCCCGGCTGCCAGGGCGATGACGCCGAAGTCGAGGCTCACCATGACCCCCAGTCTGCCCGAGCCTCATCCAGCCACTCCATGTCGGCGCGGTCGGCGGCGTCGGGAACAGCCAGGCTGAGGGGGATCGCCTTGTCTCGGACGGTCTGCACGGCCAGCATGCGCACGACAGTGGGCGCGTCCAAGCCGACCGATGCGGCGATGTCGCTGAACTTGGCCTTGAGGTCTGGATCGATCCGGACGGTCAACGTTGAGTTCATGGCACCTCCAAATGTCATCATATGATGTGTCCATCGTATCAAATGCGATCGATTGTGGAGCATTCGTCCGGTTGTTTCAAGCCTGGATCTGGTTTGAGACCCGCCTGGCCCTCCTTGAGGCTTGCGCTAGGATGGCCCATATGCCCGGTTCCACGACCCCCCGATCCGGGGCGCGTCGGCTCCTTGCCCGCCTGGGCTGGTTCTTCGACGACCGGCGCTTCGCCTGGACCTGGTTCGTCTTGCTGGCGGTCCTCTTCTCGGTCTACTACTTCCTGCGGGTCGACACCTATCTGATCGCGGGCTACGATTCGGGCATCTTCGACCAGGTGGTGCGCCACTACGCCCACTTCGAGGCGCCGATGGTGACCCTCAAGGGTGACGACTACAACATCTGGGGCGACCACTTCCACCCGATCATCGCCTTGTGGGCGCCGCTGTACTGGATCTGGGACAACATCCGGATGCTCGGCGTCGGGCAGGCCCTGGTGGTGGCCGCCACCGTCTTCCCCCTCTGGCGTTTCCTCCGCCGCCATGTCGGCTCGCCCCGCTGGGGCAAGGTCTTCGTCATCGCCATCATGTTCTTCTGGCCGATCGAGTCCATGATCGACTTCGAGGTCCACGAGGTCGCCTTCGCCCTGCCCCTGCTGGCCTGGATCATCGACGCCCTGGAGCGACGCGACGACCGGGTCCTGCTGATCTGCTCGGGCCTGCTCCTCCTGGTGCGGGAGGACATGGGGACGGTCGTCTTCATGGCCGGTCTGGTCCGCTTCTTCTGGGCCCGCCGGCTGCGGCGGGGGGCCGTCGCCGCCGGAAGCCTGTCGCCGGCCCGAGCAGGGACGGACCGGTCGGACGCCGGCGCGGACGCCTGGCCCGCAGGACCGACCACCAGGAAGGGGAGCCTCCTGGCGGGGACCGCGGACGGGGCCGTTTCGTCCGCCCCCCGGTGGTTGCGACGCGACTGGCTGGTCGGCCTGGGCCTGATGGTGGCCGGACTGGTGGTCTTCTGGCTGATCACCTCGGTGGTCATCCCCCACTTCTCCGCCACCGGCTTCGCCTACTGGGACTACCCGGACCTGGGCGACGGCCCGGCCGGCGCGGTCATGGGCGCCCTGACCCATCCCTGGCGGGTGGTCGAGCTGCTCTTCTACCACTGGGACAAGACCCTGACCTGGGCCTGCCTGCTGGTGCCCCTGGCCCTCCTGCCCCTGCGGTCCCCCTTCGCCCTGCTGGGCGCGCCCATCATGGTCTCGCGGATGCTGGCCGGGCGCTGGACCCTGTGGAGCGTCCACTACCACTACAACGCCCCCGTCTGGATCATCGCCGCCCTGGCCGCCGTCGACGCGATCGGCCGACTGCGTCCGGCCCGGGCCAGGCGGTGGTACCAGCGGTGCCGGTCGCTCTTCCACCTGCCACGCGGGGTCGCCCCCGTCGGCGCCCTCCAGGAGGCCCTGGCAAAACTGGTGACGGTCGTCCTCATCGGCGGCCTGATCCTCGGAACGGTGCGCGGCCTGGGGGTCGTCTCCGCCATGTTCCCCTTCCAGCGCCTGGTGACCGGGGCGACCTACCGGATGGACGACCAGCAGCGGGCCCGGGCCGAGGTGGTCGCCTGGATCCCGGCGGACACCTGCGTGGCGGCCGACGACTACGTCGCCGGCCAGCTGACCCACAGCAACCGGGTGACCCTGCCGGGGCTCTCCGCCCACCACCAAGACTTCTACGCCCTCGACCTGAGCAAACCCGATCCTGGCACCACCACCGTCAACTGGACCACCCAGCAGTCCTACGACTACGCCGTCGGACTGGGTTACCAGGAGGTCTTCCGGGCCGATCCCATCGTCGTCCTCCAGGCGCCTGACTACACCGGCCCCGACCCGTCCCGCTGCGGCCCCGACGTCCCCTAGACCAGCGGGGGCCCGCCGGGCGGGCCACCAGTCGCGGGTCCGGCCAAGGGGCGGGTCTGGTGTCACCGGGGAGGCTGGGACCGCATCATCCGACGAGGTGGCCCCAGCCGGTGAACGAGGGCGGGACCAGTGGGGCGCTCGTGACAGCGGGCCCCCCTGGACAGGGCGTCCACCCCCCCAGGGGCCATCAGGGGGCGGACCTCACCAGATGGTGACCCGGTCTTCAGGCGCCAGCCACTCCCGGTCCCCTTCGACGACTCCGAAGGCCTGGTAGAAGTCGTCGATGTTGCGGATGGTCTGGTTGCAGCGGAACTCGTCGGGGGAGTGGGGATCGATGACCAGGAGCTGGGCGACCCGTTCGTCCCGCGCCAGGTGGCCCCAGACCGTTCCCCAGGAGAGGAAGAGCCGCTGCAGGCCGGTGTAGCCGTCGATCTCGGGCGCCTCGCCGCCGGTGGCGATCCGCCAGGCCTTGATGGCGATGCTCAACCCGCCCAGGTCGCCGATGTTCTCCCCGATCGTCAGGGCGCCGTTGACGTGGAGGCCGGGGGCCTGGGCCGGCTCCAGGGCGTCGTACTGGGCGATCAGGGCCCCGGTGGCCCGCTTGAAGGCGGCCTGGTCTTCGGGGGTCCACCAGTCGCGCAGACGGCCGTCGCCGTCGCAGGTCGAGCCTTGGTCGTCGAAGCCGTGGCCGATCTCGTGGCCGATGACCGCGCCGATGCCGCCGTAGTTGACCGCGTCGTCGGCCTCGACGTTGAAGAAGGGCGGCTGGAGGATGGCGGCCGGGAAGACGATCTCGTTGCGCAGGGGGTGGTAATAGGCGTTGACCGTCTGGGGGTACATGAACCACTCGTCGGGGTCGACCGGCCGGCCGAGCTTGCCCAACTCGTACTCGGTGGTGAAGCGGCCCTCGGCCAGGACGTTGTCGACCAGGTCCGTGCCCACCTGGAGGCCGGAGAAGTCACGCCAGGTGGCGGGATGGCCGATCTTGGGGCGGAAGTGGTCCAGCTTCTTGAGGGCCTCGGCCTTGGTCGCCTCGCCCATCCAGTCCAGGTCGGTGATGGACTGACGGTAGGCGGCCAGCAGGTTGGCGACCAGTTCGGTCATCCGGCGCTCGGCCTCGGGCGGGTAGTGCTCGGCGACGTAGAGCTTGCCCAGAGCCTCGCCCATGGCGGCCTCGGTGAAGGCGACGGCCCGCTTCCAACGCGGCTTGAGGGCCTTCTGCCCGGTCATGGCCCGGGCGTAGAAGTCGAACTGGGCCTCGACGAAGGCGGCGGAGAGGTAGGGGCTGAGGGCGGCGGTCAGGTGGAAGCGGGCCCAGGCCTTCCAGGCGTCGAGCCTCGCCTCGGTCAGGAGTCGGGCCACCTCGGGGAAGAAGCTGGGCTGGCAGCTGATCACCTCGGTGAAGCGGCCCTGGAAACCGGCCGCCTCCCAGACGGTGTCCCAGCCGAAGGCGGGCGCCTCGTCGGCCAGTTGGCGAAGGTCGCGGGGGTTGTACATGGCCACCATGTCGCGGACCTTGACGATGTCCCAGTGGGTCGCCGCGATCGCGGCCTCCAGTTCCCAGACGGTTTCGGCTTCGGCCCGGTCCTGGTCGGTCGCCTGGTCGCGGCCCGCGCCCAGGGCCAGGGTGCGGGCGATGTAGGCCCGGTACTCCTCCCGGATGGCCTCGTGCTGGGGCTCACGGTAGTAGGACTCGTCGGGCAGGCCCAGGCCGTCCTGGCCGACGGACAGGACGTAGCGGCCGGGGTCGCCGGGGTCGGCGTCGACGTCGGTGTAGAAGAGGGTGTCGAAACCCTTCTTCAAGCACCAGCCGAACCAGCCGCGCAGGTCGTCGACGGAGGCGATGGCGTCGATCTGGGCCAGGAGGGGTTTGAGGGGTTCGACGCCCCTGGCCTCGACGGCGGCCTCGTCCATGAAGGACCGGTAGAGGGCGGCCAGCTTGCCCTCCTCGCTCGCCGGGTCGAGGTCCTCGCGGGCGGCCAGGCGCTCGCAGATCTCGTGGACGGCCTTCTCGGATTCGTCACGCAAGGCTTCGAAGGAGCCGGTCGAGAAGCGGTCGTCGGGGATGGTGGCGGTGGCCAGCCAGCGGCCGTTGACGTGACGGAAGAGGTCGTCCTGGGGGCGGACGGAGGGATCGAAACGGGAGAAGTCGAGGGCGGGAGTTGTCATGACGATCAGTCTATCCTCCGGAGCAGACAGTGGTTCGGCAGGGGGGTATCTTAGAGGATTCAGGCTGAATCTGAGAGATTCTCAAGGTTCTCTTGAGATTTGCCGCTCCAGGGGCGTCATCGATCGGCTGATCCTTCGGCGTGTCGCTTGCGATTGGCTAGGGTCATACTCACTTCAACCGAATGAACCAATGCTATATGCGATATGAGCCCGAGAGACCGGCGACCGGCCCCCGGTGCGACGCGCGGTGAGTGACATGGAGGTGGACCGGTGAGTCGGAGAATCCCGCGGCGCCGCTGGGCCTGTCTGGCCAGCGCGGTGGCCTTGGTCTTCGCCCTTTCGGCGGCCCCGGCCCAGGCCGACGGCCTGACGGATCTGAACACCCGCCAACAGTTGGCCCACACCGCGGCCGACCAGGCCCAAACCGAGGTGGACCGGGCGTTGACGGCGGTCGGCGCCGCCAAGACGGCGGTCCAGTCGGCCCAGGCGGACGTGGTCCAGGCCCAGGGCGAACTCGACCGGGCGGAAGACGCCTGGAAGTCGGCCCAGACGGCCGAGGCCCAGATGGCGGCCGACCTCTTCAAGGCCAACCAGGCGGTGGTGGACGCCCAGGCGGAGGTGGACCGGGGACAGGCCCGGATCGACGCCCAGAAGGACGCCATCAACGCCTACGCCCGGGCGATCGTCCAAGACAACCTGCCGATGATCAACGTGGCCGTGCTGCTCGACGCCGACTCGACCGCCACCTTGGCCAACCGGGTCCAGTGGACCGACACCGTCCTCACCACCAACCAGGTCGATCTGGATCAGCTGCGGCAGATCCAGGCGGATCTGAAGGCGGCCGAGCAGGTGGCGGAGCAGGCCCGGCAGGCGGCCGATCAGGCGAAGGCGGCGGCCGACGCCCAGGTGGCCGACGCCCAGTCAGCCAAGGAGCAGGCCCAGCGGGCCGAGGAGGCCCTGCGGTCGGCCCTGGCCCGAGAACAAAGCGCCCAGGACCAGGCCGACCAGGTCCTGACCGCCAACCAGGCCCTCCTCGCTCAGGCCCAGGCCGATCAGACCGCGGCCGATCAGGCGGTGTCCGCCGAGCAGGCCCGCTTGGCGGAGGTCGCCCGCCAGGCCGAGGCCGCCCGTCAAGCGGAGGCGGAGCGTCAGGCTCAGGCCGAGGCCGCCCGCCAGGCGGCAGCGGAGGAAGCGGCCCGCCAGCAGGCCGAGGAGGCGGCCCGCCAGCAGGCCGAGCAGGCGAACCAGGGCGGCGGATCAGGGGGGTCGGGCGGTTCCGGCTCCGGAGGGTCCAGTGGTTCGGTTCCGGGAGGCTCCGGCGGTGCGGGGAACTCAGGCGGGCCCGGTGGCTCCGGCAGCGGTTCGGGCTCCGGCGGCTCCACGACTCCTCCCTCTCCGCCTCCGGTGACGCCGCCGTCGGGTGGCGGCCAGTTGTCGCCGGCCGCGGCCCAGTCCGCCGCTTACGGCATGGTCCAGGGGTACGGCTGGGGCGACTCGCAGTTCCAGTGCCTGGTCTGGCTGTGGAACCGGGAATCCGGTTGGCGCTGGTCGGCCGAGAACCCCTACTCCGGCGCCTACGGCATCCCCCAGTCCCTGCCGGCCTCGAAGATGGCCTCGGCCGGCGCCGATTACCGGACGAACGCCATCACCCAAATGACCTGGGGCTTGAGCTACATCTCCAGCCGGTACACCACCCCCTGCGGCGCCTGGGCCCATTCCGAGCAGACCGGGTGGTACTGAGCCCGCGCCCGTCGGGGGTCCGCCTCCAGCGGATCTCCATCGTCCCTTTCCGTGAACCGGGCCCGGACCCGTCGGAGAGTCTGTGCCACTGGTCATGGGGATGACCGGTGACCCGTGGGGGGACACGCCCGGCGCCGCCAGCCAGCCCTGACCTGGCGCCCAGTCCGCCACCGACCCCTCAGGCCCCGGTGGCGGAGGCCTCATCAGTGGCCCCGTTGTCGGGGCCGGGCGCTGATGGGCTGGTCGGTGGGGTCTGGGTCGGCCCGCTGGTGGTCGGAGGCGGTTCAGTCACCGGTGGCGTGCCGCAGGTGCCGTCGGTGGTGGAGCCGCTGTAGTCGCCGTCCGGGCAGGAGTCGTCGGCGGCCGGCTGGACCCCGCAGGAGCCGTCCTTGGGATTCCCGCTGTAGTCGCCGCCGGGGCAGTAGTCCTTGGTCGGTGGCGCCGGACTGGTCGGCCGGTTGGTCGGACGGACGGTCGGCCGGCTGGACGGCGGGGTCGGCTGGACGGGTTGCTCCGCTGTCGGAGTGGGGGTCGGCGTCGGGCTGGCGGAAGGCGTGGGGGTCGGGCTGGGGGTGTCTGAGGGCGTCGGGGTCGACCTGGGACTGGGGGTCGGACGCCCGCTGGGGCTGTGGCTCGGGGCCGGCGTGGACGAACCGGTCGGGGCCGGCGACCAGGGCAGGGCCACCCCCTGCCAGTGGGCCCAGGCGACCGTGCCCCCGCCGAGGACGGCGGCGATCAGGACGACCAGGGCGACGATCCTGACCGGCAGTTTCAGGCGGGTCCACCAGGCCCCGGCCCGGCCCAGGCCCTGGCCGATCCCCTGGAAGAAGCCGGACAGCCCGTCGCCGTGGGCCTGGGGCGGGGGCGGCGGGGCGATGATCCACCGCGAGTCGATGTCAGGTCTGTTTGAGGCCAGGCCCGGGCCGGTCGTCTCCGGGGACGCCCCCAACAGGGCGGCGGTCAGGGCCGCCTTGGCCCAGTCGGGCCGATCCATGGCCGCCGGGTCGGTCTCGAGTTCGAGGGCGGCGCCGGCGCGGACCAGGTGGTCGCGGAACTGTTCCTCGGCCTCGGCGATCATCTGGTCGATCCGGGCGGGATCGGTGTCGAGTTCCTGGGCCAGCCTCGCCGGCGGCCAGCCGTCGACCTGGTGGCGCCAGACCAGGGTCCGGCTCGACTCGTCCATGGCGTAGAAGGCCCAGGCGACCGCCTTCTGGCCGGCCGATGGCGGCTCGCCGGCGCCGACGCCCTGGAACCAGTCGGTCAGGAAGAGGGAGATCCGGGTGTTCTGTTTCTCGGCCTGGGCCATCTCCCGGCGGAAGGTCGCGGCGACCAGCCGGCCGGGATGTTTCGGGTCACGGGCGCGGGCGGCTCGCCAGGCGGCGGCGTAGTAGCGGTTCCACAGTTCGGTGGTGGCGGCCCGGTCGTCGAATCGGGCCAGGACGAGCAGGCGGACGTCGCTTTCGACGGCCTCATGAGGGTGGACGGCGTCGCCGGCGTCGAGATCCTCGTTCATGACTCCCCTTCGGTCACTGCCACTTCTCACCCGACCCGGTCGTGGGATCCGATGACAGGCCGGACACCGCCATCGTCCGCCGTCCCCTCCCGGCGTCCGCCGGCGGCCCGACCGCGATCATCGCACTTCTAGTGTGTGGTAGTGCGAACTATACCATGAAGGTGTATGAATGCCCTGGTCGTCGGGGCGGACGGCCGCTGGTCCGCCGTCGGACGATGACTCCTGTGAGAAATCTCTTTTTGGCGAAAAAGCTTCCTCCTGTAGAGTGGATTGGTGCGTGCCGCCCGTCGATCCGGCTGGCGCGGCCGTCGAGAAGCCTCGCGAGCGCCGGTCGTCCGGCCAGGATAGGAAGTTGTGTGAATGCGGGTTTTGGTGCTGACGCGGACCATGGGAGAGGGGCACAATCACGCGGCCTACGCCCTGCGGGAGAGCTTCGCGGCCCATGGTCATGACTGCGACGTGATGGACGCCCTGGTGGTGGCCCATCACCGCCCGGACGACCCGGTCGATCCGGTGGAGGACGCCGACCGGACCAAGCCGAAGCGTCCCTTCCCGATCCAGGCGGCCTCCGACATCGGGGCCCGTCTCTACGGCTGGTCGGCCTACAAGTTCCCCCCCGGCTTCGGGGCGATCTACAACATCGGCGACGCCTACAGCCGCACCCGCATCCCCTCGCCGATCCGTCTGCACGGCTCGCGGTTCGCCGAGGCCACCCACGACTACATCGACGCCGGCCGGTACGACGTGGTGGTGGCGACCCACATCTTCCCCCAGGAGACCATCTCCGTCGTCCGGCGCCGCTACTCCTCCGGCATCCGTTACTTCGGGGTCCTGACCGACTACTCCTTCATCCCCTTCTTCTCCGAGGGTCGGCTGGATGGCTACTTCATCCCCCACCCCGACATGATGGAGATGTGCCTCAAACGGGGTCTGCCGCCGGACCGGACCTACGCCACCGGCATACCGGTGTCCCCCCAGTTCCGGCATCCGCCCACCAAGGCCGAGGCCCGCGCCGCCCTGGGGCTGCCGCTCGACCGGCCGGTCTTCCTGGTCATGTTCGGCGGCGTCGGCAGCCAGTCGACGGCTCGGACCTGCGACCAGGTCCTGGCAGACGGCGGTGAGAACATCCGGGTCGTGGTCCTGACCGGCCGGCGGGAGGACCTCTACCGGGGCATGATGCGCCAGTACCGCCACGATCCGAGGGTGACGGTCGTCCCCTACACCGACCGGGTGGCCGAGTACATGGCCGCCGCCGACGTCATGGTGTCGAAACCGGGGGGTCTGTCCAGCACGGAGGCCGCCGCCATCGGCCTGCCCTTGGTCTACACCGGCGCCATCCCCGGCGGCGAGTTCAAGAACGCCCGCTTCTTCGTCGAGCGGGGCCTGGCGGTCTACGCCCAACAGTGGGTCGACGCCGCCCAGTTGGCCGTCCGCCTCCTGCGGGACCCGGCGGCGATGGTCCGGATGAGGGAGCGCCAGCAGCAGACCATCATCCCGGACGGCGGAGACCGGATCGTCACCCTGATCGAGAATTCCATCCTGTGATGGGGTCCGGGCCAAGCGGCTGGCGAGCCGGTGAGGAGGAGGGCTGATGGCTCAGGACCGCCCCCTGCCCCCGGCCTCCCCGGAGGAGCCGGCCCCCCACAAGAAGGTGGTCGTCGGCGACGCCGCCGAGGACGACTACGGCGTCGTCAGCAAGCACGTCACCATGCGCCCGGTCGACGAGACCTACCGTTACCGGCGCCGCAACCCCCTCTGGCGGCTGGTGGCGGCCTTCCTCTACTACATCGTGGTGCCCATCCCCGCTCTGGTGATCGCCCTCCTGCACGGCATGAGGTTCGTCAACCGCCGGGCCTTCCGGCAGGCGGGCGGCTGCTACGCCTACGCCAACCACACCCATTGGGTCGACGTCTTCATCCCCTACCTGCTGTCCTTCCCCCGCCGGGCCTACGTCGTCGCCGGCCCGACGGCGGTGTCGGTGCCGGTCGTCCGTCACCTGGTGCCGATGCTGGGCGGGGTGCCGCTCAACATCACCGAGGCGGGCAAGGCGGCCTTCCGGGAGTACCTGGCCGACCTGGTGCGGCGGGGCCACCCGGTGGCCATCTTCCCCGAGGCCCACGAGTGGCCCTACTTCAACGGCATCCGGGACTTCCCGCCCTACTCCTTCACCTATCCGGTCCACCGGCCGGCCCCGGTCATCGGCTACGTCGTGACCTACCGGCGCCGCCGCCGGCTGACCGGCCATCGCCCCTTCCTGACGGTCACCGTCGGCCAGCCGATCCCGCCCGAGACCTGGGCCGGGGCCGAGGACCCCAAGGCCCTGCTGAAGGAGAAGGTCCACGGCTTCATGGTCGACACCGTCCAGCGGGAGCACAGCTTCGGCTGGGTCGAGTACGACATCTGAGCCGGCGGCCAGAGGGGAGCCCGCCGGAGCTCGGCCCGGACAGGGACGGGACCGGGGATTGCTCCCCGGTCCCGATTTCACTGGTCGGCGTGACAGTCCTCAGACGTCGGCCAGAGCTTCCACCGGACTGGCCGAGGCCGCCCGCCGCCCGGGCAGGAGGGAGGCGCCGACCGCGGCGATGACCAGGATGCCGATCAGGCCCAGGGTCTGGATCCAGTCGATGCTGAAGTAGACCGGCATGACCAGGCCCTCGGCCTTGATCTGTTCGACCACCGACTCGGCTCCCAGGAAGCCGAAGAAGCCTCCGGCCAGCAGACCGACGATGGCGCCGGTCAGGGTGAGGAGCAGGGCCTCCAGCAGGAGCATGGCCCGCAGCTGGCTCTTCTTGGCGCCGACCGCCCGCAGGATGGCCGACTCACGGCTGCGTTCGATGACCGACAGGGTCAAGGTGTTGCCGACCCCGACCAGGGCGATGAGGACGGCGACGGCCAGCAGGGCGGTCATGGCGCCGACCAGGATGTCCATGATCTGGCCGATCAGGTAGTCCTGTTGCAGGGTGCCTCCGACCATGACCGTCGAGTCCTCGCCCCCCGCCGCCACCATGATGTCGCGGGCCACCCTCATCAGGTCGGTCTTGGCCGACACGTCGGCGAAGACCAGGGCCTGCTCGATGGAACTGCCCTTCAGGCGGTCGTAGGTCGTCGGCGAGGCGAAGACCCAATCCTGGGCGATGGGGGTCGCCTTGGCTGTCAGCTGGAGGTTGCCGTCGGCGTCGGGCAGGTCCAGGACGGAGCCGGTCCCGACGTCGACCCAGCGCCCGTCAGCCTGGATCATGGCGGCGTGGTTGCCCACCCAGAGCTGGTCGTCCGGCATGGTCGCCGGGTACTGCGGGGCGAGGGTGGCGATCTGGGGGACGTAGCGGCAGATCTGCTGGGTGTTCAACGTGGTGGCCCCCTCGGCCTGGCCGATCAGGGGGACCAGCTTGCAGGGGATGTCGACCATCTGGTCGACGCCGTTGACGGCCCGGATCTGGTCACGGACCGATGAGGGCACCGACAGCTGGGACCGGTTGATGAAGTCGGCCAAGCCCTGCTCGACGTCCAGGCCGTCCTCGCTGGAGGCCTGGTAACCCATGCCCGAATTCGAGGTGATGGTCAGGTCGACCGGGTACTCGGCCGCCATCTTGGTGGTGATCGTCCGCTCGACCGAGGCCGAACCGACCTGGAGGGTGATGATCAGGCCGACGGCCAGCATCAGGGCGGTGGCGGTGGCCGAGGCCCGCCGCGGGTCCCGCACCACGTTCTTGGCCGCAATCTCCCCGGCCGAGCCGAAGTGGCGGACGACGGCGCCCAGGACCCGCAGGATCCCGGGGACGAAGAGACGGGCCCCGAAGAGGATGCCGATGGCCAGGCACATGGCGGAGGTGACGCCCAGCAAGAGGGCGTTGTCCGAGGCGGCCTCGACGATGGCCGAGTCGGCCGCCGCCGAGCCCGGGGCGGGCGTCCACAGGACGAGGACCGATCCGGCGGCGCCGGCCAGGAAGAAGAGGCCGCAGACGACCGACCGCACGATTGAGACCCGGCGGATCTCGGCCGCTCCGCTGGCCGGCTGGAGGGCCTCCATCGGTGAGACGGTGGTGGCCCGCCGCGCCGGGACGACGCAAGCGATGATGGTGATGACCAGGCCGATGGCGATGGAGGCGATGGCCTCGGTCCAGGGGATGGTGATGCCGAAGTGGATCGACCCGGTGTAGAGGCCGAGCAGGGCGGTCAGGCCGCAGGCCAGGCCGACGCCGACGGCCCCGCCGACCAGTCCGAGGATGGCGGCCTCGGCCCAGATCGAGTGACGGACCTGCCCGCCGGTGGCGCCGATCGTGCGGATCAGGCCGATCTGGCGGCGACGGCCGGTCAGGAGGATGGTGAAGGTGTTGGCGATGGTGATCAGCCCGACGATCATGGCGACGCCGGCGAAGACCCAGAGGATGTACTTGAAGGCGTCGATGTCGTGGGTCCACTGGGTGGCCGCGGCGGCGATGAACTCCGCCCGGGTCTGGACCTTGGCCTCGTAACCGGCCTTCTCCAGGGCGGATTCCAGTTGGTCGACGACCTGGGAGGCCTTGGCCCCGTCGGCCAGCCGCACGATCCAGTCGCTGACGAAGATCGACTGCTCACCCATGGTGTCGAGGTACCACTGGCGGTTGATGTACCCGGGGTTGCCCAGGATCCGGCCGGCCGGGTCGTCAGAGACCCCGGAGACGGTCAGGGTCGTGCCGTCGACCGTCACCGGATCGCCGACCTTCACCTTCAGGGCCTGCATCAGAGCGGAGTTGAGCACGATCTGACCGGGTTCGGGCAGGGCGCCCTCCTTCAGACGGAGGGTCTGGAAGTCGGGGGAGGGCAGAGCGGTCAGGTTGGCGGCCTCGATGGCCTCGCCGACGCTGATCTGGCCGGAATAGGTCATCAGCGGTTCGGTCTCGGCCACCCCGGCGACCGAGCCGACCAGGGAGGTCATCTGGTCGGGGGAGGTGGTGTTGAGGGAGTCGGACCCGTCATCGGTCTTGTCGGCCACAGCGGTGTCAGTGGTGGCGCGATGGATGGCGATGACCACGTCGGCCCTGGAGTAGGGGGCGGCGACCTGCATGGCCATGGCGTGGGACTCGGTCGAGGTGGCGATCGAGGAGGCCGCCATGAAGCCGACGGAGATGGCGATGGCCAGAAGGGTGGCGATGTAGCGGGCGGGATGGTATTTCAGTTCCCGCAAGGCGGTGGCCCACATGTCACAGAGCTCCCAGGGTGCGGGCCGTGGCCTGGGTCAAGTGGTGGCCCGGGTCGTCCAGGTCGTCGGTGATCTGGCCGTCGGCCAGGATCAGGGCCCGGTCGGCGTAACTGGCGGCGGTGGCGTCGTGGGTCACCATGATGATGGTCTGGCCCTGCTGGCTGGCGGCCTGACGCAGGTACTCCAACAGGCGGGTGGAGTTTTTGGAGTCCAGGGCGCCGGTCGGCTCGTCGGCGAAGACGACCTTCGGCTGGGAGACCAGGGCCCGGGCGATGGCGACCCGCTGCTGCTCGCCGCCGGACAGTTGCGAGGGCAGATGGTTGAGCCGCTTGGTCAGGCCGAGGGAGTCGACCAGCCGGTCGAAGTGGGACTTGTCGACCCGGCGGCCAGCCAGGCTCAGCGGCAGGAGGATGTTCTCCTTGGCGGTGTGGGTCGGCAGCAGGTTGAAGGACTGGAAGATGAAGCCCATCTGGTCGCGGCGCAGCTTGGTCAGGGCCTTGTCGTTGAGGGAGTCCAGCCGGTTGCCGGCCAGCCAGATCTGACCCGAGGTGGCGGTGTCCAGCCCGGCCAGGCAGTGCATCAGGGTGGATTTGCCCGAGCCGGAGGGGCCCATGATGGCGGTGAAGGTGCCGGCCTGGAAGGAGGCGTCGACGCCGTCGAGGGCGCAGACCAGGGTGTCGCCGGCGCCGTACATTTTGACAAGGTTAGTTGCCGAGACGATCGGCGGGTCGAGCGGCGAGTGGGCGCCGGTCGCGTAGTAAGGAGGATTCATGCTCATGACTTCGACAGTATGTCCCCGCAATCAAGGCTCACAAGGCCATTC
>QMCE01001196.1_pt1 | contig 14157 bp, 7 predicted proteins | sample 1821851 | NCBI WGS metagenome assembly QMCE01 (sample SAMN09453174, study PRJNA476694) | Termite gut metagenome, whole genome shotgun sequencing project. | isolation source: worker | host: Odontotermes sp. | place: South Africa:Pretoria | collected 2016-01-28 | reverse complement strand
CCTTGCCATAAACAAATTATGCCTGCGGCAATTTGCCTTGCCCGGCAAAAAATCCACCGCCGCTACAGCACTTCCACCTATGAACACAGCTTCTAAAAGGCGAACGCCTTTTCGCCGGGCCGGCGCGGATAATCGGGCGGGGCCGGCGCAAAGGCGCAAACATGAGTGACAGGCGAATTTTATTCGCAGAGTAGTATTAGTATATCATAAACAATCGCAAAAATAAATTCCCGCGCCGGCAAGTTCGGGGATTTATTTGTATAAACTTACACGCGCGCAAAGCGCCGGGCCGGCGCGAATAAGCGGGCCCGGCACAAAAGCGCAAACACGAGCGGTTGGCTAAAACCGCATCAGCACCAGCTTATCGTCGGCTACCGAGAGGGTAAGCGAGACGGGCGGGGCGTCGGCGCTGTCGATGAGCAAATTACAGGCGACGTCTTCCACCTCTTTGCGGATCACGCGGCGCAAATCTCTGGCGCCGCTCTTCTTGCCAAAGGCTTTGTCGGCAATCAGCGTGAGGGCCTCGTCCACATAGCCGAAAGCAATGCCCTTTTCGGCGAGCGGTTCCCTGAGCTCGTCGAGCATGAGGGCGGCGATACGCCGGTAGTTTTCTTTATCCAGAGCGCGGAACACCACCACCTCATCCACCCTGCCGATGAATTCGGGGCGCAAAAACTCGCTCAGGGCCTTTTTGGCCTTATCCTTGTTGACGGCGTCCTCCTGCTGGTTGAAGCCCAGCGTATTGGATCTCAGGTTGCTGCCCGCGTTGGACGTCATCACGATAACGGTGTTCTCAAAATTGACGTTGCGGCCCTGCGCGTCGGTGATCTTGCCTTCGTCGAGAATTTGCAGCAGGATGTTCATCACGTCGGGATGCGCCTTTTCGATCTCGTCGAAGAGCACGACGCTGTAGGGCTTGCGGCGCACCTTTTCGGTGAGCTGGCCGGCCTCGTCGTACCCCACGTAGCCGGGCGGCGAACCGATGATGCGCGACACCGAGTGTTTTTCCATAAACTCGGACATATCAAGGCGGATAAGCGGGTCGGCGGCGTCGAACAGCTCTTTGCTCAGCACCTTCACCAGCTCGGTTTTGCCCACGCCGGTGGGGCCTACAAAGATAAACGACGCCGGCCTTCTGCGCCCCGATATTTGCACGCGCGAGCGTTTGACTGCGTTGGCCACCAGCTCGACGGCCTCATCCTGCCCGATGATCTTTTCCTTCATCACCGCTTCGAGCCCGGCCACCTTTTTGAGCTCGCTCTCGCGGATCTTACTGGCCGGGATCCCTGTCCACAGCTCGAGCACCTTGGCGAGGTTATCGGTGGTCACTTCTACCGAAAGAGCCGCCGGCTCGATCTCCTTAAGCTGGCCGGTGACGCGAATCCGCTCGGCCTTGAGCCGGGCCATGCGCTCGTAATCGGCGTCGTGCGCGTCCTCGGCGTCCTCCAGCTCGTCGACGATCTGGCGCAGCTCCTTGTTGAGCACATCGTACTCGGCCAGCTCCTTGCTGGCCAGCGTGGCGCACGAGCACGCCTCGTCGAGCAGATCGATGGCCTTATCGGGCAAAAAGCGGTCGGTGATATAGCGTTCGCCCATCACTACGGCGCTGCGCACCACCTGCTCGGGCACGCGCACGCGGTGGAACCGCTCGTAGTAATGCTTGATGCCCAGCAGCACTAAAATCGAATCGGCGATAGACGGTTCCATCACCTTCACCGGCTGGAAGCGGCGCTCGAGCGCGGCGTCCTTTTCGATATGCTTGCGGTATTCGGTAAAGGTGGTGGCGCCGATGACCTGGATCTCGCCTCTGGAAAGCGCGGGCTTGAGAATATTGGCGGTGTTCATTGTGCCCTCGCTGTCGCCGGCGCCCACGATGTTGTGCACCTCGTCGATGAAGAGAATCACGTTGCCCGCTTCCTTGATCTCGCCCACAAGCCCCTTGACGCGGCTCTCGAACTGGCCGCGGAACTGCGTGCCGGCAATGAGCGCGGTAAGATCCAGCAGGTACAGCTCCTTATCGGCCAGGCGCGGCGGCACGTCGCCCTCGGCCAGCTTTTGCGCGATGCCCTCGGCAATGGCTGTTTTTCCCACGCCCGGCTCGCCGATGAGGCAGGGGTTGTTCTTGGTGCGCCGGTTGAGGATCTGTATGACACGGTAAATTTCGTCCCCGCGCCCTATGATATTGTCGATCTTTCCTTCTTTTGCCTTTTCGGTGAGGTTCTCGCAGAAATTATCGAGAAATTTGCGCTTGCGCGAGCGCTCGCGCTTTTGCTTTTCGTCTTTGGACGGCGATTTTTGGCGCTCGGGAGGGATCTTGGGCAACTGACGCCTGTCGTCGCCGTCGCCGGCCAGCAAGCTTTGCAGGATAGGCAGCGAGGGCGCGCCGCCCATTTCAAAATCGCCGTCGATGCCGCTGCCCTCCATAAATTCCTGCAGCTGCGACGACATTGTCTCGATATCCTCGTCGGAGATGCCCATTTTATCCATCACTTCGCGCACCTGCGGTATATTGAGTTCTTTGGCGCATTTAAGGCACAGGCCCTTATTCACCATCTCGCCGTTTTCCATGTGGGCCAAGAAGATGACGGCCATTCTTGTTTTGCAGCGCGAGCAGCGCATATCCATCCAAACACCCCGGCTTTCAGCCTGAATTGTCCTTGTGCTATTATACACCCATTCTATGAACGGTATGTGAAGGTTGACAGCGATATCCGTAAAATAAGCGAATCATCAATCAGTATAATCCAAAACACACGGTTTGTAAAGGATTTCGCTGTATTTTGCGGTATACCACATAATTATACCCCTTAACGGGCAAAAAGCGTGCCGGAGTTGCGGTATTTTTGCCCGTTAAGAAGTTAGCCTTTGCGCCGGGTCGGCGCAGATAAGCTCGCCTAAAAAGCTGTGAACGCAGCTTTTTAGTATTACTCTACCGCGACCGCCCGCTCGAGGGCAAAGAAGCTCGCCTTAGAAGCTGTGAACGCAGCTTCTAAGTATTACTCTACCGCGACCGCCCGCTCGAGGGCAAAGAAGCTCGCCATAGAAGCTGTGAACGCAGCTTCTAAGTATTACTCTACCGCGACCGCCCGCTCGAGGGCAAAGGAATAGAGGATACATTCGGTTACCGGCAGCGGCAGCGCGTCGCCCAAAATATGGCGGTACAGCCGCAACTGTGTTCCATACCGGCCGACAAGCTCATCCGCGCTGCCCACGGCGTCCGTTTTGTAATCGACGATGACCGCGCCGCCCGCCTCTTCGAAGACACAGTCGGCGACGCCCTGCAGCGCCACTTTGGTTTCTTGGTCCATGCCTTCGAGGTGTTCGCCCAATACCTCCGGGCCGTATTCACCGAGGAAGCGCAGCTCGCGCCACACGCGGGGGCTGGCAAAAATGCGCGCCGCCAGCCCGCTATGGAAAAACCGCGCCAGCCGCCCCGTATCGAGCGCGGCGGCCTCGGCGGGCGAGAGGAAGCGGCGCGACCGCATCCGGTCGATCTCGGCGGCAAGATCGGCGCGCGCGCGGTGATAATCGGCAAATTGCAAAAAGCGGTGAAGCGCCTCGCCCCGCTGCGCGCCGGTCATGCCGCCCGCGCGCAAAAAAGCCGGGCGCGCCGCAAACAGGCCGGCGGCGGCCTCTCCGCGCGCCAGCGCCGAAACGGCCAGCTTGGCCGGGATGCGGGTGTGCGCACCGTGCGGGTACTGCCACCCGCACCGCGCCCGCAGCAACGCGAGAAAGTTTTCGTCGGGCGCACACGTGCGCTGCGGCTCGTGCGCGGCAAGGGGCGTTTCTTTGCCCGCGGAGGGCGTTTCGACTGTTACCCGCCAGCGGGTGCCGTCGGCAACGGGTACGATATCCCCGCAGCCCCCGGCCTCGCGCAGCGCCTGCGCGTCGGGATGCCGGAGCAGCGCGGCCAGCAGCCAGTCGACAGGGGCGCGCGCCTCTTCGAGCGAGCGCGCGTGCAGCTTGCCGCATATCATATCGCCGCGGGCGCTCTCGATCCTTTTATCGGGCCTCTCGCCGATACAGCCGGTGATGATGAGCTTTTCTCTCGCCCGCGTGAGCGCCACGTAAAGGATGCGCAGCTCCTCGCCCAGCAGATCCCCGCGGCTTTTCAGCCGGATAGCTTGCATGGGCAGCGTGGTGAACCGGGCCAGCGTATCGCGGTCGCGGCGCGCGCAGGCAAAACCGAGGCTGTGGTGCAGCTGCCAGTCGCCGCTCAAATCTTTTTTGTTGAAGCGGCGCGCCGTATCGGCCAGTATCACGATAGGGAATTCCAGCCCCTTGGCGCGATGGATCGATAGGATACGCACGGCGTCCCCCGCCGCCGCGGCCGCCGGCGCGAGGTCGCCGCCGCGCTCGCGCAGCCGGGATAAAAAGGCCACGAGGCCGCCCAGCTGCTTGTAGCCCAGCTTGTGATACTGCGCGGCGTACTCGGCCAGCAGCAGCAGGTTGGCGCGCCGCGCGGGGGCGGCCGCGGCGGGCGGCATAGCCTGCGCCACGGCAAGCGCGCCGGTGTGCGCGTAAATTTCGAGCAGCAGCCGGTCGGCCGGCAGCAGCGCCGCTCTTGCCCGCAGTTGTTGGAACAGCGCAAGGAAGTCGCGGCATTTTTGGGGCAGCGGCAGGCTTTTGGCATCCGTTTCGGGCACAGGCCGGCTCGCCGCCGCCTCCATCGCGCGGTAAAACGGCTCGCGGCGCGCCTCGAGGCGGATGGCGGCGATATCGTCCTCATCAAAAGGAAAGAGCGGCGAGAGCAGCGCGGCCACCAGCGGCAGATCGTGCAGCGGGTTATCGAGGGCTTCGAGCAGCGAAAGCACCATAGATACCTCGCGCTGCGCCAAAAAGCCGTCGTCCCCTAGCGCCGACACGGGCAGGCCGGCCTCCTCGAGCGCCTTGCAGTACACCTGCTGGCGCCGGCGCGGCGAGCGCATGAGGATGCAGATATCGCCGGGGCGGCAGCGGCGGATCGCCCCGCCCACGGTAACGGGGTGTCCGCTTTCCAGCAGCGCGGCCACGCGCCGCGCCACCATGCGCGCCTCCAAAACGGTGTTGTCGGCCTCCTCGTCGCCGCCGTTACAGAGCAGAAGCAGCTCGGGAGAATTTAACGCCGCAAGCTCTTCTTCTTCGGGGTAGAGCGCGCCGCGGCGCAGCAGCTCGTTGCCGGTATAATCGATATCGCCCAGCCGGCGGCTCATGAGCAGCGAGAAAAGAAAGTTTACCGCCCCCGTTACCTGCGGGCGGCTGCGAAAGTTGAGATCCAGCGTGATCTTAGCCGGAAAACTGCCGCTGTCGCCGGTATAGGCGGCATAACCGCGCTTTTTTTCGAGGAAGACGTCGGGCCGCGCCAGCCGGAAGGAGTAGATGCCCTGCTTGGCGTCGCCCACCATAAAAAGGTTGCGCTGCATCCGCGAGACGCAGACAAACAGCGTTTCCTGCACCTCGCTGACATCCTGATATTCATCGACGAGGATATAATCGAAGCTTTCGGCCAACCGGCGCGCCCGTTCGGTGAGCGCGAAGCCGCCGTTTTCCGGCCGCGCCAGCAGATCCAGCGCGAAGTGCTCGAGGTCGGCGAAATCCAGCCTCTTTTTGCCCGCCTTCAGCGCGGCAAACGCGGTATCGAAGGCGCGGCACAAGTCGAACAGCGTGGCCACCATGGGCGCGAGATGCGCCATATCGCCGGCAAAATCGGCGCGGGTGGCGCAGAGTATCTCGGAAGAAAGCTTCTCTTTCATTTTTTTGCAGCGGGCGCGCGCGCCCTGCACCCGCGCTTTGAGCGCCTCGCAGCCGCGCAGAGGGTTCAGCTTGGCAAATACTGTCTCCCCCGCCGCCGCCACGGCGGCATCCCATTCCCCCGCCGCCAGAATATCGCGGCAGCGGCGCAGCTGAGCCGCATCGGCGGCCAGCGCGGCGCCGTAGGCCGCCTCCGCCGCCGGCTCGCTTCGGGCGAGGGCAAGCGTTTCTTCCGCCAGCCGCACGCACGCCTCCAGCGTTTCGGCGGCGCACTCGCGCAGCACGCGGCCCCACGCCGTTTCTTCCAGCGCGGGGCACTTGCGGTACAGCGCCTCGACCTCGTCCAGCCAGTCGCGGTAAAACGGCTTGGCGCGCGCAAAATCGTAGAGCCGCAGCAGCGCCTCCACAAGGCGGGAATCGTCCTTGCCCGACGAGAGCAGCTCGACAAGCTCGCGGAAATGCCCGCCGTCGCGCGCGTAAAATTCCTCCAGCACGCTTGCGGCGCATTCCTGCCGCAAAATTTCCAGCTCGCCCTCGCCGGCCAGCGTAAAATCGTGCGCGACAGGCAGATGCTGAAAGTTTTGCCGCACCAGATCGAGGCAGAAGGCGTGTATCGTGCCGATATGCGCGCGCGCGAGCATCACCTGCTGCCCCGCCGGGCGCGGCGCGCCGGGCGCCCGGCGCGCAAGCTCGGCAAGGCGCGCGCCGATACGGCTTTTCATTTCGGCGGCGGCGGCGTTGGTGAACGTGACGATCAGCAGCCGGTCGGCGTCTGTGGGGTTTACGGGGTCGGTTATCATCCCCACCGCCCGCTCGACGAGAACGGCGGTTTTACCGCTGCCCGCCGCCGCGCTGACAAGCAGCGGCCCGCCGCGCGCGGCAATGGCGGCGGCCTGATCGTTTGTCCAGCCGGCTTCGGGCATGGGGGCAGCTCCTTTGCTATACTGATCTTCGATTAGAATTCGTCTATCATTATATATTTGCGCTTTTGCGCCGGGTCGGCGCAGATAAGCGGGCGGGCATTGGCGGTGCCAATGCCCGCCCCCAGCCCAAGTTTTATCGCACCAACCCGGTGCAAAGGTGCCCGCCTTTTCATTGCAGAATAGTATAAAAATACGAAACGCGCGGCGCGACCTTTACGCCTTATACTGATTCAAGCTGATTGGCCGTGTATTCCATATATCATAAGCGCCTGCTGCATATACAGCAATGCCTGCTTAAAGCCGTAGCCGACAAAATAATTGCTGCCGATCGCGTCGGCCGAAACTTCCTCCCCGCGTGTAAAAGGCGGGCAAGGGTTCAGCAGGGCTCCCGGCCTCGCGCGGCTCATGCGTTCCGCCGTTACCTGATAGGGCATAAAATCATTCAAATACTGCGCGGGGACGCTATCCGTTATCACCACGTCGCTTTGTTGCATCGCCCGGTTCATATCGTGCTCCGCTATGACGTTTTCCATCTCATACCCGCGAGGGCAGCAGTGCACAAAACCGATGCCAAAAGCGGCCGCCGCCTCGGCCCACGCTTTTGCAATATTGCCGCCCGCGCCTACAAAAGTATAGTTTAAGCTTAAATAATCGCTTCTTTTTTGCGCGATGGCAAATAAATCGGATAACACCTCACAGGGATGGTTTTCCGCCGTCATGGCGTTGATTACGGGGGCAGCGCTGTGGCCGGCAAATTGTTCGAGCAAATCAAGGCGGTTATGGCGTATCACAACACAGTCGGCCCAGTTATTCAAATACCCCGCAACGTCCTCGTGGCTTTCTTTTTTATCGAGCGTATCGCTTGGAAACAATACCGATTGCCCGCCCAGCAGATAAATTCCCTTTTCGAACGTGACCCGTGTGCGGATACTGGAATGCGGAAAAAACAGGATAACCGTTTTGCCCTTCAAGGCGGTATTTTGTACGCCGGCCGCAAGCCCGCGCGCAATGGCAAAAACATTGTGCATATCGCTTACGGAATAATCTGTTAACCGGATGAAATGCTTCATCGTACACCTCCTCAAAATCCTTTACCGCGAAATTCCCGCCGCGTCTTCTTCCTCGCGCCTGAGCAGCTCCAGCACGTCTTTGCCGCTCATGCGCTCTATTGTCTTTACCTCATCCCCCGGCTCGAAGCCGCACAGCGCGCCGTAATCGCAGTATTCGCACGGGCCGGCGGACGCGGCGCCGCCGTTCACCGGGCACGCGGCAATCTTTCCGCCCGCGAGGCCGGCGGCCATATCGGTGATGAGCGCCTTCACCTTGCGGGCGAGGCGGCCCATCTCGGCGCGCCCGGCCAGCGCCGAACGGGGATCCGGCTCGCCTTTCGCGTTCACCCTGGCCGGGATAAAAACGCCGGCCAGCGCGGGCTCCATGCCGCGCAGGCTTTCTTCGTCGTTTAGCAGCAGGCCGCTCATCTTCCACTGCTTGCGGCGCGCCGCGGCAAGCGCCTCGCCGTCGGCGTTGCGGTCGGCGTTCACGTACCCCGCGTGCACCGGCAGGTACAGCACCCCGGCCGGGATGGCGTCGGCCAGCGCGCCGCGCCCCTGTTCGGCTATCGTGAACAGATAGAGCAGCATTTGCAGGTTGAGCCCGTAAAGAACATCGTCCAGCCGGAACTGTTTACCGCCCGATTTGTAATCGACGACGCGGACATACCGCCGCCCGCCGCGCTCCATGATATCGACACGGTCGACGACGCCCTCGACGCGCACGCGCACGCCGTCGGCGGTTTGCAGCTCGAGGGGCTGGATCTCACCGTCGCGCGCGACCGGCAGCTCGAAGAAGGCCGGGCGGTACCGGCTTTGGCTCAGCTCCTCGCCCAGATGGCGCAGCAGGCGCGCGAGGGTATCTGTCAGGCGGGCAAACAGCGTGATAAAGCGGCGCGGCAGCGCGTCGCGCCGGGCCACGCGCGCGGTAAGATATTCCTCGATAAGCGCGGCGATCTCGGTTCTCATCCGCCGCGGCGGCAGCTCGAACAGCGCGCTGCCGTGGCGCTGCACCATTGCCTGCAGCACATAATGTACCGCGCTGCCCGAATCGAGGGGGTTGAATTCGACGCGGCGCAACGGCCGCAGCCGCAGCCCGTCGGCGGCAAAGTAGGCAAAGGCACATTTGTGGTAGCGCTCTACCTTTGTGGGAGAAAGCGCCATCCTCTCGCCAAAGAGGGCGCGCGCCAGCACCGGGTCGCGTATCTCGCGCGGCCGCTTGACGGCGGCCCGCTCCATGCGCGCCAGCAGCGGCGCGTGACTGAGCGAAAAATAGCGCAGCAGCGCGGCGGTGCGCGGCGTATCGTCGCGGTAGCCGCGCGCGAGCGTATCGAAGGCGGCCGATACGCCGGCGACAGCGGCGTTCTCGTCCGGCTGTGCCGGCACAAGGCCCGCGAACAGCTCTTGCAGCGCCGTGACGATGAGGGACGGCGGGCAGAGCGTGCCGTCCAGCCTGGCGGCGGGCGCGCTCACCCACAGGCAGCGCGACGCAAGGGTGAGGGCGTTGTAGCAAAAGGTGCGCTCGAGCAGCGCGCGCGCCTGCCCCGGCGCGCCGATCTCGGCGCCGAGGGATATCATGACGCGGCGCTCGTCGTCGGTGAAGACGCCGCCGCCGCTCACATCGGCGGGGAACTCGCCCTCGACGGCGCCGACGACAAAAACAGCCCGCAGCGCGCCGGGGCGGATGCGGTCGGCCTTGCCCACCAGCACCTCGTCGAGGGTTTGGGGCGGCAGCTCGGGCGCGGACGAGGCCAGCGCCAGCCGCAGCAGCTCGCAGAAACGGGCGGCGGGCAGCTTTGTTGCGGCCAGTACGTCGCCAAAGACGTCGAGGATGCCCATGAGGCTCTCCCACAGCCGGTTGCTTTCGGCAAGAAAGGTCTCGCGCTCTCCCTGCGGCGGCGCCGCGGCAAAGGCGGCGAGGCGCGCGGGCGCGTCGTTCTCCTCCAAAAAGGCGTAGACAGCCTTGGCAAAGCCTCTGCCGTCGCAATCGGGCAGCGCCCTTCGCAGCCGCAGCAGCGGCCCGACGGCCGCGTCCTTCGTACTGTTCAGGCACGCAAGAAGCGCCTCGTCGTCGCCGGTGAGGGAACCGGCCATGCCCCGCGGGTTGTTTTGCAGCGGCCCCTCCCAAAGCTTGCCCCGCACCCCCCACAGCGCGCAGTAGTTTTCTAGCGCGGCCACAGCCTCGCCGTCGAGGCCGGCCAACGGCGATTTGGCATAGGCAAGCACCGCGGGGCCGTCCAGGCCCGACCGCAGCGCCTCGAGCGCGGCCAGCAGCCCGCCGGCCAGCGGCGATGTCTCGACGTCGCGGGCGTCGTCGAGAAAATACGGTATTTCCGCCGCGACAAAAACATGGGCCAGCGCCAGCGCGTAGGGGCCTGTCTCACGGGCTACGACGGCGATATCGCGGTAGCGCAGCCCCTGCTCGCGCACAAGGCGGGTGATCTCGGCGGCAACAGCCTCTGTTTCGCGGTAAATATCCGCGGGAAAGCACAGCGTGACGGCGCTTGCGGCGGCGTGCGCCGCCTCTTCCCTCTCCTGTAAAAAGCCCGTTGCCACGCGGGCAAGGGCGGCATTTTCGTAACGCAGCGGCTCGCGCAGCACCGTGGGACTTGCCACCGGAACGCCCGATTCCGCCGCCATGGCGCGCAGCCGCCGCATGGCCGTTTTGGCGGCCGAAAAAAGGTCCGCCTCTTCCTCGTCGAGCCGGTCGGCGGTAAAAGCAAAGTGTATCTCGCCGGCCTGCGCGATGAGCCGGCCCAGCAGCGCGAATTCCCCCGCCATAAAGGTGGCGAAGCCGTCGACAAAAATGCGCTTGCCGGCAAAAAGCTTTTCGCGCGAGAGGATATCGGTCGCGCGCAGGATATCGTCGTCCGGGTCGGTGTAGCCGCGCTCCAAAATAGCCTGATACGCCGCGTAAAGGGCGGTGAGATCCTCCAGCTTGTCGCGCAGCGCGCCGGTCTCGAGCGTTTGCGTCACGCCGCTTAGCGCGGCGGGCGTGAGGCCCGCCGCCTTGAACTCGCCGCAGGCCGCCAGCAGCGTTTGCAAAAAGCTTATGTTGTTGCAGCTTTTGCGATATACCTTCAGATGTGTTTGCAGCTCGGCCACGGCCAGCGACATGATGAGGATGCGGGCCGTAGGCGTCACCGCCGTGCCGCCGAGACCTCCCGCCTGCCGGAAGACGGCGTTGCACAACCGCGTGAAGCTGAGCACGTCCACCTCCAGCGCGAGGCGCGGCCCCAGCGCGCGCAACACCTGCCGCTCGGCCTCGAAGGAATACTGCTCGGGCACCAGCAGTACGGCGCCGCGCCCGGTTCCGTCGCGCGCGCCGCGCGCCGCCGCGGTCAACCGCTCGTAAAGCCGCGTGGTTTTACCTGTTCCGGCCACGCCCAGCAACAGGTGCAGCATGGCAATTGCTCCTTTGCGGCGGGTGCGCGCACTGCACGCGCGCACCCGCAAAAAATAATGCGTCGCGCTTGACAAGCACCGCGAATTATGCTAAATTATAACGGTCGCACCGCCGGTATGGGAGAGTTCCCGAGTGGCCAAAGGGGGCAGACTGTAAATCTGTTGTCAGTGACTTCGATGGTTCGAATCCATCCTCTCCCACCAACGTTCGAAAACAGGGCCTGTGAATGAGTAGCCTGCGCTATGTATTCCGGTTCCTGTTTTTTTTGTTCTTGCCGCCCCCTGCCGGAAAGGGAAAGGGCGGTGGCAAGCCCGCCCTTTTTTCATACCGCAGTTATACTATAGCACGCCGGCCGGAATTTGTCTATAAAACAGCGCCCCGCTATCGCAGGATGGCGAGGCGCGCTGTATATTTCTCAGTAATGAGAGCGCAGAGAACTCTTTGCCCGACAAAACGTTTTCTTGACATACATCAGGCGATACGGTACACTGAATGCGTCGAAATAAGGGTTGCGATTAAGGAGACGCCATTGATGAGCGATAAACAGGAACAGGCCGCCGCTGTTTTGGCGGATGGGTTTAACTGCGCGCAGGCGGTATTTACGCCCTTTTGTGAAGGGTACGGCATTCCGCGCGAAACGGCCTTGCGGCTGGCCGGGGGCTTGGGCGGCGGCTGCCGGGCGGGAGAGATCTGCGGGGCAGCGTCGGGATGCGTGCTGGTCGTGGGGCTAAAACACGGCCAGACAGCTGCGGGCGACATGGAAACCAAGCAACGCTGCGGCGCGAAAACAAAGGAATTTATCGCACGCTTTCACGCGTTAAGCAAGACTAAGGCGCTGCGCTGCCGTGACCTGTTGGGGGTAGACACGTCGACGCCGGAGGGCTACGCGCGGGCCGCCGGGCAGAACCTGCTGAAAACCGTTTGCCCCGCGCTGATCACGGGCGCGGTAGGCATCCTTGAGGAATTGGGATATTAGAAGCTGTGTTCATCTGCCGCCGACGGACGGGAGCCCGGAGGAATGCACAGTGTGCGCTTCTCCGGGCTCCCTTATAGGCTTCTTTATCGCGCCTCGATCAATTCCGTTGAGAATGTGCCGGTAATGACCTTGGGATTACCGCCTTCCATCAGCTCGTTGAAAGGGCCCTCGGATGAATCGGTTTCCATCAGCTGATAAGTGAAGGTGAAGGAGCCTTCCTGTGGGCCGGCCGCGGCCGCGGTGTAGTCTGCGTTACCGGTAAACCAATCCAGCGTTTGGTCAAGACCGGGGCCTGGCAGATCCCCGGCGTTGGCGGTAAAGGGTGCGTATGGTAGCGCAAACGTCACGCTGCCGCCGGCGGGAAGAGTATCATAGCGCATATCCTTTGTTGCGATGACAGGGGTGTGCAGGCTGGTGAGCTTGCCCAGCGTCATGTTGAGGGCGTCGGGCACGCGGTTAGAACCCGAACCTACCGCGTAGGCGATCGGCGTCGCGGCGTTGTTGAAAACGGTCACCTGCATATCGATAACATCGTTAACGGTATAGCTTTCTCGGTTCAGCCACAGCTCGACGGTGACATTTTCGTCGGAAAATTCCTTGCGTATGCCGTCGACAAACGGCTGCGCCTGCGACGTAGCGTCAAGCGGCGCGTCGTCGGCCCGCGAGGGCGCTTCAGGTATCTCGGCACCCGCTCCGGCGGTATTGGGGTTATCATCCAGTGAGGCGGCGCCGCGACTATCGGTTGGCGCCGAAGATCTTCCTCCCGTGCCGGCGCGCGTGCAGGCCGCCATGCCCAGCGCCAGAAGGCAGATAAGAGCGACCGCTAAAGATTTTCGGGCTAGCATATTGAATCACTCCACTCAATTTTTTCGGGCTGTCAATTTCTTGACGGCCTGTCAGCTATAGAGTGCCCATATTTGCGGCAATATCTGCATTCGTTGCTAAATTGAGGGTATTTGTCAGAATTTATTCATAATTGGTCGAATCGGCGGCAAGCGAAAGCGGGCGACGGCGTGCATTGGCAGGGCCAATGCACGCCGTCGCTCTCAAGTTTTAGCGCGCCGGGCCGGCGCGGTATAGCGCAAACATGAGTGACAGGCGAAATCTATCGACGAGCGGTATTACCGGCAGCTTGGGTTTCCCGCGTCAAGGGTGCCCTCGCGGCGCGCGTCGTGGTAATGCTTGCCGGCTTCCAGCGTAATGCCCCGCAGTCGGAACAGTTCCGGGATGGTAACAAAATTGTACCCCTGCCCCGCAAGGATATCAATGGCGGCCACAACGCCCTCTTTTGACGACAGATCCAGCTCGTGCAGCAAGATGATATCGCCGTCCTGTACGTTATTTACAATATTCTTGCATACCGTTTTGGCGTCCTGCAGCTCCCAGTCGCGTGTATCAAGGCTCCACAGGATGACCGGCTTGCCGCAGGAATTGATCACGCGGCGGTCGTAAGCGCCAAAGGGCGGGCGCATCAGCTCGGGAATCTGCCCTGTCACTCCGGCAATGCATTCGTCGTTTTTGCTCATTTCCGCCAAAATTTGCGCGTTGGAGAGTGCCGTAAGCCGCGCGTGGTTGTAGGTGTGGCTGCCGATCGAGTGGCCTTCTTCGGCAATGCGCCGCAACAGCGGAACGGTCTTCTCATCAATTTTCGACCCAAAGACAAAAAAAGTTGCCTTGATATCGCGCGCCGCCAGTTCGTCGAGCAACTGGCCGGTGTAGGGGCCGGGGCCGTCGTCGAAGGTGATCGCCACCAGCTTATCCTTGCTGGAGAGCGGGCGCGGCGCATGCGTATCCGAAGAATCGGCCGGCGGCGCGTCTTCCAGAATATTACGCGGCCACTCGGCGGAAGAGGGCCGCGTCTGCGCGCCAAAAGCGGGCACCGCCAGAATAAATGCGAGAAGCAGAGCCATTATGGCCCCGCATAATTTACGTACCGGCATGGAATGCCTCCCATCGTTTACTACCATTGATACTACTCTTCTATTAAAATTCGCCTGCCGTTTATATTTGCGCTTTTGCGCCGGGTCGGCGCGATAAAACTTAAGCGAGGGCGGGCATTGGCAGGGCCAATGC
>QMCE01001195.1_pt1 | contig 14162 bp, 7 predicted proteins | sample 1821851 | NCBI WGS metagenome assembly QMCE01 (sample SAMN09453174, study PRJNA476694) | Termite gut metagenome, whole genome shotgun sequencing project. | isolation source: worker | host: Odontotermes sp. | place: South Africa:Pretoria | collected 2016-01-28 | reverse complement strand
ACACAAGAATATCGGCGCGGCGGGTGACCTGCGCGAGGTCTTTCGTTTTAGAATGGCAGACCGTCACCGTGCCGTCTGCCCCAAGCAGCAGCATGGCCATCGGCTTGCCCACTATGTTACTGCGGCCCACGACCACACATTTGCGGCCCGCCGCGTCTATTCCGCTTCTTTTAAGCAGCTCCATCACCCCGGCTGGCGTGCACGGCAAAAACTTCGGGCTGCCCAGCATAACGCGGCCGGTATTTTCGGCGGTGAAGCAGTCCACGTCCTTTTCCGGCGGGATTGCCGCAATAACTTTGTTATCGTCTAAATGCGGCGGCAGTGGAAGCTGCACGAGGATGCCGTCTGTTTCGGGATCGGCGGCAAGCCTTTTGATAAGCGCGAGCAGCTCCTCCATCGTGGTCTTTTGGGGCATGTTGAACCTTTTAGAGATTATTCCAACCTCGGCGCAGTCCTTTTCCTTGCCGGCCACGTAGGTCTTAGACGCGGGGTTTTCCCCCACAAGAATTACCGCGAGACCCGGCGCGGCCCCTTTTACTTTAAGTGAAGCTACTTCCGCTTTCACCTCGCCCAGTATCTGCGCGGCTATAGCTTTGCCGTCAATTATCTTCGCCATCCGCGCCATCCTTTTTCTCTGTGTTATCGGGTTTGGACTCTTCGCCGGCAAGCTCCGCCGGCGCTTCGGGTTCCGGCTCCGCCTCTTCGGCTGCGTCTGTCTCAGCGAGAATTTCTTCTTCTTCCGTTTTTTCTGCAGGATCCGTTTCTTCTGCGTTTTCTTCTGCTTGCTCATCTTCGGACCCGTCTGCCTCCACAGGTCCCAACGGCTCCCCGGCGTCCGCCGCATCGGCGGACTCGCTATATGATTCTTCTACAGATTCAACGGGCTTATTGTAAAACGTTCCGGCCAGTATTTCCTTGGCTTCGTCGGCCTCGATATAAAGCCGCATATATTCGGGGTCGTTGGCGCGCTTAATGCGCGAGCGTATCGTCGTGAGTGCGATTGCCGCGGCTAAAACACAGATGAGCGCAAGCACCTGCGAGACCCGCAATGTGCCCAAAAGCAAGCTGTCTGTGCGAAGTCCCTCTATAAAAAACCGGCCAAGACCATACCAGCCCAGATAAAACAGCCCGAGTTCGCCGTCAAAGCGGCGCTTTTTTGCGTACTGTGTGAGCACTGCAAAGCCCAGCAGGCACCAGAGACTCTCGTACAAAAAGGTAGGGTGAACAGGCAGGGTTGGGTCGACGGTCATGCCTATCCTTGAAAGCTCGGCGGAGTTTTGCTCAAGATACCAGCTTATAGAAGGGCTGGTCATACCCCACGGCAGGCTTGTGTTCCCGCCGAAAACTTCTATATTTATAAAGTTTCCCCAACGGCCGATCGCCTGCCCCAGCAGCACTCCTCCCGCCGCGAGGTCAAGCATGGGGATAAACCTAACGCGACGCCACTTGCAGATGAACGCCGCCGCGAGGATGCCGCCGATGATCCCGCCGTAGATGGCGATGCCGCCCTCCCAGATATATAGTATAGAGATGGGGTCTTCGCTGTACTGCGACCAGGTGAAGGCGACATAATAGAGCCGCGCGCCCACAATCCCCACCAGCACCGAGCCAAGCACGACATCCATGACGCGGTCACCGTCAAGCCCGAAAGCCCTGGCCCTTACCAGCACATAGGACGCCGCCGCCAGAAAGGCCAGCGCTATTATGATCCCGTACCAGTAGATAGGCCGGTCGCCCACCGTGAACGCCACCCTGTTGAGATCGAAAGAAAGCCCCAATCCGGGAAAGGATAATACTTCAGACATACTAAAAACTCCTTGCAAAGGTTTTATATAAATCGCACACCACCCCCCGCCTGCGGGCGTACCCCTCCATAGAGGGGAATGGGGCTAGAATTGCAAGAATTCCCCTCCTGTGGAGGGGTGGCGTGTTGCGCCGGGGTGGTTACAAAAAACTCGCATCTACTGCTATTCCTTGCTAACCACCGAAAGCGCCGCGCGCTCCGGGTCAAAATTGCTCTTTAGGCGGGCGTCAAGCTCTTCCGGCTTGATTTCGGCCGCCATGTCCAGAAGCGAGTATAGCGGCAGCTCGGCGAAATGCGTGGCGACCATAAGCCCCGCAACGGCGCTGACCTTGCCGTACATGCCGATATACCGGCCCCATACCGATTTTTTAACGCGGGCAAAGTCGCTTTCCGGCACGCCGTTTTCCCGCAGGCGCGCGGCTTCCTTTTTGATTTCGGCAAACACGCGGTCCGGGTCGCGGCTTTCACCCGAGAACATGCACAGCGCGTAGTCCCGGCTGGCCATAGCCTCGGAGTCGAAGGTCTGGTTGATTAGCCCCTCGTCGTACAGCCTGCGATAAAGAGGGCTGGCCTCTCCCGCTATTATATCCAAAAGCATTTCGTCAATGACCTGCCCGCGGATGTTTTCGGCTTCGGTTCCCGCAACGCCCTTAAAGCCCATCTGAAAGATGGGCATAGAGACAGGCAGCTTTTGCTCCACGCGGGCTTCGCGCACATGGAGCGGCTCGTCAAAGACGCCGCGGGTTATCGGCATGTCCGGCGCGGGCTTCAAAAGCCTGTCTGCTGCGTCAAGCACCTCTGCGGAGTCAAAGTTGCCGGCTACCGCCAGCACCATGTTGTTTAAATTGTAAAAGGTATGGTAGCAGCGGTACAGAAGCTCAGCGTCAATCTGCGCGATGGACTCCACCGTTCCGGCGATGTCGACCCGCACCGGGTTTTCGTGGTACAGCGCGCCCAAAAGGTTGAAGAACACGCGCCACTCGGCGCTGTCGTCGTACATTTTTATTTCCTGGCCGATTATCCCCTGCTCTTTTTGTACGGTCTCAGGCGTGAAATAGGGGCTGGTAACCAGGTTCAGGAGTATCTCCATAGACTCCTTGAAATTTTCCGAGCACGAGAAAAGATACGCCGTGCGGTCAAATGACGTGTAGGCGTTGGCGCTGGCTCCAGTCTTGGCGTAAAGGGCAAATGCGTCTCCGTCCTCGCTCTCGAACATCTTGTGCTCCAAAAAATGCGCTATCCCCGCCGGAACGTCTGTGAACGCGTCGCCGCCGCCGGCCTTGAAGCGGGTATCGACCGAGCCGTACTTAGCGGCAAACAGGGCATAGGCCGTGGAAAACCCTTTCATTGGGTACAGCAGTATTGTTAGTCCGCTGCTGTGGACCAGCTTTTCATAGCTTTCGCCTATGCGTTCGGACTTAATAATCTCTGGTCTGTTCATTTTAGGCGCCCTCGCTTTCGCTGCCGGTAAGGAAATAGACCGTATCCAGCGTGATCTTATTCGCGGCCTCCACGATTTCGTCCCGCGTGAGTTTTGCTATCTCGGCGATATCTTCCTCGGGGGAGACCTCCTGTCCGCGCAGTATCTGGGTGAGATACCAGCTTTCCACCGACGAAAGGCTGTCTGTGGTGGCGCGAATGGAATTGTTGATCAAAAGCTTGGTCTCGTGCAGCTCATCGTCAGTGAAATTCCCGGAGCGTATGCCGTCGAGCTGCGCTTCAATCTCTTTAAGCGCTTTTTCTTTGTTTTGGGCTTCGATCCCGCTGTCCACCGTGAGAATCCTCGTGGGTTGGTCAAACCTTGCGGCGCAGTAATAGCAGAGGCTGAGTTTTTCTCGCACGTTTTGGAACAGCTTTGAGAAAGGCGTTCCCCCGTAAAGCGCCGAAAACACCCGCGCCGCCCTTATCTGCCGTGGCGTGGATATGCTTCCCGTGCGAAAGCCCATTACGAGCTTGGCCTGAGAAAGCTCCATAATCTCCGTGTGTTCGCGGACGTCCCCGGCTTTTTCAACCACCGCCGACTGCTCGTAGCCAAAGGAATTTCTCTTAAGGCCCTTGAATCTTTCGCGGAAAAGAGCTTCGGCGTCTTCGGGGCTGCCGGAACCTGTGAACATTATCTCGACAGCCGCGGTTTTAAGTATGCGCCCGTAAGCCTCTGTTGCGGACTTGGCCGTTATTTTTTCGGCGTATTCCGTGTAGCCGTAACGCCGTACCGCGTGGGGTTCCTCCCCGCACATGAACTGCTTCATCTGCGAGAGCGCGTAGCCACGTTTTTCGTTTATCAGGGACTCTATAGTGTCTATCACATACTGCCGTTCGGACGCCACGTCGGCCTCCAAAAACAGTCCGCGCTCGTCAAGATTTGGTTCGAGCGCTACCGAGGCGAGCAACGACGCGCACTCACGGGTGATCTTTTCTCCCGAAAGCGCAAACCGGTCGTCCAGCCCGTGGATCGAGATCTCAAGGATCTGATAAGCTCCGTATTTGCTGACGTCCGCGTTTAAGGACGCGCCGTAAAGCTCTTCAAGCCTGGCGTTCAGGGTGGTGAAGTCGGGACATTCCCGGCAGCCTTTTCTGAGGATGAACGGGACTACGGCGTTTTCAGAAGCGGTCTCGCGCTGTAACGGCATGATAAAATTAAGGCTGAGTCTGTTATGCTTGAACTTTGGGTCCGTTATGCTTGTGAAGTGGATATTTTCTCCGATCTCTATTCGGTTAGGTCGGTCAGGCCTGCCGGGCCGGTTTTGGTTTTCGCCCATATCCATATATTTACCCCCAGATAAAACGATCAAAAACAGTCAATAAACATTATATCATGAAAAAGCGAGATTTCCAACGGTTTATTTTTTCAGACGCCACTCAGACGCCACTTGATTTTAGCGTTATCTTTACGGCATGGTCCTTGCCGTCAAGCAGAATGCTTTCGGCGGCTTCCCCGTCCACCAGCATTCGCGGCCCGCCGCCGCGCGCTATTGTGATTTTGATTTCTGCGCCGCGTACTTTCGCTGTAAGTCCGGCGCTTTCCCAGTGTGACGGGATCCTCGGGTCCAGCTCGGCGTGATCCCCCTTTAGCTTAAAACCGAGCAGATGCTCGACGACTGCGCGATAGTACCAGCTTACAGCGCCCGTGTAGGCGCTCCACCCCCCGCGTCCGGCGGCGTGCGGGTTGGTGTAGACGTCGGCGGCCATGCAATAGGGCTCCAGCTTGTACCCGGGGCCAAGCTCAGGATGTGCGGCGCGGTCAACGGGGTTTAGCATTTCGATTATCCCAAAGCCGTCGTCGGGTCTGCCAGCCTGCATAAGCGCGATCGCGAACCACACCGCCGCATGCGTGTACTGCCCGCCGTTTTCCCGTATGCCGGGGGGATAGGCCTTGACATATCCCGGCTGCTCCCGGCAGGTATTGAACGGTTTATCAAAGAGCTTAACAAGCCGCAGTTTTTCATCCACAAGAGCCTTGGCCGCGCTGTCAAGCGCCGTTTTTATGCGCTTTTTATCCGGCATGTCCGCCAGTACGGCAAAGCTCTGGGGCAAAAGGTCTATGCTGCATTCGGTGCTTTCGTGGCAACCCATTCTTCCGCCGTTGTCGTAAAACGCCCTAAGATACCAATTGCCGTCCCAGGCAAAGCGGTCTATGGCCTTTTTTAGCCCGTCAGCCCGCCGTAGATATTCTTCCGCCAAAGAATTTTGTTTTTTAAGTCTGCACAGACCCGCGAAATTTGTGAATACTATCGCCAAAAACATGCCCAGCCACACGCTGGTCCCACGCCCGCGCACGCCCACCAAGGAAAATCCGTCGTTCCAGTCGCCGCAGCCGATAAGCGGCAGACCGTTGTCGCCGAGATTATACGCCTTTTCCAATGCCTTTACGCAATGCGAAAAGACGTCCTCTTTTAACGCTGACCGCGCGGGGGAAATATATCTCTCCTGCTCGGCGGGGTTAAGTGGCTCGGCGGAGAGATAACCTACTGGCAAAGAGAGTATAGATATGTCGCCGGTCTTTTCCACATATTCGGCACAGACCAGCGGCAGCCAGGCCAGATCGTCGGAGAACCTTGTGCGCACGCCCTTTGCGCCGCTGCCGGGGATATCCTTGTACTTGGGCAGCGCGTGCCACCAGTGCAGCACGTCGCCCTCCTCGAGCTGGGCGGCGCAGCAGCGTATGATATGCCGCCGCGCCAGCGCGGGGTCCGTTAGAAGCAAGGCCGCGACATCCTGGAGCTGGTCGCGGAAGCCGTAGGCCCCCCCGCATTGATAAAAGGCGCAGCGGCCCAAAAGCCGCGAGCAGAGCATTTGCCGCGGCGCAAAATTGTTTATGAATTCGTTTAAGCGCGTGTCCGGCGTGTCGATCATGAACCCGCTGTTTTCTGCCTTTTTAACGGAGTATGGCTTCAGTTCAGGAGTAAAGAGCGCAGCCGCCTCGCACGCGCCGTAGGTGAGCGTAAAGCGAAAGGAGGCCTGCTCTCCCGGGCCGAGCTTTACTCTTACAATTGCCGCCGCGCACGGGTCGTTGGTTGGGAGCAACCCGTTGCCTCGCCAGTCTCCGCACAAAAACGCGGCGCGGTCGTTTGTAAAAACGCAGTCGCGATCGCTTCGCACGGCAGCGTAGCACTTGACCGCCGTATTGTACGGGTTGTGCAGCAGCATCGCGCCGTCTTCCTCCCGTGCCGAAACATGCCTCGCGATGCTTCTGTCCACATGCAGGACTGGCTCTAAATAGTACGCGAGCTGTCCTGCAAAGGCGTCCCCGGTGTTTTCCAGCTTTAGCTCAACGACCTTGCAAAAGCCCTTTTGCGTCACAAAAACTTTGGTCTCGCATCTAACTGCGCCTGCCCGGCCATGGTATCCTGCATTCTCCCGCGAAAAAACAGCGCGGGAGCCTTTTATCAAGTCAAAGCATTTATTTTCGGTTTTAAGCAGCAGCAGTTCGCCATTATTGTCCGTGCAGATGTCGTTGTACCACGGGGTCAGCTTGTTTTCACGGGAGTTGACCGCCCAGGTAAAGCCCAGGGCCGAGTCGGATACCAGCGTTCCAAACACCGGGTTTGTGAGGATGTGGCAGTACGGCAGCGGGCTTTTGCGGTCGACATAAAAATCGCCGTCCTTAAACACTCCGCCGCTTACCGCAAGACCCTCGGGCATTGGCTCCGGGTATACGGGAACCGGCTTTATCGGACAGTACTCCGCGGCGCTAAAAGGCGCAGGCGGCTTGCCGGCCGTGTGCCGGGCCGTTGCCCTTAACAGAGTCAAAATCTCCGGCGCAAGGTGTTTCTGTTCCAGTGCGAACACGCCGCCGCGCCGTCCCAAAATACTGGGCAGGCTGTATTTATCCAGCAATGAGAGAAAGCGTTCCCGGCCGCCGTCTCCGTTTGGCCCGAACACGGCGCAAATGTCGTACTGTATGTTAAGCGCCCGCAAAGACGTGTGCAGACGGATATATCCCGCGACTGTCGCCGTGTCGAAGTTTTCGTCAAGCTCCAGCAGGCAGATTGGCAAATCCCCCGAGACACCCAAAGACCACAGCCCGCTCTGCCCAAGGGTATTGGCCTGCTTTTCCCTGACATTTTCTCCACAGTACGAATGAGTGAACAGCAGCCGGCCCAGCATTGCTCCGCCCAGCCTGCTTTCCAGCGAGTCCCCCAGCAGTGGGGAGAGCGACGCGTTTTTCGGTTTTATACCGCCTGCCTTTCTCATTGAGATTATGGCGGCTATCCCCTCGGCTTCGGTGCGGGAGGCCGCCGCGAGCACAGTCGCTTCAAACTGCGCGCCGGGGGCGATGACCGCCTCGACAAGCAAGGCGCAGCATGCGTCCGGCACGCCGCCCGCGTTGCACGTAAAGCTCGCGCGTGTGACGGCGCGCATATCTTCGAAACCGTTAGGCGCTTTCATCAAATTTTCACGCGCGGTCTCGTAAGAAAAATCCTGTTCCTCGCGGGAAAGGCCAATAACCAAAAACTTGTCCTGTGTGGCGTCCCGGTTCCGTCTGGTGAATACCAGAGTCTTGCTGCCGGGATCGTACCGGGAGGTGACAAACAGCTTTGAGTATGCGGGGTGGGCCTCGTGGTCCCGCGAGGACGCGAGCGTCGGCTCCAGATAAACTACAACCTGCGCCCGCCTCTTTTGTTTGTAGCCGTTTTTCACGATTATCTGCCGCTGTCCGCAGGAGATCGTGGGGTGGACCGTGCATCTTTGCCCTACTTCGTACCGGCCCTTTTTGGCGTAGTAGGTGACCGAGCGCTCGTCCTGGCCGAGGCTGTAGGCCACGCCCGGCTCGTACAGCGGGGCCATGGTGGCGGGGATAAACTCACCGCCGATCCTTACAAACGTAAAAAATCCCTGCGCCCGCCTTAACAAATCCTCGCTGCGCCTCGTGAAATCCACGCCGCCGAACATTAAAAAACCCGCTCCGGCGTCTGTCAGCACGTCTGTGATCTCCCCGTTCGTCAGCAGCAGACAGCGCGGCGCTTGCGGAAAAATGGCTGCGGTTTCCTCTTTTTTATCCGCAAGTCGCGTGCGATCATATCCGCCGGATTTACTCCCGCCGTGGCTGAGCTCGTCGTAAATCACGGCGCCTTTTGCTATTTTTTCCTGCAAAAACTCGCTTGCCGAGCTCATATACAGATCGCTCATAAAGCGCCGCTGCATTAGGTTTGAAAACAAAGCGTTGCAGCTTGCAACCATGCTCATGCCAATGTGATGCGCCATGTAGCTGCGCGTCACGGCGAGACCCTTCGCGCCTACGCGGCTTTCGGTAAAGTCGGCGGCCTCAAAAAAGCCGTAGCGCCCGTAAAGCCCAAGCTCCCGCATCTCCCGTAAATTCCGCATGGAGGAATTGGGGTTGAACGGGATCGTAATAAACGTAGAGTAGGGCGAAATTACAAGCTCCCTGTCAAGATACCGCTTTACGCCCAGCTTCTGGTTGCCATGGGCCTTGTACTGGTAGTTTAGTTCGTTGTCAAACGCATAAAAGGCGCTTTCGCTCACGCCCCAGGGTACGCCTTTTTCGCGGGCGGATTTCTTCTGGCAGTAAAGGCAGTAACCAAGGGCTTCGCCCAGAAGGGAGCCGTCGTAAGCCGGCAGCAGCAAATGCGGCATAAAATACTCAAACATTGTGCCCGTCCAGCTCACGGGTCCGGCGTACGGCCCTTGCCGCGACATCGTGCGGCCCAGCGCCCCCCAGTGTTTTTTGCCCACGTCCTTGCGCGCCACTGCAAAGAAGCTCGTCAGCCTTGCCTCGCTCATTAAAAAGTCGTAGTACGAGTCCACAAGCGCCGCGCGCGCGCAGTCCCGGCCTATTGAGAACAAATGCCTCTTTTCGTCGTAAAACGCCGTCAATTCAACAGACTGTATCATAGCCTCTATTCGCTCGATAAGTCCCTCAAAGCGAGGGTATTCAACCTTGAACTCACGCAGGCCTTCTTTGAGCGCCACAAGACAGCACAAAAAATTGCCGCTGTCAACGGAAGAGACGAACTCCGGCTCAAGCGTTTTCAGCGTGACCGTGTCGTACCAGTTAAGCAGATTGCCGCGCCAGCGCTTGAGCTTTTCAACGGTGGAAAGCGTGCGCTCAAGCCGTGTGTAAAGCCCATCGGCGTCTATGAAGCCAAGATCTTTGGCAGCAAGGCATGAGAGCAGCATCATGCCGATATTTGTGGGCGAAGTCCGCGTCGCGACTCTGAATACGGGGGATTGCTGGACATTGTCAGGCGGAAGGAAGTTATTGCTTGCATCGGCGAAATCCTCGTAATATCTCCACATCGCGGCGTTATAAGAGTAGAGCGTGTCGCGGTCGGCGTCCGTCAGACCGCGTCCGTCATGCCCTGCGGGTTTGGCGGAGAAGTACGCCACCGGTACTACAAGCGCGAAAAGCAGACCAAGCAGGGCGAGCGGGGAGCCCGGGCCCATTAAAGTGAAAAGAAAATACAACAGGCCAAAGACCTCGGCTAAAAGGAACCGCCGTAATGTCCCCGCAGCCGTTAGCCTTGCGGCGCCGCTTTGCGAGGCTGTGACCCACTCAAGCAGCCTGCGGCGGGAGACAAAAACGCGCCAGAGCGAACGAAAAAAAGCGTCGAGAGACTCGAAGGCCTGCGCCGGCAGCATGACCAAAAACAAAAGAGCCTGCGCCAAAAGCTCCGGCGTGCGTGGAAGCGCGCGCGTAAAGAATCTGCGCGAAACCGAAAAGACGCCGCCGCCAGGCGCGGCACAGACCGCGGCCCACACAGAGGGAAGCGTCACCGAAAGCACGGCGCACGCCGCGAGCAGCGCCGCCGTACCCGAAGCAAAAAACAAAGCCGCGCACGCGCACGCGAGGCTTGCGGCGGGCGTGAAAGCCCGCCGCAGGTTGTCGAAGAGCTTGTATCTTGAAAGCGCGTTTATCGGGTTGCCATATCCTTTGCCGCCGGCGCGGCAGCGGCGGAGCAAAAACCGTGCGTTTTGCCAGTCCCCGCGCATCCAGCGGTGCAGACGGGAAAGCCAGGACCCCATTGAAGACGGCGCCGCGTCCGCCATTACCGCCTCGCTTACAAAGCCCGCGCGAAGGTACGCGCCCTCCAGTATATCGTGGCTGAGTATAGTGTTTTCCGGAAACCTGTCGTTTAGAAGGCTGTAAAAACAGTCTGCGTCTATTAGTCCCTTGCCGGAGAATATGCTCTCCCCGAATAGGTCCTGATAAATATCCTTATCCCATGTGTCGTAGGCGACCACGCCGCCGCAGCCGGATGTCAGCCGCGAAAAGGCCGTGGTCTTGGCAGACTTAAAATCAGGTTCAACCTTGGGGACAAGTATGCCGTAACCGCTCACGACCACGCCCATGTTGTCCGTCACAGGAGCGTTCAGCGGGTGCACGGCCGCCGAGATCAGAGCCTGCGCGCACTCATACAGCAGGCTTGTGTCTGCGTCCAGCGCTATGATGTATTTTATTGACGAAAGAACGCTTTCGTCGCCCGCAAAGATGTGCGCCGACGACGCGCCGTCTTTTAAAAAGCGAACGAACTCGGTTATCGCGCCGCGCTTGCGCTCCCATCCGCAGTATCTTTGCTGGGTTTTGCTATAGGTCCGTGACCGCAAAAAGAGCATGAACCGCCCGCTGTGAAGCGCGTTGAGCTCTTCAACGGCTTTTTTTGCGGCCTGCGCTTGCGAGTCGTCCTTGTCGTCCATCGGGTAGTCGCACTCCCCGAAATCCGCGAGAACGCAGTAGTACATATCGGGGTCTGAATTTGAATAGTACAGCTGCCTTAGCCGGTCCTTAAGAGCTTCACATTCGGTCGCTTTGGGTAACAGAGTGCTGACGACCACCACGCTTTTGGGCTTGTTTTTTATCTTGCTCATGTCCATCCGCGGGATATGATCCGCTTCGACTCCCGCCAGCGCCAGATGCAGGAGGGGTGTGCGGGCTATCTCCCAATACGGCAAAAAACACAGCGCTGCCGCAAGCGCGCTGCCCGAAAAAATCCAGGTAAGAAACGAAAGCACCACCGGAAGCAGCGCCCCCAGCGTCAACACCGCCGCGCCGCGCTTTCTGCGCGGCGCAGTGACAAGCTTGTCGTCTATTATCCAAAAACCCACATGGCGGCGAGGTCCCACAGGAGCGGAACCGGCCGCCGCAAGCTTTTCGGCCGCGGCCTCGTTTTCACTTTTGCCAGTGGCCTTGGCAATAAGCGCAACAAGCCGCCGGTAATGCCTGCGGCTTTCGGGGGCCATGCTTGCGTAGACGCCCGCAGGGTCGCCAAGCAAGATGCGCTCAACCGCGCTGCAGGATTCCACAACGCCGTCAAAATCTATAGACGAAAGCTTGGCTATCCCCGTTACGGCATAGGCGATCTCCCGTTCCAGACCGGTCTCAATGCACGCGGTGTAGGCCATGTTGACAAGCGCCATGCGAATGCAGGAGGGAACGAATTCAAACTGCTTTTCGTATATTTCTTCCCGCTTTTGAATTTCTGACAAGATTAAGCAGATGTTTTCGCGGGAAATTTCGGGCATGCAGCACGTAAGCGCCGCTTCAAACGCGGCGTAAAGCCTCGCCAGCGGGATCCCGTACCCTGCCTTTGAAAGACGGCGCGCGTCGCAGGCGCTTTGCTTTGCCTCTTTTTCTAGCACATAATAGTTGTCGCACAGCCATTCGTCGCAGGGGCGTCTGCGCGCGTCGCTGTTTGCGGCTGCGTAATAAACTCTTAGCCTTGCAACACGGATTTTAAGCTCTTTGCAAAGCTCGGGCGCGGTCGCCGCGCAAGCTTCGCCAAGCGCGCGTTGCACCGCGCTTTTTATTTGTTCACGGGGTCCGGGCTTACCGCTCATCCGCATTTACTCCAGTACATATTCTGCATAAAAGTATTCTTGGCCCGAACAAGGGGAAACATACTGACAAGATTATTATTGACACCATAACAAAATGTTCACAACTATGGTGTATAATGTAAAATGCGGTTAAAGCCGCCGGCGTTTTAAGTATTTATATAGGAGGAACTGCCTTGCCGATGACCCTGGCTTTTGTAACGAACCAGTACAGCTGCGACAGAATCATTTGCGCCGCCAGGACCGTGGCGGACGACACGAACACAGACCTGGTCGTTGTGGGCGTCCTCGACTCCGAATACAAGCTTGACCCCGAAGTCGTGGACTACCTGTTTAACCTCTCGAAGAAAAACAAGGCCATGATGCGCCTGCTCTTTTCGGAAGACAAGACCGGCGTGATGACCGAGGCGATCTCCCAGTACGACAGCCGGAACATAGTGACAGGAATGCCGAACAGCAGCAGCTCGGTGCTGTACAAAATATGGAAGATGTTCCCCGCCAAGAAGTTTTTCACAGTGGACTCCTCCGGCGAACTCGTCGAGGTCGCGGGAGCGAAAACAGTGCTCACAAGGGATTAACAGGCCAAAAGCCCAAATAAACAAAGCCGCCGCACCGGAATTCCGGCGCGGCGGCTGCCACTTACCCGAGCCTTTCAAGTCGAGGCAAGTATTTGATATTGTGAGGGCGGCTTCCCAGACGCCCGGAGAATATGCAAACCTATACTCCGGCGGACTCGTCCTTGGGTTCCGGCAGGGCGTCTTTGTTTTTTTCGTCCTGCTTTTCCATCTCCATGTCCTGCGCTTTGGCCTTTTCGGCAATATTGAGATTTTCACCCGCCGTACGGACGTCAATCTGCTTAATAAAGAAGTCGGCGTCGGCCTGCCGTCTCTGCTCACGCTGGGACTCCGCCTTGCGGAGCTGTTTTTGGCTTTTTACGATCATATCCTCGGTGAACAGGCTTTCGGCGTAAGGATTGCCGGCCTTGGCTTTTGCGGCCATTTTTTTAGCGTAGGAAAGCGAGGTGTCGTTCATGCGCCTGTACTGGGAATAATGTGTTGTTATAGCCAAATTTAAACCTCCATATTACCGGTGTTCTTCATGTTGTTCACTCTTAGAGCCGCAAGCACCCGGCTGTGCGACTCGGCGAGCTCCTGCACCGAGGTCGCCTGCTTGCCGTACTTGCCTAAAATGTGGCCGTAAGTGAACTGCTCGTTGTTTATCATTGCTTCCAGCATAGCCTCGGAGTCGTTGGGGTCTATGCTGTTAAGGTCGGTAAAGCCGGGTTCGTTCAGTAAATATCCCATGAGGTCGTCAGCCGCAGGGAACACCGAATACCCCAGCTTTCCGGCGTCAGCCGCGCTGATTGCGCCCGTGTCAACAAGTCCGGCTATCGTGTCCTGCGCCGAGATGTAAACGTCCTGGTTCATAAGGCCCAAAAAGTCCGTGACGTCCCCGCCTGTGCTGTGCTGCACCCGCGACCTCGCCGACACGGCCTCTATCCCGCCGGCGCGGTATATCGCGTCCAGCGTGTAGGCGTCGGCCGCGGCGGGCGCCGCGCTCTGCTGGCCGAGCCTAAGCTGCATGAGCTCCTGGAAAGACATGGGCGCGTCTGCGGCCTTTTTGCTTTTGTTCACCTGGAACTGCTGCGAAATGGCTCCTATCTTATTGACATCCACAAGTATCCCTCCCTGTGCCAAAGTCCAATTCTATCCGCCTATAACATATCATAAAGAAAAGCCGTATTTTTAAACTTGTAACAGAATCGGGTTTTTTTGTAACGAAATCACCGGACCGCGCTTGCCTATTTGCTATCCTTGCACGGAATATTGAATAATAGCGGGCCGTCGACCTTGCAGATTTCCTTGACACATATGGTAATATTATGTAAAATATTGCCGAGGGCAGTTAAATGCGGAGCGGTTTTGTCACTCCTTGAAAAGGGGGTGTGCTGATGTGGATGGACACAGCTAGTGCTCTGACTATGCAGTAAATATAAGATAAAACGACACCTCAATGATAGAGGTGAAAAGAATGGGAGTAGCACGCAAATACATAGTCACACTGA
>QMCE01001194.1_pt1 | contig 14168 bp, 7 predicted proteins | sample 1821851 | NCBI WGS metagenome assembly QMCE01 (sample SAMN09453174, study PRJNA476694) | Termite gut metagenome, whole genome shotgun sequencing project. | isolation source: worker | host: Odontotermes sp. | place: South Africa:Pretoria | collected 2016-01-28 | reverse complement strand
ACCGGCATTTCTCCGACCATCTCTCCGGATGAAAAGCTGTCCATTTGCGGATAATTATGGCCCTCACCGTAGATCAGGGATTGTCCGAACGGGTTTTTACCGACAGTCCAGTACATTTGTTCCCGTCCGATATGCAGTAGCGTTTCGTCTTTCAGGAATTTACCGCAGAGAACGGCGGCTTTTCCGGTGGAAAGATGAACGGCCGTATTTCCGTTAAAGATACCGAACCATACGGGAAAACGTTTGATATAATGTTCTTTATCTAACCGGACACCTTTTTTTACCTGTTCAATATATCGTTCCTTCGCATTTTCGGGGGGGAACAGATGTAAACGGTAGAAACCGAGCGAATCGCGATGTTCGTCTATATGATAGACGCCGCTCGGCAGCATGCCGTAAGGCTCCGTATATTTCATCAGTCCTTTCAGGTAATCTCCGTACAACCGGATCGATCCGGCCCAATCCGGATAGTCGGGATGTTCCGGTTGTGTCTCGCATAACAATGTCATTGCCTGCATGAATACCTGCTCGCGTGACTGGTGGATGTAGTGTACGATTGACTGCCGGGATTTATCGCGGTAAAAAAAGCCTTTCGTTTTATCCTGGTCTCCCAATGGATCTTTACGCTGGCAATCGAGTGTGAACCGGATGTAGCCGGCAGCTATTTCTGCGTATTTTTCATCTTTGGTCAGTTTATACAACATACTTGCCGCCCAGGATATGGTTGCCATATACTGGCTTTCGGAAGTATTGTATCCATGTTCATACATGTATATAAACTCTCCGTATCCTTTTTCCAGATGGCGTTGCATCGCGAAATCGAAGTCTTCTTTCGCAATGCGTACCAGGTATTCCTGTAGCATCGGATCCCGGTCGATCGTCATGGCAGCGTATGCCTCGTATCCTGCATAGAGGAAGTTATTGAATGCGAGGTTTTGTTTGCGTACGGTCGATATATCATCCAATGTGCCGAACATACCATCCAGCCAGATCAATAGTCCGACACTACTGGCTCTGTATCCGTCGCCGAAGCGTGTACGCAGGATAAATTCCAATCCCCATTCGGCTTCTTCCAGCAAGCGGGCGGCCAGTAACGGGTTTTTGTCTTTGAGTTTGTTGTATGCTTCCAGCAGCGAATAGGTGACATCCCCCGTCTGAAGTGTTTGTTGTGATAAATCGCCTGCGTCATGCCAACCTCCTGCGTATGATATCTTTGTTCCGTTGTGAATGGCGCAAAGATCCGTATGGCAGGTGCCGTGTTTGCCCGGAACGGGGTAACCGCAACGCTGGCAGAAAATAAAATTCAATACTTTCCACAAGGAATTTTCCCATAGATCTTCTCCTATCAGAAATGCTTGTGTTTCAACATCTCCGACCTTTAGTTTGTAGGATCCCGATTGATTGAAAGGAGTAAAATCCAGTATATCATAATTTCCTGTCGTTGTTTCCCTCCGGTTAATTGTTCCGTTGAAAACGGGTTTTCCGCTGTTTGCATCAATCAGTTCAAAATGGCCGTTATGCTGACCGGTCAGGTTGGCAACAGCCGTTTTGGAATCGTTGAGCATGTAGCCGGTTGAAGAATATACGATCCGGTTGTTTCCCGGTATCCATCCGCTTACAATCTCGGGATCTTCAATTTGTTGCAATTCGATTTTATCAATATAATAGATAGATGTGTTTCCCGTAGTACGGTCTTTGCCTTTCACACTACAACTGAATCCGATGTTTTTTACCTGGTCGCGGTTGAATTCGCCTAACTCGAAGAAACAACGGTTCCATTGGCGGTTAACCAGATTGATGAGGTGGGAGGAATGGTTGCGCCCTTCTTTCCCGGAAGTGTTTTCGTTCTCAAAAGAAAAATTCAGGTTTACAACGCGCGCCCCTTCACAATCAGGATAGATATAAAATTCAATCAGGTTATATTTTTCCCAGTTTTCACCATTCACGGGGTAGTTTACGTGGATATTTCCGTATGTGGCATAGTCAGGATCGGAAGGAGATCCTTTTGCTCTGACTCCTGTAAATGTGGGGAATTCCAGTTTAAGCGTTTTGTTTCCGGTCATTGTTTTTTCCGTAGAGAAATCGATTTTACCTACCCCTTTGTGTTGCCATCCGGCTGTATGTTGATCCGGATATAATGGCTTACCGTATAAGACGTTTTTTTTCCGGTTATTTGCTTCATACGAGCGGGATGTGTCGAGCGGCAGCGGACTGTGGATCAACCCGGTTTGGATCAATGCCCGGTTTAGCGCCGGATCCCGGCAGATTTGTACCTGGGCGGATACCGTACAGGTAAATAGGGATGCTATGAATAAAGCAATCTGTTTCATCGTGTACGTACTTTTACCTGATTGTTTCATAAACCGTTCTTCGCAGGTCGCCGGCTTCGTTATCTCCGTCGTAATCCCAATACATGGCGCCTAACAGTCCTTTTTCAATGATATAGTTACATTTAGCTGCCAGAGAACGGGGGATGTCATAGCCACAAACGAACAGGCCGGTCGAATCGCTCAAATAGGGAGCCTGTGCTTTTTCGTCCCATTTTGATACATACCCGGATAGTTTTTCGATATCTTTATAATCGATGAAATTCGGAATTCCTCCTATGCCGCCGCGCCCGTAAAACGGCATGCCCAGCACCAATTTGTTTAACGGTACTCCTGCCTCCCGGTGTTTTCGTACTGCCTCATCGGATGAATTTTCCCCGCAGATGTCGGATGCATATAAAGGAGCGTGATGGAGTGGGGCGGAGGCCATATCATACGCCATGATATTGACAAAGTCAATATAGGGGTCTATTGCTTTGAAATCGATATATTTGGCATTGGAGGCAGACGCCAGTGTCAACAGTTTATGCTTTCCGATGGCCTCTCTGATGTCTTTCATCAAGTGTGTAAAATGCTCGGTATCATCCGGAGAGGAGGAGATTTTTGCCGCGGAACTGGTCGGATATTCCCAGTCGATATCAATGCCGTCCAGCTTAAACTCTTTTACGACCCGCAGACAGTCTCCGGCAAATTTTTTCCGGTTCGCGGGGTCTGCCGCCATTTCGCTGAATCTTCCGCTTCCCCATCCTCCGATGGAGAGCAGTATTTTTAGCAGCGGATGGTCTTTTTTCAATGCGACGATTTGTTGCAACCGTTCTACATTGTCGATACGTACTCCGTCGAATGTGTCATTTACATGGCCGAATGCATAATTGATGTGTGTCATGTATTTTGCATCCGGAATAGGCTGGCTCCACGAGGTTACATAAGCGATGATTACTTTTTCATCCGTTTTTACTTCCGCCTGTTGTTGTGTCGCTTCGTTGTCGTGCTTTGAAGTATTTCCGCCGCAGGACATACATAGGATGAATGAAAAAAGGAAGGCTGTGTATTTTTTGATTCTGTTCATTTTTCTGATATTTTAGAGTTGTTTTTATGCTGCCGATTGTTTTACCCTGGAACCTATTAATGCATAGTATAGCATAAATAATTCGCCGAAAATCACAATAAACCATGACCATCTCCAACCGTTAACGGCGTCGGCAATCATTCCCTGTAACAGTGGTAATATAGCGCCGCCGACAACGCCAATCATAAAGACACCGGAGGCTATCGATGTGTATTTTCCTAATTTATTGACGGAAAGCGTAAAAATAGCGCCCCACATAATTGAGTGGAATAACCCGACGGCTGTCAGTAACCACGGATTATTGAGTGCAATGGCCAATAGCGTCAGGATGGTTGCGGAGACGGTGGTTGCAATTAGTTGAACCCGGGGAGGGATGGTACTCAATGAACTTCCCACCAGGCGGCCGATCAGCATACCGCCCCAGTATAAGGTGGCCATTAGTGCGGGTACGGCGAAATTTATCCCGAATAATGTGAGCGAGTCATTCCCGAAAAAAGAGAAAGGTCCGTTTACGGATTCCTGTTCGATAGCGTATAGATTTATATTGGCTCCGATACAAACTTCAACGCCTACATAAAAAAATATGGCAATGACGCCCAGTGTCAGGTGGCTGAATGACCAGACGCTTTTTTCCAGTTTTTCTCCGGCGTCGGCTTTTGTTCCCTGTATGTCGGGTAATGATAATTTGAGTAATACCAGTACGACAATACCGATGACGGCCATTAACGAAAAAAACGGAACCATCAATTGGCTGATCTGTACATCTTCCATGGCAAGTCCTCCGAACACAATTCCCGTCACGAAGAACGGAGCGATCGTCGTCCCGATGGAATTGGCCGAACCGCCGATCGCCATTCGTTGTATAGGTTGTGTCCCTTTTACATAACAAGCCGTCAGGTAAGGATTAATCACTACCTGTAAAATAGTGGCGGATGCTCCGACAATGAATGATCCTAACAGGAATATAAAAAATCCCGCAGGAATCAGGTTGGCGCCGTATTTCAGGTTTGATTCCGGAAATTGTACGGTAAACCAGGAAGACAGAAAAAAACATCCTAAACCTAATATCATAATGAATAACGAACGGATCAGCGTTCCTTTGTATCCGTATCTGGCGGTCCATCGCGAACCTACCCCTCCGCAAAGCGGATATGCCAGGAACCAGGAAAATGTGATCAGGGTAGCAAACGTGTTTTTTAAATCGCCTACTCCCGACAGAAATGCTTCTCTGAGCGGTCCCTGGAATTGTGTGTTGGCAGTCGTCAGGAAACCAACGATGAAGAATAGGAAGACCATGGTAAGAAATGGCCCGACGTAGTTTACTTGTTTTTCTTTTTGTGTCATGATATATTGTAATAATTATGATTGTTTGCGAAAATGGTTGGTTCGTTCAACCCTGTTTTTTCGTTAAAGAAGTTTGGCGGCGTCCGTATCCAGTATGAATTCACAATCCGGATGAAGTTGCAGAACAGATGCCGGCACATCGGTGGTTACAGGCCCGTGCAGCATTTTCTTAACGATTTCAGCTTTACTTTCTCCTTTGGCGACTAATATGATTTTCCGGGCATGCATGATATTTTTAATGCCCAATGTCAGGCCACCTAATGGAATATCCTGCGCAGTACCGGTTTCTTTGCGTATCCGGCATTCCAGTTCCTTATCCATCAGGGAATGCCACGTTTCGCTTTCGAATGGGGTTCCGGGCTGATTAAATCCTAAATGGCCGTTTGTTCCCAATCCCAACATCTGCAGGTCTATGCCGCCCCTTGTTTCCAGTGCCTGCTGAAATAGCATGGCCTCCTTATCAAAATCATCCGAATAGGTGGGAGGCATGATGAAATGATGTTCAGGTATGCCTAATGCATCTATGATTTCGGTTTTCAGCATCGTATAGCATGCGCCGGCATATTCGCGGGGCACATTGGTTACTTCGTCCACACCGAATAATGTGATTCCGGATGTATCAAACGGATCTTGTTTATAAATCCTGCCGATATTCAGGTGGATGTTTTTGGTTGTTTTCCCTGTGGATAATCCGATCACGGCTTTTGGGTTGCTAAGTATTTCCCTTATAATGCGCCATGCGGAAATGCAATCAAATTCGGTCTCGTTTTTTGCAATTGTTATTTTCATACGATTTGTGTGTTTACAGCGTATATTTTTATCACGCTTTATATTTATTGTTTATTGTTAGCTGTTTAACGCCGCGATTATTAACCCCGTCAGACGTTCATTGCGACGGCGGCCGCTCCAAGCAGGCCGATAAAATCCGGATTTAATTTGGTGATTACCACTCCGTTTTTTACAAAACGAATGGTATTGGCATTCAGCTTCTCCAACACTTTGGTGTGTATATATCCGTCCGATACGATACCACCGCCTAAAACAACCGTATCGGGGTCGCTGACCCTTACTAAGTTCATGATCAGGTTCGCTAATGCCTGCGATGCGTTTTCCACTAATTCCACGCATAAGGGATCGCCTTTTTTGCTCAATTCGAATACTTCCGGAATGCTGACCCGTTCACCGGGTTCGTCGGATATGTGAAGGTTCGTTTTGAATGTTGATTTTAACAAACGGGCGCAACGGTCCAAACCGATACCGGATGCAATTTGCTCTGCGCAGTCTGTTCTGCCGCAACCGCATGGTATGCCTATGCTTACCCCTACCTGCGTATGGCCGACTTCTCCCGCATTGTAATGGCTTCCGCGGATCTGCCTGCCGTTGACAACGAAGCCAGCGGCTATACCCGTACCTACATTTAGATAGATAAAATTCTTTGATAGTTGGCCGAACCCAAAATGGCGTTCCGCACGCGTTGCGCTTTTTACGTCATTGTCGATATGGCAAGGAATTCCGTACAGGTTGAATAATTCGTTGGCTAAAGGGATCGGTTGGGTACGCGACGGATCAATCTGTAACCAGATGCCTTGTTCCGGGTCAACACGGCCTATCAGGCCGACGCCCATGCCGATCGGTTTAGTATTTGTCCAACCGACGGTTTTTATATAATCGTCCAATGAATTTTTGATTATTTCTAACGCCGATTGTTGGTTGAAATAACCGGAATTGTATTTTTTGTATTTTAAAATATTACCCCTGCAGTCGGATTCTCCGATCAGTAATTTTGTTCCTCCCAGATCAAGGCCTAAATATGTTTCCATGTTTAATTATATATTATGTGAATGTTTTATCGGCTCATGATTTTGGCAAATCATTCCGGATGCAATATTATTTACAAACTTCAGAAACGGGGTTTGATAACTGACAAAAAAAATCGAAAGGCTGTCATTTTTGCTGTTTCCGCAGGGAAAAAATCTTTGGAGCTATCAGCAATGGTGTGGTTTTAGTCGGATTTACTCGGACTGATGCCGAATTGTTTCTTAAAACTTGTGCTGAAATATTTGGGATCGGAATACCCCGTCATATATGCGATCTCGGAGACTGTATATTTTTTTGTTTTGAGAAGTTCTTTTGCTTTGTTTAAACGAATGATCCTTATAAAATCGTTTGGGGATTGGTTGGTTAACGTTTTAATCTTGTTATATACCGATGTCCGGCTCATCCCTAATATTTTACAGAATTCGGTGATGGAAAAATCGGGATTTGCCAGTTCTTCTTCAATGATCTTTATGGCTTTATCCAGAAACTCTTTGTCTAATTGATTTGTATAGTTCGACTCGTCTGATCCGGTTTCCGCCGATAATACTTTTTTTCGCAGAATTTCCCTGTTGTTCAGTATATTCAGGATACGTGCTTTCAGGATGTTGAAATCAAATGGTTTGATGATATAATCATTGGCGCCCGCTTCTAATCCGAGGATGACATGTTCCTTTTCACTTAAAGCGGATAGTAAGATAAAAGGTATATGACTTGTTTCTACGGACGACTTGAGTATCCTGCAGGCCTCGTCTCCCCTTAATTTAGGCATCAAAACATCTGATATGATAATAGCCGGATTCAGTTCTTTTGCCAGTTCCGGTATTTGCTCCCCGTCCGGTACATCTATAACCTGAAAATCTGCCGACAGACTGTTTTTCAGATATTTGCGTATTTCTTTATTATTTTCTGCCAGCAGAAGAATCTCTTTTTCGGCCGAATTGGTTTTTTCATATATTTCTTGCTGGATCGTTTCTGTTCTTTTGTGTATGGATTTTGGTTGCGTTGTATTTACTTTTAAAGGGAAGCTCACGACGAAGGAAGAACCTTCCTTTTCTTTACTTGAAAATGTAATAGTCCCCTGCATTAACCGGATAAGCCTGTGTGTCAGTACCAATCCGATTCCCGAACCGCTTTCATTGGAATTAATCGCATTTTCCGCACGATAAAACTCCTTGAATAAATGTTTTTGCTCGTTCGCCGGTATACCTATACCTGTATCTTCTATTTTGACAGACCAGTTGTTGCCGCAATAGTCCAAGTATACAGTCACCGTTCCCTTTTCCGTATATTTGATGGCATTGGATAGCAGGTTATCGATGATTTTATCCATTTTGCCTTTATCAAACCGGATCTCAGGAAAATCTTCCCGGATTACCAGGTGAAGGGCAACCCCCTTTTGTACGGAAGCCATCCGGAAAAACGTTATTTTCTCGTGCATGTAGCTGTTTATATCCAGTTGCGTTATGTTTAATTTCTCTGCCGCCAGGTCTGTTTTCTGCAGATCCAGCAGTTGAGAAATCATCATAAACAATTTCTCCGCATTTTTTATGGCAACGCTCAATAATTCTTTTCCGTGTCCGGTCAGGTTTTCTTCTGCCTCTATTTCGCTTAAGGGCGCTTTTATCAGGGAGATAGGAGTGCGTATATCGTGGGCGACATCAATAAAAAAGCGTATTTTTTCTTTTGCGTCGTGCCGGGCAATGCGGTTACGTATGTATTGGACAATCAGGTAGATGAGGATAACAGATAATGCAACGTAGCACGCAATGGCCCACCATGATGCCCAGAATGGCCTGTTTATATGGATCAGGATCGTTCTCTCCCCGGCCGTTTTCTTTGTATATTTATTGATCGCTTTCAACCGGAACGTATAGCTTCCGGGATCCAGATTCATGTATTCCGCATGGCGGGTAGAAGGAGCGGTTCGCCACTGCGAATCAAAGTTGTCTAATTTATACAGGTATTCTATTTGGTGCGGGTGGATAAAATTGATTGCGGAAAAGAATATGGAAAAGGAGTTCTGTTCATATTTAAGAGAAAGGGTACGGGTTTCATTAATAGCCTGTTTGATCGGAGAATCGGTAGAGCCGGCTTTTACGGATTCATAAAGTAATTTGAAATCAGTGAATAGCACCGGCAAAGAATCTTTTAAATTCATATTGAAATAAGGCGAAAATTCGATTACGCCTTTGGCCGTGCCGAAAGCCAGGCGGCCGTTTCTCATGGACAGGCAGGCATTGGAATTGAAATACCCCCATTCAATACCGATGAACTCGTTCATACAGATGACTTCATTTCCGGGAGGGTTGATCATATAAAGCTCCTTTTCGGTTGTAAACCATATTCTTCCTAAAACATCTTCGACAATGCCGTTTATCACGTTCGATTTGATGATATCGCCGGAAGTATAGATACCGGAGAGATTCGTTTCCGGATTGTGACGAATTAATCCTTGTCCGTCTGTTGCCATCCATATATCTCCGTCTGATGCTTGTATCAGGCAACGGACCGGATATGTAAGTGTCAGGTTGTTGAAAGACGAGATGGTCTGAATGGCAGCGGTTGTCTTATCTAACAGCCCGAGCCCGTTGCAGGTGGCCAGCAGAAGCCTGTCGCTACCACCGGATTTGATGTCTCCGATACAGGTTTCCGGAAAATAGGTATATGTTTTATCTTTGGTATTGTAGCGCATCAGTTGGCCTTCTATGCCGCCGATCCAGACAAATTCATTTTCGGCATAGAGGGAAAATATATAATCGGTCGTTATCCCTTTTCCGGGAGTGATGCCGGCTTTTTCGGTTTGCCGGATCGTTCCGTCGGATTTATCAATGCAAAAAAGGCCGTTGCCGTATCCTCCTGCCCATATTTGTTTCTGACTGTCTTCGCACAGAGCCAGAATGACGGCCGGTGGGCTGGTATCGCCTGTGTTATTATGCAGGAAGTGCGACCACTTTAGTTGTTGTTTCCGGTATAAACTGACGCCGTTATTCGTTCCGTACCACACGTCACCGTCCGAATCTTCCATAATAATGTTTACATGGTTGGACAGTAATGAATTATGATTTTTATGTTCATGCTTAATCCGGTTAATATCATTGTATTGCGGATCAAAAATACTGATCCCGTTTGTGCTGGTGCTTACCCAGATACGATCATTTTTATCTGCCAGCATATCGGATATGGTATTTCCGCCGAGATGATTTGCCTCATCTTCGTCTGCCGTGATTATTTTTTTCAACTGATGGTTTTCCGCGTTCAATATATAAAGTCCGCCGCCGTCGGTTCCGAACCATATTTCATTTTCATTTGCCGTTATGACGGAACGGACGGGTACCTGGGGGATAACGCCTGCGAGTGGGGTGAAATTTCCGGATTTTAAATCGAAAACGAAAGCGCTGTTTGAAAATGTTCCTATGTAAAGGCGGTCTTTGTGAAGATGCAACGATTCGATAGTTCCTGTTTCCGTGGGTATTTTTTCGGGCGTGGCGAATATTTTCTTATCCGTATTTTCCGGCAGGCGGAATAAATGTGTGTCCGTACCTACATAGAATGCATTATTGTGCTGAATGATTTTAGTCGTGTTTACATTTGAAAAACCGGGTATCTCCTCTATTTTTTCTGATGCCGGATCGAATCGATACAGGCCTTCGGACAGGCATATCCATAAACGCCCGTGGGTATCAAAGTAAATAAAATTCAGCGAGATTACTTCCGGAAAATAATCGGACAGGTTGATTTTCAGTATAAAGTCATCTGTTGCCCGGTCGTATGAGTAGATTTCTCCGTTTTTTATGGATATCCACAAGTGTCCGTGACTGTCACATGTCATAACGGAAGAAGAGAGAATATGGTCTTTGGATTCTACTTTTTCATTTAATCCGTAATGCCTGAATGCCGTGCCGTCATACCGGTCTATACCCATAGAGGTAAATATCCATACAAATCCGGTCGTATCCTTTTTTATCTGAAATACCTGCCTGCTGCTTAGCCCGTTTTCTACGTCTAATTGGCGAAATGAGGCGGCTTGAACAGCGTATGTATTTAAAAAAAACAGGCATAGGAAAAAAGTGAAACAGGATTTTTTCATAAAATGGATGTTTTTGAATACAAAAATATCCGTAAAAAACAGAAATGCAGGTTTGAATTCTGTTAAAAGACTTCTATTATCTGCCATAAGCATGGCTGTCGCAGTTTGCTGCGACTGAATTTGGTCATTTTATTACGAATTGCAGCGGAAACGATTTGTCAGAGGATACCTATTTTATCCAGGCGTTCCTGATGGCGTCCGCCTTCAAACGGCGTATCCAGATAGGCATCAACCATTTTTGCTACTTCTTCCTGTGTGACGAACCGTGCAGGCATTACCAGCACATTCGCTTTATTGTGTGCGCTTACAAGCATTGCAATTTCTTCGTTCCAGGCAAGCCCTGCACGTATAGACGGAAATTTATTAAGTGTGAAAGCCATACCGTTTCCCGTACCGCACAATGCGATACCCATTTCCAGTTCTTTGCTCTCAATCGCTTTGCCCAATTTATGGGCATAATCGGGATAATCGCTTCTTTCAGTGGAATCAGTACCGAAATCAATATATTTCAGGCCTCTTTTTTCCAGGTGTTTTTTGATAAATTCTTTATATTCATAACCTGTATGGTCACTGGCTAATCCGATGATCGTATTGGCGTAATTCATAATTTATATGTTTATACAAAACGGTTAAAACAAGAAAAATAGAATGTAATCTGACGGTTATCCTGAAAAGTTAAAGGTTAAAGTCCGGTTATTCGGTTGCGGACTGTTAACCTTTAACTGTTTGTTTTTTTTTGAAATGGTTAGTCTTTAATCATTTTCTTCACGAGCTTATAGACATTGTCGCCGGTAAAACCGAGTTTCTGGTCTAATACCTTATAAGGAGCCGAATATCCGAAACTTGGCATGCCGTGGATAGCGCCATTGTCTCCGACAAGTCCCTGCAAGGTAACCGGCAATCCGGATGTCAGCCCGAAACGTTTGACGCCTTTCGGTAATACACTATCCTGATAATCTGCTTTCTGGTCGCGGAATAACCCCTCCGAAGGAACAGATACGATACGTACTTTGATACCTTCTTTCTCCAGTTTTTCAGCGCCTTCCACAAGGGTTGCCACTTCGGAACCGCTGGCCAGCATCACCACATTCGGTTTGCCTTTGCAATCGCTGACAATGTATCCGCCTTTGGTAATCTGCTGAGCCTCTTTACGGCGGTTGCCGCTTGCCGCCGGCAGATTATTGATGTTCTGGCGGGATAGGATCAGCGCTGTCGGACGATTACCTTCTACGGCTGCCTTCCATGCATAAATCGTTTCTTCCGCATCGGCCGGACGAAGAACCACCGTCGAGCGTTTTCCTTTATGGTTATGCAGGTGTTCCAACAGGCGGATCTGTGCCTCGTGCTCTACAGGCTGGTGCGTAGGGCCGTCTTCGCCTACGCGGAATGAATCGTGTGTCCATACGTAAATCACGTGTAGATTCATCAATGCGGCCAGGCGTACGGCAGGTTTCATATAATCGGAGAAGACGAAGAATGTGCCGCATACGGGTATAACGCCGCCGTGCAATGCCATGCCGTTCATGATGCATGCCATAGTCAGTTCGCTAACGCCTATCTGCAGGAACTGTCCGGAGAAATCTCCCTTTTTGAATGCTTTTGTATATTTAAGGAAGCCGTCTGTCTTGTCCGAATTGCTGAGGTCTGCCGATGCTACAATCATATTTTCAACCTTCCGGGCATACAAGCCGAGCATGGTTGCGGAGGCGGCGCGCGTCGCAATGTTTTCTTTCATTTCAACAGACGAATAATTGATCTTAGGCATTTTTCCGCTTAAGAATAAATCCAATTTCGCAGCCAGTTCGCTATTGCTTTTCCGGAATTTTTCTTCTTCCTTTGCCATGCCCTGCGCCCATTTTTTCAATTCTTTCCGGCGTTCCGCATAGAGTTTTTTTACTTCCGGGAAGATGGTAAACGGATTTTTCGGATCACCGCCCAAGTTTTTTACGGTGGCGTCAAAGTCTGCACCTGCGGCAGATAAAGGTTGTCCGTGTGTCGATACGGTGTGTTCATAGCTTTTTCCTTTTGCATCGACGGCGCCTTTGGCCATAACGGTTTTGCCGATAATGAGGGTCGGACGTTTCTTTTCTGCGTTAGCCGCTTTCAGCGCTTCGCGTATTTCATCAGTCGAACATCCGTCAACGTCGATAACGTTCCAGTTCCATGCTTTATATTTTGCAGCTACGTCTTCCGTATCCACTTCGTCTACTTTCGTGGAAAGCTGTATATTGTTTGAATCATAATACATAATGAGGTTATTCAGGCCCAGGTGTCCGGCAATGCGTCCGACACCCTGTGAAATCTCTTCCTGGATACCTCCGTCGGAAATATAGGCGTATGTCTTATGCGCCATCCATTCTCCGAAGCGGGCCGCCATAAAACGTTCCGCGATAGCGGCTCCCAGCGCCATGGCATGGCCTTGCCCGAGCGGGCCGGATGTATTCTCAATACCATGCGCAGTATCTGCTTCCGGATGTCCCGGCGTATGGCTTCCCCACTGGCGGAAACTTTCCAGTTCCTTCAGCGGTATCATGTCTGATAATGCAAGTACGGAATATAACATCGGCGACATATGCCCCGGATCCAGGAAGAAACGATCGCGGTACGGATGATCCGGTTTTTCAGGACTGTAATTCAAAAACTCGGAATAAAGCACATTGATAAAATCTGCTCCCCCCATTGAACCTCCCGGATGACCGGAATTGGCTTTCTCTACCATCGAAGCAGCCAGAATGCGGATATTGTCGGCCGCTTTGTTCATGATTTTTACATCGTTCATTTTTGTTTGTTTTTAATAAAGTAGTTCTTTAATTGTTATGATTATTTGTTCAACTGTTTTAAAAAAGCGGATCTGTCGTATATCCGGGGATTAATTGCAGTTTTCTTTTATCAGTTTGTCAACGACCGGGTCGCCCAACTCTTTCGCTTTCTCCAGATGTGTGCAGGCTTCCGTTTTTTTCTCCTGGCGAATCAGGCAGATTCCCAGTATGCGATATGCCGATGCGAAATCAGGTTGTAATTCAACTGCTTTTTCCGCACTTGCCTGTGCTTTTCCGGGTTCTTTTAATCGCAGGTATACCGAGGCTTTTTCCGCATGGTATATGGCGTTTTCGGGATTCATGGCGATTGCCGTATCAATATCCTTCAGGGCTCCTTCGAAGTTATTGGAACGAAATTTAGCCTGCTCCCGGTAATAATAAAATCCGTCGTTTACATTACCTCCCGTCAGCATGTAGTATTTGTCATAATCATTTGCCGCCTGTTCGTAAAGGCCAACCTGCATTTTCAGGTCTATACTTTCCAGCAGATAGGCGGCCGCTTCGTTTACCGGGCTTTTGGCAACGGCGCTGTCCATCATCGTTATGATTTCCATCAGATTGGATCCGGGGATCTGTTCCTTACTTTTTGCTGCAAGATACCAGGATGAAGCAGACGACGAAGGGCTTTGATTTACGATTGAGTATGAATGGTAAGCATTCTCGTAATCTCCGTTGAAAAATGCAATGTCTCCTTCCAGATGGCG
>QMCE01001192.1_pt1 | contig 14171 bp, 18 predicted proteins | sample 1821851 | NCBI WGS metagenome assembly QMCE01 (sample SAMN09453174, study PRJNA476694) | Termite gut metagenome, whole genome shotgun sequencing project. | isolation source: worker | host: Odontotermes sp. | place: South Africa:Pretoria | collected 2016-01-28 | reverse complement strand
GGCTTTGCGTTTCTCGGGGGGGCCGGGGGACCAACGGGGGGGGGGGGGGGATTTCCGGTTGTAAGGACGCTTCTGTTTCACCACTGCGGTTGGTTTTGCCTCTTTGGGCAGAGCGTCTGTCGGCTTCGCCACTGGTGTGTAGGCCCGCCTGAAACCCGGCACCTCGCTCGAAAAAATTTGTGAGTTTTCTGACATAGCTGTAATTTATAATTGGTTAATTTGTTGTTGCGGACTTTCCCGCTGTTAAAAGCTCCTTGACATCTATGCGGTGACCGACAATATCTCGCATTAGGTTCTCGGCGGCAATTTTGTCGATCTGCTTATTGCGGAAGTTATGGTACAGGTTGTGCAGGCGCCCGGCGGGGATCTTATTGAAACTCTCATACCCCGATGCCCGGCAAGCGATGGCCTTGATGATCTCCGCATTACTCTTGTGTCCGGCGGCTACCAGCCACCCGCCGATGGATGCCATCACCCGTTTGCGGAGGGTGTCCATCCCCACGGATTGCGGAGACGCTTGTCGCTTCAGGTTCTCGCAGATCGCCTGAAGTTTCCACGCCGGAAGGTCGGCGCTGCTATCGGCGCCGGCGCCCTCGATGAGCGCTCGTTTGTCCTCGGTGCTCAGGCGCAGTTCCCCGCACAAGGCGTGGAAGTGTTTGAGTGCTTTTCTTTGTTCGATATTTTGCATCATTTCGCGATTTAATTTGTTCCCCAATACAGTTCCGCCCTATCCTCGTCGATGACTATCTCCCCGCCCGGGCCGAAGCGGCTCACGATGGACGACCGCAGGCCCTGGACGTGGAAGATGACCTTTGCGATCTTGCTGGCCATCCTCGCTACCGCCGGATAAGGCAGGCCCCGTTCCTCGTGTCCGATCAGTACGATGAGCCGCCCAGGCAGCGCGTCGATGAGCGTCTTTTTTAACCCCTTGGGCGTGATCTCATCCTGGTACACCGTGAGGTTGTCGATGAATATTATTCGCGGCGCTTTCGGCCTTGAGTAGCACTCCACGATGTCGGTGATGCTCATGTAATCCTCCCACACTATTTTGTCCTCGACGGTGATCCCCGCCCTGCGGCAGGCGTCCGTGAAGCTCTTGTCCAGCCCCTCCTCACCTGAGACATAGGCTACCCGCTGCTCGTCCGAGGAGAGCGTTTGCGCCAGCATCAGCGCAAGGGTCGTCTTGCCGTTCTTTTCGGGGCCGTAGACAAACCAACACCCCGTCTGCTCGGCCTCGCCGATCGCACCCTTCAGTATGGGGTTGGCGACGCTCACGATCTTCGAGGGCTTGCGGTCGTACAGGTTCCGGGTCGTCCGGCCCCGGCGGGCAGGTTTTTTATCTTCAGCCACGAGAGGTTACGAATTGAGAATTAACAGACTCTCGGCGCGGCGCAGGCCCCCGATGTGCCCCGTGTCTTTATCGACCTTGAGGCATTTGTTGAGAATCGTTTTTAGTTGCTCCTTGTCGGCCATATTGACCGATAGCACATCAGTGATCATCTTACGGTAGAACGCCAGTTTTTCGGCCCTGTCGGTCGGCACGGCGGAACTGTAATTCTCGCCCAGGCGCGAAAACATCTCGGCGAAGCCGACCCGTTTGTTTTCACGGCCCCGGTCTATCCTGGCCCTCAGCCCCTGGGCGCCCATAAGGTACCACCCGCACCCGGGCGTGGCGTTCCAAAACTCCTTGAGGTCAAGCCAGGCCTCTTGGCTCAGATCACCCGCCTCGTCGCACACCACCACCGGCACCGGCAGGTAATTGAGACAGTATTTCACATCGGCCTTGACGGCGGCCATCTTGCCCGTCGAATCGACACCGATCGTCCGTGCCAACGCGCGGATGAAATCACGGGCGTTCTTGCTCTGTGAACAGTCGATGTAAAAGCAATTTTGCAGGCTTTGGCTCAGATATTTCGCCGTAAACGTTTTACCGATGCCGCAGTCGTCGACGAAGATCATACTCTTGGAGTGCTCCTTACAGAACAGTATCTCCTCCTCGATCTGCTCGAACACCTCGGTACGGGCCGCGTTCCACACCCGCCCGGAGGTCGGGATCGAGAGCTGACGGGCGAGGTTGAGCCACTTGGCCGCCGTGAGCAGTCCCTCACGCTTACCGTTTTTGAGGGTGCTGTAAACCGATTTGTTGATGCCCAGGGAAGTGGCATAGGCAGCGTCCGAACCGCTGAAGTTGTCGCGTCCGGCGAACATTGCGGCGGCGATCCGTTCTTTCAAGTCTTCTGTAATTTCAAACATATTTGCGATTTTTTCGTATTAAAATCTTTCTGAAAGCGACTGTTTACGCGGCGTTTGAACGCTGTTTAATTCGGGATTAAACGGCATTTCAGCGTTGCCGGGCTCTGGCAATATTTCGGCGGCTTGGGCCGAGGGGTTGTAACGCCCAAGACCGGCGATGCTGAAGCGGTTGTTGAGTGTCTTGGGCCGGTTGTCGATGATGGTCAGGTCTTCGAGTTCACCCTTGCGCTTGCGCCCGTAGCTCTCGATCGTGGCGACGTACTTGTTCATCAGTTCGCAGTTGGCCTCGTCCTGGGGAGTGCGCTCGATATGGGCGCGGTTGTAGGTAGGTTTTTCGATGGCCTCGCAGATATATTCGTCGCCAATGTAGACATACGCCTTGAGGACTTTACCCCGGTTGTCGTCCAGCCAGTAGACGTCGATGTTCTGCCACTCGACCCGGCTCATAAGGTTTACAAGTTGGCCACCCACCGCGAGCAGACCGCCCGTGCCGAGCAGGAACTCCGAGTTATCCAATTTGATGATGCCCGTCTTGCAGCTCGTTTCGGTTTTGTAGCCGATGTAGGGGATGATCCCACGGTAGTTGGTGGGCTTAATGTCCGGGTGTTGGCGTTCCATGAAAACCTCCCAGCGCGTTTTGCCCTTGATCTTCGAGTGCTCGGTGTTGTTCCAGTCCTCGATGTCGCGCAGACAGCCCTCAACAATCGCCTCGTAAGTCACGGTCGGAACCTTGCTCAGATCGGCGCGGTTGTTTTCACTCCGGGCGTGCGGACGCGCCAGCCACCCCTCGCGCTGTTTTTCGGAGCCGTAGCGCAGATCGCCGTAGTAGCGCTCGATGCGCTTGGCCCGGGCGTTGTTCGGCTCGATGTGGACGTACTGAAACATATTGCCTTCCTTGAGCAGCCCGGCGCGGAGCGTCGAGTTGAGCGACGCTTCGGCCTCCAGCTCGGCGGGAATGTTGATGCCCCACTCGTGGCAGTTACGCACCATTTGGCGGTAGAAGTCGAGGATGATCCCCTCTTTGGAATTGCCGTAGACCCAACACATGAAAGCCTCGCTACCCAGGTCGATGCCGTTGTAGAACCACACCTCGCGCCCGCCCGGCGTTTTGAACGGAGGCTGCCGGTCGTCCACCGATATGATAGATCCGGCGAACTTTGCTTGCTCCATGCTGTGGTAGGGTTTGAATTTGCCCATCAGCTTTTGGCGATCGTCGCCCCGCAGCGGCTCGGTCGCGATGGCGTTGTGCCACTTGGCCAGGTAGGTGTAGATGGTCGAAAGGCTGAGACGCGGGAAATTCTTGGGCGAATAGACCTCGCCCGTTTCATTGTTGATCACCTCGACGTAGCCGCTCAAAAAACCATCGTAGCGGCGCGATATTTCGGTTTTGCTCGGCTTTTCGATGCAATCGGCGAACAGGCTGTTGATGAATATTTCGACTTCCGGCGTGACCAGCCGGCTGTTGTCGTTGCCGTGCTTTCCCGAGATGAGTGAGGCGTAGCCCTGCTGGCGGTAGCGGTTGAACGTTTTGCGCAAGCGGTCGGGGCTGTCGGGCAGGGTGTGGAACACCACATCGCGGAACCGGATCGCCTCGCCCGCCGTCGCCGTCCAAGCGTTGCCGGTCTGCCCCTTGAGCATCTTGATGTAGGGCTTGCGTTTGCCGTATATTGCCGCGATTGTGTTGAGTACCGAGGCGTTGGCGGTGTATTCGTCGATTTTGTCGTCGCTCAGCAGACTGTCGTCCTGGAACCGGTGTAGTGAATAGAAGTCGAAAGCCGCCATATCCCGCTGGTAGTGTCGCTTAAAAAGTGACTGGCGTAGCAGCTCCGGCGGGTTGCCGAACGACTTGACCACGAGATCTCGCCAGCGCTCCGGCAGGGTGTCCCACTTCAGCAGCATCGGCTGTCCCGGCCCTTGTGCCCGGAGCCGTACGATTTGCCCGCGCTCGACTTTCATTGCCAGCCCACGGTACCCGATCAGTTGCAGGCTGTCCGGGTGGGTCTCGCGATCTTTGCCGCCCTCGAAAAGAAACCTGGCCTGCACACCGAGCACACCGTCGTGATATTCGTATGGATTGCTTTTGTTCATTTTGTAGTTTTTGTTTTGGCTCCCGGGCAGGGTGTCACCCCTGCCCGGGATAAATGCTTATCTTTGTATCGCCAAACATCTAAAAACAAGCATTATGAGATACTCTGATTTTACTCCCGAACTAAAAGATCACGTTCTGAACTATCTTTGCGAACATTGCGATCCTTATCGTTTTTGCACTCTCGACTGGATGCAGATAAATGAGGATTCGGTTTTACTCAACACCTGCCTGAGCCAGTTCAAAGACTTAGGTCTGGTCGAAAAATTTGGTCTACGGCACACGGTCAGGCCGTTCTCTGTTGTGATTACTGCCGACGCCTACGATTTTCTTCGCCGGGGCGGTTTTACGTTTCTTGAAAACAAATACTTGCGCGAACTGGAGAAAGCGAATCTTGAACTTGAGAAGCTTCAGGCGAAGCCTGGTCTTGAAAAGTATGTAAAGCAAATATCCGGGGTCACCGGTATAATCTCCAACCTTATATCGGCAGCCGCCGCATTCCGGGGTTGAGCGCTCCGCCTGGTCGATGACCTGCCGTACGCCGTACAGTCCACCCCTTTTCGACATCGCGGGGTAGTCCTCAGAGGCAAGTGTGTCTCCATCGCTTATTAGAGTGCGTTTCACTCTCTGCTGGCCGGAATCGTCGAGGTAGTACTCCTCGACCAGTTCGTGGCGTCGTGTAAATTCCTGTGACATATTTTTCTCTGTTAAATTTTGCTCCCGAGCAGAGGATCAGCCCCGCCCGGGATGGTATTGCTACTGTTCAGCAGGAGTTACCGTGCTGTCGAGGTCGGCTTCGATCTCTCCGATAATTTCGAGAGTCAGTTTAGCGTTTCGCATAGTCCATTTGGCCGTGGTCATCTGATTGAGAATGTCCTTGTAGTTGGAGACCTCCTTGTCGCCGAGCTTTCGACAGAGCCGCTCATACTCGATTTCCGCTTGGGCCCCCTGTTCCTCGATGTCATTGCGGGCCGCAGCCAGCGACGTTTTGATCTGTTTTTCGCGCAAGCCGAGCAGCTTGTCGGTGAAATCGCATCCCCTCAGGATTGATTCAAGTTTTTTCATACGTGTAATTTTTTGATTGTTAGTATAGTGCCTCCAACGAGAGGCGTTTTGTCGTTGTTATAGGCGGTGGTTGCATAACCGACCTGCCGCGCAGTAAACATCGCTCGTCGCCACTGCTCTATTATGCCTTGAGTTGTCGCCGGCTCGAACATATCTTCAGTCCACCGAATGCCATAAATAGGCCCCCTGTCGACAGCGAGAATATACATAACAGGAATATCCCCATATCCCTCATTTCTTGCAGGATAAACACGGATTATTTGAGCCTCCTGTCCACAGAATTTGCTCATTCCTTCAGTGAACATCACGTTCCCCATAGGGAACACCTTCGCTCCATTGGAGCCTCTTTGTGCTTCATACCATTCGCGGGACTTTATCCGCACCATATCTCCTTCTTTATACATAGAATCAACTGATTTATTTTTGTTCCCGGGTGGGGTTTCATCCTTGCCCGGGATCTCCCGTCTATCTCTCGACTGTCGGAAGGCTCGGGGTCGTCAGAAACCCCATCCACTAAACCAAAAGAAATTTAGTATTTATGTACGGCCAACCCCTTGGAGGTCATCGACGGTTTGAAGCCGGCAGCTACAAGTTTGAGAATCATATCCGCATTCGACTCATGGATCAGTATTCGGTAGACATTGTTGTAGTTGTCGGTGACCGGTACATTGAACGACACCTTAGGGCTGTTGCTGGCGATGATTATATCGACCGCCTTTGAGAAATCTTCGGGTTTCATATTATTAGTCATTTAGCTGATTATATATCTGTTGAAGTGCGTACAACGCATCGCCCCAGGAACGGAGTGTCAGACCGTCGAGCTTTGCCACCGGCTCACCGTTGACGATGATCACCGCGGCGTTAGTTTCCCTACTCACGAGCAGCTCGACCCATGCACCGAACCGCTGACGCATCATGGGGATTTTGTGATAGTAGATCGTCTCCACGTCCGGACAGAATCCATTTGGAGCATGGGCGCCTGTGTATATTACGCCGCCTGCCTCCAATGCGGCGATCCGCAGCATCTTCGCCCTGCTGCTGTTACGCTCGTATGCCAGCGCCCGGGACAGTTCGTTGCGCTTACACTTGAATTTTGCATCCAACTCCTTGCGGATCTGAGTCGGTATCAGGATTTGTCTATCCATATTCTTTTACTTGTGAATTTTACCTGGCTCCCGACCGGAGGGTCAGCCCCGGCCGGGATAAATGCTTATCTTTGTGGCGTTCAACTCACTTAAAAACAAGCATTATGGAAAAAGAACTTTGGGACAACGCCCAACTACTTGTAGGAGCCGGCTTAGGTCATCTCGTAAAACATCTTTACATCGAGGAACTGGAACAGGAACTAACTCCGGAGCAATTGGAAAAACTCGGAGATCTACCGTCGTTGATTGGTCGTATGCTGGAATCGAAACCATCGAATGTGAAAGATTTGATAGATCGTATTGTTTATCTTTCCCGAGAGGGAGCGATACTTGGTCCAAAAAACAGCAGATAACCAAAGCCCTAAGCCACACCTGCGTCGCAGTTGACGCATATCTAACTCATAGATATCGCTTATGATTCGCATTGCCTTGAAAGAAGATCTCATATTTTTTCCTAAATTTTCGTACCTTTGGCGCGGTGGTGCTTTGCAACCACGATGCAATATTTGCGACTTCTCGCGATTTATGCAAATTTAATCGCGATATAATTCGATCAACAATGAAAAAAAACGAAACAATCCACGGGAGAATCAGCCAACTCGTTGATTATTTTGGGGATAGAAAAAACACCGTGTTCGCCAAATTAATCGGGGAAAGCGAGGCTAATGTGCGTGGATACAGAGATAACGTTGTGCCTAAACATCCTTTTTTGGAAAAAATCGTGATAAATCTCGATGTTTCGCCTCTCTGGCTTCTAACTGGAGATGGCCCAATGCTGCGTTCCATCGAGACCTCCACGCCAACCCCCACTGTTATTTACGAGCGAGATCCTCGCGATATCGAACTTATAGAAACACAGAAAGAACTTATCGCCATGCTAAGAGGCTCCGGATCGGGGGCTTTAGGTTCTGCCCGCTCTGCGGATGCCTCGTACTCTGTATCGGGCAGTAAACCCACCACTACCAAGCAATAAATCCACGCCCACGCCAGACCATCGCTAACCTAACAAAACTTAATCATGACATTCTGGGGCATACTCTTCACAATTTTACTCGTTGGCGGACTTGCGATATCCGAATATGAAAAGCAGAAGAAGCGTCGACAGGCTAAAATCGACCTGTATAACAGGACGGTGCAGGGCCGCGCGATTCAAATTCTTGAGAGCTTGAGCCTTTTGGACACAACAAAAAACCTCGGCGTACTGTCTCGCAGAATTGATTTCATCGCGAAGACCTACGGCTCATTGATTCAAGCCTCTGCAATCGATCTCTATCACGGCAATATTTCAAAAGTTATTGGCGAGAATGAATTGCCAGACAGTAAGATTTCCCTACTCACGACACCAGATATGGTAAGCATGGCGACATATTGCGGCGAGAGTATTGTCGGTGTTTACGAAAGATATGTGGTCGAGCAGACAGCAGTGATGAACGCCCTGAAGACGGCTACGGCTAAACAAAACCGTAAAAATAAGATGATCGAAAAGGGCGAATTTGTCAAACAGCTTTTTGAGACTTACGGGATTCCTGATAATGGGCACGCGGAGCGGATCCATGCGATACAAAAGAGCATCGGCACAAAGTCCGAAATCAGCACGAAATAACCGCAAAATCCCGCGCACACACGTTTTTGCGATTTAAACACCTGTCAAAATAGATCGTCACGCGCTGTTAATCAGTATTTTAGCCGCCGAAATACACTTGCACAAAAATGGTATTAACGGGGGGTCTATCGGTATGTTTTATGGTATTAACGGGGGGGGGTATCGGTAGTTTTGAATCCCGATTTTGTTCACGTGTTGTTCACCTGTTTGTTCACGTGTCGATTTTTCGAGGTCATTTTTGCTCGATTTTGAGGACGCACACGCCATGCGAAACCGTCCATTTCGAGGCCGATCGTGGGTGCAAAACGGGGCGTATTTTGGGCGCTGTTTGGTGGTTTCGATGGAATGACTACCTTTGTGGTGTCTGTGGTTAAAAATGAGCCTGTAAATGTGATCTGCGTCGATTCTTCCGCTGGAAATGGGTGCTGTATGGGCGTAAAAAAGGGCGTTTCCGCCCGATTTTGCTCGCCGATGCAAGCCGAATTAACATAGAGTTAAAATATTCGGCCGTCCGATTAACATTGAATTCAAGCAAATTAACATTTATGGCCGTTTGGAAATAACCGTCCTGTGTCGGTAAATCCCATCTAACTAACTGAAAATCATCCCGCACAAGCGTAATATTCATCCCTGTCTTTTAAGACATCTGGAATTGTGCCCCATAGAAAACTGTCTGAAATCGACCGTTCAGACTATGAAAACGAAATGGCGCAACTTACCAAAGAGCTTAACGACCGCAACGGCTATGAACTTGCCCTGCTGTCTTTGGTAGAAAAGAAACTTGTTTTAGCGGCACAGTTCGATCAACAAGGCGTATTACATTGGGGACTGATGGTACTTACTCCTAACGGGGTGCGGGTTATCAATACGATCCTGTCCGAGGAAGCCGAGAACTCCACTGACTAACGCTCTAATCTACCCTCTCAACAACTTGCACAGCCACTCCATTACGGGGTGGCTGTGCGGTTATTTATCGTATTGATAAAATGGCGTTTGATTCATAATCATTTGCGCAATCATCATTCCATATCAGTTTTAATTCAAGAGTATTTGGGAAATAGCTATGAAGCACCACCATATTATCTATACTATTTTCAAAGGGAAGTAGGTCAAATGGAAATTTACTAATATCAATGGAATCCAGTACATATTGGCGTTTGGAAGATGCAATTTTGTTATTGGGATCAATCTCGATGCGAACATTGGCTGCATCGGCTTTCCCTTTGTTATAGATCGTAAGCGTCCCTATTGTTCCTCTTTTTGTCTGTGTTTTAGTGAGCCTTGCTTGTACATCTGCTTTTTTCGCACCCTTTTTTTCTGTCTCAATTTTATCAATCTTGTCTTTATTAATAACCTTTTCCTGTTCGTTTAATTCTCCTTGTTGCTTTTTTAGTTTCGCATCGTGGCGTAAATAGATGTAAATCGCTATGGCGGGAGCAAGCAATGACGCACATATACTTATACAATTCATAATTTGATTTTCATATTCATAGATTTGCCTAATGATTTTTGGAGTTCTTTTCTGATATGATCTTGTGCCTCCCTCTCCATTGCGGCTCTTGTTTCTTCAACAGTGTCCGTATTGAGTTCGACCAGTTCGTCAAGCCCTCCAAGATATTCACGACCACAATTATTACACTTTACATAAGACTTGTCCTCATTAAATTCCAAAGAGGAATCATTTCCGCAAGTTGCGCATTTTAGTTGTGTATTAAATTCTGTTTTCATAATGGTAAGTTTTTAGAGTTACTATTCAAAATTAAGTTTCGATGCTTGGCAATTAGAACGACCTAATAATCTCAATAATCGCGTATAGCCCGCCAATAATGGCAAGAATTTTACAAAAGACATCTATTCTCCAATACCATTTTCTCTTCCATCTCTCTACCGATTCAGATTGAAAATCCCCATTTTTCAAAGCACAAAGCCCCCTCTCAGTAATGTATGGTTCGGAGTATTTATCGGGGGAAAGTGGGCGATTAAACGTATCCGTTTCTCCTTTTTCTAAAAGTGTCCGCCCCAAATGTTTGGAATCCAGCAACTCACTAATGAGATGCTGCTCGTGATTTTGGTAATCGGTATATATACGTTTGAGCCGTTTTATCCTGCGTTTTTCGCAATAACTTTTATTATCCTTATACAACAATAGAATAAGGATTTTGCGGTCGTTAATGTTGTCTATTTCAGCCATAGCAAAATCTCCTATTCAAAATTAAGTTTCGGCAGTCCGGCGACTATTTTGTTGGTTTCGAGGCTAACAGTAATGAGGCTTAACAACAGGTTGAGGATATATTTCTCGTTGCCGTGTTCTGCCGCCCAGTCGTTGGGATCGTTGCGAATGCCGCTCTCTTTGTGTGTGGTTACGGCATAGCGTTCCATTATCCACTCGATTGCGCTTTTGCCGTTCACAATGTAGTCGTAGGCTTCGAGCGGGATATTCGATATGGTTATTTGGTTGTTATACAGGATTGTGGATTTGTCCTCAACCTTGCCACTTTTGCCGAAGCGCATTTTATCGACCCGATAATCTACACGGTCGTTTGCGCCGTAGGTTACGATTGCGCCTTTGTAAGGCTCTATGGTTTCGTAGTTGAGGTGCAGATCGGCAAGCGCACGCCCCGCATCGCTGAACGCCCGGAAGTCATCGACGCTATCTACCAACGGCAAACGGGGGAGCATCTTTTTGAGGTCGGCGGCAAAGGTTTCCCGATAGGTCGGGCTGTGCAAAATGCCGTACACATAGTAAAAAATATCCTCTTTTGTGATGCCTGACTTGTTGCCGTACTTTTCACGGCACAGCTTCAATATGTAGTCCGAAACGCCGTCCCGCCGGATATACTTGTCCATTTCCTTATCCGGCGTGCTGAACAGGTCGGAAATGTCCTTTGTGCTATCATCGTACCAATAGAGGGGGAAGCATTGACCGTTGAATTGTAATTGCAGGTCTGGTATGCAATCCGTTATCAATGCTGAAAACTCCTTACTTGCACCCACGCCCGACACACATATAACAAGGTTTTGATGTTGAGGGGTAGGGAATAGTTTAGGAATCATATACAAGACATCCACTAATACCCTCTTGTAATATAAGTTCTGTTTGCAGAAAGGTCTGTAAATCGCATTACTTGTTATAGCCGATTCGTCAAAGGCAATGACTGCGTTTTTATTCCTCTCTATCCGCAGGTTTGTTCCCCACACTATTTTTGCAGGATCGGTTATTTCCTCCCAATCATTATTTCCGCTCTGCGCTATCTTATAACTCGCCCTTTGTTCATCATAGACGGCAAGCATAGCCCTGATATTCTCTTCTAATCGGCGAGATGAAAAATTATATACCCAACTATCTCTATGCGTTGCTATGCCCAAAGAGTAGGTGGTAAGCATCGCTTGTGTCTTAATATCGAATTTCTTATCCGGCGCAAGTGGAATAAGCTCGCCGAATCGCTCATCGCGCTTGTTGATCCAGTCCCCGTGTTCGTTGGGTTCGAGTATCTGCCAAGTCAATGCAGGGTTATCAATCCCGCCGAAATCGCGGAGAATACCAAGTTTAGCCTCCCTCGAAAGGTAGTCCCCTATATCGTGGTAGTATATTTTAGCTTTGTTCATTTTGTTTAACCTTAATAATCTCAAAGTCTTCTGCGTGGAGAGAACGGTATGGATTCCTATACAAAGCAACCATAAGTTGCTGATTCCAAATCATCTTCCATACAGCCGATTGAATGGCATTAAGATACATTTCCGACAACTTAATGTTACAGGGAAGTGCTATCTCTGAACCATTTTTCACTAAATCCTTTTTATCGACCTCTGATATAAATTCCTTAACGAGCGCAAAGAATGAAAAGCGATTACCAAGTCGATGGAGGATTATATCCTCAACCAATGATTCAATTTTGTTATCCATACTTGTATGTTTTTATTGGTTTGTTTTCTTTACCAAAATCGTTATCGCAATGGGGGTACGAGAGCCGGAGCCGAATATCTTGCCACCCTCTTTTCGGCTTAATTCGCCGCTTGTGCGCTGATTCCCTCTCAAATTGATTACATATATCGAGGAAAATTCCCGCTCGAAGCATTTGCGCATTCCGTCCATTCCACTGGAATCTATCCAAGCACCATTTGAAACAAAGGCGATAATACCTCCCTGAATCTTGTCTAACCTGTCGGATGCCCATCTAAATGCTTTGATATAACTATCATAGAGTGCTTTTCTCGAAGATGCAGTAGTACCGGCAGAATAGGTCAATGCTATCCGCTTTTCCAATTCTTCATAATGTTGGTTCTGCGCATTGTCATTTGCCGATTTCTGCCCGACAGAATAAGGGGGATTACCAATAATGACTTGTATCGGCGTTTTTCTCTGTGCATTGACCCGTTTTGAGTTTTGAGGGAATACATCCGCATCCGTGCGGTCGTGGTGTTTATCCTCGCTCAACTGAAACGAATCGGTCAGACATATACCCTCAAATGGTCGATAACCGTTCCCGTTTCCTTGCAAATCGTGGTAAGCATTCTCGATATTGATACTTGCGATGTAATAAGCCAATAATACTATCTCGTTAGCGTGTATCTCTTTGGTGTATTTGCGTTCGAGAGCTTCGGGGGCGATTAGTCCGCTCTGCAACAGGCGGGTGATAAACGTTCCTGTCCCTGTGAACGGGTCGAGGATATTCACTCCCTCATCGCTGAATGTGCGGTTAAACTCCTTTTTGAGGATATAATCGACCGACCGGATAATGAAGTCCACCACCTCAACAGGGGTGTAAACTATGCCCAACTTCTCGACCACTTTCGGGAACGCCGACTTAAAAAATTTGTCGTATAACTCTATGATAACCTTTTGTTTCGCCTCCGAGTTATTCAATCCCTCTGCCCGTGTGCGGACGGATTGATAGAAACGCTCCATTTTGCGGTTTTCCTCATCGGTAATGTGGTTTTCGAGCAAATCCATTACCTTTTGCATCGACTGCGAAATGGGATTGTTGCCGACAAAGGAATAGTTCTCGAAAAGAGCCTCGAACACGGGCTTTGTGATAATGTGCTGTGAAAGCATCTCGATAGCGTCCTGTTCGGTAATAGAGGGGTTGATATTCTTACGAAGCCCACCCACGAATGAATCGAATGTACGGCGGGGCTTGCCGCCCTGGGCTATCAATGCCTCGATCTGCTCTATATGCCGCTCGGCGATTTGAGCTACATCCTTTGCCCATTGTTCCCAATAACGTTTCTCGCCGACCTTTTTCACGATTTTGCCGAAGATAACGGTCTGCATCTCCTCGAAAGCCATAGTAAGCTGACGGGTATATTCGGCGGCGGTCTGGTCGGCACGGTAGTCCATTTCATCGCCAAACTCATCACGGCGGCGAGTGGACGGGCGACCGATAAGGATTTTATCGGAATTGCCCCTGTTTAATTCTAACTTGTTGATTTCGGCGTGGAATTTATCATCGTGCGCCCGAAGTGCCTGTAATACCTCCCAAACGGTGCGGAAGCTCTCGTTTTTGTCGAGCGCACTATCTGCCTCAACATAGGACGGTACGACCACAGGGATAATAATATAGCCGTATTTCTTACCTGCCGCCAACCGCATAACGCGCCCGACCGACTGCACGACCTCGATCTGCGAGTTGCGGGGCGAAAGGAACATTACCGCATCGAGAGAGGGAACATCGACCCCCTCACTCAAACATCGTACATTTGTCAGTACCCTGCATTCGCCGGAGGTGTCATCGCCGCTTTTAAGCCATTGCAGTTTTTCCTCCCGCAATCCCGCATTCATCGAGCCGTCAATGTGCCGTGCATTGACCTTAACCATAGCATCCTGCTGTTCGAGGGTCAGATCGGTTCTATATAACTCCTGTACGGCAACAAAGGCATCTTTAATCTCGTTTGACACGTTGATAGTCTGACAGAACGCCACCGCCCTGCGCATCGGGTCGGGGTCGCTGCTCTTAACCATATCGGCATCGCCGAGGATTTGTTTAGACAGGGCATTGATACAGCCTATCAATTTTGCGGC